>Ga0224508_10005019_pt1 | contig 10726 bp, 7 predicted proteins | sample SF_Jan12_sed_USG_4_FD_170157 | JGI IMG/M metagenome (GOLD analysis project Ga0224508, IMG submission 170157) | Sediment microbial communities from San Francisco Bay, California, United States - SF_Jan12_sed_USGS_21 | ecosystem: Environmental > Aquatic > Marine > Sediment | place: USA: California... | reverse complement strand
GCCCGGATCCGCGCCAAACTCGTTCTCGATGTAATTCATCACGCGCAGATTATTCAGCGGATGAATGTCGCACGCGATAATGTTGCAAAAAGCGCGGACCTCGCTGCGCAATGGTTGCTTTCCCGGCAGCAGCGGAACCGACGGGTACGCCTCCTCGAGGTACTCGAGAATGGCCATCGACTGCCCGATCGCGACGTCACCGTCTTCGAGGAACGGCACCAGCATTTGCGGATTCAGCTTGCGGTACCGAGCCTGTCGATGTTCCGAGACATCCGGCGCCAGGGACACCGGCACGACGTCGTAGTCGAGATTCTTGAGGTTCAGCGCGATGCGCACTCGATATGCGGCCGATGAGCGCCAGTAACTGTACAGTTTGATTGTCATTCAGCCACGATACTTTTCGACGATCTGGTCGATGGAGCCAAAGATCGATTGACCGGTGGCGTCATTCATCGAGATGCGAATACGATCGCCGAAGCGCATGAAAGGCGTCGAAGGCTTGCCGTTCAGAATGGTTTCTATGGTGCGAATCTCGGCGATACACGAATAGCCGACGCCGCCGTCCGTGATCGGCTTGCCGGGACCATCGTCGAGTTTGTTTGAGACGGTGCCCGAACCGATAATCGTGCCGGCAGCTAGCGGACGGGATTTCGCGGCGTGCGCGACGAGCTGGCCGAAGTCGAACGTCATGTCGATACCCGCGTCCGGACACCCGAACGGCTCGCCATTCAACTCCGATAACAGTGGCAGGTGCAGCTTGGCGTCACGCCAGGCATCGCCGAGCTCGTCCGTCGTGATGGCCACCGGCGAGAACGCGCTCGACGGTTTTGCCTGAAAGAAACCGAAGCCCTTCGCGAGCTCAGCGGGGATCAGGTTTCGCAACGAGACATCATTGACGAGCATCACCAGTTGAATATGTTGTGGCGCGTCCGTAGCGGACACGCCCATCGGCACATCATCCGTCACGACCGTGATCTCGGCTTCGAAGTCGATGCCCCAGGCCTCGTCGGCCATCGGAATATTGTCGCAGGGCCCCAGGAACGAATCGGAGCCGCCCTGGTACATCAGCGGGTCCGTCCAGAACGTATCCGGCATCTGGGCGCCGCGGGCTTTGCGCACGAGTTCGACGTGATTGACGTACGCCGAGCCGTCGGCCCATTGGTAGGCGCGTGGCAATGGTGACGCACACGCAGTTTCATCGAACGATTCCCCTTCGCCGGCATCGACTCGATCGGCAATACGTTGCAGCGCGGGACGGGCTGTGCGCCAGTTGTCCAGGGCCGCCTGCAGTGTCGCCGCGACATCGTCTGCGGGAAGAAAACGGGTCAGGTCACTGGATACGACAACGAGCCGACCGTCCCGTCCACCCTTCAATGACGCCAGTTTCATTATTGATCACCCCGGAATTCGAGTTCGTGCAGCCATGCGGCGTGTCGCGGCGCTTTCTTGGTCCGGCCCCACTCTTCCAGCATGGCCGGAGCGACGCGCTTGAGTTCTGTCATCTGTTCCGCGGTCTGCGTGTTGGCGACAAGTTCGAGTCTATGGCCGTTCGGGTCGAAGAAATATATCGACTGGAAAATGCCATGATTGATCGGGCCAATCACGTCGATGCCTTCAGCCTCGATGTGCTCCTTCGCGGCCAGCAAGTCCGCGTATTTCTCGACCTCGAACGCAATGTGCTGCACCCACTGCGGCGTATTGTGATCGCGGTCCATGTCGGGCTGCGTCGGCAACTCGAAAAATGCCAGTACATTGCCCATGCCACAGTCGAGGAAGACGTGCATGTAAGGATCGGGCTCCTTCGTGGACGGTACCTGGTCCTCGGCGAACGCGACGGTGAACTCCATGTTGAGCACACGCTGGTAAAAATCAACAGTCTCATTGGCATCGTTGCAACGATATGCCACGTGATGAATTCGTTTGAGATGCATGCGGTGCTCCTGTCAGGCGTTACCGTTAACGACGCCGCGCGCCACCTGGTCGCGCTCGATGGACTCAAACAGCGCGGTGAAGTTGCCTTCGCCGAAGCCCTCATCTTTCTTGCGCTGAATGAATTCGAAGAAAGTCGGCCCTACCATGTTCGCCGAAAATATCTGCAGCAGCAAACGGGGTTCATCGCCCTCGGTCGTGCCATCCAGCAGGATACCGCGCGAACGCATTGCATCGACGGGCTCGCCATGCCCGGGCAGACGTTCGTCGAGCATTTCGTAGTAAGCGTCCGGCGGCGGGGTCATGAACTCGATGCCTTGCTTCGCGAGGCGGTCCCAGCATTCATAGAGATCGTCGCAGCCAAGTGCGATGTGCTGGATGCCCTCGCCATTGAATGCCATCAGGTATTCCTCGATCTGGCCGGTGCCTTGCGACGCTTCTTCGTTCAGAGGGATTCGGATGCGGCCGTCCGGTGCGGTCATCGCCTTGGAAAACAGGCCGGTGTGTTTGCCCTTGATATCGAAGTAGCGGATCTCACGGAAATTAAACAGCCGCTCGTAAAAGTTGGCCCAGAACTGCATGCGACCGCGGTAGACGTTGTGTGTCAGGTGATCGATTTCGGTGAAGCCACAGCCGGCCGGATGACGTTCCGCGCCCTCGATAAACTCGAAGTCAATATCGTAAATGGTCGAGCCGCGCTGGTAGCGGTCAATGAGGTACAACGGCGCGCCACCGATACCCTTGATGGCCGGCAGGCGCAGTTCCATAGGTCCGGTCGGAATGTCGAACGGTTGCGCGCCGAGCTCGAGCGCCCGCGAAAACGCGTGGTGCGCGTCTCTGACACGAAACGCCATGCCGCATGCCGACGGCCCATGCTCCTGGGCGAAGTAATCGGCGTAGCTTTTCGGCTCGCGGTTGATGATGAAATTGATGTCCCCCTGTCGATACAGTGAAACATCCTTGGAGCGATGTTTCGCGACCTCGCTGAAACCGAGTAACTCAAAAGCTGCTTCGAGGACTCCGGCATCGGGTGATGCGAATTCGACGAACTCAAAGCCGTCGAGACCCATCGGGTTGTCAAATAGATCGGTCATTGGGCTGCTCTCCTGCGCGAATTTTGTGCACAAATCTTCTCGACATTATGCGCGTTTTTCCGGGAAAAGGTGTCCAGAATATGGCAGTATTGTCAATATTCAGAAACAAACGTTTCAATAAAAGACATTAATTGTGCGGAGGGTTCATTTTGAAGCTGACCGGCGCTGACCGGCGCCTGCTGCACGAACTGCAGCAGGATGCATCGAGAAACCAGAGCGAGCTGGCGGACATCGTCGGCATGTCGCGCACGTCGTGCTGGCGACGTATGCGCGAGTTCGAGGAGGCCGGCCTGATCGCGGGCCAGGTCACGCTGCTCGACCCCAAGATTGCCGGCTTTAATATCCAGGTATTGCTGCTGGTCGCGATGACCGAGCACACAGATCGGAATCGCCTCAGCTTTGAGCAGCACGTCGCGACGTTGCCGGAAGTGACCGAGTGTTTTTCTGTCTCCGGCGATCGTGATTATGTACTGCATGTCGTCGTCCAGGACATGGAAACCTACAACGCATTCTTAAACGGCGAAATCCTGAATCACGCGGCAGTCGGTTCTGCAAGCTCGACATTCGTCTTGCGCCGCGTCAAATACACCACCGCACTGCCACTGTCGCATTGAAGCCTGTGCGAGTTTGCGCGCGGTCTTCGTGACGATTTGCCGTCACGGCAAAATGCGCCTGTGATCGGCGTCACAGTTTCCGAAAAAACTCCCGACGTTGTTTTCTTGCAACAATTTTGTGTACATAAGCTGTCTTCATACCGGCCGAATGTCGCGGCAAAGCCAGATCGCGTCCGGGCATTTTCGGATCGCCAAAAGATGGGCGTCGTTCGCCGACAAATGCACGTGCGTTTTGCTACTTATTGAAGTCACGGTTTGCAAAGACGGTATGTGGAGCACTAACGATGAGAGGACTGATAGCACTGGTTGCGTTGCTGTTTCTCGGCGGCTGCGCAGAAATGCAGACACTCGAGGAACTGGAGATGCTCGCCGCGACAACCGGAGACTGGTCAGCGGTTGAAAAGCGCGAACGCCGCATGGCTCGGAGAGCAGCCAGATGCCCGTCGGGATATATCAACGTCTGCCAATCACTCGGCGGTCTGCAACGATGCGAGTGTGCGGCGCAAGAAGATTTTCGCTCGATGTGGCGAGAATGGTAATTGGATGAACGCGGATTTCAATCCGCCGTCAATAAAGTAATCGACAGCGCCGGCACGGTGATATCCAGTCCCTCAACGGCGACGTCATAGCTGTAGCCGCTCGAGAAGGCAACCCGCCAGTCGATGCTGCTTTCCGAAATCGGCAGTCGCAGCACCGTTTTCGAATTATCTCGATTAATCAGGATCGCTACGGCCGCGTCACCCGACGCAGCTTTCTCTTCGATCAGGACCGAAAACGCGTTACTGGATTCCCATTCATGGCTTTGCTTGATCTTGCCGTCGCGGTTCACCCAGCGATTCTGGATCGTGCTGTTTTCGAGCCGCAAGGTTCCGTGCAGATAACTGGTTAATCGAAGCAACCGTGTTTCGCGGCGCAACCAGATCAGTTCTCGCACCGTGTTTTCGAACTCGGGATCGGTTGCTGACCAGTCGAGCCAACTTGTCTCGTTATCCTGGGCATACCCGTTATTGTTGCCGTCCTGCGAGTTGCCCAACTCATCGCCGGCCAGCAGCATCGGCGTGCCTTGCGAGAACAGCAGGCTGGCGAGCAGGTTCAGGCGCTGTCGCCGCCGTGTCGACGTAATAGCCGGGTCATCGGTCGGACCCTCCACGCCGTAATTGGCACTCAGGTTATGCGTGTGACCGTCGCGATTCTCCTCGCCGTTCGCTTCGTTATGACGATGTTCATAGCTGACCGTATCCATCAGCGTGAAGCCGTCGTGACTGGTAATGAAGTTGACACTCGCGAACGGAGGGCGCTGACTGGCTTCGAACAGGTCGGCGGATCCGTGCAGGCGCTGCGCGAATTCGCCGCTCGTGCCTGCATCGCCCCGCCAGAATGATCGCGTGGCATCGCGGAAACGATCGTTCCATTCGGACCAGCGTGGCGGGAAGTGCCCGAGCTGGTAGCCGCCGGGACCGGGATCCCACGGTTCGGCGATGAGTTTCGCGTCCCGCAGACCGGCCAGGTTACTGATGTCCGCGAGGAACGGATGGGTCGGTGAAAATCCGTCGTTGCGACGCCCGAGAATCGACGCGAGGTCAAACCGGAAGCCATCCACGCCCATCGTGCTCGACCAATAGTCGAGGCTATCGAGGATCAGTTGCCGAACTCGCACGTGATCCGTGTTGACCGTATTGCCACAGCCCGTGTCATTGACGCAGCGGCCGCGATCGCCGGCCTCGGCACGATAGTATGTGCCGTTATCGATTCCGCGAAAGCACAGCGTCGGCCCCCGATGATCGGATTCGCCGGTGTGGTTGTAGGCAACGTCCATGATGACCTCGAGCCCCGCGTCATGCAGCGTGCGAACCATGTCGCGAAATTCGGCCACGGCGTTGCCACGTGCATAGCGCTGCATGGGCGCAAAGAAACCAACGGTGTTGTAACCCCAGAAATTGCGCAGCTTTTTCTTCACAAGGTGGTATTCGTCGACGAATGTCTGTACCGGCAGCAGCTCCACCGACGTGATACCGAGCGACTTCAGGTGTGCGACGACGTCCTTGTGCCGCAGCCCGTCAAATGTGCCGCGACGAGCCTCGTCGAGAGCAGGGTGACGCATAGAGAAGCCACGCACATTGCACTCGTAGATGATGGTCTCGCCCCAGGGAACCCGCGGATGGGAGTTGACCGTCGCATCGACCGCATCATGCACAACGCACTTCGGAACGTGCGGTGCACTGTCAATACTGTTTATCTGAGCTTCGCCATCCTCGTCGAGAACGTAATCGAATACCGCGGGATGCCAGGTGAGCTCGCCGACGATCTCGCGGGCGTACGGATCGAGTAGCAGCTTGGCCGCATTGCAGCGCAGGCCCTCGCCATAATCGAACGGCCCGTGGACCCGGTATCCGTAGTGCTGCCCGGGCATGCAGCCGGGCAGGTAGCCGTGCCAGACGCCGTCAGTACGTTCCGGCAGGTACAGGATCTGCTGATCGCCGGCAGGATCAAACAGACACAATTCGATGCGCTCGGCAACAGCCGAATAGACGGCGAAGTTGGTTCCGTGCGCGTCAGCCGTCGCGCCCAGGATGTCCGGATTGCCGGGTTGCATCATTTCTTCAATAGTTCAATCGGCTCGAGGCGCCATATCTCGTCGTTGTAGTCGCGCATCGTGCGATCGGTCGAAAAGCGTCCCGACGATGCCGTATTGAGAATACTCATTCGTGTCCAGCGCTCGACGTCCCTGTACGCGTCGGCTGCCCTGGTTTGCGCGTCGACGAAACTGCGAAAGTCAGCGGCTGTGAACCACGGGTCGGAGGGTTCGCGGATCGCCTGCAGCACCGAGTCGAAAACACCTCGTTCGAAGCGATTGAAATGGCCGGTCTCGATCAGGTGAACGACATCGGTGAGGTCCGGGTCGGCTTCGATGATCGCTTGCGGATTGTAGCGTCCCCGCAATTCGTTGATTTCCTCGACAGTGAGGCCGAACAGGAAAAAATTGTCTTCGCCGACCGCTTCTCGTATCTCGACGTTGGCGCCATCCAGCGTACCAATCGTCACTGCGCCATTCATCATGAACTTCATATTGCCGGTGCCGGACGCCTCCTTGCCTGCCGTCGAAATCTGCTCCGACAGATCGGCGGCCGGGCAAATGACCTCCATCGCCGAGACGTTGTAGTCGGGATAGAAGACGAGCTGCAATTTGCCTTCCATCGCCGGATCGGTATTGATGACGCGGGCGACGTTATTAATGCATTTGATCACGTCCTTCGCCATGACGTAACCCGGAGCCGCTTTGCCACCGATAATGATAGTACGCGGCACCACATCGTCACCGCGACGAATGCGGTCATACAGGTGAATGGCGTGGAGCACGTTCAGGAACTGGCGCTTGTACTCATGGATACGCTTGACCTGCACGTCAAACAGGTTGCTGGGCTCAACGCGCAATCCCGTTCTGTCTTCGATCGCACGGGCCAGCCGGACCTTGTTAGTAAGCTTGATTGCCCGCCATGCCTTGCGAAACTCCGGGTCGTCGACGAATTCTTTGAGTTTATCCAGGTCCGTCAGCTCGATGGCCCAGCGGTCGCCAATCTTGTCGTTGATCAGCTGCGCCAGGTCTTTGTTACACGCCGCGAGCCAGCGCCGTTGCGTGACGCCGTTGGTCTTGTTGTTGAACTTCTCCGGCCACAGTTCAGCAAAGTCGCGGAACATTCCTTCACGCAATAACTTCGAATGTAGTTCGGCGACCCCGTTGACCGAGAAGCTGCCGACGATGGCAAGGTAGGCCATACGAATCATTGGCTCCGAGCCTTCTTCGATCAGCGACATCCGTGCGATGCGATCATTGTCGCCCGGCCAGTGCTGGCTGACTTCGACGATAAAGCGTGCGTTGATTTCGTAAATGATGTCGAGAATCCGCGGCAACAATCGGCGGAACATCGAGACCGGCCATTTCTCGAGCGCTTCCGGCAACAGCGTGTGATTGGTGTAAGCCATGGTCTTCGTCGTGATCGCCCATGCTTCGTCCCATTCGAGGTGATGCACATCGATCAGCAGGCGCATGAGTTCCGCGACCGCGATCGCCGGGTGCGTATCGTTGAGCTGAATGCAGTGCTTATCGGAAAAATCGCTGAAATCCAGACCGCGATGATCGAGCCGGTTGCGGAGCTGGTCCTGCAGGCTCGCGGACGCCAGGAAATACTGTTGACGCAACCTGAGCTCCTGGCCGTTCTCAGTCGCGGCGTTCGGGTACAACACCATCGTGATGTTCTCAGCCTCGTTCTGCGAGGCGACCGCGTCGGCATAACTGCCGGCATTGAATTCATTGAGATCGAATTCGTCGGTAGCGGAGGCTGACCAGAGGCGCAGCGTGTTTACGATGTCATTCTTGTAGCCCGGGATCGGAATATCGAACGGGATTGCCAGCACGTCCTGCGTATCGACCCATGCATGGCGCGTGTGCCCGGTGTCGTCCGTGTACACGGTGCTGCGACCGCCAAAATGGATGGTTCGTGCGTACTCGATACGCTCGATCTCCCAGGGGAAGCCCTCGCGAAGCCATGAGTCGGCTTCTTCGACCTGGTACCCATTTTCGATGCGTTGATGAAACATGCCGTAGCGGTAACGAATGCCGTAACCGATTACGGGCAGGGCGAGCGTCGCGCAGCTGTCGAGAAAGCAGGCGGCGAGACGGCCGAGACCGCCGTTGCCGAGGCCGGCATCATGCTCTCGCTCGTAGACATCCTCGAGGTCCAGGCCAAGTCGCGATAACGCCTCGGAGGTTTCATCCTCGATGCCGAGATTCAAAAGCGCGTTGCCAAGTAGCCGGCCCATCAGGAACTCGAGCGACAGGTAGGCGACCCGACAGCGGTCGGCCGTTTCAGTCGCCTTGCGCGTACGCGCCCAGCGCTCCATCAGGCGATCGCGCGCGGCAAATACCAGCGCCTGGTACAGGAACGGGGAGTTGGCGCTAATGGTCCGGCGCCCCAGCGTCCGGCCGAAATAATGCGTGAAGTCCTCGAGTATCGCGTCCGCCGTCATCGGCAGGTCCGGCGCCTCGAGCAGTTCGATATCACCGATACCGGTAGTCCTATTGGTCTTTGCGACCATGAATCAGCCTCCTTCAGGCGTCGCTTCAGGCGGGCCCGGGTTTAAGCAAGAGTGTCGCGAGTGGCGGCAAGCACAGTCGCAGCGAATGCGGCCGGCCGTGGTGGCCCTCCGCAAGGGCTGTGTAGATTGCCGTGCCCCGGCCACTGCCACCGTACTTTTCATCATCGCTATTCAGCAACACCTGGAAATCTCCGCCACACGGTACACCGACCGGGTAGTTATTTCGTACGATCGGCGTCAAGTTTACGACACACACCACGATCCCGCCGGAATTGTCACGTCGGACCCAGCTGAGCACGCTGCTGGCGCGGTCATTGTATTCAATCCACTCGAAGCCGCCGCCGTCAAAGTCAATCTCGTGCAGGGCCGGGGTCGACCGATACAGCATATTCAAGTCGGCGATCAGGCTACGTACGCCCCGGTGGGGCGCAAACCTGAGCAGGTGCCAGTCGAGCGAGCGGTCGTGACTCCATTCGTCCCGTTGCGCGATATCGTTGCCCATGAACAGCAGCTTTTTGCCCGGATGAGCAAACATCAGGGCGTAATACGCTCGCAGGTTGGCAAACTTCTGCCAGTCGTCTCCCGGCATGCGTCCGATGATCGAACGTTTGCCGTGCACGACTTCATCATGCGACAGCGGCAGCACAAAATTTTCATTGAATGCGTAGACAAGCCCGAAGGTCATCTTGTCGTGATGATATTTGCGATGCAGCGGGTCTTCCTGCATGTACGAGAGCGTGTCGTTCATCCAGCCCATATTCCATTTGTAGGTAAAGCCGAGGCCACCTGCGTCGACCGGTTTGGAAACGCCCGGCCAGGCAGTTGACTCCTCGGCGTACGATGTCGCGCGATCCGCGTGCACCTCCGCATTCAGCCGTTTCAGAAATGCGACAGCTTCGAGGTTTTCGTTGCCGCCAAACTCATTCGGTATCCACTCGCCGTCTTCGCGCGAGTAATCGAGATACAACATTGACGCAACAGCGTCGACGCGCAGCGCATCGATATGGAACTCATTGATCCAGTAAAGTGCGCTACCGAGAAGGTAATTGATTACCTCACGCCGCCCGTAGTTAAAGATCAACGTACCCCAGTCGGCGTGCGCGCCCTTGCGCGGATCTTCGTGCTCGTAAAGAGCGGTGCCGTCAAAATGTCGTAGACCGTGCTCGTCGTTTGGAAAGTGCGCGGGAACCCAGTCGATGATCACACCAATACCGGCGGCATGACAACGATCGACGAAGTAACGAAAGTCGTCGGGGTTACCGAAGCGCTGCGTGGGTGCAAACAGCCCAATCGGCTGGTATCCCCAGGAGCCATCAAACGGGTGTTCGGTAACCGGCAATAGTTCGATATGTGTGTAGCCCGTCTCGACGACGTATTCGACCAGTTCATGCGCGAGGTCGCGGTAGGTCACGTAACTGCCATCATCTTTGCGGCGCCAGGAACCCAGGTGCACCTCGTAAACGCTGACAGGCTCATCGAGCCTGGGCTCGACCGTTCTTGCCTGCTGCCAATCGTCATCCTGCCATTCGTAGTCGCTGTCAAAGACGATCGACGAATTTCCCGGCGGCGGTTCGTGATAGGCGGCAAACGGATCCGACTTCAATGGCACCAGCTTGCCGCCTTTGTCCTGAATCTCGTACTTGTAGAGGGCGCCGTTGTTGACACCCGGTATGAACATCTCCCAGATCCCGTTGCCCGGGTGCAGGCGCATCACGTGGCGCCGACCATCCCAACTGTTGAAGTCGCCGACGACACTGACACGTGATGCGTTCGGCGCCCAGACGGCAAAGCGCGTGCCCGCGACACCGAGCAAGCGCAGCGGGTGTGCGCCGAGCTTCTTGTAGATGTAACGATCCGAGCCCTCGCCGAGCAGATACAGGTCCATCTCCCCAAGCGCCGACGGAAAGCGAAACGGATCCTCTTCGGTACTGCTGGCGCCGGATCGCCACGTAATCTGCAGCAGGTAGTGGCGTTTGCGCGGAGGCAGCGGGCCCT
>Ga0224508_10005018_pt1 | contig 10727 bp, 10 predicted proteins | sample SF_Jan12_sed_USG_4_FD_170157 | JGI IMG/M metagenome (GOLD analysis project Ga0224508, IMG submission 170157) | Sediment microbial communities from San Francisco Bay, California, United States - SF_Jan12_sed_USGS_21 | ecosystem: Environmental > Aquatic > Marine > Sediment | place: USA... | reverse complement strand
GAAGAACTACAGGCTAGCAACCCGAGCAGGGCGAAGAGCATTAAAATTTTCTTTTTCATGGTTCTATATTTATGTTCTTATTGGATCTTATTTGAAATAGGAGGCTGAATGTTAAGCGGCTAGTTGGCGTCAACTGAGTGCCAACAACATTACTGTATAATGGTAATTCCCATTGTGATTTTAACTGGGTAGCGGGGGAAATAGAAAACGTTAATTCGGGCCTTAGAAAGATCCATTCCCCTCCTGTATTTGGGAAGTCAAAATCATTGATCTGGTCTTGCTTAGCATGCCGGTATTTCACTACTACTCCCGGATTGAATAACACGCTTCCGATGAGAAGTTCTTCCGTATATCCCACCAGGCCCTGAAGTACATTTCCAAATTCGTAGGTAGATGTGTTGTTCAGGTACGATGTATTCTTTCCAGTTAACCTATAGAGGACTGATCCAGTCCATGTCGCTGTTGGTCGAAATCCCTGGCCAAATAATGACATGTAGCCGATCCCATCCCATGCTCCGCTACCAGGTTGCAGGTCTGCTGTGAGCTGGAAACCTTCATCTGAAGAAAGATCTGATTTTCCCAACGGTGCTTTCGCGCCAAATCCTAAGACCAAGTTAGTAGCTTCACCTAAAAGGGATGGCCAGGTATGTGTCGCCATAAGTACAGCATCTCCTATCCCTTTAGTTTCAGTAACATTAAGGTTTGAAAATTGACTGATCTCTCTGATTTGATTGACCCATGAAAACAATACTTCGAACGCCCAGTGATTTGTCAAGCTGTAACTTGTATTCCAGAGAATAGAGTGGGTGATCCTTCGCCTTGAATTGTCATCGAGTTTTTCCGAAGAAGCAAACAGGCTATTAAGATTGTTGTAATCATAATTTAATCCAATCTGCCAGGTGCCTGCACCTTCATTAGCCATTCCCAGGTTATTTGAAAGAGGAACACCTCCTGAACAACAAGTTTGCGCATAGGAAGTAAGGCCTAACAACACCCCAAATATCAAGCAGTAAGATCGCATAGCGTTATTCGTTTCTTAGTATTTAGTACCAGACATGAAATATACCTTACGCATCAAAACGTTAAATTCAGAAAGCCATAGCAATCATATGCCCTGCAAAAACAGCAGGAATTTTAGCAAAATTATTACCTTGGAGGCCCAATTTAAAGCAAGAATTTAAGTGGAGTTTCCAATACGTAAAAAGCTAAAATCAATACTTGGTAATAAAGACCAGCCAGTGGACGCCCGACTGGAGCAGGTATGCCTGTTGTTGCAAAAATCTAATCCAGCCTACGACTGGGTTGGTTTCTACTTCGCAGACGTGGAAAAGAAAGAACTTCATTTAGGTCCGTTCGCAGGAGCCCCCACCGATCATACCGTTATTCCTTTTGGCAAAGGGATCTGTGGCCAGGTGGCAGAGAGCAGTGAAAACTTCGTTGTTCCGGATGTTGAGGCACAAGATAATTATATCGCCTGTGGAATTGATGTGCGTTCAGAGATCGTTGTCCCGCTCTTTGTAGGTGGCCAAAATATAGGTCAGATCGATATTGATTCCCATACGCCGGATGCCTTTGGCGAAGCTGATGAACGATTATTGGAAATGGTAAATTTCGAAGTCGCCAAAATTCTTTAAAACTTTCCCTCATTTGTTGATAACCTAGCACTGAATTGCCCTCTAAAAAAATTACTTTTGTGGGATCAAAGAGGCATCCATGAATTCTTCTAAAAAAGCCCAGACGGCCCTAATTTCTGTATTTCACAAAGAGGGGCTCGGACCCATTGTTACTAAATTGGACCAATTAGGGGTCAAGATATATTCTACAGGCGGCACTGAACGATTTATTCAAGAGCAAGGCGTTGCAGTTACCCCGGTTGAAGATCTTACCAGTTACCCATCCATCTTAGGGGGCCGTGTTAAGACCTTGCATCCAAAAGTATTTGGGGGGATACTCAGCAGGCGGGAAGAAGAATCGGATGTGGCGCAATTGGACACCTATGAGATCCCAGAAATTGATATTGTGATCGTCGATCTGTATCCCTTTGAGAAAACTGTAGCATCCGGTGCAGGTGAGCAGGACATCATTGAAAAAATAGACATTGGCGGTATCTCGCTGATCCGCGCAGCTGCTAAGAATTATAAGGATGTACTTTGTGTCTCCTGTATGGATCAATATGATGATCTGCTATCTCTTCTTGATACTGGCGAAGGAATCACAACACTAGAAAAGCGAAAATCTTTTGCTGCAAAGGCATTTGAAGTTTCTTCCCATTATGACAGTGCTATTTTCAACTATTTTAATGCTGAAGGCACTATTCCTGCATTAAAAGTTAGCTTCTCAAAGGGGATGCCACTTCGATATGGAGAAAACCCGCATCAGGAAGGCACTTTCTTTGGTGATTTCGATTCTCTCTTTGATAAATTGCACGGCAAAGCTCTTTCCTATAATAACTTATTAGACATTGATGCAGCCGTACATCTTATGAATGAATTCAGAGATGACCCACCAACTTTTGCAATTCTTAAGCACAATAATGCCTGCGGACTGGCCACTCGAGGTACCGTAAAGGAGGCTTATGTAGATGCTTTGGCCGGGGATCCTGTGTCTGCTTTCGGTGGTATCCTAATTACCAACACAGCTATTGATAGAGAAACGGCAGCAGAGATTCACACGCTGTTCTGTGAAGTGGTCATTGCTCCGGAATTTTCCAAGGAGGCTCTGGAAATTCTTAAGGGTAAAAAGAACCGCATTCTCTTGATACAAAAACCCACGACGCTTCCAAATTCCCAGGTACGCACTTGCCTGAATGGTGTGCTGGAACAGGATCGGGATGAAAAAACAGATATCCTTTCAGATCTTGAATACGTTACTACTCAAAAACCCACGGAATCTGAAATAGAGGATCTTCTTTTCGCTTCCAAGTTGTGTAAGCATACAAAGAGCAATACCATAGTTCTGGCAAAGAATAAACAATTATGTGCCAGTGGAACGGGCCAGACTTCCAGGGTAGATGCCCTAAACCAGGCGATTCAAAAGGCCGGCGTTTTTAATTTTAACCTTCATGGGGCAGTTATGGCAAGTGATGCCTTCTTTCCTTTTCCCGATTGTGTAGAGATCGCACATAAGAGCGGGATCAAAAGTGTTATCCAGCCCGGGGGGTCAATCAAGGATCAATTAAGTGTAGATTACTGTAATGAAAATGGACTATCTATGGTCATGACAGGCACCCGCCATTTTAAACATTAAATTTTGCTACTTTTGCCGATAAAAGAGTACCTTTCATCGCAATACTAACTTTACAATATGGGGTTTTTTGATTTCTTAACTGAGGAGATTGCCATTGACCTCGGCACGGCAAATACTCTCATCATTCATGCTGACAAAGTGGTTGTTGACAGCCCATCAATTGTGGCTCGTGACCGTCTCACCGGTAAGATCATTGCAGTGGGAAAAGAAGCAAATATGATGATGGGGAAAACCCATGAAAATATTAAAACCATCCGGCCACTTAAGGATGGCGTTATCGCCGATTTTGATGCTTCGGAAAAGATGATCAATATGTTCATCAAGAACATTCCGGCCTTAAAAAAGAAATGGTTCCCTCCTGCCCTGCGTATGGTGATCTGTATTCCTTCAGGAATTACAGAAGTGGAGATGCGCGCTGTTAAGGAGTCTGCCGAACGCGTAAATGGCAAGGAAGTCTACCTTATCCATGAACCAATGGCTGCGGCTATTGGCATTGGGCTGGATATCATGCAGCCTAAAGGAAATATGATCGTTGATATAGGTGGGGGTACAACTGAGATCGCTATCATTGCCCTTGGGGGAATTGTTTGTGATAAATCAGTTAAGATCGCAGGGGATGTTTTTACCAATGATATTATTTATTACATGCGCACCCAGCACAATTTATACGTTGGCGAAAGCACGGCAGAAAATATAAAGATTGAAATTGGGGCGGCTACAGAAGACCTCCAATCTCCACCCGAGGATAAATCAGTTCAGGGTAGAGACCTGTTGACTGGAAAACCAAAACAGGTGCAGATCTCTTATCGTGAGATCGCCAAGGCTTTGGACAAATCTATTTTAAGGGTAGAGGATGCCGTAATGGAAACCCTTTCGCAAACACCGCCTGAATTGGCAGCGGATATATACAACACTGGAATATACCTGGCCGGTGGCGGATCAATGCTTCGGGGATTAGACAGGAGGCTCTCGCAGAAGACAGATCTCCCTGTTTACATCGCAGAAGATCCTTTACGGGCTGTAGTACGGGGTACAGGTATTGCGCTTAAAAACCTTGAGCGTTATAAGAGCATTTTGATAAAATAGATTAAAACCGTCTTCCCGTTTGGCCTAAAGGGTAATACAATTACAGAGTGAATGCAGCGTATAATAGATTTTATCTTACGATATCGGACTTTTATCCTATTTCTATTCCTGCTTTCCCTGTCTTTGATGCTCACTGTCCGTTCGCACTCTTTTCATCGTTCTAAATTTTTCAACTCAGCAAATTGGGTCTCTGGTATTGTTTATAATTCCCGGGATAACATCACTTCTTACTTTAAACTAAAGGAAGAGAATTCTTTATTGCTGGAAGAAAACAACAAATTACGGCACCTGCTTTTTAACCGTAATTTTTCGGATAGTGTGGCACTCGATTCAGCAGAAGTTGGCTATGAAGTGCTGGCGGCGCGCATCATAAAAAACAGTTATGCCAATTCAGAGAATTACCTGACTATTAACAAGGGTAGTGCTCATGGTGTTTCACAGGATATGGGCGTGATCACTTCAACAGGAATCCTGGGTATCGTAGAGCACAGTACTAAAAACTATGCTGCTATTCAAAGCGTCTTAAATACCAACTCCAATATAAATGCCAAGATCAAAAACACAAATCATTTTGGATCTCTGACCTGGAATACTGATCACTTTGATGTAGTACAGCTGGAGGATATACCCAGGTTGGTTACGCTAACGGTTGGAGATACCATCATCACAGGAGCCATGTCCAGTATTTTTCCGGAAGGGATTCCCATTGGCGTGGTAAATGATTTTAAACTCGAAACCTCAGCCAGCTTTTACACCATTAATGTTGGCCTTTTCAATGATATGACCAACTTGTCTACGGCTTATGTTATTACCAATCTAAGCAAGCCGGAGATCGAGGAACTTGAATCAAACATACTGGATGAACAGGACTAATATTCTTATTGGAATCCGTTTTGTCTTACTGATCTTGGCCCAGGTCCTGATTTTTAACGACCTGAATTTCTATGGCTTTATCAATCCTATGGTCTATATCATGTTCCTTTTTTGGTATCCCATCAAGGAGAATCGGGTTGTATTCCTATTAGTATGTTTCCTCCTAGGGCTAAGTATAGATATGTTCTCAGATACGACAGCCATTCATGCAGCAGCTACTGTATCTATTGCATATTTCAGGGGCCCTATGATGCGATTTGTTTTTGGTATAAACTATGAGTTTCAAAGCTTTCGGCTGGCGCAGGCATCCATGGTACAACAATTGACTTTTTTAACGTTATTGATATTAACGCATCACACAATATTCTTTACATTAGAGATATTCAGCTTTGCGCATGCAAGCCTAATCATGAAGAAAGTGATGCTGACGGGCATAGGCACATTAGTATTATGTTTCTTGCTTCGCAATTTGTTTAGCAGGGATAAAGAATGAAGAAGTTTTTATTATCATCTATTATTATTGTTATCGGTATCACCTTTATCGGTCGGTTATCCTATTTGCAAATTTTTAAATTCTCTCCAACACAATTATCGGAAGACCCTGCCATCAAAGCTATTTATGATTATCCCGAACGCGGCTATATATATGACAGAGATGGTAATTTGTTAGCAGCTAACCAACCTGCCTATGATGTCATGGTCATCCCAAGAGAAGTCAAAACTTTGGATACCCTGGAATTTTGTGATCTGCTTCGAATAGATAAAGAAACCTTTATCTCCAAATTAGAGAAGGCCACCATCTTTTCCCCTAGGCTCCCTTCTGTATTAGTGCAACAGCTTTCTAAAGAAGATTATGCCCGATTGCAGGAAAAGATGCGTAAATATGAAGGCTTCTATATTCAAAAAAGATTGCTCAGATTTTACGACACCCCAAGCGGTGCCAATGTGCTGGGTTATATTAGCGAAGTAAATGATTGGGAGATCAAGGAGAACCCCGATTATATTCAGGGAGAGCTCACAGGAAGGACCGGAATTGAAAAGCAATACGAAGAAATACTTCGAGGTCGAAAAGGAGTAAAATATATCCAGAAGGATCGCTTCAATCGCGATCTGGGACCGTATAGAGAGGGAGTCTTTGACACACTCCCCGTACCCGGAAAAGAAATTCATGTAACATTAAGCAAGCAGCTGCAGGAATACGGCGAGCGGCTCATGAATGGTAAAAGAGGAGGCGTTGTTGCTATTGAGCCTTCAAGCGGTGAGATCCTTGCGCTTATTTCAGGCCCCACCTATGATCCTTCACTGTTAGTAGGACGGGAGCGCTCAAAAAATTATAACAAGCTTCATTACGACACTATTGCGAAGCCTACCTGGGACAGAGCTTTATTAGCTGAACCCTCTCCTGGTTCTCCATTTAAAACATTAAATGCCCTGGTAGCCCTGCAGGAAGGCGTGATCACACCACAAACCAAATTCCGATGCTATAACGGGTTCTATGTGGGCAATAAGAAAAGAGGCTGTCACTGCGGCGGCGGTGTACGCGATATGAACGTAGGTATATACAGATCCTGCAATGCCTATTTTGCCGGAACTTTCAGAAAGATCTATGAAAAATTTCCAACCACCGATGAAGGCATGGATGTCTGGGAAAAACACATTGAAAGCTTCGGCTTAGGAAATTACCTTGGCTATGACCTTCCTAATGGGCGACCAGGGCGCATCCCCGGCAAAGCTTACTACGATAATATTTATGGCGACAATCGCTGGTCTTCTTCCTTTATAATCTCCAATTCAATTGGTCAGGGCGAAGTAGCTGCGACACCAATTCAATTGGCCAATATGACAGCAACCATTGCCAATCGAGGTTATTATTTTACACCACATATTTTAAAGAAGATCAGTGGCGAAGAGATCAGTATTGATAAATATACCACGCCTAAACACACCACGATAGACCGGAAACATTTTGATCCTGTAGTGCGTGGAATGGCAGAAGTATATAACAGAGGTACTGCCCGTTGGGTTCAAATTCCCGACATAGCCATTGCCGGTAAAACCGGAACCGTGGAAAACTTTACCATCATCGATGGAGAAAGAAAGCAACTCACGGACCATTCCATTTTTATTGCTTTTGCGCCTGTTGAAAATCCGAAGATCGCCATAGCTGTGTATATTGAACACGGATATTACGGCGCCAGATATGCAGGGCATATCGCTTCATTGATGATCGAAAAATATCTTAAAGGAGAGATCAGCCGGACTGATCTTGAAAAGCGAATGCTTGAGAAAACCCTGGAACATGAATACGCCAAACCCTACAGTGGCGAAGATTTCAAGATAAACGAATATGTCTGGTAGAACTTGGATCGGACGCATCGATTGGCTCAGTATATTCCTTTTTCTTATTCTCACTATCCTGGGTTGGGTAAGTATTTATTCATCTACTTTTTCCGAAGATCATACCTCTCTATTTGATTTTTCTCAGCTATATGGGAAACAATTATTCTTTATTGGTATCAGCTTAGTTGTGGCCATTGTTATCCTTTTAATAGAGGCAAATTTCTATGAGCGTTTTGGTAGTATATTTTATTTAGGGACGATGATCCTTTTACTTGGTCTTTTTGTCTTTGGAAAAACTATTGCTGGAGCTACGTCCTGGTATGACCTGGGATTCTTTAATCTACAACCCTCTGAGCTCGCCAAGTTTGCTACGGCCCTTGCCCTGGCGAAATATTTGAGTGACATACAAACTGATATCAAGCGACGGAAAGATCAGCTTTATTCTATCCTGATCATTTTGATCCCGGTTTTATTGATCATTCCCCAACCCGATCCCGGGAGTGCTTTAGTATTCCTTGCCCTTATTTTTGTAATCTTTCGTGAAGGATTGCCCTTGTTCTATCTTGCGCTGGCTTTTGTCTTTGTCCTGATTTTTACCACAACTCTTATGTTTGGGACTATCTGGGTTTCTATTGGTCTCATCCTTATTATTGCCATTTTCATGATGGTAAAAAAAGCTACGCTTCGAGTGCCCATTTTACCTATCGTTGGTTTTTTGATCATAGCGATTGGCTTCTCTTACTCGGTAAGCTTTATTTACGACAATGTCTTTGAACAGCGCCACCGCGACAGATTCGCACTTTGGTTGCGATTAGAGAAAGATCCCGAAAAGTTAGAGGAAATCAGAAAGACGATCGGATATAACACCTATCAATCAGAAAAGGCCATTGAATCAGGAGGACTGGTAGGCAAAGGCTTTTTGGAAGGAACTCGAACTAAAGGCGATTTCGTGCCAGAGCAGCATACAGATTTTATTTTCACAACCATTGGAGAAGAATGGGGTTTCCTGGGCACCTCAGCTGTAGTCCTTTTATTTACAATTTTACTGCTGAGACTGGTAAACCTGGCCGAGCGGCAAAAGACAGATTTTGCCCGAATGTATGGCTATGGTGTCATCTCCATTTTACTCATTCATTATTTTATAAACATTGGGATGGTAATTGGACTGATGCCTACAGTCGGCATTCCTTTGCCCTTCTTTAGCTATGGCGGCTCAGGATTAATAGGCTTTACCATACTCCTCTTCATTTTTCTGAAAATAGATGCGAGTCGATTAAATTGATCAACGGAAATTCCAACCTTTACTACTTACGGAACTTTCTAATTTATCTTCCTGTTGATCCGGAAGCTCCTGGAAAAAGTCGATTCCCGTAAGAATTTCCAGTTCATCTACAGAAACTACAAAGTTGACAAGCCCCTGCTGTGATTCCTTATGCGGCATTAAAAAAGCAATTACTTCAAGCTCCTCTTCTTCTCCCCTGGCTATAATTTTATAATAGGCCTCTGGTACAGCGACATCTTCCTCCCCGATTACCTCCAGACCGCGCTCCAGTACCCCTCCTACGATCACTTGTAAATCGCCATATCGCTTGCACCAGGAACGCACTTTCATCTCCAGTCGGTTCCATACCCCGGCATTAAAATCTTTTCGCTGCGGACTGATATTACTTGTATAAAAAGTTTGATTATAGGCGTACTCAGAAAACCGCCTGTCGCCGGCCGGGCATAGATGGCCCCGGTCAAAACCTGAACCCCTGTAATTCCTCCAGTCTGCCGATTTAGAGCGAACTTTTGGGTCTTCAACAAAATAAGGACGGCGGCGGTCATCATTGGTAAGGTGTGATTTTCTCAGGCTATAAGCGACCCATTCTGCCTGCTCATACTTTTCGCTATAGGAGAGCGTAAAGTGATCATGAACAACAATAGCTCCGGTAGTCGAGCTGGGGAGTAGTAATTCTTCCTGATTTTCTATCCGGTCAGAATTTTCTGGAGATGAATAGACATCTGGAGTGTAAAAATTTTCAAACACCCAGAATCCCACTACAAAAATGAGAAGTAAAGCAGTGTAGATCAGTTTATTTTTATCTCGTTTATTCATAGCTCGTATGCCCGCTGCAAAGAACGGAAAATATGTAGAGACAAACGTAAGCTAGCTCTAGTTATAGCGACTAAGGTTTTCTATATTTATCCTTATGAAAGAAGTGAAAGAACTCACCTGGAAATATGTTATACACTATGCGACCAAAGGCAACCTCGCTCCGGATCGCAGAGTTGAAAAAACACCTGAGGAATGGAAAGAAATACTAAGTCCGCAGCAATTCAAGATCACACGGCTCAAGGGCACCGAGTCACCCCATTCAGGGGCGCTGTGTAGTATTTATGAACCGGGTAAATACGCTTGTGTTTGCTGCCATACCCTCTTGTTTGATTCCGGTTTGAAATTTGAATCGGGAACGGGCTGGCCCAGCTTTACCCAACCCATCGCGCACAATGCCATCAAATATGAAAAAGATAGCAGCTTTGGCATGATTCGGGTTGAGGTGCTTTGCAATACCTGTGATGCCCATTTGGGGCATATATTTCCTGACGGACCTGCTCCCAGCGGACTGCGTTATTGTGTGAATTCTGAATCCCTGATCCTGGAAACCGATATCTCATGAATTCAGCACTAGAAAAAGCAACACTAGGAGGCGGATGCTTCTGGTGTACAGAAGCCATTTTTAAGGAATTAAAAGGAGTAGATAAGGTTATTCCCGGGTATATCGGTGGAGATGCCCCGGGCACTCCAACCTATAGAGAAGTATGTTCCGGCCTGACAGGCCATGCCGAAGCCATTGAAGTGTACTATGACCCTACTGTTATAAAATACAGTGATATCCTTACCATCTTTATGACCACGCATGACCCGACAACTTTAAACAAGCAAGGGGCAGATAGGGGGACGCAATACAGATCGGTAATATTTTACCATTCAGAGGAACAAAAAGAAATTTCAGAAATAGTGATCAAAGAATTGGAGCCTTTTTTTGATGATCCCATTGTAACCGAAATTTCGGAAGCCTCAACATTTTATGAAGCCGAGGATTACCACCATGATTATTACAATCAAAATACAGAACAGGGATATTGTAATGCAGTCATCAGTCCTAAATTGGCAAAATTCAGGAAGATGTACGCTAATT
>Ga0224508_10005017_pt1 | contig 10734 bp, 11 predicted proteins | sample SF_Jan12_sed_USG_4_FD_170157 | JGI IMG/M metagenome (GOLD analysis project Ga0224508, IMG submission 170157) | Sediment microbial communities from San Francisco Bay, California, United States - SF_Jan12_sed_USGS_21 | ecosystem: Environmental > Aquatic > Marine > Sediment | place: USA... | reverse complement strand
TTTTTTAATCTAAACACAACACTCCTAGTTTAGGAGTGTCTCTTTGACTCCTAACAGGAATGTTTCTCGACCAAAGTTGTCGAGTTGTTCTTTTTGTATCAATTTTTGTGTCATGTCAATACACTATACGAAGTTCAGACTATTAAGCCGCATCTATATAGAATACGTATTGATTCTAAATTAAAACTAGAATGATTTTACAATAGAAATTTTATTAAATGCATTTTTTATTTTTAGAAATATAGAGATTAGCCAAATTTACATTAAGTTTTGGAATAGAGTCAGCAACAGTTTCTTTTGTCTTTAGTTCGTATCCTTCTTTTGTAATTGAGTCAAATGCTTCACAAAATTTCTTCAATTCGCCTTTTTTCTTTACTAGAATAGCAATTGCCTCAGTTTTTAGATATATGACATCTTTTGTTTCCAAAATTTTTTGATGTCTATAGCGTCGGTCTTTAGGTCGTCGATCTTAGATCTAAGAGGATCTGTTTTCTCTTAGAACTTCTTCTTTATTCCCATGAAATTTCAATATCATTGTAAATAATATCCATTACTGTAAAATCTGAATTAAAAATATTGAAAATAGACTGGATGGGAACTGGTACTATGATGTCACTTTTTTGCGTTCCATTGTGCCTATAATTTTGTTAAATTTTAGTTTATTGAAATAACACTCATCTATTTTCAAATCTTGTATAGATCAGAATTATTTGGATTCAAAATCCAAATTATAACTAGACTAGCTCAAATTTGACTAGAAGTACACATTGTACGTGTGATAGTTAAGGCAACAAAATTAAGACCACGTGGAGCAGACTTTCCAGACAGAGTAAAAAATTAGGAAACTAGAGTTTGATTGCTTGGTTGGTTTAATTTTAATAGTAATTATCACCATACAAGACTGTGCCAAAATTTATGGACAGTCATGCTCTAAAAGGAGCTAAACCTGAAATCCTTAAAAAATTACAGAATGAACCAAAAGACGAGTTTGGAGTAAAACATCTTAACTTGATATACAGTGAGGAAGAGGATAGAATGTATTGCGTACTTGATGCTCCAAACAAAGAAGCTGTCAAAAAACATCACAATAAACTAGGTTACAATTGTGATTTTATCATGGAAGTAGACACCACTGCAAACAACGTTGACTAAAAAGAATATCTTGTTCTTTCTTTTTTGTTCTTTCTTTGTCAAATACTAAATCTCATTCTAATAGTATCACACTCAAGCATAATAATTATGAAGACAATGTCAAAAGATGTTCTTTGTCACAACAAACAAAGTCACAATTTTTCATTCATTTGTTGAATCTTTTGAATTATGTCGTCATGGTCCGTTTTTTACATCTCTGATTTTTTCTACGATTTCTTCCAGGTTAGAATTCAACTCTGTACTCACAAGAATTAACCCTGCTTTTCCTACAGGAATAGTAACACGGTAGATCCTTTCGTATTTTGCCATCGAATAAATTGGTTGACCAATCTTTGAAGCCATTTTTTTCCTAGCTGCCCATCTATAGACAGCCTGAGCTAAAGAAATTTCAGTCTCCTCTTGTGTGAGATAAGATTTTAGTCCATCTTGCATCTTGTGATAAAATATTCCTTCATCATAGATTGCTGCAGCTCTAATTTTGTTATTCATTTTGAGAATTTCATCACAAAGTTGTTTACCATCCAAGTATTCTTCTATACATTGTAAACTATTAGAGTTTTATTTTCGTCTCAACTCTGTTGGAGAAATTTTCTTTTCGGTATCTTTTTGGAGATGTAATTTATCAATTCGGTAAAATGTTCCGAGAGTTTCCGATAGTTTGATCTATGATGCTATCAATTCGGTATCTTTTCGATATTTTCTTGAAACTTTTGTCTATGTTGACATTACTGCCTGGTATGCCCTTCTATCTTGATTCCAAGTTACGTCCATCTCAGGGTCATCATCATAGTTGTCAACAAGCAAGTTCAGATCCTGTTTGTGTGATTTTTCCATGATTTCAAGAATCTGGAACTTTTCTTTTATCATTGTTTTCTCAAGCTCGTCATATTTTGCACGGATGTCTTCCATCTGGTCGCTAAAGTTTTTGGCAGATATCTCATCACTGGTAAGCCTTGCCAACACCTTCTTTTCCTCGTCTTTTTGCTGTACCTCCATGTTCACCACCATGAGATCATATTTCCTATCCATCTCGTCTTTTTTCGTTTCATGGACTTCCTGCATTCTTTGAATCTTGGAATTGACGCTTGACACCTTTTCAGCTATCCTATCATGGTTCATCTGCTGTATGCTTATGATGTCTGGAATGACTTGAAGGTCCATGTCAACTGTACTGCCCATCTTGTGTCTTTGCCACATCTCTGCTGTTCTCTCTGTGACGCAGACGTAATCATCCTCGTTATTCCTGTGAACCAAAATGTACCCTACTCTGCATTCCGTACCGGGATCTGACATTCCCAAGTCTTCCCGAGATGTCTCGTCATCAGGGTTTGCAAGTAGGTATTCCGGATTGGTCCTGAAATCCTCATAGTATTTCCTCAACTGCTCGCCTGACAGTCCAAGGTCAAACTGTCCGTCAGGATTGAACAGAATCTGCTGGTTATAGTATGCAAGACCATGCATCACATTAAACATGCTGTTTACCTGAATCATCTCCATTTTCTTTATCTCTGTAGCCTTGAGGTATGATGCATACGCCTCCTGAAAATCCCCTCCCCTGTTGATGACTTGGGAGAAGGCATCACGTCCTGCCTGCACCTTGGCCTGTGTAAAGTCATAATGGTCCCAGAACACTGCCTTTGTAGCATTAACTGGAATTGTCTCTACAAACTTTGCAAACACGTTCTCTGAAGAGTATTCACTCCACAGATCCTCCCACTGTTGCAGGTCGTTTTTCAATCTTGACTTTGCCTGTGCCCGTTTTTCCTCCAGTTCCTTGCTTTCTGATATCAGATTGGCCTGCCTCTCCTCCAGTTCTGCAATCCATCTCCTGGTTTCCTCAATCTTGTCTAGTATGTCCTGTGCTACAGGATTGTTCTCAATGTCCGTGATTGTTGTCTGATCTGACTGAGCATGCGCAGGAATTACAAACAACAGCAGTGCAAAAAAGACAGCAGGAACTCCCAGCCACCGGTAAGTCATGTGGTTCGGATCTAACTTAGATTTGTTCGATGACATTAAGCAAATGCTAATCCTTTATTGATTAGTTTTGAAGCAGTATCTGAGGCTACACAAATGGGTGAATTATCAGAATATTTGAAAAGTAACTCATGTCCATTTTTACAATAATTATCATCAGATATGTTTCTCTCTGGATTCACAATAATTTCAATATCTGCTACTTGTGAAACAGAATCCATGTCTGTACCAATGGACAAAGTTGCCTTGTATTCACCAATCTCTTTTGGAATCCACGACAGACCAACGTTGAAAGTCTGGACAGGGTTCAACGTACCAGTTACCAATTTTACAGGTTGGGCCAGATTATTTTTGTTGTCAGTTATTTCTACCATATACACAAAGTCTTGTTTGTAATCATTAAGATTTGAAATATCTGCTGTAATTTGCAAAACATGATCAGTTTTTATCTCGTCAAATTTTTGACCAAATGAATTAACCACATCAGAATTATCTAGATTTATTTTTTTAATACCATCATTGGAAAATGACACTTTGACAGGAGTTGTTAATTTTTCCTCATTTACAACGGATATAATATCTGAGGGATTATTCAGATAATTCCAATCCACATTGATGTCCTGATTGTTTTCATAACCTTTTACTGCTTCTAAGATTTTATTTTTTTGTTGTGATTCAAGTTTATTTGCTTTAGATATTTTTTCTGTTAGTAGTTTTTCTTTAATATCTTCACTTGTCTTTTCTATTTCTGAAATCTGTTTTGAAATGTCTTCTTTTGTGATATTTCCTATTTTATATTCATTGATAGCTTCCTGCATTTTTTGTTTAACTCGCAATTCTTCATTTTCAATATTATCATTGTATTGGGATTCCAACGCTTTGTTTTTAACCTCATATTCTTCATTGACTCTTAGAACTTCTTGATTTATCTCATAAATTACGTCCTCGTATACCTTGAGTTTGTCCTTATTGTTGATGTAATCAATGAGAGTATGATTTTCTGCAACGTTATTTTCTATCATTTCTTTTGCGTTGGATTCTAAAACACATTGATATTCTGATGTTGCTATATCATAAACCACTTTATGTCCTTCTTGACATTTTGTCCCTGGATTTGTTTTTATTTCAGAGATGAATTGGGGATTTTCTGAAATTACAATTCCCTTGACTCCATTGCTGATCCATTTTTTAGCAGTAGATTCATCAACACAAGAGTGATTTCCTGATGTTACACGAGATACTAGAACCAATCCTTCCCCACACTGTGTATCTGAGTTGACTTCTGACGTATTTGTGTAGTCTGAATTTACCAATATGTAGCTGGGTTGCAACTTGTAATCTGAATAAAGATTGTCCATCTTTGTCTGAGTTGCAGGTGAGAAGTGGACTTGTCCAGTAGAGTTGAATATTTGTTGTTCTGCATGATCTGCAAGATTATACTTTACGTTAAACTGTGAATTCATTTCTATTAATTCTATTCTTTGTGTTGTTGCTGCCTTGTTGTATGCCTCTTTTGCATCTTGCATGGTTCCACCGTTTGTCAATACTTGATTCATTGCAATTCTTCCTGCATTCACTTTTTCTTCTTTGAATTCAAATTGGTCCCAAAATACACCTTGGACATACGATGGTTTTTTGTTTACAAATTTATCAAAGGAATTTCTTGAAGAGTGTTTTTCCCATAATCTGTCCCACTCATCAAGGCTCTGGTTAAGGCGTTCAATTGACATCCTCCGCATTTTTTCTAGATTTTCTTGGGCTTGGTTTTTCTCATATTCCTTTTGTTCTAGTTCTGCAATCATCTTTTTTGTTTGTTCAATTTTTTTCAAAATGTCTTGTGCGATTGGATCATGCAACATATTATCTGACAACATAATCTGTGTTCCTGAGTCAAGTTGGGTTTGTGCATAGCTGGTTTGAATAATAGAAACTGAAATCATGCAAACTATGAGAGATTGAAATGGCTTGGATCTAACTTTTGATATTTTCAACCCATCTTTCCAAATATGGTTGAGATTCATTGTTTTGAGTAACATGTTGTAAATAATAAAGGTTAGTGTACTAATGATTATGATATAAATGGATAATATGATAATCAGTATAAGACTAATTAACCTGCCATGCACGGAATAAGAAGAGAAAAAAGAGGTAATCTGAAATAAAAACACTAGATCTTAAAGAGAGTATAGGACTTATGCTAAAAACATCTGCCAAGACGTGGGAAAAGGCAGCTGATATTGAATTACGTCAACGTTTTGGGTTAACTGGCGCAAAATGGAAGATTATTGTTGTACTTTCAATGAAGGAAGGAATAACTCAGAAACATATTGCAGATATGGCATTTGTTGAGGCTCCAACCCTTGTACCGGTAATAGACAAGATGGAAAAAGAAGGATATCTCACAAGACAGTCAGATCCAAATGACCGTAGAAATAACTTGATCTTTATGACTAAAAAATCCAAAGAAATTGTAGACCCAATAATTGACTGTATTTTGGAAATAAGAAATATGGGGTTAAATAAAATCTCAAAAAAAGATATGGGGACTGCAAAAAAAGTGTTGGAGCAGATAATCGTCAACACAGAGGAATTTATCAGACAGAAAGGAGAGAGTATAGATCCCGATCTTTGGAATAATTCTCAGAATGTATCACAAAAAACGCTTGTAAAATTATAGAACTTCACATAAACATATTATTATTTTAAGGATAGTTTTGGTGGTATGGGAACTTTTCTAGAGACAAGTAACTACCCTGGTCCGAACGAATTCGAACCTCTAAAGATCCGGCACCATACTGTCCCTATTTCAAGTTTCAAAATAACAAATCTTGACAGATTTATGGAGTTAACATGCATGAACACAGTGTCGCTAACGAAATTATTAGAGATACAACATCCATAGTTTATCTAGTTGATTTTTCTAAAATTAGATGTTATTCCTTTGATTCCAGTGGGTCAATTACTTTGATCTTACCTGTCACGTACTTGATCTGGTCTGATAGCTCTTCAGCCTTTTCTACCACGTCATTACGGTTCACTTGTGATATTATGTCTTTTGCACTACCTACAGATGACTCGATCTCAGGTTCTAGCACATCAATTGTATTTGTATATGTTAGAACTATCCCAACTACAACAATACCAACTATGATTCCTATGATGAGGCCTTTGCCCATTTAATCACCCTATATGCTTTGTTCATATTTTTGGATAAAGAGATCGTAGAATATAGTAGAAACAGATTAATCTTATCAATCAATTCCTAATACTTTTCCAGTATTTCTGGCAGTTTTTCTAACTTCTTCCATAATGACATGGTAGTCAATCAGTATTTTTGTTTAAAATCATCTAGAAATTAAAAATCATGCTGATAAGTTTCTTAATTTTTAATTTAATTACGTTTTTTGATAAGAAGGGTGTTTTGAACCTCGCTAAAGATACTGATGAATTTTTGCTTTGCATCAAATTCATCTCTTTCGGCAATTACTATCTCTGTTGGGGACAACATTACGTCCTTGACAACCAATGGAGAACTAAGACCTAGTAGTTCACTGAGAATGTTGAAAACATTTTCAAATTTTTCATCATTGCGGTATTTGTAAACTGTTTTCCCATCTTTGATGGCAGGCTTCGGATCCAGTGGAATTACAATGTCTTGTGAGGTTATTTCTGAGAGAAAACTTTCAAGTTGTTTGTCTATTAATTTTTCTACTTTTTCTTTCTGACCCTCCAAGTCTATCTTTGCCTTTTCTAATTCAGAAAACATATCATCGTATGAAGATCCTATCATTTTGGCAAAAGAAGATTCAGTTGAGCGTTGTAAGGGGATTTCATGTAATCTTATGTTGATGTCAGATAGCCTGACTTCTACTGCATCAAGTTTTTTTCTGTTTTCTTGAATTTGGATGGCGAGATCCTCTAAAAAGTAAAAATCTGACATTTTTAGATCCTCTTAGCTGAATTGATGAACCACGTCCATTAATCCTTGCTTAAATTCTTCGGTTGAAAGTCCCCATTTTCCGTACTCATCCTTGTAAGAGGACCAAGACTCTTCTGCCTCTGTTGCAATATCTAGAATTTTTGGACCTATGGCTTTGGTATTAACTAGTATTGTAACGTTAGCTGGTTCTCCTTCCATAATGGGAATTTTTACAAAAATCATCCTAGCTTCTTGAATGTTGAATTTGTCTTTGATAATCTGTTTGAGAGATTCACGTTCCTTGATATCAAATTCCCCTTTAACCTTTACCAAAACACAACAAGAATCCTTGGTACCGCCATTGTTTCTTATATCGTTTTCATCAATGTCAAAGAGAAAGGCATCTTCTTTTTTTCCTACCTTGGAAATGATATCTTCCATTGTATTGTTGTTCCCTCCTAGAAGTTCTTTTCCCCATTGACTCTCTTCAGGAATTACTGGAATAACCCAAGGAATTGCAAATTTTGGTCTTTTGGTGGTAAGCCAAGTTCGGTAATTAGACATGTCCCATTCTGTCTCTCTTGCAAATGAAGATATAAACATCGAAATGGCGTTTGCAGCAATCAAGTTCATTCCTTTGTAATCCTTCCACCCGACTTCGTGTTCTTTTGGTAAATCATCAATTATAGAAGGAATCTTTTGAATCTTTTTTTCATTTTGGTGGGATAATTGTCTTAAAATTTTATTTGAAAATAAAATAGAACAATCACTGTATTTTACTTGGTGTTCAAGATTCATGACTATGTTAATTGTTGCAGCTTCAAATATCACAGGATCCCATCCAAACTCTGGCAGCAATCCAAATGTTGCAACTGTACTGGGATCTTTTGAATCATTTTTTACAAATTCAATAAAAGAGCTTGCAAAAGAGCTTCCAGTACCTCCACCCATTGCAAAAGGAACGGTATATCCTCTTACTGGTTCTGGTGATAGTGCAGTAAGTTGTTTTTGAATATCAATTTTGGACTTCATTTCATGACCAAATCTAGTTCTTCCTTCCGCCCAGTTTCTTGCAGCTCCCCCAGTGCCATGAATGACATGTTTTTCACGCAAAGCAAAAAGATCCGGATAGGACTGAAGGATAAGGTTTGCAGCTCTTGGATCTAAATCTACAAGAAGAGCTCTTGGAATAAGTGGAATTTCTTCAGAACCATAAGTTGTAGGAAATCGTAAAATGGTACTTCCATATCTTTTTAAAACTCTTGATTCGTCCTTGGAAGTTTTTATTGTAGGTTTTAATGGATTAGCTCCCACATCAAGTAATAATCTACGATAAGATTCAGCACCTAATCCAATACCGCAATGGCCAAAACAGGTCATCAATACAGGGGCAGGTGGAAGGGGGGCAGAAAGTTTAGACAAATTACACTGTATTTTGATGAACTCAACTCTTAAGGATTCCTACCAAATTGTAGTGACTTGAATTTTTAGAGGAAAAAATTCAGAGTTCATAAATTTTTATCCAAATGATTTTAAAATTGGTAATCAAAAAATCACAATAGTTGATACTGACAAAAGTGTCGCACCTTTTTTAATATTGAGAAATCGTATTTTATACTGATGACTAATGGTTAATTTAATACAATCATTGCTAGAAAAAATTGAAGATTTACTAAACCAAGGTGTAGGAGATATTTCAAGACTTGAGCACATTAAGAAGAGTGTTGTTGAAAACAAAAAACTGTACAACTCTGATATTCAGTATGTAGAAGAGTTAGAAAGAAAGACTCAAGATAGTTTAGCGGAAAGTTCCAATAAACATTATGCAGAGAATTCTGATAATTCATGTTGGAAATGCGGGAACGAATTTGTGCAATCTGCAAGATTTTGTTCGTTCTGTGGAATTGAACAAAAACAAGCAGGTTCAGAATTTGATCAGATTTTATCTAGGAGACTAAAACAGGAGAATAATCCGCTAAAACTAATTTCAAATTTTCATTCATACCAGATTCTGGCAGTTGTTGGCGGACTTGCTTCTCTAATCCCAATTTTAATTGCTATTTTGAATATGGAAAGAATTTTCGAATTAGTAGATTTCTATACAGGTAATGATTTATCAGAATTTTTTGTAGGTTTTATGACACTTGGGATTGTTTCTGCAATGTTGTGTTCTTTGGTTATCATAGTTCCCTTTTGGATAAAAAAGCCAAAAAAAGTTGGAAAGATTTTATTTTTTTCATCGTTTGGAATTTTGTTTTTTTCAATCTTGGTTGGAATAGTTGGGTTTCCAATTATTTTATTTTCAGGCATATTGGCACTGAAAAAGAGAAGATATTAACAGGTCATTGGGATTATCCAAAAAATAATTTGAATTCCTAAACCATCTTGACTAGTCTATTGCAAATATCTAGCAGATTTTATTTTTTGACTACCATGTGTTGCCATTAGGACATTGAATAGTATTGTTTATCTAGCAGATCTTGAAAAATTAGTCATGAAACTGATCTTATCTTCATTCCTTATTATATTAATTTTAGTTATTGGTGTCAGTCAAGCTGAGGCATATGACGGAAAAGTAAATGTTGCTATTGAAGGAAAGGATTTCATCGAGGGAGACAAAATACCAATTTCGATAGTACTGATAGGAAGTATTGAACATAGAATTGAAAACGTTGATGGAGAAATTGTTGAGACAGATGTTTTAGAAGGAGATCCAGATAGAGACACACCACTTGAAATAATGCTTATTGAAAAGGGAACAGGTTTAACAGTTGAACAAATCACATCTACTCCAGATTGGATATATGACGACATAACATTTTCAGAACCAGTTTGGAAGGCATCATTTGAATTTGACACTAGCAGTGATAAGCTAAGTGCAAAAACAACATATTACATCAAAGCTGTTTTTGATGATAAAAATGATGTAACAGGAATTTTTGCATTTTCACTACCACAGATACCAGAACAAGTAGTTGAAGACATAGAGGTTATGACAGAATCTAAATCTAAATCAGAACAACCTAAAGAAATTCCATCCTGGGTGAAAAACATATTTGTGTTCTACGCAGAAGACCAAATTGATGACAAAACACTACTAAACGCAATAGAATATCTTCTTTCAGTTGAGATTATAACAATTAGATAACACTCCTATTATGCAACTTTTGGGAGAAAAAAAGAAGATGTTAAGTTTCAATTTCTTTTACCATTACAACTAGATTCAATTCCACGGGGATTCACCTATCATTTTGGGTATGAAAATGGACCGGATGGTGTCTGTGACTTGCAAGGGATGGACCGTTCAGTTTTTTGTCTGTTTGCTGTTATTTGTTGATTAGAAATCATCATTACTCTTTCTATGTTTTGTAAATGTAGTTACATCTTGAAAAAGTTTTCTTTGATAAATTATTTAGTTCAAATTTGAGTGGGAGTACAACATGCATGGGGATATAGTTAATGAAGTAAAAAGCAGACCCACGTGGAAAAATGAATTTCAAGAAATAGAATTTCTATGAGATGATGACATTTCTTAATTCATCTGATGTGTTTGCCAAAAAATCAGGATTTTCTTTTACCAGTGCATCTTTGGTGTTGTACCCCCATGTGACTGCGACTGATTTGATACCTGATTTTCTGGCAGCCTCAATGTCTCTTACTTCATCACACACATAGAACACCTCACT
>Ga0224508_10005015_pt1 | contig 10740 bp, 9 predicted proteins | sample SF_Jan12_sed_USG_4_FD_170157 | JGI IMG/M metagenome (GOLD analysis project Ga0224508, IMG submission 170157) | Sediment microbial communities from San Francisco Bay, California, United States - SF_Jan12_sed_USGS_21 | ecosystem: Environmental > Aquatic > Marine > Sediment | place: USA: California... | reverse complement strand
CCATCAACCGGCTGCCGAAACCGGTCTCTATGGTGGTGGTCATCGACACCGCGTTGCCGTTGGCATCCACAATGGAAAAATGGCTGGTTCCGGATTGCTCGGGGCCGACATGGTGTGAGCGTAAAGCCGTGCGGTGCCACGGCGGATTGCCGGCCTTGGCCTTTTCCATGGCGCTGTCACGGTCAATCAATTGCGCGCGGGCGGTAAGGTAAGCCGGGTCGAGCAGACCTGTGGCCGGCACCGAGACGAAGTCGCTATCGGCTATATACATGCCACGGTCGGCGTACGCCAGCCTGGCGGCTTCGGCGAACAGGTGCGCGGCGTCCACGCCCAGCCCCATGCCGGGCAGGTCGAAATGCTCCAGCAAACCGAGGATCTGCCCGACGCTCAAACCACCCGACGTCGGCGGACCCATGCCGCACACCTGGTACCCTCGGTAGCTCGAGCATAGCGGTTCGCGCATCTTTACGCGATAGCCACGGATATCCTGTTCGGTAAGAATCCCCGGATTCTCCGGTGTGGCGCGCACCGCTCGCACGATCTCGCCAGCGAGTGCGCCCGTGTAGAAAGCGTCCGCGCCCCGTACCGCTATAGCGCTGAGGGTATCGGCGAATTCCGGGTTCGTCAGTCGCGTGCCCGCTTTCTTCGGCGACCCGTCGGGCTCGAAGAAATACGCCCGCGCGGCGTCATACTTGTCCAGCTGGCGTTTTTCACCGGCCGCGCCCTCGATGGATGCTGCCAGCCGCGGTGAGATCTCGAAGCCGGCGCGGGCCAACTCGATCGCCGGTTGCAATAATCCGGACCAGGACTGGCGCCCGTGGGTCTTGTGGGCAACCTCGAGCAGCCGCAGGGTGCCGGGTACACCGACCGAACGCCCGCCGACCACCGCGTCCCAGTACTCTTTCGGCTCGCCGTTCTCGGCGAGAAAATAGTCCGGTGTGGCCGCGGCCGGCGCGGTCTCTCGCCCGTCGAACGTGACCAGCTTGCCGGCGCCGGCATCCCAGTAGACCAGAAATGCACCGCCGCCGATGCCCGAACTCTGCGGTTCCACCAGGTTCAGCATCATCTGCACGGCGACTGCAGCGTCGATTGCCGAACCGCCACCCGCAAGCACTTCGTACCCCACTTGCGTTGCATGCGGGTTGGCGGTGGCAACCATGAAGCGACTGGCCGTGACGGCCTCGCGCGCGACGGCCCGGGCATGCGTGTCCTCGGGCTGCATGGCCTGGGCGGCAGCGAACTGCGAGAGCATGAACGTTGCGACGCCGAGTGCCATGATTGCGGCACGGGTGAGAAAACGATTCATAATGGTGACTCTCTGAAACGATGTTGTGCGGCAGCTATGGATCTTGTGCCGGTCTGACCAGCAGGGAAACTCGATCGTGGGCGGCAGCGTCGGAGTCCTCCCGGGGGAGCCTGAACAATCGCTGTTTGAATTGCATGTCGATGACGCCCGCGCAAACTGCGATCCGTTGACCATACACGCTTGTTATTTCCAGTCAAACGAGAAACGTAACCTCACTCATCATGCAACCAGACTGGCTCCAGCGCATGCCAATCGGGCAATGGTTCCGGATCTCGGGCGACCGTCCCGGCCTGGGTCTGGCACCAACGCCACCGGGAACGCGCTATCTGCAGGACAACGATCCCGCGGCGGATCCCGAGCTCAACCCGGCGCGCAGCGCCAGGGAAAGGTTGCGCCGGTGGCTTGGCAGACGTCCCAGCTCGCCGTGGCAGGGTCGCAGCGGTTTTCCGTCCATCACCGAGGCGTGGAACGGCGCCGTGCTGGCGACGCGGTTCGGAAAGTCCGGTGCGATGGTGGTATTTGGCGGTGGGCATAATGATTATTTCGGCGCCGACCTGCACGCGTTCGATCTCGGCACCCGCCAATGGTCGCGAATTGCGGATGGATACATTTCACACGATCCGAATGCCTATGGTAAGGGCGCGGTGTATCCGCATGGCGAGTATCCAGACGGGTCGCCGTTGCCGCCGCACACTTACGAGTACGTGCAGTATGACCCTGAAGGCAACGACTACATTCTCTTCAAGGGCCAGCTCGAACTGGGTCCCGACGTCAAAGCGGTCGCGATTGCGCACATGTTCAATTTCGACACAATGTTGTGGCGACGTAGTCCGCGGCACTCCCAGGCCGTTTTGAATTCCGGTGGCTGCACCGTCTGGGATGCGAAGCGTCGGGTAGTGTGGGGAAATTCCGGCGACGCGGGCGGCGGCAACGCGTTTCTGTGCTTCGATCCGCAATGCGCTAACGCCGACGGTACGTTCGGCAGTTGGGGGGAGATGTTTGCAAACAAACTCGCGGGCGAAGCCGATCACAATGCCATGGCGATGGACCCTGCCCGCGACATCATTGTGGTGACGGCGCATGCGCGAAATGCATTGTGCGCGATCGATCCATCGCATCCCGGACAACCGCTCGAGCAACTCCGCTCATCGGCGAACCAGCCGCACCTCCAGGAGTATGCGGCACTGGAGTATGCGCCGAACCTGCATGCTTTCGTTTATTTCTCGGCCCGGCCCGGCGCCGTCGCGTACAGGATTACACCGCCAGACGGCGCAAGCTGGAACGAGCTGACAGCCGGTGAGTGGCGCTGGGAAACGTTACACGATGAGAACAATGACCTCGATCCGGTTACCGACGCCGGCCGGGAGAGCGCTCATGAGGTCAGTATCACCCACACGTTCGGTAGATTCCGGGTCGCTACGTACGGGGGAGTCGATGTAGCGCTGCTGGTTCGGCACATCGACAGCCCGGTATATGCCATGCGGCTAACCTGAAAGGCCTGGCGGGGCGTACTGCACGCTCAGACACATTCGTACTGCGTGTTCTTGGTCGTATAAGTGCTGCCGACTGAAGTTACTTTCAGCCCGACTTTCGTGGTGGAAGCCTCCGCGTTGCAGATGCGCAGCGTGCCGTTCAGCGACATGCCGCTGATGTGTTTGGGCAGACCAAAACGCGTGAACGCGATGCTCGAGAACACGCGGCTGGCCGCACCCTCTTTCGCGCGTATCGTCGCCCTGCCCGACACCGGTCCCTGTGAGCGGAGGATCTTTTCGTGCGGGTCACGCACGGAATCGCGATCATAGTCCTCGAACAGCAACCAGCCGGACTCCCAGTGACCATTGTTCGCACAGGACGATGCGTCTTCGCTCTGGCACACCGTTACGGGCGTCTTGGTGTCGGCGGCCGTGCGTCGCGCGAAGTAGATATCGTTGGTCAGATCTTCGAGTGCAACGCCGGCGGTGCGGGTTTCCAGCAGGCTTGCCACACCGGTACCCGCCAGTGATAAAATTCCCAGACCGCAAACGACGATCGCTAGTACACTCAATTTCACACGGTTTTTTCGCGCCATCTCAGAAACACCCTTGCAGTAAGACTTTGCAGGGAATAGCGCAAAAACCCAGCCAGACATTGTCGATGCCGCTGATTGAGGCGTTTTTTGTGACGCCTCTCTCCCAAGGGCAGTTATTGCATCTGTTTGACGTATCGGGCGCGCGGCGGTTTTGTGACTGGGGTCGCGACTTCGCGAAGCGGACCGATTTCACACACCGGCATATTTTGTCAACTCGTGACAGCGGCGGGTGTCACCACTGTTGTTCAATGGTGACACACGTCACGGTTGATCCATGCCGTCATACGGGGCGTGCCGGCCTCCTCCAACTCACCCGTTCACGTGTGATGTCGGCGGTGCGCACCACGCCGCTGAGCGCCATCGACCGCCTGATCTGCTGGTGCAGGATGGTGCAGGCGCGATCGACACCAGCTTCGCCGCCGGCGCCCAGGCCATAGAGGAATGCCCGTCCTGCCATGCAGGCCCTCGCACCGAGCGCCAGTGCCTTGATGACATGGCTGCCGCGGCGTATGCCACCGTCGAGAATCACTTCGAGATCGCCGCCCACAGCATCGACGACAGGCGCCAGTCTGTCGATTGTTGCCGCCGCCCCGTCCAGCTGGCGCCCGCCATGATTGGAAACGACAATCGCGCTGGCGCCAGCCGCTGCCGCGCGTTTTGCATCGCCAGGTGTCATCACGCCCTTGATCGCAACCGGCCCGTCCCAGTAGCCGATCATCTCGGCTGCATCGTCCCAGGTTGCGGACGGGTCGTACTGATTGGTGACGAACTGAATAATTGAGCTGAGGTCGCTGGTGCCCTCGGCGATGCGGTGCGCGACATTGGCGATCCGCAGCGGCGGTCCGCTCAGATAGCGAAGGCTCCAGCGCGGGTGCAAGGCGAAATCGAGCAGGCTGCCTATCGATAACCTCGGCGGCACCGTCAGACCATACAGCAAGTCGCGTTCGCGCATGCCCGGCACCGGCACATCGAATGTCAGGCACAGCGCCACAAACCCTGCTTCCCTGCCTCGCGCGATGAACTCCCGGGTGAGTCCCCTGTCGCGGAACGTGTACGCCTGCAGCATTTTTGCACCGGGCACAGCGCCGACGTCCTCGATGGTGACGTTGGACATACACGACTGGGTGAACACGGAACCCGATCGCGCCAGCGCTCGAGCGACGCCGATTTCGCCGTCCCGGTGCAGCAGGCCGAGCAACCCCGTAGGCGCGGCCACTACGGGCCAGTCGAGTTGCTGGCCGAGAATTGTCGTCGACGTGTCGATCGCGGAAACGTCTACTGCGTACTCCGGTTCCAGCTCATAGTCCTCGAACGCCTGCGTATTGCGCCGCAGCGTGACCTCGTCTTCCGCCCCGCCGTCGACGTAATGAAATATCGGCGCGGGCATGCGGCGCCTGGCCAGAGCCCGCAGGTCGGCGATGTTGCGGCACGCCTCCAGCGCTCTCGTCACCGGCTGCTCCGTGCGTCCGGTTCGATAACCCGATAGATTACCGGTAGGATGTTGTTCATCAGCATTGTTGTTGTTCCCGCCTCCGTGCCGTTTATTTACGACTAACACAGTATCCGCAAGATGTCACAAGAAACCGCATCACAAAAACCTCTGCCGGTGCCGTCCCTGCGTACGCCGCGTGGGGCCTGCGATACCCACATGCACTTCTACGATTCGCGCTACCCGGATGCGCCGACCTCGGCGTTCACGCCGCCCGACGCCAGCGTTGACGATTACCGGCAGCTGCAGTCGCGCCTGGGACTGGAGCGCGTGGTGATCGTGCAGCCGCCTACGTACAGCACGGACAATACCTGCCAGCTGGAAAAGCGTGAAGTCTTGGGCGATGCGGCGCGCATGATACTGGTGGTCGATGAGTCGACCACCGATGCGCAACTGGAAACCTGGACGGCACTGGGCGCTTGCGGTGCGCGATTCTACATGCTGGCAGGCGCGCCGCTGCCATGGGATCTCCTGGAGCCGGTGGCCGCGCGTGTGGCTGAGTTCGGCTGGCACGTGCAGCTGCAGACCAACGGCCACGAGCTCGCCGATCTCGAACCGCGCCTCGCCGCGCTGCCGGGCGGGCTGGTGATCGACCATGTCGGCCGGTTCCACGATCCCGTCGGCGTCGATCATCCGAGCTTCAAAGCGTTGCTCGAACTCGTCGAGCGCGGTAACTGCTGGGTGAAATTGTCCGGGCCTTACACGTCTTCGCTCGAGGACCCGCCGTTCGACGATCTACTCGCCACGGCGCAGGCGCTCGTCAACGCTGCGCCGGAACGCATGCTGTGGGCGAGTAACTGGCCTCACCCGGGCCATCATGGCGAATACGACGACGCCATGCTGCTCGATCTGCTGCTCGACTGGACCGAGGATGAAACGACGCGCCGGCACATTCTTGCCGACAACCCGGCCGAGCTTTACGGTTTCTGAGGCTTAGATCGCCACCGGCTCGCCGGTTTCGGCGGATTGCAAAAGGCAGTCGATCAGGCGGTGTACTTTCAGCGCTTCGCGGCCGCTGACTCTTGGTACTCGACGCTGTTCCAGCGCGTCAAGGAAGTCCGTGATCACGGCCCGGTGATAGTCGTTGGGAAACGCCATCGGGTCGGCCCCTGCGCCGCCGCTGGAACCGTCGGCCTGGTGACTTTCACGGCGTCCGTCGTGGTAGGCCACGTTGAGCGAGGTGCCGGAAAGGTGCGCGGTGGCGGATTCGCCGATGATCGTTATGCCTTCCGGTAATCCCGGATAAGCGGTGGTGGTGGCGTGCACGGTACCGAGAGCGCCGCCGGCAAAGCGCTGGCATCCCGCCACCAGGTCTTCCGTTTCCATCTCGTGCACGGCTGAAGTGCAGGCATAGGCAAATACCTGTTCGGGCATGCCGACCAGCGATAGATACAGGTCGAGGGTATGGATACCCTGGGTCAGCAGTACACCGCTGCCGTCCCGGTTCCGGTCCCCCCGTCCGGGTTCGTCGTAGTAGGCCTGTGGTCGCCAATTCAGAATCGTCACCGAGGCGCTGACGATCCGCCCCAGCGCGCCTTTTTCGAGCAGATCGTGTAAATGTTCTCCGCCCGCTCGAAAACGGTGTTGCAGTACCACCCCCAGCGTCACGCAATGCGCCTCGCAGAGTTCCACCAATTCGGTGCAACGGGCGGCGCTGATTTCCAGTGGTTTCTCGAGCAGGATGTGCTTGCCTGCCTGTGCGCAGCGCCGTACCAGCTCCAAGTGAGTGTTGGGTGGGGTGAGCAGCGTGACGATGCCGACACTGTTGTCGGCGAGGATCTGATCCAGGCCGTCGGCGAGCGGAAACGGAAACTTTTCAGCGAAAGCGCGCCGGCGTTCCGCGCTGGGACTGAACGCGTACACGACTTCAACACGATCGCGCAATTGGAGGTAACTTTGCGCGTGCGGCGTCACGGCCATACCCAGGCCGACGATGGCAATCCGCAGCTTCGCCATGATTACCGCGCTTGCCCGGCCAGCCGGGCAAGCCGGTTCGCATGCTCGGCATTGAGGGCGTTGTGCGGTAAGCGGCCCGACAACAAGGTCTGTACCTGCTCGACGGTCTCCAGTGCCTGGGCCTGGGTCGCGGGCGGCGTCAGACCCCCGACGTGGGGCGTGGCAATAACATTGGGCAGTGCGGCGATCCCGTGTGTGGGCATTTGCCCGGGCGCGCGGCCGACATCCAGCGCGGCGCCCGCAATCCGGCCTTTCCGCAGCGCCTCTCTCAGTGCGGCTTCGTCCACCAGATTGCCGCGCGAGGCGTTGATGAAGTATGCACTTGCCGGCATCCTCGCGAAGGCCGCGGCGTCCATCAGGTTCTCCGTTTCCGCATTGGCAATCACCAGGCACACCACGAAGTCCGAGCGCTCCAGCAGTGTCTCCATCGAAACCTGCTCCACGCCGGCGGCGCTGACGCTTTTGTGGGGATCGCAGACCAGCACGTGCATGGCGAAGGCCATGGCGATATCGGCCACCCTGTTCCCGATGCTTCCGTATCCCAGAATACCGATGGTGCTGCCTTTGAGCTCGATGCCCATGCGTTTCGCGGGCAACGTTCCGGCATGATAAGCCGATGCCGCATACGTGACGTGGCGCGCCAGATCGATCATCGCGCCGAAAATCAGCTCGCTCACCGAATCCACGAATCCGGGACTCGCGTTGGTGACCAGGATGCCGTTGCGCGAAGCAGCGTCGATATCGATGGTGCGGACGTCAACCGCACAGCGCAGCAAAGCGGCGGTGTCGGCGCGATCGAAAAACGCCGCCGCGGCCGGCGTGTTGACGTCGGCCACGATCAGTTCGCACCCGGCAGACTGCTCGACCAGCCCATCGGTGGCCAGCAGCTTCCCGGTGTCATTGATGCGGACCTGCGCGAGTTCGCGCAGTGCGGCGAGCGCCTTCTCGCCGTAGAAGTCGCGCAGCGTGTCAGGATCGTGAGTCAGGAAAATGGTAGCCATTCGGTCGTCCATGCGGTGCAAAGAGCCCTCACCCCCCGACAGCTCTCCCTGAGCAGGTGAATGATGAAGTCGCTACTGAGGATCCGGTTTGGTCGGATCGCCGCCAGTTTCCGTGGTGACGAATGTGCCGCCCTGGAATTTGAAGGTGCGCTCGTCGCCGACTTCCGGAGGCTGCTGGCTCAGTACCGCCTGCGCATAATCGTCGCTGCGGTCCTCCGGCCGGTAGCCCAGCCGCACGGCGTTGCTGTTGTCCCACCAGGCATGCGGGGCGTTTTCGGAGGCGCCGTAAACGATTTCGAAACGGATATCGGGGTGCTCGATACCGATGGCGAGCAACTGGGCCAGGTCCCGCGGGCTGATCCATATCGCAAGTCGGCGGCGATCGATCGGCTGCTCCGCGACATTGCCGATCCTTACACAAAGCGATTCGACGCCATATTTGTTTGCGTAGAGACTGGCCAGCGCTTCGCCGAACACCTTGCTGACGCCGTAGCGGCTGTCGGGTTTCGGATAAACCGTGTGATCGATGGTGGTGGCGCGCGCGTAGAAGCCGACGGCGTGGTTGCTGCTCGCAAAAATAACGCGTCTAACACCCGCGTGCCTTGCCGCTTCGTACAGGTTGTAGGTGCCTACGATATTTGCGTCGAGAATAGTCTCCCACGTACTTTCCACCGAGAACGCACCCAGGTGGATGATGGCGTCCACGCCCTGCACAGCGTCGCGCAGGGCAGCCATGTCGAGCAGATCGGCGGCGATGAACGTTTCGTTCTCGCCAAGATCGGCAGGCGTGTCGCGGTCGCACAGACGCAGCGCGTATTTGTCAGGCAGTTCGTCGCGCAGGAATCGCGCGACCCCTCCCGCGGCGCCGGTCATCAGGATCGTCTTCATAGACCCCTCGTGTAATGTGGCGGTGACTTATCGGAAGCCGACAACAGCATGCTAGCATTCATGCCCGCGTGCAACGCTAAGGTTGACAGGACGGCGCTCGAGAAGGGCGTGCCGATCGTCGAGTAACGGTCGCCGCTAATCCGCAACGGCGAGTGCAGCCGCGACCGCGTCGCCAAAAGCACGTGTGCCCAGCGTCCCGCCGAGATCGGCGGTGCGGGTTGCCGGATCCGCGAGCATGCGATCGACGGCTTGACCGATCGTTGTTGCCGCGTTGCGGAACGCCTCCAGGCTGCGGCGTTCACCGAGCCAGTCGAGCAGCATTGCCGCGGACAGAATCAACGAGGTAGGGTTCGCCCGATCCTGGCCAGCAATATCAGGCGCGGAGCCGTGCTGCGCCTGCGCGGCCGCGAGATCGTCGCCCGCGTTGATCGAACCGGCGAGTCCGAGGCTTCCGGAAAGCTCCGACGCGAGATCGGAGAGAATATCGGCGTAGAAGTTGGTCGCCAGCACCACGTCGAAGCGCGCCGGCTCGCGAACGAGCAGTGCAGCCATGGCGTCGACGATGACCTCTTCGAGTTCAACTTCGGGAAAACGTTTCGCGACCGCCCGGACTTCCCGCAGAAACAGACCGTCGCTAAGAATCAAGACAGCCGCTTTGTGCACAGCGGTGACCTTGCGGTTGCGCTGCATGGCGAGCTCGAACGCCCGCTCGGCAATCCGGCGGCACGCGGGTGCGGTGATTTTGCGCATGGAAATCGCGATGTCCGGCGTGGGCATGAACTCGCCGCTGCCCGCGTACATGTTGCGATCCGAATAAAACCCTTCAGTGGCTTCACGCATGATCACCAGGTCCATGTGGCCATGCGGCGCCGGCAAACCTTTACGGGTTCGCGCCGGGCGCACGTTTGCGTAGAGATCGAGTTTCACGCGAAACGTAGCGGATACGTTGACGCCGCCCGCATCGCGCGCCGGGTAATCCAGGTGCGAAATCGGCCCGAGGATTATCCCGTCGCTGCGTCTCGCTTGCTCCAGCACGTCGTCCGTGAGCGTCGTGCCGTGGCGCTGCAGAGAAGCGAAACCAATCTCTTCATGCGCGAGAGTAAGGCCGAGACCAAACAGCTCGTTCGCGCGCTCCAGCACCTGAACGGTTGCACGGGTGATTTCTTCGCCGATCCCGTCACCGGGCAATACCAGTAATTTCATCGTTCTGCGGACTTTCGTATTGGTGTGGTGAATGTCATCATTACCGCCGCCAAAAATAACACGAACAGGGTTCTGAGCCCGCACCGGCCGAAGCAGGAGAATAACAATGAAAAGACGCATCGTGCTGGTGCACGCGGTTACGGTGGCAATCGAGCCGGTGCACGCGACATTCCGCGATCGCTGGCCGGACGCCGAACTGGTTAACCTCCTAGACGACTCACTGGCGCGCGACCTCGCCGAAGCAGGCGACCTTACACCGGGCATGCATGCGCGGTTCGCGGCACTGACATGCTACGCGCTGGATATCGGTGCTGACGGCATCCTGTTCACCTGCTCGGCTTTCGGCGAAGCAATCGATGCCGCTCGAGCTGGCGCACCGGTACCGGTGTTGAAACCCAACGAGGCCATGTTTCTGGACGCGCTCGAGCAGGGCGAGAGAATCGGCATGCTGGCCACTTTCGAACCCAGCGTGGCGTCGATGGAAGCCGACTTTCGGGCCGTCGCGGGCGGCAAGGCGGTGCTGCGTACGATTTGTGTGCCCGAAGCCATGCGCGCGCTGCATGCAGGCGATGCCGATACCCACGATCAACTGCTGGCGCAGGCCGCGCCTTCGCTGCGCGACTGCGACGCGCTGATGCTAGCGCAATTCTCGACCTCGCGTGCGAGCTGTGCGGTGGCTGCGGCGGTCGGTTGCCCGGTGCTCACGAGCCCCGGGAGTGCGGTCGAGCGGCTGCGTGCGCTGGTTGCGCCGGGTTACTCCGGCAATCCGGCTTTGCGGTTCCTATCTCATGCGCCTTGATCATCCGGCTGTAGCCGACGATATCGGCTG
>Ga0224508_10005014_pt1 | contig 10742 bp, 9 predicted proteins | sample SF_Jan12_sed_USG_4_FD_170157 | JGI IMG/M metagenome (GOLD analysis project Ga0224508, IMG submission 170157) | Sediment microbial communities from San Francisco Bay, California, United States - SF_Jan12_sed_USGS_21 | ecosystem: Environmental > Aquatic > Marine > Sediment | place: USA: California... | reverse complement strand
GAGCTGCGTCAGGATGTCATCGTGCATGCCGTTGACGAAATTCGAATCGGATTCGTTATCGCTGCGGTTGGCAAAGGGGATGACGGCGATGCTCTTCTCTAATTCGACCTCCTGTACTTGCCAGACGAACCGGTCAACTGCGAAGAAGGCAAGTGTTACTAGGAGCACGCCAATGATAGCGAAGTCGAGCTTGCGGCCCGTCGTGTGGGTGATCGATTGTGTTCGATCGACATCCTGATCGCGCTTGATGCCTTCCGGCGTCACCTCGTAGGCCCAGACAATGAATACGGCAACAACGAAGCCGACCGCGAGCAACAGTAGTACCGTGGGACCGACCCATTCCGGCAGGCCGAGCATCGGCCCGACGACATCGACCATCTGCAGTACCAGCCACGCCGCGATCAGGTAGGCGATACCTACCCGAAAAACATTCCTGCGCTTAAGCTCGTCGAAGAACGACATGGCACTCCACCCTGGCCGGCAGCGCTGCGAATCGATCAACAAAGAATGGTTGAGATACCCTTCAAGTTCAACAATTTGCGGGGTTATAACCGACTTATATTTCCGCTTCGGGAAAATATCCCCCCGTGGTAACGTCGCCTGCCGATCGGTCAGCGACAAATTTCGTCAGGAGTTGGTGATCGTAGTACCGCTCTACACCTTTCCGTAATGGTGCGCATCGCCGAGCCAGCGGGTAACGATGTCGCGTTCCACCACGGGGTGATTGGAGGCAATCATACCGGCTGCTTTTTGCACGGCGGGCATCAAGTGGGCATCCCGAACCAGTTTGGCGATGCGATATTCGGGCAGGCCGGTTTGCTTCGTGCCAAGCAATTCGCCCGGGCCGCGTAACTCGAGGTCGCGCTGCGCGACGATGAAGCCGTCATTGGTTTCGCGGAGTACGCCGAGTCTAGACTTCGCCAGTTGCCCGAGCGGTTGACGGTAGAGCATTACGCAATGACTTCGGTCAGCGCCGCGGCCCACTCGACCGCGAAGCTGGTGAAGCTGCGATAACCCCATGCGCTCGGAATTTTCGATAATCATCAGGCTGGCGTTCGGGACATCGACGCCGACTTCGATGACAGTGGTCGCGACAAGAACGTCGACATCACCCGCCTTGAATGCGCGCATGATTTTCTCACGCGCTGTGTTCTTCATTCGACCATGCACCAGGCCGACCGAAAGATCGGTAAGCGCGTCTGTCAGCATCTGGTAGCTTGCTTCGGCCGCCTGGTAGTCGAGCACGTCCGACTCATCGATCAGCGGGCAGACCCAATAGGCCTGCTGACCGCTGGCGCAGGCTTCGCGTACGCGCTCAACGACTTCCGGACGACGGGTGTCGGGTAATGCGATGGTTGATACCGGCTGACGCCCTGGCGGAAGTTCGTCGATGATTGATGTGTCGAGGTCGGCGTACGCTGCCATCGCCAGCGTTCGCGGAATTGGCGTCGCAGTCATTACGAGCTGGTGCGGATGACCGCCACCAGTTCTGCCTTTGTCGCGCAACGCTACACGCTGGTGCACGCCGAAGCGATGTTGTTCATCGATCACGATGAGTCCCAGTGCCGAAAACTCGACACCCTCCTGGAACAAAGCGTGGGTGCCGACGACGATTTGTGCGCTTCCGGAGCCGATGGCCTCCAGGGCTGTTCGCCGTTCCGCCTGTTTCTGGCTGCCGGACAACCAGGCGAGCTCGACGCCCAGTGCTCCGAACCATTCGGTGAACCCGGTCCAGTGCTGCTCGGCGAGCAATTCAGTCGGCGCCATTACGGCAGCCTGCACATCGCTGGCGACGGCCTGCGCACAGGCGGCCGCCGCGACGACGGTTTTCCCGGAGCCGACGTCACCCTGTATGAGTCGCATCATCGGGTGCGGTTCTTTCAGATCGTTGCTGATCTCCGCGACGACCCGGTTTTGCGCCCTGGTAAGTTCGTAAGGCAGGCTATCAATGAACCGTCTTTGCAACGGTGGACCGGGGGCCAGCGGTACTGCGGACTCGCGGTTGGCAAGGTTTCGCAGGTGTCGCAGGCTCATGTAATGCGCCAGCAGTTCCTCGAAAGCTAACCGCGCCTGGCACGGGTGCGTACCCGATTCGATGCTCTGCAAATCGACATCGGCCGGCGGCGTATGCAGGTATGAGAGTGCATCGGCCAGCGTCGGGAGTTCAAGTTCTTCAACCACGGATGCCGGGAGAAGCTCGGCCGGCGGGCTGTCACGCATCATGGCCAATGCTTGCGCGACGAGATTTCTCAGCCTGCCTTGCTGGACGCCTTCCGTTAACGGATAGACAGGGGTCAGTGCTTCGTTGACAGCAGGCTGCTGCCCTTTGCCAAGCACGCGATACTCCGGGTGCACGATCTCGAGCCCGACAGGCCCGGGGCGAACGTCGCCATAGCAGCTGACGGTCACACCGTTCTGAAACTGAGCTTCCTGCTGGCGGGAGAAATAGAAAAAGCGAAGCGTAAGCTGGCCACTGCCATCACCGAGGCGAACCAGCAGGCTGCGCCGCCCGCGGTAAACCGTTTCGGCGAGTAACACCTCGCCGCTGGTCAGGCAACGCATGCCCGGCTTCAGCTCGCCAATGCGATAGAGCGTCGTTCGATCTTCGTAACGAAGCGGTAGCAGGAACAGCAGGTCCTCGACCCGATGGAGATCAAGCTTTGCCAGCGTCTTTGCGAGCGCCGGTCCGACGCCCTTGAGAACTGTCAGTGGATCAGAAAGATCGCCCATTGGGAAAAGAGCTGGATCTCAAATTCAAAAGGTAGGATTCAGGTGGAGGCAAGACGAGGCAAAAGCGATCGGGCAAGCGGAACGTACACGAGAGTACTTGAGCATTGCCCGATCGTTTTTAACGAAGTATTGCACCGGCTGAATTCTATCGGTGAGAGCACTATAGAGCTAAGGTGGCTTCGGCTTCGATGTCGACGCCTTTAGGCAGAGAAGCAACGCCAACTGCAGCACGCGCCGGGTACGGCTCATTGAAATACTGCGCCATGACCTCGTTGACCGTCGCGAAGTTACCGAGATCGGTCAGGAAGATGGTCAGCTTGACGGCCTGGTCGAGATTGCCGCCCGCCGCTTCGGCGACGGCGCGAAGATTCTGAAAAACCCGGTGCGCTCGTGCAGCAAAATCGCCTTCGACGACTTCCATCGTTGCCGGGTCGAGGGGAATTTGTCCCGACATGAACAGCAGGTTGCCTGTTTGAACAGCCTGGGAATAGGTGCCGATTGCCGCCGGCGCGTCGTCTGTATGAATGGTGTTCTTGCTCACTTGGTTCTCCGCCTGGGGTTGTTGTTATGCACCGTCACGACCGACGCGAACGACGTTCGGCATCTTGCGGACGTTGCGCATGATTCGTGCGAGGTGGGTTCGATCTTTGACCTGCAACAGGAATACCATCACGGACACGTCGGGATTCGGGTTCTTTACCGAGACCTCTTCGATATTCGAACCTGAATCTGCGATGACCGCCGCGACCTCGGCCAGGACGCCCGTCTTGTTGACCGTCTCGACCTGGATCTGGCTGAAGAAATCGCGATCGATGTCGGATTCCCAGCTGACGGTCAGCCATTTTTCCGGCTGCTTCCTGAAATTGATCAGGTTGCCGCAGGAATTACGGTGGATGACGACACCGCGACCGGCGCTGAGGTAGCCCATAACGTCATCGCCAGGAATCGGGTGACAACATTTCGCATAGCTGACGACCATCCCTTCCGTGCCTGCGATGACGAGGCTGGTGGTCGTCGCCTCGTCGTCCTCGTCCTTGTCACCGACCAGGATTCGTGCCGTCAGTGGCGCAAGCCGCTCACCGAGACCAATCTGCCCGTACAAATCGGATGCTTCCGGAAGCCCGAGTTCGTCGAGCGCTTCGCGCAAACGAACCTTGCCGACTTTGCGCAGCGAAGATCCCAGGTCTTTTAACGCGCGATCAAGCAGCCGTTTGCCGAGGTCTTCGGATTCGCTGACCTTCATATTCTTCATGTACTGGCGAATTGCCGACCTCGCCTTGGCCGTCATCACAAAACTCACCCAGTTGGGATTGGGTTTGGCCCCTCGCGCCGTGATGATTTCAACAGTCTGGCTGTTGTGCAACGCTGTGCGCAAGGGCACCAGGATGCGGTCGACCTTGGCCGCGACGCAACGGTTGCCGATGTCGGTGTGTACCGCGTATGCGAAATCGACCACTGTGGCACCCTTCGGTAGCGGCATGATGTCGCCTTTGGGCGTAAAGACGTAGATCTTGTCGGGGAAGAGATCGACCTTGACGCTTTCCAGGAATTCTTCGGAAGTACCGGTACGTTGTATCTCTTCCAGTCGCGCCAGCCAGTCGCGCGCCCGTACCTGCGGCGTGGCAGTGGTTTTGTCGATGGCCTTGTACTGCCAGTGCGCTGCAACGCCGGCTTCGGCAACCCGGTCCATGTCCGTCGTCCGAATTTGCACCTCGAGCGGCAAGCCCTTGGGTCCGAACAGGGTTGTGTGCAGCGACTGGTAGCCATTGATGCGTGGAATGGCAATGTAATCCTTGAATCGGCCCGGCATCGGTTTGTACAGGCCGTGCACCAGACCAAGCAGGCGATAACAGGTGTTTACGTCGTCGACCACAATGCGAAAACCATAGACATCGACAACGTCATTCAACAGCCGCTTTTTCCCGGCCATTTTCTTATAAATGCTGTAAAGGTGTTTCTCGCGCCCGCGAACCTCGCCTTCAATTCCCTCCTCGTCCATCGCCTTCATGATACGTTCGGAAATGCGTTTGACGATCTGCCGCTGACTGCCCTTGCTGCGTTTCAGCGCGTTCTGCAGCACCGAGTAGCGAAAGGGGTGCAGGTACCTGAAGCCCAGGTCCTCGAGCAAGACTTTCATATGGTTGATGCCAAGGCGATTGGCGATCGGTGCGTAGATCTCCAGCGTCTCGCGAGCGATGCGTGCCTGTTTCTCGCGCGGCATTGCGTCGAGCGTTTCCATATTGTGGAGCCGGTCGGCGAGTTTGACGAGGATGACGCGAATGTCCTCGATCATCGCCAGCATCATCTTGCGAAAGCTCTCGGCCTGCGCCTCTGCCCGACTCGTGAACTCAATCTGGTCGAGTTTGCTGACGCCGTCGACGAGGGTGGCGACTTCGGCGCCGAACTGTTCCTCGATTTGTGCCATCGTGACTTCCGTGTCTTCGATCACATCGTGAAGGATCGCTGCCACGATGGTCTGTCCGTCGAAATGCATTTCGGCGAGTGTCTGCGCAACGGCGACGGGATGGGAGATGTATGGCTCGCCCGACATTCGTGTCTGGCCCTCATGGGCGAGGGCGCCGAATTCGTACGACTTCATGACCTGCTCGATATGTTCGGCAGGCATGTAGGATTCCAGCGTTTCGACGAGCTGCTTTAGATCCTTGCTACGTCGGGGAGACGTACCAGGCAGTTTCGACAGGAGTGCAGCAGCGTAGTCCATGATTCATATTAACGCGTGGCAGCCCTTTTTTGGCACGCAAACGGGGCGATGAGAGGGTTTCAGGCGAGTGCGAGACGAGGCGTGGACCGGCGTCGCCGCTCCCGCCGTCCATGGCTCCGCGGCATTCGGACTCCTGTCCCTCATAGCGCAGTGTATGCGCGAATACATGAGCACATTGAGCCCAATCCGCCTGTATTGACCGGCTTTGTAGTGTGGCCGTCGCGGATTGATCTTTAGTGGCATTGACTATCTGAGTGCCTGCCCCCGTCACAACGACGTATCGTGCCGACTGAGGCACTCTCAGCTGCAGTTAGTCGCCTATGGAAATACCGCGCATAGGCAGAATATCTTCGATCACTTCCGGCTGCATGAATTCTTCCGTGGACGGCTGCTCGACTTCTTCCAGGATAGCAGGAGTGATGTGGCCTTCCGCGATTTCGCGAAGTGCAATTACCGTAGGCTTGTCGTTTTCGAGTTCGACCAGGGCGTCTGCTCCATGCGCGACGCGGCGTGCACGCTTGGCGGCAACGAGCACCATTTCAAAAATGTTGTCTATGTTTTCCAGACAATCCTCGACCGTAATTCTGGCCATGAATTCCTAACTCCAAATCCTGTGAAGGGTTGGCCCGGCGGGCACTTTTCAAACCCAAGACCCACCAGTTTATCGCAATAATGGCGGCTTAAACCAGTATATTTTTGACCCGATCAGCCAGATCCGGGTTGCTGGCTCGCGAATCTGCGCCGTTCCCGGCAATGACCGCCTCGAGATCGGCGGTGGCCCTGTCGAGGTCGTCATTGATAATGACGTGATCGAACTCGTCCCAGTGAGACATGTCGCCCAGCGCATCCCGCAGCCGGCGTTCGATGACCTCGTCCGAGTCAGTTCTTCGTCCTCGGAGCCGGCGTTCGAGCTCGATGCGCGACGGCGGCAGGATGAAAACGGTCACGCAGCCCGGCATGGAGGCCCGCACCTGCTGCGCCCCCTGCCAGTCGATCTCCAGGATGACGTTATTGCCGTTATCGAGATGCCCCTCAACCTGCGAACGGCTGGTGCCGTAGTGGTTGTCGAACACGACGGCAGATTCCAGCAGCTCACCCCTTTCCCTGAGCGATGCGAATTCCTCATGGTTGACAAAGAAGTAGTCGCGGCCGTGTTCTTCGGTCGATCGCTGTTTCCGGGTGGTATAGGAAATCGAAAATTTCAACGCCGGGTTGCGATCAACCAGGGCTTTAACGAGTGTCGTTTTGCCGGCACCCGATGGGGCCGCGATGACGAAAAGCGAGGCATTGCCGGTCACAGTCATCACTCGACGTTCTGGATTTGTTCCCGCATTTGCTCGATAAGCACTTTGAGGTCAACAGCGGCTTTCGTTGTATCGGTGTCTGCCGACTTGGACCCCAGTGTATTCGCTTCCCGATTTAGCTCCTGCATCAGGAAATCGAGTCGTCGACCTACCGGCTCATCCCCGGCAAGCGCAGCGCGGACTTCACTGACATGACTATCGAGCCGATCGAGCTCTTCGTCGACATCCAGTTTTTGTGCAATCAACGCCAATTCGGTTTCCAGCCTGGCGGGATCGGCATCAACGTCCAGCTTGTCGATGCGCTCGCGTTGCTTGGAGCGAACCGCGTCAAGAACCTGCGGCATACGCAATCGTACGGATGCAGCAATGGACAGGATGTCGGCCAGTCGCGTCTCGATCATTCCGCCGATGCGCGCACCCTCGCTGGAACGCATGTCGACCATTGCCTGCAATGCTTTCTCCATGACTGACATCGCCTCCGCGTACAATGGTTCGGTGTCGATGTCGGGTTCGGCGACCACGCCAGGCCAGCGCAAGACATCGATCGGATCCAGGGCGTGCGATTCGGGCAGTAACCTCGATATCTCCGTCGCCCGGGCAGCAATTTGCTGAACGAGTTCATCGTTGACATTGAGTTCCTGGCTGGCGCCGCTGCCACGCTTCAAATAGATGGAGCATTCGACCTTGCCGCGCTTCAGTGACTCCCCAATGCGGTTGCGCAGATCCAGCTCCTTCGACCGCAACTCCTCCGGCAGTCGGAACTGAATATCGAGGTAGCGATGATTCACCGTGCGCATTTCGCAGGTCATCGTCCCGAATGACGTTTCCGCCGTTTCGCGGGCAAAGCCAGTCATACTGTTCAACATGAAAAATCCCGGGGTAAACGCAATTACTGTAGGTCCATCACAGTCAGGAACTGACGGCCCCGTAATAATGGCGCGGCAAGTCGCAGGGGCAGCGCTTTCGCGAATTTGCTCGTTTTGTTTATTGAGTCATTTATTTTAAGCTGGCTGGCCGACTCGGACCAGCTAATTAAGGTCAATCTTCCCGGCAATGAAAATCGAATACGCCAAAGTGTCCGCCCTGGGTGACCGGCAGGATAACCAGGACAGGGCCGCGGTCATCGTCTCCGAGGATGCCGCAATCATGCTCGTATTCGATGGCATGGGCGGACACGCGGACGGCGCCATCGCCGCGGAAGTCGGCATGAAGACCGTGCAGGATCTGTTTATGTCCGCCAGCCTGCCTTTATTCGATCCACAGGGATTTCTCTATATGGCACTGTCCCAGGCGCACGACGAGGTAGTGAAACTCGGGGCGGATCACGAGGTGGACTTCAGGCCGCGTGCAACCTGTGCAGTCTGCCTGATCCAGGAAACCGGCAGCTGGTGGGCTCATATCGGGGATAGCCGGATTTACCTGATGCGAAATGGAAAGGTTGTTAACCGATCGCGAGATCACAGTCATGTCGAAGTGCTGATCCAGGAAGGCGCCATTACCGAGGAGGAAGCGCTCGATCATCCGATGCGTAATTTTGTTGAGTGCTGTATCGGCGGTGACGCGCCAGTGCCTGATATGAGCATTACACGCAAGATGCCGCTCGATGAAGGCGATGTCCTGCTGGCCTGCTCGGACGGACTTTGGTCTGGCATGAATGACGGTGAAATCGCCGAGATATCAAATCGTACGACAATGAGCCTGGCTGAGAATCTGAAGTTACTCAGCATGAAAGCACTGACAATGAACGCGCCGTACAGCGACAATACTACGGGCACAGCATTGCTCTGGCTTGGCGAGTAGACTAAGAAGAAACAAATTCAGGAGACACCATGAGACCCAGCGGTCGCGCACCGGACGAATTACGCTCGGTGCAGTTCATTGTTGATTACACCCGGCATGCGGCGGGCAGTGTGCTCGCGGAATTCGGTGAAACGCGGGTTCTCTGCACGGCGAGTGTCGAGAATCGTGTCCCGCCCTGGTTGCGTGGCGGTGGCAGCGGTTGGGTCACGGGCGAATACGGCATGTTGCCGGGCGCTACGCATACACGTTCCGGCAGGGAGGCGGCACGCGGCAAACAGTCCGGACGTACCCAGGAGATTCAGAGACTCATCGGCCGCTCATTGCGCGCCGCAACTGATCTTTCTGCGCTCGGCGAACGAACGGTCACGCTCGACTGCGATGTGCTACAGGCAGATGGCGGCACCCGGACAGCCGCTATCAGCGGCGCATTCGTCGCTTTGCAAATCGCGATGAACCGATTGTGCCGGTCAAAAGACCTCAAAAAAAACCCGATGCATGGCCGGATCGCAGCGGTATCTGTCGGGATATTCGCAGGCACCCCGGTGCTCGACCTCGACTACGATGAAGATTCGCAGGCGGAAACGGACATGAACGTCGTCATGAATGACGCTGGCAAGTTTGTCGAAGTACAGGGAACTGCTGAGGGCCACGCCTTTGATCGCGGTGAGTTCGATGCACTGCTCAGCCTGGCGACCAAAGGCGTCGATGAAATCATCGCGGCACAGTCGAAGGCGATCGATTCAGCGGGCTGAACTGCCGTGAAGAAGATCGTTCTTGCTACCGGCAACGCCAGCAAGATTCGCGAAATCGAGGGTATCTTCTCCGAGCTAAACATCGAGATCGTTGCTCAATCCATTCTCGGAATAGAATCTCCAGAAGAAACAGGCGACACGTTTGCAGACAATGCCCTCCTGAAAGCACGCTTTGCAGCCGACTATTCGGGGCTCCCGGCGATGGCGGATGACTCAGGTATTGTTGTCGATGCGTTGGACGGAAGACCCGGCGTGCGATCGGCTCGTTATGCCGGACCAAACGCAACGGACGAGGAGAATCTCGAATTGCTGCTCAAAGAGCTTGAAGGCGTGCCGGAAAACCAGCGTGGCGGTGGCTTCCACTGCGCAGCGGTACTCGCCTGGCCTGGAGAACAGCGAGCAGCGATCGTCGTCGAGGAGGTCTGGCGAGGCCGGATTCTCCCCGAGCGGCGCGGTTGCGGAGGGTTTGGCTATGACCCGGTCTTTCTCGATGCCGACAAGCAAAAAACCGGCGCCGAAATGAGCCGCGAGGAAAAGAACGTCATCAGCCATCGTGGTAAGGCATTTCGAACATTGCGCGACCGGGTTCAGGGTCTCCTGCAGGCAGGATGATGGCATTTAGTCTTCCGCCTCTTTCGCTCTACCTTCATCTTCCGTGGTGCGTACAAAAATGCCCCTACTGTGACTTCAATTCACATCGGGCTGGAAAATCCGCGCAATGGGGTCGCTATGTCGCGGCGCTGATCGCCGACATTGAAACGGAAGCGGCGCGTGCCGGCGATCGTCCGATTGAATCGGTATTTCTTGGCGGCGGTACGCCGAGTCTCTTCAGTCCTGACAGAATCGCTTCGATCATTGACGCCAGTCACCGTCACTTATCACTCGCCGATGATTGCGAGATCACGATGGAGGCGAATCCGGGCACGGTGGAACATGGCAGCCTGGCGGAGTACCGACGCGCAGGCATTACGCGTTTGTCCATCGGCGCTCAGAGTTTCAACCCGGAAATGCTCGGCGTGCTCGGTCGAATTCATGGTCGGGATGAAATAGAGGCAACCTATGCTGAGGCTTGCGGCGCAGGTTTCGACAGCATCAACGTTGACTTGATGTTTGCCCTGCCGGGCCAGGACCTGGCAGACGCGATGGCTGATATCGAGTCTCTGATTGCAATATCGCCACCACACTTTTCCTGGTACCAATTGACACTGGAGCCCAACACCGTTTTTTATCGCAATCCACCGGCCTGCATTCCCGATGAAGACCTGGCGTGGGAAATCCAGCAGTCCGGCAATCGCTTGCTCACCAATGCCGGATATGAGCAGTATGAGATTTCGGCATTCGCAAAACCCGGCCACCGGTGTCGACACAATCTGAACTACTGGCAATTCGGCGACTATCTCGCGGCCGGCGCCGGGGCCCACGGTAAACTGACCG
>Ga0224508_10005013_pt1 | contig 10742 bp, 8 predicted proteins | sample SF_Jan12_sed_USG_4_FD_170157 | JGI IMG/M metagenome (GOLD analysis project Ga0224508, IMG submission 170157) | Sediment microbial communities from San Francisco Bay, California, United States - SF_Jan12_sed_USGS_21 | ecosystem: Environmental > Aquatic > Marine > Sediment | place: USA: California... | reverse complement strand
GCTCCTGCGCTACCTCGGGGGACTTGTGCGGGGCGACCTCGGCCCTTCGTATCGGTATCGTGATTACACGGTCAGCGAGCTCATCGGGGCTGCTTTTCCATTGTCTCTGAAGCTGGGCGCAATGGCGATGGCAGTGGCGATCGTCGCTGGCGTTAGTGCCGGGACGGTGGCGGCCCTGCAACAGGGCACCTACCTCGATCGGACTGTTATGGCGTTCTCGATGACCGGCATATCGATACCTGTGTTCGTCGTTGCGCCGGTCCTGGTGCTGTTCTTCGCGGTGAAGCTGCAGTGGCTGCCGGCAGGGTGGAGCAGCTCCATCGGAGCCTCGCGAATGGTGCTTCCCGTCATTACGCTGGCCTTGCCGCAGATCGCTTATATCGCACGCCTGACACGCGCAAGCATGATCGACGTGCTGGGGCGAGACTTTATTCGCACGGCGCGCGCGCAGGGTCTTGGCACATTGACGGTCGTCCGCCTGCACGCGTTAAAGCCGGCGATGCTGCCGGTACTTTCGTATATGGGCCCGGCAATCGCCGCCATATTGACAGGCTCGGTCGTGGTCGAAGAAATATTCGGCATACCCGGGCTTGGGCAGTTTTTTATTCGTGCTGCGCTCAACCGCGATTACACGCTGGTGCTCGGCATCGTTGTTTTCTATGCGACGTTGATCGTGTTGCTGAACCTTATCGTCGATGTTCTCTATGGCGCGATCGATCCGCGGGTGCGCTACCGATGAACCTGCTCGACAATCGCACAATCCGCGTCAGCGGTGGCATCCTGTTGACGATCGCGGTATGCGCACTCGCGGGGCCGTGGATCAGCCCACACGATTACCTGACGACGGACTTCGATCGCCAGCTATTGTCGCCAACGATGTCGGGCGGGCAAATATTCGGTACAGACGAACTTGGCCGCGACCTTTTTGTGCGCACAATGCTTGGCATCCGCGTGACGCTGCTGGTTGCTGTCGTCGCGAGCGCTGTCAGCCTCGTCATCGGCGTTGCTTATGGTGCGATTGCCGGCTTCGTTGGCGGTCGTGTGGACGCGGCAATGATGCGCTTCGTCGACACCTTGTATGCGCTGCCGTTTATTTTCTTCGTAATCCTGTTGATGGTTGTCTTCGAGCGAAATTTTCTGTTGATTTTTGTTGCGATTGGTGCCGTCAACTGGCTCGACATGGCGCGCATTGTTCGAGGCCAGACGCTGAGTCTGAGAGAGCGCGAATTCGTTGATGCAGCGCGCCTCACAGGCGTTAGCACGGCGCGCATCCTGCTGCATCATATCGCGCCGAACCTGATCGGTATCGTTGTCGTCTATGTAACGCTGACGATTCCGCAGGCAATACTCGTCGAGTCGTTCCTGAGCTTCCTCGGCCTCGGCATACAGGAGCCGCAGACCTCTCTCGGCGCGCTGGTCGATGCCGGCGTGAAACAGATGGAAGGTGCATCCTGGTCGTTGCTCATTCCAGCCGGCCTGCTGGCGCTGATTCTGCTGTGCTTCAATTTCCTAGGCGATGGATTGCGAGACTTTTTTGATGTGAGGCACACAAGTTGAGCCTGCTGAAAGTCAGAGAGCTTGCGGTTCGATACAAGGAGACCGCCGTCGTCGATGCGCTCAGTTTCTCGATCGATCGCGGGGAGTCGCTGGGCCTCGTCGGCGAGTCCGGCTCGGGAAAGTCGCAAACGGCGCTGGCACTGCTTGGCCTGTTGCCGAGGCAGGCCAGCGTTAGCGGCAGCGTTCGTTTCGACGACACCGAGCTCGTGGGCGCAGGCGAGGAAACGCTGGACCGGATAAGGGGGCGACGCATAGGCATCGTTTTTCAGGACCCGATGCAGGCCCTCAATCCTTACCTCCGAATCGGCCGGCAGCTGCGGGAAATTCTCGTGCGGCACAAGCTCGCGCGCGGCGCGGAAATCAACGAGCGCGTCATTGACATGCTTTCACGGGTGGGACTGTCTGACGCGCGCCGACAGTTCAATGCATACCCACACCAGCTGTCCGGCGGCATGCGCCAGCGCGTCATGCTGGCGTCTGCCCTGATCGCCGAGCCGGACCTGTTGATCGGCGACGAGCCAACGACAGCACTCGATGTCACCGTTCAGGCGCAGATACTCGAGCTACTCCATGAAATCCGCGACAACACGGCGTTGTTGTTGATCACTCACGACCTTGGGGTGGTTGCAGGGCACTGTGAGCGCATGCTGGTTCTGGAAAAGGGACGCCTGGTCGACGCCGGGGCCACGACCTCGCTGTTTGCATCCCCCGGCCACGCCCACACGCGGCTGTTGCTCGATGCGGCGCCGCGGATCGATCGAGCATGCGCTTTGCCGCCGGCGACGGGGCCATCGATTCTGGGTATCGAGGCCGTGTCGGTCAGCTACAAGGCGTTCGGCAATGAACAACTGCAGGCGGTTCACGATGTGAGCCTGTCGTTGCGCAGCGGCGAGACCGTTGCCATCGTCGGTGAGTCCGGCTCGGGAAAGTCCAGCTTCGTCCGGGCCGTGCTCGGCCTTGTGCCCATGCGCTCGGGTCGCGCCGTATACGCGGGTGCGCCACTCGAGGGGCCGGTTGAGCGCCGCGTGAAGGCGCAGCGCAGGGACCTGCAGCTGATCTTTCAGGACCCGGTCAGCGCGCTAGATCCGCATATGCGCGTAAAGAGCATTATTGGCGAGCCTTTGTTGGTGCATGAACCCGGGCTGCCGTCACGCGCGCGTCTGGACCGAGTGGTCGAGGCGCTCGGACAGGTCGGCCTGGGTGACGAGTATCTTGGCCGCTATCCGCACGAACTGTCAGGCGGTCAGGCGCAGCGCGTTGCCATAGCGCGCGCATTGGTGCTCGGGCCGAAAGTATTGATCTGTGATGAGGCGGTTGCAGCGCTTGATGGCTCTGTAAGAGAACAGGTGCTGGCGCTGCTGCGAAAGGCGCAAGAGGATACCGGGCTTGCAATTATTTTTATTTCGCACGACCTGGCCGTGGTTCGGGCGATTAGCCATCGCGTTGTTGTTCTTTACATGGGGCGGCTGGTCGAGCTCTCTGACAATGCGCTGCTGTTTTCCTGTCCGCGACACCCGTACACACGGGCGCTGATCGATGCCGTGCCGATACCGAACCCGGTAGTCACACCGAAAAAAGCGCCGCTGCGCGGTGAAGTACCGTCGTTATTGCATCCGCCATCCGGCTGCGCGTTTCATCCGCGATGCGATTACGTCAAAGAAAACTGCAAATCAGCGCTGCCAACGGCACGCGACCTGCAGGGCACGCGCGTTGCCTGCCACTACGCGGATGAGATCGATTTGTCGCGCTAGACGTGGCGCCTAAAACGCGCCCATCGGAATTGGCATCGGGGCGCCATTGATCGTCAACAGCCCCTTTTTGTACTCTGCTTTCATTTCGTAGACGTCGCCGTTCTTTTGCAGGAAGCCCATGCCCATGGCGGCCTGCGGGTTCATCGCCATCGCCATATCGATGAGCGCTTCCGGAACAGAAATGTCGGCCGATGCCTCGGTCGCGAGCAGTAGCGTTGTCCATTCGAACGTGGCAGCGTCCTCTTCGGCGACCTTCAGATTAATTTTCGCCATGACCGTGCCCATCGACATCGTGATGTCGAACTGGTCGAAGCTCAATTCGAAACCCGAAGCGAGCAAGCGCTTCAGGTCGTCTTCCACGGTGGCAAACATCTGCCCGGGATCCGGGTTGGCGCCCTGAGCTTCCAGCGACTGTTGCATTGCGCCGATGGCAGCGGCGTCGGCGCCCTCGAGGCTGATATCAGCGACGAGCGTGACTTCTCCAAATTGTGGAATGGCCTGCGATTGCAGTTCCAGAAAAGAGCGCGCGCTGAGCCGATCGCCTTTGAGACGCGTGTTTCCATCGACGCTCATGTGCTTCAGGCCTCCGGCCTGAACGCCATTGCTTGAAACAGACATGGTGTCGAGTTCCAGCTTCATGTCGCCAACAGCGAAGCCAAACTTCGTGGGCGCCTGGCGACCGGAAAACGTAAGCGCATCGACAGCAATCAGGTCGGCGTCGTCGGCAATCGAAAACGAGCCGACTTTGCCCTCGAATTTGACGTCACCCGTCGAGGGGTTCGTCGTAACGTCGATTTCGGTATCTCCCCAGGTTGCGGTCGCGCCGTCTTCTTCGCGCGATCCCGCCTCCAGAACGTAGCTGGACCGCATCTCACCGGTCAGGCCAATCTTGCTGTAAATCTTGCCGGGGATATCGATTGACTCACCGTTCTTGAATTCGACGCTCAGCGTCGACACGGCGTTGCCGAGACCCGGTGTCAGCGAACCTTTTTCCCGCGCCATTGACGAGACGGGAATCAGCCCGTGGTCCAGGTGGGTGTTGATGACGAGTACGGGTAGGTCGACGTCGTTATCGGGTCCGCCCAACCCGTGCAACATGGCTTTCAGGTTGCCTTCGCTGATTTCGACGCGGTGCTGCCCGTCTGATGAAAACCAACCGCGATCAAAGCTGTCGGAGCTTACGACGAGGTCGCCGCTTTCGGCGGCCGCCCAGTTTAGATTGTCGTCAACGCTTTTTTCCGCAAGCCGGCCCAAAATGCCGGGCGAAACGATAATGACGAGGGCCAGGATGACCAGCAGAGCGACGATGCTTTTTTTCACGATGAACACCTGTTTGGAGACTGAATTCGGGTCGATGCTAGCACGGCGGCCCGGTCGATCCTGATCATTACGGCTAGAAATCACGGCCGAGTGTCACTACCATAGCGGCCTCACGAATTGGCCGGCCCCTGGGGCCGGGCACGAAATCCACAGAGTAATCAAGTGACTACGAACATGAAAATCGCAGGCAATGCCGCGACGCTACTCCTTGCGATGGTTTTCCTGGCGCAGCCGGCCCTTGCGGAAGGCGATGCCGAAGCCGGCAAGGAGCTCGGATACACCTGCCTCGGATGCCACGGCATCGAGGGCTATCGCAACGCCTATCCATCGTACCGGGTTCCCAAACTCGGCGGGCAAAAGGCCGGCTACCTCGTAATCGCGCTCAAAGGTTATCGTAGCGGCGAGCGCTCGCACCCGACCATGCAGGCGCAGGCAACGAGCATGAGCGATCAGGAAATCGAGGACGTTGCGGCCTACCTTGCAAGCCTGGGCGGCGAAACCGTGGCTTCGGGCGGCACAAAAGCCGCCCCGTTTGAGGCGGCCACCGCTTGTGCTGCGTGCCACGGCCAAAACGGCATCAGCGTCAATGCAGCGTGGCCGACGCTGGCGGGTCAATACGAAAGCTATCTTGAACACTCGATTAATCAATATCGCGATGGCAGCCGCGCGAACGCCATAATGGCTGCGCAGGCAACGATGATTGCCGAAGAGGACGTGCCGCTGCTGGCGCGCTATTTCGCAAGCCTCGAAGGCCTCGAGACGACCAGGGTCGACTAGCGGTCGCCCGACCCTATATCGGGTCACTGATGCCGAGTAAGCGCGCACAAATCACGACTCTGAACGATGGCATTCATGCCATTGATACCGAGTACGCCCGGCCGATGCAGGACGCGAGCCACCTGGTTATCGAGAAGGGTCGCGGCGCGTTCGTCGACACAGGAACGAACAACAGCGTTCCGTTGTTGCTGGATGCCCTGCGGCAACAAGAACTTGACGCGGCCGACGTGGATTTCGTTTTCCTGACGCACATTCACCTCGACCATGCCGGTGGTGCCGGGCTGCTGATGCAACACCTGCCAAACGCGCGCTGTGTCATTCATCCGCGCGGTGCGCCGCACATGGCAAGCCCGGAAAAGCTCATCAAAGGAACCGAAGGTGTTTACGGCGTCGAGCGCACTCGCGAGTTGTACGGCGAGATCCGGCCCATCGATGAGCGGCGCATTGTCGTCGTGGAAGACGAGCAATGGCTCGAGCTTAACGGTCGGGCGATGCAGGCGCTGTTTACGGAAGGACATGCACGGCATCACTACTGTCTTAATGACCCGGCGTCGCGCGGCGTTTTTACGGGCGATAACTTCGGCGTTTCCTATCGCGAACTCGATACGGCAAAGGGCGAGTTTATTTTTCCGACCTCGACGCCCGCGAGCTTTGATCCGCCGGAAGCGCACAAGTCGGTTGATCGCATCATGAGCTGTGAACCGCGGCAGGTGTACCTGACGCACTACAGCAGGGTCAGGGATCTCGATCGGCTGGCGGCCGACATGCATGCCGGCATTGACGCTTACGAACGGATGGCACTGGCCTGTCGTGAAAGAGAGGACCGCGGCGCGGCGCTCGAAGCCGCGATGTACGACTACCTGTCGACGCGATTGATCGAGCACGGCTTCAAGGGTGGCGACGATGCGATATGGTCCGTACTGGAGATCGATGTGCAGCTGAATGCGGCCGGCCTCGTCGCCTGGCTCGACCGCATGGACAAACGTATGGAGAAACGGAGATAGGGAATGGACAGATTTCGCGCGTATCGAATCGATGAGGAGGACGGTGAAATCATCGCGGACTTCAAAGAGCTGTCGATCGATGATCTTACGCCCGGCAACGTGGTGGTCCGCGTCAGTCATTCGACGATTAACTACAAGGATGCGCTCGCTGCGACCGGCAAGGGGAGAATTCTGCGCCGCTATCCCCTGAACGGCGGCATCGACCTGGCCGGCGTTGTTGTCAGCTCCGAAAACGAAGATTTCCAGCCCGGCGTCGAGGTGCTGGTCAATGGCTGCGGGCTCAGTGAGACCGTGGACGGTGGCTATTCGGAGTATGCGCGCGTCGATAGCGAAAGCCTGGTGCCCATTCCAGCCGGCATGACCTGCGCTGAAGCCATGCAGATCGGCACGGCCGGCTACACGGCGGCGCTGGCGATCCACCGCATGGAGCAAAACGGACAAACGCCGGACCTGGGTCCGGTCGTTGTAACCGGCGCGACCGGCGGCGTTGGCAGCATCGCGATCGACATGCTTCACGGGCGCGGCTACGAGGTTGTGGCCGTTACAGGCAAGGACGCGGAGGAGGCCTACCTTCGCGAGATCGGCGCGGCACAAATACTGCTGCGCGATAAGATCGACCTCGGCAAGCGGCCGATGGAAAAAGCGCAGTGGGCGGGCGCCATCGACAATCTCGGCGGTGAGTATCTGACGTGGCTGACGCGCACCATGCGCTACGGCGGCAATATCGCAAGCATCGGTCTTGCGGCCAGCCCGGCACTCAATACGACTGTGCTGCCGTTTATCCTGCGCGCCGTGTGCCTGCTGGGGATCAACTCGGTCGAGACGCCGCGCGCTCTAAGGCTGGCCGCGTGGTCACGGATTGGTTCAGACCTGAGGCCACAGCACCTGGCCACGATCGGGCAGCGCAGCATTCAATTCGATGAGTTGCCCGATGCCTTTCAGGCTTATATCGACGGCAAGGTAACGGGCCGCACGGTGGTGGAAATAAATTAACCAGCCGCTCTATTTGGGAAACGACTACCCCGTGGTTTAGACTCGTCGCCCCCGCAACAGAGAGTATCCGAGATGAGCGCAGGAGCCCGGTTCCGCGCCGCGCTGGAGGCGGAACGCCCGCTTCAGATCGTTGGCACCATCAACGCTTACAGCGCTATGCTGGCCGAAGGTGCCGGTTTTAAAGCGATATACCTCTCCGGCGCAGGCGTCGCGAACGCCTCGTTCGGCCTGCCGGACCTCGCGATGACCACCCTCAACGACGTCTGTGAAGATGTTCGCCGCATCTGTTCGGCTACCGACGCGCCGCTGCTCGTCGATATCGACACCGGATGGGGAAGCGCGTTCATGATTGGCAGGACGATTCGCGAAATGACCTGGTCGGGTGCCGCCGCCGTCCACATGGAGGACCAGGTCGCGGTCAAGCGCTGCGGGCATCGGCCGGGCAAGGCATTGGTCGAACTGGAAGAAATGTGCGACCGGCTGAAAGCCGCCGTGGACGCACGCATCGACGACCAGTTCGTCATCATGGCGCGCACCGACGCGCACGCCGTGGAAGGCCAACAGGCCGCGATCGATCGGGCAGCCGCTTACGTTGAGGCCGGCGCGGACATGATCTTTGCCGAAGCACTTACCACACTTAAGGAATACCGGCAGTTTACCGATGTCGTTAAAGTACCTGTACTTGCGAACCTGACCGAATTTGGCAAAACGCCGCTGTTTACAACGGAAGAGCTGGCCGGCGTTGGCGTAGCGATGACGCTGTACCCGCTGAGCGCATTTCGCGCAATGTCTGCGGCCGCACTGAAGGTTTACGAAACCATAAGGAAAGATGGCACGCAGCAGGCGGTTATCGACACGATGCAGACGCGCATGGAGCTTTACGACGTGCTCGGATACCAGGCCTATGAAAACAAGCTGGACGCCCTGTTCCAGGAACAGGGACTGAAGACGGGAGAAAAAGATGGCAGCAACTAAGAAAACCGGCGGTCTCGCTGGCGTGACAGCGGGTGAAACACATATCTGCACGGTCGGCAAGGAAGGCGCGGGCCTGACCTATCGCGGCTATGACATTTACGATCTAGCCGACAACGCGAGCTTCGAAGAGGTCGCGCACCTGCTGTTGCATGGGAAGCTGCCAACACGGGCGGAGCTCGATGCTTACATCGACAAGATTAAAGCCAACCGCGGACTGCCCGAGGCGCTAAAGACGGTGCTCGAAATGGTGCCGAAAGATGCGCACCCGATGGACGTGCTGCGCACGGGCGTCTCATTCCTTGGCAACATCGAGCCCGAGGGCGACTTCAAGAATCAGCAGAACGTTGCGGATCGTTTACTCGCTTGCCTGCCGTCCATGTTGCTTTACTGGCACCGCTTCCATACGGGCGGTGTTCGTATCGACACGGAGACGGACGATGACAGCATCTCGGGCCACTTCCTGCACATGCTGCACGACAAGGCCCCGAAAGAGCTGCATCGCAAATGCCTCAATACAACGCTGATCCTTTACGCGGAGCACGAGTTCAATGCATCGACATTTGCCGCCAGGGTGATCACGGGCACGCTGTCGGACATGCACTCGGCGGTCACCGGCGCCATCGGCGCGCTGCGCGGCCACCTGCACGGTGGCGCGAACGAAGCGGCAATGGAACTGATCTCGAAATTCAATTCAGCGGGAGATGCCGTCAAGGGCGTGCATGAAATGCTCGCGCGCAAAGATCTGATCATGGGTTTTGGCCATCGTGTTTACACGACGTCCGACCCACGCAACTCCGTTAACAAGAAGATGTCGAAAGCGCTCGCCGACGACATCGGCAACACGACACTGTACCCGGTTTCCGAGGCGATCGAAAAAGTCATGTGGGACGAGAAGAAGTTATTCGCGAACGCCGATTTTTTCGCGGCGAGCGTGTATCACTTCATGGGGATTCCGACGTATCTCTTTACACCGATCTTCGTCTGCTCGCGAATCACGGGTTGGGCTGCACACGTCATGGAACAGCGTGCGGACAACAAGCTGATTCGTCCGGCCGCCGACTACATCGGGCCCGGCCTGCAGAAATGGACAGCGATCGAAGATCGCGGTTAGGGAAACATCATGTCTAAGCTGGATATTCGATCGGCAAAACGGGCCGACTGGGATCAGGCGCTCGTCGATATCGCCGACTACGTTTGCGATTACGAGGTGAACAGCGAGCTCGCTTTCGAAACGGCGCATTACTGCCTCATCGATACGCTGGCCTGCGGTTTTCAGGCGCTCGACTACCCGGCGTGCACCAAGTTACTCGGCCCGGTCGTTCCGGGCGCCACGTTGTCCGGCGGCGCCCGGGTGCCGGGCACCTCGTATGAGCTTGATCCGGTCATGGCCGCGTTCGATATCGGCGCCATGAACCGCTGGCTCGATTTCAACGACACCTGGCTTGCGGCGGAATGGGGCCACCCGTCCGACAACCTGGGCGGCATCCTGGCGACGGCCGACTATCTGAGCCGCCAGGCTCGCGCGGCCGGAAAAGAGCCGCTGACGATGCGGGATGTGCTCGTCGCTGCGATCAAAGCCCACGAAATCCAGGGCGTACTGGCCCTGGAAAACAGCTACAACCGCGTCGGGCTGGACCACGTGCTGCTCGTGCGGGTTGCTTCGACCGCCGTTGTCACGCACATGCTGGGCGGGGATCGCGAGCAGGTGCTTAATGCTGTGTCCAACGCCTGGATCGACGGCTGCTCGCTGCGGACCTATCGTCATGCGCCGAATACGGGCTCGCGCAAGAGCTGGGCGGCCGGCGATGCCACGAGTCGCGCCGTGCGGCTCGCGCTTATTGCGATGACCGGGGAGATGGGCTATCCGTCCGCGCTGAGCGCCAAGACCTGGGGGTACTACGATGTGTTGTTCAAAGGCAATGCGTTTAAGTTCCAGCGCCCCTACGGCAGCTATGTCATGGAAAACATCCTGTTCAAGATCTCGTTTCCGGCGGAGTTCCATTCGCAGACGGCCGTTGAAGCGGGCATGACGCTGCACGCCGAAGTAAAGGACAGAATTGACGAGATCGAAAAAGTCGTTATTGAAACGCAGGAAGCCGGCGTTCGTATCATCGACAAGATCGGACCGCTCGACAATCCGGCCGATCGCGACCACTGCATCCAGTACATGGTGGCCGTACCGCTGATCTTTGGTTGCCTGACGGCCGCCGATTATGAAGATTCTGTCGCCAGCGACCCGCGCATCGATGAGCTGCGTGACAAGATGACGGTCAGAGAAAACAAACAGTATACGAAAGACTATTTTGATCCAGAGCTGCGCTACATCGGCAACGCGGTACAGGTCTTCTTCAAAGACGGCAGCAGT
>Ga0224508_10005012_pt1 | contig 10743 bp, 8 predicted proteins | sample SF_Jan12_sed_USG_4_FD_170157 | JGI IMG/M metagenome (GOLD analysis project Ga0224508, IMG submission 170157) | Sediment microbial communities from San Francisco Bay, California, United States - SF_Jan12_sed_USGS_21 | ecosystem: Environmental > Aquatic > Marine > Sediment | place: USA: California... | reverse complement strand
GATGGCTAGCAGCACGGCGTCGCCCTGATTGATCTGGGGGGTGATCTTCAGCGACGTGCCGACCTCCTGGCGCTGGACGGTCGTAAACGGATTGACCGATCCCTGCGCGGCGCCGGTGTTGGTGAACTGGCCGGTGACAAAGGGAACTTCCTGGCCAACCTTGATCTCGGCCTCCTCGTTATCCATGGTGATGATGGAGGGGGTCGAGATGATGTTCGTGTCGGCGTCGGCGGCCAGTGCGGTCAGCACCATCGCAAAGCTGGTGCCGCTGTCCGAGATCCGTCCCACCGCCATGGTGACACCGCCCGGAATTGCCCCCGCTATCGCGGCCGGATCCGCGGTGGAGCCCAGGCCGCCCGCTATCTGAGCGACCCCGGTTGTGCCGGGAAAGTTGGTGACGCCGACGGCATTGTCGTCCTGGCTGCCGTCTACCGCCCAGGTGATGCCCAGTTCCACGGACTTGTCGGCATTGACTTCCACGATGATCGCCTCGACCGCGACCTGGGCGCGCCGGATATCGAGCTTGTCCACGACGATCATGATGGCACGCATGATCTCCGGCGGCGCAGTCACAATCAGCGCGTTGGTCTGCTCGTCCGACCAGATGATGACGTTGCCGTCCCGGTTTGGGGGTGTGGCGGCGGCCTGCTGCCCCTGCTGCGGGGCTGTGATCTGCGCGACATGTTCCCGGAGCTTCTCGGAGAGCTCGACCGAATCGGCGTAGGCCAGATAACGTACCTGGGTATTGCCGCCGTCTTCCAAGGGTGTGTCGAGATGGGTAATGAGCGTGCGCAGGCGTAAGCGGTTAGCTCGATCACCGCCGAGCAGAACGGAGTTGGTCCTCTCGTCCGCGACCATGTTCGTGGTCGCGGGAGCAGCTTCTCCGCGGTTCTGGGACTGAGTCAGTGCGGTCAGCACGCGCACGACTTCGGCGGCGGACGCATGCTCCAGGGCGATGACATCGATTTCCTCATCGCCCGCCTGATCGATGCGCGCGATAATGCGCACCAATCGCTCAACGTTCGCGGTGCGGTCGGAAATGATCAGCATGTTGGAGGCGGGATGCGCGGCGAGATGTCCGTACTGGGGCACGAGCGGCCTCAATATAGGCACGAGCTGGGCGGCGCCTACATTGTTGACCGCTACGACGCGCGTGACGACGTCGTCTCTCGGCCCGGTGAGCGTCTGGCTGGTTGGCATTTGCCGGGCGTTAGCATCAGGGAGGATTTTGATGACATCGCCCGATGAGACGGCGACGAAGCCGTGGACCTGCAGGATGGACAGGAAGGTTTCGTAGAACGCGTCCGGGCTCATCGGCGTCGCGGCCAGCATGGTGACCTGTGCCTTGACGCGCGGGTCGATGACGAAGTTCTTGCCGGTGACCTCGCTGACGGCCTCGATGATCTGCCGGATGTCCGCGTCCTTGTAGTTGGGTGTGATCGTTGGCTGTTCTTGAGCACGCAGGGCCGATGCAATTCCCGCTATCAACGTTGCCATGACCAGTCCGATGGCGAGCTGCCTGAGCGTCATGCTCGGAACGCCGGGAAAAGAGAGTGCCTTTATTGCCATATGGTTCCGTCTCTCATTATTCTCATTTACTACCCCGTTGGCCGTGTTTCAGGCCGTTCCCGCAAAGCTCTTCGCGGCTTTGCGGGGCGTTGAGACAGGTTCTACTCATTGATCGAGGCCCGACGCCAGTGCAGCCGTATCGAGCACCAAGACTTCAGGTTGGCCGTTGCGTTCCACCGTAACCGAGACCTGGCTGCTTTCTCCCAGGGAACGGAAGATCTCCATCCCCTGTGCAGGATCTGTCAGCGCCGCGCCGTTGATTTCCGTCACCAGGTCTCCCGGTTTGAGGCCCAGCTGAGTGAATTCGGCGCGTTTGCGGCCCGGGTAAACCCGATAGCCCCGCTGTTTCCCATCCGCGAATACCGGCTGAGGGCGAATGATATCTGTGAGCGCCGCCGGGTCCGCGCTAATGACGTCTTGCACGCTACGGGGTTCTGGCGTGGCATTGTCGTTCTGTCGCTGACCGGTCAGCGTGGGCCGGCTTCTCCTCCGAGTGCTTGTCGTTGACCGGCTCGTGGCCGACGTTCGGAATTCCTCCGGCAGCTTCAACGACAGCAGCTTGCCGCGCTGCTCGAAGACGACCTCGGTCGGTTTCACGGCGTGCAGCTTGCCGCCGCCGGGCACGTTTTCGCCCAGTGTGTAGACCTTCTCCTCACCCCGCGATTCTTCGATGATTGCCACCGCCTTCCGGTCATCCGTGGCAGCGATGGTGCCTTTCAGCACCAGCTTGCCGTCCTTCAGTTCCTCGACCTTGTCGGTCCGGACGATTACAGTCGCCTTCGGATCCGCCTTGCCGAAGATGTGCGCGTCGACGATGTTCTGAATGTCGATGGTATCCGCATTGCCACCCGCGGCGTTGGCCGACGGGCCGGGCACGGCGGCAGCTTCGTAGCTCGGTTCCCCGGAGAGCAACAACAGCGTCACTTTGGTCAACTGCCAGGCGATGGCCACTGCCAGCAAAATTGCGATCCAGGGAGGCAGAATCTGGCTGGCGGTCGCCAGCAACTGCTCAGGCGATTGATTCCGCATGTCGGCCAATTGTTCGGACAGGTTCATTGCTCGATTTTGCCTCGTAAATCAGGCTGTTGTACCAACAACTTCGAACTGCGTCGCCGCTTGGCAGACACCGTTGGAGACATGATACGGTCTTGGGTGCCGCACCCACAAGTGTAATAACGCCGGCTCTCGGACCTGGGGTCAAGATACCGCAACAGATGATGAGCCGTCATCTAGAGTGATTATGTAAACCCCCAATGGGATTGGAAAAAATGAGGTTTTCCACAGGCCCAAAACGTGCCCGTTGGCGGGCCCGGTTGCGGGTAGCACGGTTTCTCGGTAAGGGGGTGGAACGTCCACTGCCAGGGCACGCTGCGTCGGGCCGTGGGGTTTATTGCTCACTGCAGCAAATCCGGGTGTTACGTCTTGTAACATAAGTCCCACCGCTATATGTAGTAAAATGGCGCGCCGCCACGCGTTTGCCCTGATTTCCTAATTAAAGTGGGCGCGGGAGTAAACTTGGCGGCCTTATGGTCGAAATAGATATTTGAGGCGTGTCTGAAGTACTATGGCCGACGAGCATCGTCAAAGCGATTACGGCGTAGCCACGAAGGAGGCCAAACCGCGCCTCAAGAAGCCACCGCTTTTTCGGGTGATATTGCTCAATGACGATTACACGCCGATGGAGTTCGTCGTGGAGGTGCTGGAGAGAATATTCAGCATGGACCGTTCCAAGGCGACTCGCGTCATGTTGGAAGTGCACACCAAAGGGAAGGGTGTGTGTGGGGTTTACACCTTCGAGATAGCGGAGACTAAAGTAGCGCAAGTGAACGGATATGCCAGGCAGCACCAACACCCTCTGCTGTGTACGATGGAAGAAAGCTGACCATGCTTAGTAGTGAACTCGAATATTGTCTGAACGAAGCCTTCCAGAACGCGCGAGACAAGCGTCACGAGTTTATGACCGTCGAACACTTGCTGCTTGCGCTGGTGGATGTACCTCGAATAGTGGAAATCTTGAGGGCCTGCGGCGCAGACGTGAATCGACTGCGCACCCAGCTGCTGGAATTCATAGACGAGAACACACCTCGACTGCGCGAGGACGACGAGCAGGACGTACAACCTACTTTGGGTTTTCAACGCGTGCTGCAACGGGCCGTCTTCCACGTCCAATCCAGCGGCAAGAAAGAAGTCGCCGCGTCGAACGTGCTGGTTGCGATATTCGGCGAGAAGCAGTCACACGCCATTTATCTTTTGGAGATGCAGGATGTGACGCGTCTGGACGTCGTCAACTATATCTCCCATGGCCTTTCCAAGATTGCCGATGATTCTCCGGAATCCGATCAGACCGGCGAAACTCTGGAGAGCGACAAGGACACCGATTCCGCCAGCAGTCCGCTGGAGAAATACGCCACCAACCTGAATGCGATGGCGATGGAGGGTCGCATCGATCCGCTTATCGGGCGGCAATTGGAGATCGAGCGCACCGTCGAGATTCTCTGCAGGAGACGGAAGAACAATCCCCTCTATGTCGGTGACGCGGGTGTCGGTAAGACCGCGCTGGCCGAGGGCCTTGCGCGGCTGATCGTCGAGGATCGGGTGCCGGACGTCCTCTCGGACTGTACCGTCTACGCCCTGGATATGGGGGCGCTGATCGCAGGCACAAAATACCGGGGCGATTTCGAAAAGCGCCTGAAAGGCGTTATTGGGGAATTGAAAAAGAATCCCGGTGCGATCCTTTTCATCGACGAAATCCACACGGTGATCGGCGCGGGCGCGGCTTCAGGCGGCGTGATGGATGCCTCCAACCTGATCAAGCCGGTCTTGGCCAACGGAGAGATACGCTGCATCGGTTCAACGACCTACCAGGAGTTCCGCGGCATATTCGAGAAGGATCATGCATTAGCCAGGCGTTTTCAGAAAATAGAAGTCGTGGAGCCGTCCATCCCCGAGACGATCGAGATCCTGCAGGGCCTCCGTCAAAGATTCGAGGAGCATCACGGCGTTCGTTACACCGACGATGCGCTTATCGCTGCCGCGGAGCTGGCCGCCAAGCACATCAATGATCGGCAGCTGCCGGACAAGGCGATCGACGTTATTGATGAGGCGGGCGCCAGCCTGCGCCTGCAGCCGATCGAAGGACGGCCCGAGTTCGTGAGCGTCGAGCTGGTGGAGAGTATCGTCGCCAAGGTCGCCCGGATTCCGCCCAAGAGCGTGTCTGCCTCCGACCGCGACCTGCTCAAGAATCTCGAGCGCACCCTGAAGCTCGTGATATTCGGACAGGATGAGGCGATCAGCAATCTCTCCTCGGCCATCAAGATGTCCCGTTCGGGGCTGCGCGAGGAGACGAAACCGGTAGGCTCCTTCCTGTTTGCCGGGCCCACCGGCGTGGGCAAGACAGAAGTCACTCGACAGCTCGCGCTCGCGCTGGGGATTGAGCTGGTTCGCTTCGATATGTCCGAATACATGGAACGGCACACCGTCTCACGCCTGATCGGTGCTCCGCCGGGGTACGTGGGATTCGACCAGGGAGGCCTGCTGACCGAGGCTGTCAACAAGAATCCGCATTGCGTGCTGTTGCTGGACGAAATCGAGAAGGCGCACCCCGAGGTGTTCAATCTGCTGTTGCAGGTAATGGATCACGGCACCCTTACCGACAACAATGGACGCAAGGCAGATTTCCGTAATGTGATAATGGTCATGACGACAAATGCCGGTGCACAGGAAATGAGCCGCGCGTCCATCGGCTTTACCGAGCAGGATCACTCGACCGACGGCATGGAGATCATCCGCAAGGCGTTCAGTCCCGAATTCCGTAACCGGCTCGATGCAATCATCCAGTTTGCTTCCTTGGACGAGCAGACCATCTTGAAGGTCGTCGACAAGCTGATCATCGAGCTGGAGGCTGCTCTGCAGAAAAACAACGTGACTTTCGAGCTGAACGATGCCGCACGCAGGTGGATCGCAGAGCGGGGCTACGACGCCAAAATGGGCGCCCGCCCGATGGCCAGGGTGATCCAGGAGAACATCAAGCGGCCGCTGGCCGAGGAACTGTTGTTCGGTAAGCTAGCCGACGGCGGCCATGTGCGTATCAAGGTCGGGAAAGACGACCAACTGCTGCTGGAAGCCCACGATTCGAACGAGCTGGAAGTGATCGAATAGCAGAGCCGATTCCGGCCCGGGCGGGCTAACGGCCGCGGTAGACGATACGGCCCTTCGACAGGTCGTACGGGGTGAGTTCTACGGTGACCTTGTCACCAGTCAAAATGCGAATATAGTTCTTCCGCATCTTGCCGGAGATATGAGCGGTCACGACATGACCGTTCTCCAGCTCGACCCGGAACGTCGTGTTTGGCAGTGTCTCCACCACCGTTCCTTCCATCTGTAAGGCCTCTTCTTTTGGCATGCAATCCTCGTCGCGGGAGAGAGGCGCGAATTGTGCATAAACTCCGCCGCTAATGCAAAAAAGACTGTATTGGCCAGCATCGGCGCTTCCCCGTGCTTCGAGAGGCGCTCGGCGGGCGAACCGATCGGCGTACTGCGCGCATCGAGCACGCCCGCATATCAGCTGTGCACTATGCGGGCCGTATTCTGCGCCCAGGGGTCGATGGGTTCCGGGACTGCGCAGTGCTCCTTGAGCAAACCAAGGAACTTCGAGCGCCGCAGGAGCGTCGCCCCGAGGCTTTGCAGATGAGGGGAATCCACCTGACAGTCGATCAGGACGAACCCACAGACAAAGAGTTCCTCGGCGAGACGCACAAGCGCTACCTTGGAGGCGTCACGGATTCGGCTGAACATGGACTCCCCGAAGAACACTTCGCCTATGGCGAGCCCGTAAAGCCCACCGGCGAGACCGCTTTCGTCCCAGACCTCGATCGAGTGGGCGTGCCCCTCATGGTGCAGCCTGTTGTAGGCGTCCATCATCTCGGACGTGATCCAGGTCCCTGTGCCGTAGCTGCGTGGTTCTGCACAGCCCTGGACGACTTCAGGGAAAGCGCGGTCGAAGCTGATTTCGAAGCGGTTCTGCCGCAGCGTCTTCCTGAGACTGCGCGAGATTCTGATCGAATCGGGCAAGAATACTGCGCGGGGATCCGGCGACCACCACAAGATGGGCTGGCCCTCTTCATACCATGGAAATATTCCCTGAGCATAGGCGGCCAGTAGTCGGGGCGTAGACAGATCGCCGCCGGCGGCCAGCAGGCCGTCCGGGTGCCGTAGTGCTTTCCCGATGCTCGGAAAGCGGTCCACGGGGTCCTCAGGATTCAGCCAGAAAACTCTACTCATGCTGCTGTAGGCCCGCCCGGAAGGGTGAGTGCTCATCGACGGCAGTCATGTAACTCTCTACGTGCCCCTGCTCACGGACCAGGAAGTCCTCGATGGCGCGCGAAAAGTGCGGGTTGGCAAGCCAGTGTGCCGACCAGGTCGTGGCGGGGGTGAACCCTCGGCTGATCTTGTGTTCGCCCTGGGTGCCCGGCTCGAAAAGGTCGAGTCCATTCTCCAGGCAATAATCGATTCCCTGGTAGTAGCAGGTTTCGAAGTGCAGGCTGTGTATGTCCACCGCGCAGCCCCAGTAGCGTCCATAGAGGGCTTGCGCGCCCTCAAAGAAAATCGCGGCGCCTACGGCTCGATCGTGGTGTCTCGCGACTTTGATCATGAGGTGTTCCGGCATCGTGCGATCAATCGTTTCGAAGAACCTGCGAGTCAAATACGGTCTTCGACCACGCATGGCAAAAGTGGAAGCATGCAGATGATAGATTGTATCCCACAAGCATGGATCGATTTCCCCACCCTTGAGGGTCTCGAACTCGATCCCCAGTTCGGCGATGCGCCGCCGCTCGCGGCGCACGTTCTTACGCTTCTTGGAACTGAAGCCTCCGAGAAAGCCCTCGAAGTCTTCGTTGGAGCCTCGGCGCCAGTGAAACTGGCAATCCTTCCTGGCGAGGAAACCGTGATCGCGCAGCAGTGCCAACTCGTCTTCCTGAGGGAACAGTACGTGGCACGACGACACGTTGAGCTCACGAGCAAGGTCCAGGGTTGCCCTGATCAAATGGGTGCGAACCGCGCCTCGATCGGTCGTGTCGGCGGTCAACAACCGGCTACCGGTGGCGGGCGTGTAGGGGATCGCCGATACCAGTTTAGGGTAGTAGGCGAGGCCGGCCCGCTGGTAGGCGTCGGCCCATGCCCAGTCGAAAACGAACTCCCCCCAGGAATGCTCTTTCAAATAGAGCGGCATAGCCCCGGCGAGCGCCCCGCGTTCATCGAGGAGGACCAGGTGCTGCGGCAGCCACCCTTCAGATTCGGCGACACAACCCGTGCCTTCAAGTGCGGACAGGAAGGCGTGCTTCAGGAAGGGGTTGTCGGTGCCTACAAGGCTATCCCATTGAGTCGCCTCAATGTCGTCAATGCGTTCGAGCAGCCTAACCCGCATGTCCGTGAACGCGGGACACTAGTGTCTTGCCCGGCTAATGCGCAGCATTTCAGAGCCTGCACAAAGTGCCAGAGCAGGACACTGTTGTCAGGCCTCCGCCGCGGCCGGCACCTCGCTGGTGCTCGCCATCGCTTCCAGATAGCGCTCGGCATCGAGCGCGGCCATGCAGCCGGTGCCGGCCGAAGTCACGGCCTGACGATATACGTGGTCCATAACGTCGCCTGAGGCGAACACGCCCGGAATGCTCGTCATCGTTGCATCGCCTTCCGTGCCGCCTTTGACAAGGATGTAACCGCCCTCCATATCCAACTGATCCACGAACAGGCTTGTATTGGGCGTGTGACCGATCGCAATAAAGACGCCGCTGAGCGAGATGTCCTGAGTGCCTTTGCCTTTGGTACTCTCGAGTCTCACGCCGGTCACGCCCGTATTATCGCCAAGCACCTCGTTGAGCACGTGGTCCCAGACGATTTCCACGTTGCCGTTCTTGGCCTTCTCGAACAGGCGGTCCTGGAGAATCTTCTCGCCGCGCAGAGCGTCACGACGGTGCACGAGCGTGACCTTCGAGGCGATGTTCGACATGTACAGCGCTTCCTCGATGGCCGTGTTACCACCGCCTATGATCGCTACCTCCTGGTTGCGGTAGAAGAAACCGTCGCAGGTGGCGCAGGCCGATACGCCCTGGCCTTTGAATTTCTCCTCCGACTCCAGCCCCAGGTAGCGTGCGGATGCGCCGGTCGCGATGATCAGCGCGTCGCAGGTGTACTGCCCTTGATCCCCCGTCAGTAGGAAAGGCCGCTTCGACAGCTCGGCTTTGTTGATGTGATCGATGATCACCTTGGTATCAAAGCGCTCGGCGTGACGCCGCATGCGGTCCATCAAATCGGGGCCCTGCAGGCCTTCGGGATCGCCCGGCCAGTTCTCGACGTCGGTGGTGGTCGTCAATTGGCCGCCTTGCTCGAGGCCGGTGATCAGCACCGGATCCAGGTTGGCTCTGGCGCCGTAGACGGCCGCCGCGTAGCCTGCTGGCCCGGACCCCAGGATCAGCAAACGGCAATGCATTGGATCGCTCATGTATAATCCGCTCCTATCGATCAAAATGGAACGCTCTAAGCTGTTGAAATAATTGGCCTGAGGTTCCTGAGTTATTTGACGCGTAGCCACACCCATCAACCGAGGTCCGGCGTACCGCTCTATGGTAAGTAAAAGACGGCCCCACGGCAAAGGCTAAGCCTTTCATATAAGGAGCGAATATGCGCATCGGAGTTCCCCGTGAGCTAAAGCCGCTGGAAGGGCGAGTCGGTCTCATTCCCGCGGCATGCGCGGAGCTGGTCCGCGACGGTCACGACGTCATGGTAGAAACCCAGGCTGGTGTGAAGAGCGGCTATTCGGATGAACAGTACCGCTCCGTCGGTGTCAAGATCGGTGCGGGTGCCGGGGAAGTGTTCGAAAAAGCCGAGATGATCGTGAAGGTGAAAGAGCCTATCGATGCCGATCTCGAACACCTGCGGGCACACCATTTATTGTTTTGCTACCTGCATCTGGCGGCGCTGCCGGAGTTGACCAAGCGCTTATGCGATATCGGCCTGACTGCGGTCGCGTTCGAGACTGTCGAAGATAAGGACGGCAGGCTGCCACTGCTCGCGCCAATGAGTGACATAGCCGGACGCTTGTCCATCCAGGTCGGTACCCACCTCTTGCATCAGCCCCAGGGCGGCAAGGGGATCCTCATCGGCGGTATTCCGGCAGCGAAGCGCGGTAAAGTCGTGATCCTCGGCGGCGGGGTTGCCGGGGGTAACGCAGCGATTGTTGCGGCCGGGCTCGGTGCGGAAGTAACCGTGTTCGACATGGATCGGGACAAGCTCGAGAAAGCGAGAGCGCTTGGGCCGAACGTCACAGCGCTGTACCCGCATTCTGAGGACGTAGCTGATGCCGTTGCCCAAGCGGATATCGCTGTGGGTGCGGTTCTGATCACGGGCGAACGGGCGCCGCACGTTGTGAGTAGAGACATGGTGCGGGCGATGCAGCCGGGTAGTGTGGTCGTGGATATTTCAGTAGATCAGGGTGGCTGCGTGGAGACCACCAGGCCAACGACCTACGCGGACCCAACCTATCTGGATGAGGATGTCGTCCACTTCACCGTGACCAACATGCCCGGCGCCGTGCCGCGTACGTCCTCCCAGGCGCTGTCCGCGGCGATTGCTCCGTACACCGGGCGGCTGGCGGAGGGTAACTGGCGCGAGGTCGCCTCGCTGGTCAAAGGTATCAATGTAGAAGCTGGGAAGGTCGTGCATCCGGCGTTGTTCAAGTAGTATGATATCAATTATCATCAGATAGTTAGCCCCCCAAGTTCATAAATAAGTTGAGGCTCGTGGCGCGTACGCAATCCAAGCCGTCCCTCCTCGGGGATTCCATTACTCGTGGCCTTCGCGAGGGTGCGCTGTGGGTGTTCGGCATCCTGGCCCTGATCCTGCTGGCGGCCCTGTTGACCTACGACCCGAGCGACCCGGGCTTCTCCTTCAGCGGTGAACGGGGCCAGGTAGCGAACTACATTGGACCCCTGGGCGCCTGGCTGTCGGATTTCTTCTTTCTGCTGTTCGGCGCCCCGTCCTTCCTGTTCCCTGTCATGCTGGCCTACGCCGGCTGGATCCTGTTCCGGACCCAGTCCGGTCAGGAACCGCTGACGCGTACAATGTTTCTGTTTCGCACCTTGGGATTCATCCTGACACTGATCACCAGCGCCGGGCTCG
>Ga0224508_10005011_pt1 | contig 10746 bp, 9 predicted proteins | sample SF_Jan12_sed_USG_4_FD_170157 | JGI IMG/M metagenome (GOLD analysis project Ga0224508, IMG submission 170157) | Sediment microbial communities from San Francisco Bay, California, United States - SF_Jan12_sed_USGS_21 | ecosystem: Environmental > Aquatic > Marine > Sediment | place: USA: California... | reverse complement strand
GTCGATCGTATTTGATAGGCCCATAAGATGACGAGGATATCTCAGTCGGCTTTGACTCCGAAGATGCTTGATCGGCTCGGAGAATGCGAAAAGCGGATCGGCTACGAGTTCTCCGACAAGTCGCGGTTGCATGCGGCGTTAACTCACGCATCCGGCGCAGACCATCGCTTGGCGTCGAACGAACGACTCGAGTTTCTTGGCGATGCAATTCTCGGCTTTGTCGTTTGCGATATGCTGTTCGAACGGTATCCGGAGTATCTGGAAGGCGATTTGACGAAGATCAAGTCGATCGTTGTCAGCCGCCAGACATGCGCGAAGATTAGCCAAATGTTGGATCTAAACGATTTGCTGATCGTAGGAAAAGGCATGGCATCCAGCCCCTCCGTTCCAGAGTCGTTGTTGGCGGATGTTTTTGAGTCGTTGTTGGCCTCGATTTACCATGATGGCGGACTCGATGAAGCACGTCGGTTCATTGAGAAGCACATGTGGCCTGAAGTCGAACTTGCGGTCGCAGGTGAATCGGGGGGGAATTACAAGTCGTTGTTGCAGCAGTTAGCACAGCGAGAATTCGGAACGACGCCCGTTTACAAACTGATGGACGAAAAGGGACCGGATCATAGCAAGTGTTTCAAAGTCGCAGCCCAACTGGCGGGAAACAACTACGAACCAGCGTGGGGAAAGAATAAGAAGGAAGCTGAACAAAGAGCCGCTAACAACGCGCTCTCTGAAATAAAAGGGGAAGAGGTTCCATTTCCCGCTGAGTGATGCAACGATGTCGTCTCGAGGACCAAGGTGACCACATTGAGACGAAGCGAACTCGCAGCTTTCTCTAACCAGGAGTAATCATGTCCGGCAAATGTGTCGCTTTGATGTCCGGAGGATTGGACAGCATGCTCGCCATCCGCTTGATGCAGGAGCAGGGGATTGATGTCGAAGCGTTGAACTTCAAAACGGTTTTTACCTGTTGCCAGGATCAATCCGCTCAGGCTGCGCATGATCTCGGTGTTCGGCTTACGGTCGTTGGGCAGGAGGACGATTACCTGGACCTAATTAAGCGCCCCAAATACGGGCGCGGAAAAGGCGCGAATCCGTGTGTCGATTGTCGTATCTACATGTTCGACAAGGCCAAGGTCTTCATGGACCAAATTGGCGCTCAATTCATTGTTAGCGGCGAAGTCGTAGGACAGCGGCCGATGAGCCAAAAGCGCCGTGATCTTGACGTGATTTCCTATCACTCAGGTTTAGAAGACTTGTTGCTACGACCACTCTCGGCCAAGTTGCTACCACCAACAAAACCGGAACGCGACGGGTTGGTCGATCGCGAGAAGCTCTACGACTTTGAAGGCCGTAGCCGCAAGGGCCTCATTGCACTGGCTAAACAACTTAGTCTGAAAGACATTCCCACGCCCTCGACCGGCTGTGCACTGACCGAACCACGCTTCTCTCAAAAAGTATTCGACCTGATTCAAATCGATCCAGAAAGCCAGCGTTGGGACTTTGAGCTGCTTCGCGTTGGACGTCATTTCCGATTCGACGATCACACCAAAGTCGTCGTGGGCAGGAACGCCACCGACAATGCCCAATTGGAATACATGCATCGACTGCCTGAGGCTTCGAGCGCCGCATTCTTAACTCCGAAGAACTTTGGCGGTCCCGCTGCCCTTGTGATCGGTCCAGTCACGGAATCCGCGATTGAATACGTTGGCGGATTACTAGTCCGATACTCAAGAAACGTCAACTCCGAGAATGCCCTCGTAGTTCTCGAAGAGGGCGACTCGAAAACAGTAATCGAAGTCGGCTACTGCGACTCTGCAGAACAAGCACGCACGGTGGCTACGATGGGCTGACCAAGGCGACTTGGACCAGGCCGCCATCGAGTTCCGCGCCGTCATCGAATCAAACAAAGATCACTTTCGCGCGCACCACAACCTTGGTTTTGTTCTAGAAAAACAAGGACGATTTGATGACGCCATGGTGGCTTATCAAAATGCCCTGGAAGTGAAACCCGATTATGTCAATGCTCGTAAGAGTCTGGCCAGGGTGAAACAGTTACTGAAGAATACTCGCAACGCACCTCAGTAACGAAATTCTCATTGCGGTCTAGTTGCTTCTTTCTTCGCTTATTCTCCATGTTTTTGTCAGCACTTCATACAACTCTGGGTCGTGCTGTTTTAGCTCTATTTTGACGAACGGATAGAAGTCGTTGGTGCCGAAGAAGGCTTCGCTTGCTTCCGCAAAGTACTCCATCTGATTGGTGGCGGCGTACGCCTTGTCCTCACGGCCGTTGATGTGCGTGATCTCTTCATAACGCTTTTGCTTTATTGCGTTTTTGTAGGCTGCTAAGATTCCCAGGTTGTCAAATCCTTTGTCGAGGAACTGGTCGTGATAGCCGTGTGCCAGTTCGTGTAGCACCATCCATGGTTGAGCGATTGTCCAAGTGAGAAAATTTCGAGCACCGGCCAGTTCGACACACTTTGCCTTTTCCGGATTCATGTCATGTTCGCGAAGCCAAGAGACGTCAGGATGGTACGCCATGCACGGATGGTGTGGCTCTTTTTCTTCGACCCAGATGTTGATTTTCTGGAGTTTCGTCAGGGCGGGATTAGGAACGACTCGCTTGATCTGATACAGTTGATGTTGAAGGTGCGTGAGCGTTTGCTGGCTTAGTTGAGGCTCGTCGCGCACGAAGCTTTTGTTTACCAGCACCGACCATCCTTCAATTTGCTGAACGGTGTAGTTGTCGGTTGGATCGTAAGGGAGTTTATTGTTAGCGATAGGCGGGTCAGCCAAAGTGACTGTTGCGATCGCTTGAACCGCCAAGACAAAGGCAAGAACTTGAACGTGTAACTTCATGATTTGCTTGCTCTCAACACACGGGCGAAATGTGATTCAGAAATGTTCAGATTGCACGCGTCACTTTGAACGACGTCGAGGTAAGAAGCAACCATGAAATACCCAAAACACACGAAACGTCAAGAAAACTACGAAAAAGACTTTTCGTGTGTTTAGTGTATTTTGTGGTTCAATACTTACCATGTTTGGTTTGCACTATGTAATTTCCACAGAAAACGATTGTTTCAACAACATGGAAAAACAACAAACCCCTTTAGATCAACTAATCGAGATGAGGCTTTCGCGGCGAGATGCAATGCGCACGGCAACACTTGCAGCCGCAACAGTGTTCGCCGGAAAAGTTGGACCTTCAGTCGCGGCTTTGCAAGACAACAAAAGTCCGGGCGAGACAACGCTTCAGTTTTCCGAAGTGAAACACACCATTGCCCCCGACATCATGGTCGCTCCCGGCTACTCGACGCAAATTCTGCTTCGGTGGGGCGACAAAGTGACGGGCGATGCACCAGAATTTAATGTCAAGAACCAAAACGCAACCGCCCAATCCAAACAGTTTGGTTACAACAATGACTTTGTGGCGTTTCTTCCGTTACCAAGAGGCTCTAACAATTCCGAGCATGGTCTGCTCTGTGTCAATCACGAATACACGAATCCTGAACTGATGTTTTCCGGAGTGACTCGCGACACCAAGCTCGACGTGATGACGATCGATCAGTGCAAGGTCGAGTTGGCTGCTCATGGGCATAGTGTTGTCGAGCTGAAAAGAGAGAACGGCGTCTGGAAAGTCGTTTATGGAAAGTGGAATCGGCGCATTACTGCCCTGGACACCGAGTTAAGAATCAGTGGGCCAGTGGCTGGTCACGATCGCATGAAAACGAAGGAAGACGCGACAGGGCGCACAGTGATTGGGATGATCGGCAACTGTGCCGGTGGTGTGACTCCGTGGGGCACCATCTTGACCGGCGAAGAGAACTTTCAAAAGTACTTTGGCGGTGAACCATCAGGTTCGGAGGCCCAAAACTATGCGCGATATCAAGTTGGCGAAGAACGAATTGAACATGCGTGGTTCAAGTATTTCGACCGATTCAACGTTGCAAAAGAGCCCAACACGCCGAATCGCTTCGGATGGATTGTCGAGTTTGATCCGTATAATCCGGAGTCAGTTGCGGTAAAGCGAACGGCGCTTGGCCGATTTCGTCACGAAGGTGCAACAACCGCAATCGCAGCCGACGGAAGAATGGTCGCATATTGTGGCGATGACACGCGCGGCGAGTATCTCTACCGCTTCGTTTCGCGTGACAAGTGTCATCCGGACAACCGCGCGGCCAATCGAGACCTTTTAGATCACGGTACGCTTTATGTTGCAAAGTTTCACGCCGATGGACACCTTGTTTGGTTGCCTCTAGTCTTCGGCGAAGGTGCGCTGACGAAAGAAAATCGCTTTGAGAGTCAGGCGGATGTATTGATCGAAACTAGGAAAGCCGCCGACTGCGTAGGGGCGACACCGATGGATCGGCCGGAAGACGCCGAGACGAATCCCTTCACTGGTCATGTATTTGTCATGCTGACCAACAACGACGAGCGCAAGCCGGAAGACGTTGATGGACCAAACCCGCGCGCTAACAACAAGCACGGCCAAATTCTCGAATTAATCCCACCAGTTATAGGCCGACGAATCGATCATGCGGCCGACGAATTTCGTTGGGACTTGTTTCTTAAAGCGGGAAACCCTGACAAAAAAGAAGACGGGGCAGGATATCACGAATTAGTGAGTCAGCATGGCTGGCTCAGTTGCCCCGACAACTGCACATTCGACAATCGCGGCCGGCTTTGGATCGCAACCGATGGCGCTCCAAGTTCGTCCGGCGTCGCCGACGGCATTTTCGCTTGCGATACGAATGGACCAGGCCGGGCATTAACTCGCCATTTCTTCCGCGGACCGGTCGGGGCGGAAATCTGCGGCCCATGTTTCACACCCGACAGCAAGACGCTGTTTGTCGCCGTGCAGCATCCGGGTGAGCGATCCATATTTGCCGACCCATCCACTCGCTGGCCAGACTTTGACCGCGCAATGCCTCCCCGCCCGTCCGTCGTGGCGATTTCAAAAAATGACGATGGTGTCATTGGGTCATAGGAAATTTGCATTCTTTGCACTCTCGAGATGGCACTCTTAAAAATAATCCGCTAGCGGCGTGGCGTGGTGCGGTTGGATTTGTTCGTGTCGTCTGGCCCGCTAATCTTTGGCTTGCTCATTAGTAACGAGTATCCAAAGCCAGCTAGTGCAAACATTAGTCCTGTAATCGCCAAGTCCAAGACAAAGTTTTTTTGCCAGGGTGGATGTCCAAGAAGGGCAATGGCACCGACGTAGATTCCACACAACAACATTACGAGACCGCCAAGCTGTTTAGCGAGCAGGGCAGTCGTCATTTTTTCTTCGGGTTCGGCTGTCGATTTAGCGCTCTGACTTTCTGCTTCGCCGGGCTTAAGCGGGCCAAGCCACGTAACGGCAGATGCTAAGATCAGAAAAATTAGTGGCGATATCATCTCTCCTGGTTCGTTGGCTTTGAGGTGGCTGAGCATGGCGGCGATCATCGTGACAATGATCAGCGACGCGCCCCAATAGCGTGTGAGGGGGATCGCAATCAATACGGCTGCTGCCAACTCAACTACCACCGTCACCATGATGAACCAAGGTTCGTAGCCAAATCGTTCAAACTGCGCGACCGCATCGCTCCATGCGAACACTTTGTAGAGTGCGGCTCCTACAAATACCAAGGTCAAAAAGTAAGACAAAAACGATGCGACACGGTCGTCCCATTTGGGTGTTTTTGTTGTAACCATTTCGGTTTCGCTGCTCATTGCGTTGTTTTCGCTTCAATAAGTTTACGGTTTGCAAGAATGTCCGATGGTTGCAAGAATGTCCGATGGTTGCAACCGTCTTGCAGACCATTATCATCAACAGGGAAACTGCTATTCGCGTGCGCGTTCATCTTATCGGGAGTCAGCCGTCAATGAAACTCGGATTAATCAATTCAGCCTGGGTTCAGGCCGAGCAGCCTACCGTTTTCGGTCTCCGCAAGACGAAGGAAATCGGCTTTGACTGTATCGATATCTTCGTTGATCCGCTGGATATCGGTGTGCGAGAGCGGCGACTGATCAAAGACGAGTGTGACCAGCTCGATTTGCCCATCATGTCAATCGCTTGTGTTGCTGTGGGCCTTATCGACTTCAATCCAAGTGTTCAGCGGTTCCATGTCGACCGCGTGAAAGCGTATTTGGATTTGGCTTACGAATATCAAGCAAAGAATGTGCTGCTGGTGTTGGGTGAATATATATGGCAGCAGGAAGTCATCAAACCGGAAGATCAATGGAGAATTGCAGTCGATAATTGTCGAGTTCTCGGCGATTACGCGGCCGATCTCGGTGTTCAAATCGCCTTGGAATTGGAACCATTCAAGTTGTCGTTAGTCAACACGGTCGACACGATGGTTCAATTCATCGACGATTGCGATCATGAAGCCGTCAAAGCCAACATCGACGTGTCGCATCTTGTTCTCTCGGATGTCGAGCCGAAAGAACTGCGGCGTCTTAAAGGAAAAGCAATCCACGTCCACATTTCGGACTGCGACGGTAAGGTCCACGGCGATTTACCGCCCGGACGCGGCGTCGTGCCGTTCGAGCCCTATCTCCGAGAAATCAAAGATCTGAACATCGACGGCACGGTCTCGATTGAATTAGAGTACTCGCCCGAACCAGACAGGATTGTTGAATGGGTTGAGGAAGCATATCGTGAGACGAATAAGCTGATGCAATCTGTTGGCTTGAGAAGTAACTGACCCCTTTCTATTCGTTGCAGGAAACCCAGACGGCACGTGTCACGGTTGAATTCAAATGAGTGTTCAAGATAGTTCGATTGAATTGGAGTACCTCCCCAAGCTTCCGCGAAACAAGCAGGTGGCCATTGGCTGCATCGGCTCTGGATTCATCATGGCCGATTGTCATTTAGTGGCTTATCGCAATGCGGAGTTCAATCCAATTGCTATTGCATCGCGCAATCCGGAAAAGGCGCGTGAAGTTGCTCAGCGACATGGCCTGGCAAAGACTTTTGACACTTATCAGGAACTGTTGGCTGACAAGGACATCGAAGTTGTTGATATTGCAGTTCCTCCAGACATTCAAATCGAAGTTATCCGCGAGGCTGTTAAGCATAACGATCATGTTCGTGGCATCCTGGCTCAGAAGCCGCTAGGGATGAACTATGCGGAGGCGAAGGAGATTGTCGAACTGTGCCGGAGTGCGGGGATCGCACTGGCAGTGAATCAAAACATGCGTTACGACCAATCGGTACGCGCGTGTAAGGATTTGCTCAGCCGCGATTTGCTCGGCGAACCGGTGTTGGCCACGATCGACATGCGAGCGGTTCCGCATTGGATGCCCTGGCAGCAGCGACTGGGGTGGGTCACGCTTCGGATTATGTCGATTCATCATCTCGATACGTTTCGATATTGGTTTGGTGATCCGCAGCGTGTATTTGCGAGTGTGCGCAATGATCCACGCACTTCAAAAAAGTTTGATCACCAAGATGGGATCTGCCTTTATATCCTGGAATACGAAAATGGATTTCGTGCATCGGCTTGGGACGACGTTTGGGCTGGTCCAGCATTGGAGGGTGCAGAAAAGGATATCTACATTCGCTGGCGAGTTGAGGGAACGGAGGGAATGGCGCGAGGAACAATCGGCTGGCCCGACTATCCAAATCCAACACCGAGCACTCTCGACTTTACGACGAACAAGCAACCAGACGGCTGGATTCAGCCTCGATGGAACGAAGTATGGTTTCCGGATGCATTTGCGGGAACGATGGCACAACTTTTGTGTGCCTTGGAAGACGATTCCGAACCGGAGATCGGTGGCGAAGATAATCTCAAGACAATGGCGCTGGTTGACGCTTGTTATCGCTCGGTAGATGAACACCGGGCTGTCGAGATTTCGGAAATGATAGAGTAGCTGTTTTGGGGTTCAAGAAGCGCTGCTTGTATGTGAGTGACCTATTTCGTAAATTCGAAGCTTGTCGTAGCTTCGCATTGATCTCATTTTTTGTGCAAACGGGCAACGTGCGTTGCGGAATTCCCCCACGAGAGAACCTGCATGAATCAAGTACATCTGAAAAATCACATCATCATCTGCGGCTGGTCCGAGACCGCAGCAGGAATCATCAAGCAACTTCATGCCGAAGATATCGGCGAACGCCGTCAAGTTGTTTTGATTGATCCTTACTTAGATCACTCGCCTGTTAATGATCCGTTCGTTTTCTTTGTCAAAGGTGACCCTTCGAACGATGAAGTTCTTTCAAAGGCTTACTTGGAAACGGCTGAAACAGCGATTGTGCTGGCAGATTGGTCGCTAAAAGATCCGGGATTGCGGGATGCGAAAAGCGCGCTCGTTACGTTGGCTATCGAATGTAAGCGTGGCGATGTTTACACCGTCGTGGAACTCATGCGTCACGAGAACCGTCGACATCTCGAGCGTGCGCACGTTGACGAACCCATTTGTGTCAGCGATCTGTCGCAACGACTTCTTGTCCACGCAGCGTTGAATCATGGTCTTTCGCTGCTATTTTCAGATATTTTGACTTACGGCGAGGGTAGCGAGGTTTACAAAGTCGAGACTCCGCCGGCGCTTATTGGAAAATCATTTCGTCAAGCGGTGCCGGTCATCAGCGACCATTTTCAAGCAATCCTGCTGGCCTTCGATCGCAAAGGCGAGATTCATTGCAATCCGCAACAAGACGAAATGTTGCAAGCCGGCGACGATCTGTTTGTGCTGGCCGAGGAACATCCTCAGCGGCTGGCGGAGTACGGTAAACAGATCGAGGCAAGCGAATGAGCAAAGCTCGATTTTCGCTAGGCCATTCGTTGGAACGTACTCGGCATCGTTTGGCTCTGTTGAAGCGTCACATTACCGAGCGGCCGGCGATTCGTGTCGGTATCTTGATCGTCGTCATCGCGCTGATTGCGGCAATGGCCTTGCACTTTTGTGAACGAACACCAAACAAAGACATCGAACCGGAAAATTGGCCCTACGCGTCCTATTTGGGAACATGCCAACAAGTAGCCATTCTGCTGTTTAGTGGATTCGATGTTGATCCGAAGCCGCGTTATCTCGTTTCATGGCTTCTGATGTTTTTCTGCCTGTTTCTAGGAATCTGTCTGCTGGCTTTAATTACTGCCGACCTTGCTTCGCTACTCATTTCTGCCGCCATGAACAACCGCGGGCGACGTCGAGTCCGCTTGAAGAATCATGTTGTCTTGTGTGGCTGGCACCATTCGTCGAAGGCGATCGTCGAACAGTTAACCAGCCGTGACAACAAGCCTCGCAAGAAGATCGTCGTTATTGATCAAGAAGCTGAAGACCTGCGATTAGTTCATCCTGACACCGACTATGTTCGAGGCGATCCGACGGAGCAGGAATCATTAGCCTTGGCCAGTACTGATCGCGCGGACATAGCGATCATCCCACTAGACTATTCTTTCTCTGAAGACATTCTAGATTCGCGGATAACTCTAACTACGATGGCCGTCAAAGGTATTAATCCGAACATTTACACGTGTGTCGAATTGTTACAACCGGCGAATCGCCAACACATTGAACGAACTGAAGCTGACGAGGTGCTTTGCGTTGGCGAGATGAGTCAGATGATGCTGGGTCAAGCTGCAGTTGCTCATGGCGTATCACGGCTCTACGAAGAGGTTCTCACGTTCAATCGAGGCAGTGAGATTCATCGAGTTCCGCTACCGGCTGTACTCGCTGGACAGAGCTTTCGTTGGCTATTGAATGAGATGAATAGCCAACTCTCGTGCGTACTGCTTTCGGTTGAGCGTAACAAGAAAGTATTCACGAATCCGCAAGGCGAGTTCATTCTCGAACAGGGAGACCATCTGTTCGTGTTGGCAGAGCGGCCGCCGAGGCGTTTAGCACGGCTCGCTCCAAAGTAGTTGCGAAATACCAGCGGCAATCTGGCACTTCCTTGCAATCATAGTTTTTACGGACGATGGCGTTGTATCTGTGCCTTGAAATCGCCGAGACTATGCCAGTGCAGCGGTTGATTTAGGTCGACTTCGGCAATCGCCACGGTTCCCCACTCGCTGGCCTTGGCCAGTTGCTTTCCGTCGTGCCCGAACACTGCGGAAACCATCCAGTCTTGCGACACGTCCGTGTAAGTGCTGCTTACAACGTAGACATGGTTCTCGCACGCTCGCGCTGCACCCAGCAGCGGATTGCAACCCCAAACGGGCCACGCGATGACCTCGGCACCGTTATTCGAAAGTTCGCGAGCCACTTCAGGAAAGAACCCGTCGTAGCAAATCATCATTCCGACTTTACCAAAGCGTGTTTTGAAAACAGGATAGTCCTTGCCGGGAGTAATGCCCGCTTCGATCTCGCCGCGAGGAAGTGTTACCTTACGATACTTGCCAACAACTTTGCCGTCCGGCCCTATCAATATGGCAACGTTGTAAATGAGATGCTCATCACGTTCCACGAGTCCGGCCACAATATGCGTATCGTGTTTTTTGGCAAGGCGCCCGAAGTATTCTGTCGACGGACCTGGAATCGTTTCCGCACACTCGGCGAACGATAAACCCGTTCCGAAATACGTCAATGTTTCAGGCAATACGATCAGTTCCGCCTTTCGACGTACAGCCTCATCAATCATCGGTTCGAACAGGCGGCACTTTTCGGCAGGCGTTTTTCCGTCTCTCGGTCGATAATGAATCGTTGCTAAGCGGACAACTCGAGGCGTTGGTGGTTCGACTTGTTTGAGTGAGATATCCGCCCACTCGACAGTACCGCCCGGCTCCCAACGATAGTGAAGTTCCACAAGAGCCAGTGTCGCGT
>Ga0224508_10005010_pt1 | contig 10748 bp, 11 predicted proteins | sample SF_Jan12_sed_USG_4_FD_170157 | JGI IMG/M metagenome (GOLD analysis project Ga0224508, IMG submission 170157) | Sediment microbial communities from San Francisco Bay, California, United States - SF_Jan12_sed_USGS_21 | ecosystem: Environmental > Aquatic > Marine > Sediment | place: USA... | reverse complement strand
CGTTGGTGATGGCGAGAGAGAGCTGGCGCGTGAGGTCGTGGACCCCTTGCACCTTGTCGAGCAACCCTTTGACCGGGTCGGAAAGCGCATCGTAGGCGGCCGCAGTGCTGGCGAAGCACGTGTCCCCTCCCACCTTCGGGAGCGTCACCGCCTGGAGAATTCCGATAGCGGGTGGTGACGGGGTAAAGGTCGCGTCCGCGTGCCAGGCGTCTGCCCCCGCTCCCATCGGATGTACCTGATCGAGCACCACGAGCTCGCGGTGGCCCGCGTGGCTGGGCGCAAAGGGGTGAATATCGAGCTCCCCCATGGCGCGACCCAAGGCCACCAGTTCATCGGCCGCGAGCGGCTGATCCCGCAGGACGACGACCAGGTGCTCGTTGAGTGCGTCGCGCACGGCCGCGACCGTGCTCTCGCTCGGCGCGCGGAGGTCGATGCCACTGAGCTCTGCTCCCACCGCCTCCGTCAACCGCTTCAGCACGACGCCACTCACCCCGCGACTTAACTCACCACCTGGTAAGCATTGCCGAAACGATCCGCATGAGCGACTTCGGCCAGCGGCTTGCGCCGGGGATTTCCGAGCTTCTCGTCGCCGTAGCCGAGGAACACCGCAGCCTCCATGAAGATCCGCGGCGGAACCCCCAGCAGTTCTTTGATCTCCTTCTCCTTCAAGCCAAAGAAGGTGGTGAAGAGCGAACTGACCCCCAACGCGTGGGCGGCAAGCATCATGTTCTGGCAGGCCTGGAACAAACTCGCGCCGCGCCCGCCCGGGAAAGGTCGCGTCTCGCGCAGACTGCCGTCGGGGTTCTCCTCGTACTCCCCCTTCATGCGGATGCCTCGATCGGGATTCCAACATACCGTCACAATGCAGGGAACGCGGTCGATGTTCTCCACCGCGGCATGACCCGTCACCGGTCGGCCGGACTTGTCGATCAGATCCTCCGCACTCTGGGCGCGCTCCGCATCGATCTTGGCGAAGGCGTCGACCATGAGAGCCTTGAGGCGCTTGCGCAGCTCGAGGTCGCGCACGACCACGAACTCCCAGGGTTGGGTGTTTCCCGAGCTGCACGCCATGGTGGCGGCCTGCAGAATCTGGTCGAGGTGCGCGGGATCGATGGCGCGGTCCTGAAAGTGCCGCGTGGCGCGCAGGCCGTAGATCGCATCGAACATGCGCAGGGGGACGTCGGGGGGCACAAGGCGTTGCGGGCTCATCTCGGTGTCTCCGAATCGATGGCGTACAGTCGGCAGGAATTGCGCCACAGCACGGCCTCGCGCTGGGCATCGGAAAGATCGGAACATTCGTCGAGCGCCTGGGTGGCACCGGGAAAGGTGCAATCGCCATGGGGGTAGTCCGAGGCGAAGACAATCGACTCCGGGTAGCGCTCGAGCATGACGTCGAGTGCCGGCTCGGGCTCCTCAACGGAGACAAAGCACTGGCGCGCAAAATACTCCGAGGGCCGCAAGGGGAGCTTCGTGGGAAGGTCGTAGTGCTCGTGATGCTCGTCGAGCCGATGCAGGTAGGAGAGCGCCCACACCGCACCGCTCTCGAGTAGCGCGACTCGGAGCTTCGGGTGCCGCTCGAGCACGCCGAAGGCCACGAGGCCCGTCAAGTTCATGATCTGCTCGACGGGAAAGTGCGCGGCGTGCATGGTCGCGAAGTCCTGCCCAAGTCGGTCCCCAAAGAATGCGTAGGGCACCACCCCATTGAGACCCGGGTGCACGGCGAGCGGAACGTCACACTCTTCCAGGTAGTTCCAGAGGGGCTCGAAGCCCGCATCGTGAATGGGAGGCACCCCCGCAAAGGATTCCGGTCGCCGCCATACGCCCCGGAAGCCCAGCTCCTCGATACAGCGCCGGGCCTCGGCGAGGGCATCTTCCGGATGCGTCATGGGCAGCGTCCCGATACCCAACAGGCGCGCCGGATCGTGGGCGCAGTACTCGGCGAGCCAGTCGTTGATGGCCTGGCAAAGAGCGAGTGCGGGTCGACGCTCCGTCACACCCTGAATCATCAAGCCATAGGTAGGGTAGAGAGCAGCAAGCGCGAGTCCGTCGAGATCCATGTCCTCGAGGCGCCCCTTCGGATCGCTCGCGCCCTGGGCGCGCCGCAGCTCCCCCTCGTCTCGGGTGTGACCCGGCGCAGCCACGCTATCGGGCCGATTGAAAATCCGGAAGCCGATGCGATCGCCGCACACATAACGAAAGTGATCTTCGTGCTCGATGACCTGAGGCGCGAAGCCGCGATAACGCGCATCGAGAAAGTCGTCCCAGACCAGGTCGGGCTCCACCACGTGACCGTCGGCATCGAAGGCACGGGCCATTACACCCTCCCAGGCCGGGCGACCTGGCCCGGAGTCGCACCCGTGAGCTCGCCGTTCAGAACCACGGGTACGCCGTTCACGATCGTGGCCGCGACCCCCACCGCGTGGGCCTTGAAGCGGCCCGCTCCGCCGGGAAAGTCATGCACGAACTCCTTGCGGCCGGTACCGATACGATCGGGATCGAAGAGCATCAGGTCTGCCCACTTGCCAGGCTCGATGGTGCCGCGATCCGCAAAACCCAGCAGCGCGGCCGGAATCGCGCTGATTTGCCGCACGCCCTCCTCCAGCGACCACACCTCTCGCTCGAGTACCCAGTTGCGCAGGAACCACGAGCTCCAGTCGGCGCCGTCGTCCCGCGCCAGGTGTGCGCCCCCATCCGAGGTCCCCACGAGCATGCGGGGATCGAGCTGGGCCTCGCGCACCGCATCACGCCACTCATCGGTCTCCCAGCGCCAGCGGTACTCGGTCTCGAGATCCTCACCCAGTGCGAGGTCGAGCATGAAATCCGCGGGTTCCACGCCGGCCTTCTCGGCCAGCACCGCGATGCACTCTCCTTCGTACTTCTTGTGTCGCGCATACTTCACGTTGTCGACAAAGACGGTGGTCCACATGGGCGGCGGAGTCGTGGTCCCCTTCGCGGGGTCGCGGTTGTAGTTCTCGACCGCGTGGCGCATTTCCTCCCGCGCCTTGGGGTCCCGCAGACGGGCGATGCGCTCTGGATACGGGAGCTTCAGCATTTGATCCCAGGACGGCACAGCCATGTAGTGAAAATTGGTGTCGTCGATGACCACAGGCCGATCCGGCGGCCGCGCAATCAGCATGGAGTACACGGGAGTGCCATTCGCTGCGGCTCGGTCGAGGAATTGCACCGCGCGGCCCCAGGTCGCCGTGGGCGCATCCACCTTGTTGCGCCCGCCGAGTCCCTGGATGATCACCGGCAATCCGCTGACCTCCCCGAGTTCGATCAGATAGTCCTCATCGAGCTCGTTGAGACCTCCCACCGCGCTCTCGGGCAGGTAGCCGAGAGTTCCCGTGCCGGCGGCTCCCGCCGCTCGCACCAAAGCGATGAGCTCTTCGCGCGAAGATAGGCGTGACGGTACCGGGCGATCATCGCCGTCGAGATGGGTCGGCGCATGGGAGGAGGAGATGCCTGCCGCGCCCGCCCGCATCGCTTCCGCGACGACTTCGCACATCTCCGCGACTTCGGCCTCAGTTGCTTCGCGGTCCGAGGCTGCGTCGCCCATCACCCAACGACGCACATTCGAGTGCCCCAAATAACAAGCGAAGTTCACACCGAGCTTGCCCTCTCGCGTCGCCAGGAACTCGGGAAAGCTCTCGAACTCCCATGCGATGCCGTCCATGGCATGGGGATGCATCTGCTCGACCTTGGCAAACAAGCGCGCAAGGAAGTCGCGGTCGCCTTCGCGGCAGGGCGCGACCGAGAAGCCACAGTTGCCGGCCAGCACAGTCGTCACGCCGTGGTAACACGACATGGAAGCTGTGGGCTCAAATGTGATCTGAGGGTCGTAGTGGGTGTGGGCATCGACGACGCCCGGCGCCACCACCAAGCCACGGGCGTCGAAGCGCTGCGCGGCGGAACGCGCGGCGAGTCGGCCAATTTCTGCGACGCGTCCCGCGCGCACTCCGACGTCCGCTCGGCGCCTGGCGGTGCCGGTTCCATCGATCAGAGTGCCGCCCTCGATCACCAGATCGAAGTCACTGAAACCTTGCTCACTCATCAGTATCTCGCTTGTAAGCTACTTGCACCTCTATTACTATCATGGAAGTGACCGCACAGGCAACCTCGCAAGCGCCCGATTCCGAGACAAAAACGGCTTCACTCCCCGAGTACCCTGAGGCAGGGCCCCTCGCACTCTTCCGCCATATGGCGCGGGTGACGCTACTCCTCGAGGCGCTTCAGGAGGAATGCCTCTCCCCCTTTGCACTGCGCTTCGTCGACTACTCCGTCCTGCGCCTGCTCGACTACGCAGGCTCGCCCCACCGGCTATCACCGTCTCGGCTCGCCGAACAGGTCGTGTGTACCACCGGTGGCATGACACGGATTCTCGATCGGCTCGAGAAGCGCGGCCTGTGCGAGCGCACCCGAGATCCGGACGACCGGCGAGGCGTGCTCGTGGGCCTGACCGAGGCCGGCCGGCAGACCAGTCGACGCGCCAGCGAGGCCTATCGCAACGGCCGCGAGCGCGTGCTGGCACGGCTCTCCGCGGACGAGGTCGAGCACCTGGAAGCCTCCCTCCAGCGCATACTCGAGATCTTCGAGGAAGACCGGAGGCAAGCGTGAGTGGAGGCGTCACACATCAGGCACGCGGCGCAGGCCCTGGCAGACGAGCAGCCTGCCCTGGCTGCACGGGGGCGCCCGCTGGAATTGTCACTGGGAGTCCAGGTGGACGAGGCCAGTTTCGATACGCTGCCCGAGCGCATCGAGGCCGAAATCAAGCGCGGTGCAACCCGGATCGATCTCGGCATCCACACCGTGAACCTCACCAGCTATCTCGACCTACAACCGCGAATCGGCGAGCAGGTGCTCCCCGAGTTTCGGCGCTGAGGCAAGCGCGTGGACGACTCCCCCCTACTCTTCGAGCTCGTGCGCGCGTCCCCGCAAGACTACGCGGCCAATCGCTGTCGAGTATTGCAGAACGCGGGTGTCGCGAAGACGAGCCACATCTACCAGCTCGGTCTGCAGATCGCGCCCGCGTCGCCGCTGGGTGACACGCTGCTGGCTGGGATCCACCTCCTCACGGATTTGTCTTTTGCGGCGGACCTGCCCGAACCCTCGGGCTTGGAGCTGTTGGGCAGCGCGAGCTACGCGGCTATCGCGCACTGCGGAACGCGCCTCGATCCCAGCGCGACCGAGCCGCCCACCACGATGATCGTCCTCACTCACCCCACTGACCTGGGCCACGACGACGCCTTTAACACCTGGTACACCGACGAACACATGCCCGACGTGGCTCTTTCCCCAGGCTTCCTCGGCGGCGCCACGCGCTACCGACCCACCAGTCAGCACTTCGCTGCGCCGCTCGGATATCTCTGCGTCTACGAGGTCGAGGCTCCCTGCAGCGATGCTCTCCACGCCGACCTGATTCAGTGGCAGATGCACACCGAGGTGCCTTCCCGAGTCCCCATGCCGAAAACCCCTGCCGGCGAAGACGTCCTGACCATCGACCTCTGGGGCTACTTCTCGCGAATCAGGTGAGACTCGGCGGGACGCTGCGCTGAGGCTGTACATCCCCGGAGCCCTGCTCTAGGGTGGCGCTATGCCTGACAAAAAGCTTGGGACATACATCCAGCGCAGCGATATGTACTTCCATCCGCCGCGCTACCGCGATCATCGGTGGCTCGAAACCAACTGGTTTTCGTTCCTGATCCCCGAGGAGCGCATTCGCTTTCACATTCGCTCGGCCTTTCGCACCAACCTCGGTGTGGTCGAGACCATGGTCTTCGGCTTCAACGACACCGACCCCAGGGCGCTGCCGAAGAACGTGCTCTATGTGGACAGCCGTCACCACAATCCCATCCCGCCCACCAATCTCGATCACTACGACATCGTGTCGGGGATCTCGGTTCGCATGACCAAGCCCATGCAGGAGTGGACGCTGCGCTACGAGGGCCTGGCCGATACGCATTTCGACCTGAACTTCCGCGGCATGATGCCGCCGGTCCACGTCGCGGAGACCGCGACCGAGTCCGAACAAGAGAAGACCATCCACCACGGCCATCTCGATCAGATGATGCACGTGACCGGAGACATCCGCGTCCGCGGCAAGGACTACCGGGTCGACTTCGCAGGACCGCGCGATCATTCCTGGAGTCCACGTCCCGAGTCATCGTCGGGTTATGGCTATCCGATGTCGGGCAACTTCGATTTTGGAAACTTTGGCAAAGCGGGACAGGACTTCAGCTTCTTCTGTCTCACCCGAAACGACTGGTCCAACCTGCGCATCGGTCACGTTCACAACGGCTACATCATCGACAACGGCGAGTTGCTGCGACTGAAGGAAGGCGAGGGCCGGTTCACCTACGGCGAGGATGCCTGGTATATGAAGGAGCTCACCTACGAGCTCGTCGACGAACGCAACCGCACACACGTCTTCCACGGCACACCCAAGAGCTACTACGAGCCGGGCTCGGGCTACCTTCACCTGACCGAGTGGCGCAACCAGGACGGTGAGATCGGCTACGGCGAAACCAACTGGCACGCCGACCTCTACGAGCTGCAGAAGGTTGGCAAGCCCCCGCAATAGGGGGATCGCGCTGCGGGCCTTTCCTCCAGAGGAGTGGGGTCAGGGTCACTCAGAGAATGCAGCGGCCCGCGTCGACGGCCTCCATCAGTGGGAGAGTCTGGCGTGCCACCAGGTTGGGTTGCACGATCGCGCCCGTCGTCACCACCGCCGGAGGCGACTGCACCAGGGCGCGCGAGGCGTTGACACATTCCAGAAACTGCCACAGCACGGCGAAGTATTGAACTTGGAGGACGTCCACGGGGCGGCCCGACGCAGATTCATAGCGCTGGCACAACGCGTCGAAGCGAAGCGCTTTGGCCATGAGACTGGGATCCTTCCGGCGCGAAAGCGGCATACAGAGGAACCCGAGGTCCTGCATGCGTGGCCCGAGCATCGCGCGCTCCCAATCCACGACCGCGGAGATTCTGGTCCCCTGCCAGAGCAGGTTTCCAAAGCGATAGTCGCCGTGCACGATGACGAGGTCGTCCTCGGACACATCTGGCGCATTTGCCTTGAGCCAGGCCCCCATGTCGCACAGCAGCGGCAAGCCGATCTCGGCAGCTACCGCCTCTTCGAGTAGAGGTCGCAAGTAGCGATCCACCACCGCCGCGACGCGTTCGGCCGCGTTGCCTCGAGGGCCGAGCACGGCTTCCACGCCACTGCCCTGCCAGTGAAAGCGGTGGAGGGCCGCCAAAGTGTCGATGATTTCGAAACCGAGGGTTTCGCGCTGTTCCCGCCACAGCGGCCAGCGCTCCACCTTGGTGATGTCGGGCGACTCTCCTCCGACGAAGCCCGTCACGCTGAAGGGCCGCTTGAAAATCTCCGGGTCCTCAGTCCAGGCGAGCAGCGGCGGTACGGGGCAGTCGCTCTTTGCAAGCGCTCGGAAGATCGCGACGTCCTTCGCAACCTCGTAGGGCTCCATCGGCCCACTTGCCGGCGCCCTGCGCACGGCAACGCGTCTCTTGGAGGTGCTGCCCGCTGCCTCGATCTCGAGGTCGACGAAGAAGGTCTCCCAGGACGCGCCGCCCGTAGGCCTCGAGAGCTCCAGGATCCGCACCGAACTCGCATCGGCAAAGACCTCGCGATGCAAAAAGGCCGCTAGCCCTGCGCTCGGTTCATCAATCGCTGCCACGGCTCCTCCAGATCGCGCCCAGCCTACCCCCAAAACCCTCAACCCCGCGAGCCTGGGCGTCCAACCCAAACGATTGTTGAACCGATCTGACCTCACCGGCGTCAGAAGCAGTCAAGTTCTCCTTGCTACCGACGATTCTCTTGGTAATTTACCCACCAGCGCCGCCACAACCCGCGACGCTGTCAGCTACTGCGAGGTTTCCAATGCTTGCGACGATTCACATCGCAGTCGAAACCGCGCCGTTCCACACGGTCGCTCCCTAGAGACTTCTGTCTCCTTGGGTGAGTTCTAAGTACTCACCCAATCCGAAGCGATTTCGTGGTCCGGCCCGAATTTTCGAGGCCGGTCAGGTCTAGCGCTTCGCTCGAGTGAGCCGCGACGAATCCCAGGAATGGGATCCAGTCGCTCGCGCGAATTGAGCGTTCCCTGTCCGGTCTATTCCGCCCGCACAGGCTGCGAGCGGCAACCGGTGAGCTGCGTCTCCAGGACGCCGACTCACTCCGACCGGAGAAACGGATGAGCAAGCGATCGCGCAGATTCCACAGGAATCCGCGCAACCCACAAGGCACGGTGAGGGCCAGCGCCCTCTGTGCCCAGGTCAGGCGCGCGCTCGAGTGGGGCCTGGCCGAGCTCTCGGACGAGCGCTTTGACGGACTCGAGATCGAGGCGGTGATCCCTCACCCGAATGTATCGCGAATGCTCGTGGTACTTCGCCATCAGCAAGAGCATGACTTCGAAGCAAGCGAGCAGACCTACCACGCACTTCGCGGCGCGGAAGGACTGCTCAGAAGCCGGATCGCGGAAGCGATCCACCGCAAGCGAACACCTCACCTGGCGTTCGCGTTGATCGGCAGCGATGCAACTCGCGCCGGCGAGGCAGAGGATCAATCGGCATGAGAGACGACATGGATCGACTGATGGTGCTGCGCCCGCGTTGGGGGAGTGACGACCCCTGGCGCGGGCGACGCCGCCGGCTTCGCAACGCGCATCGCTGGGAAGAGGCTCCGCGAGGCGAGTCCATCCGCGTGGGCAAGCAGAAGTCCCTCTCGGAGAACTTCGCTCCTCTGGTTCGGTTCCTGCGGTCGCGCCTGGGCCGGCCCTGGGACGAGGTGTACGGAGAGCTGCGAAGCGTGATCCGGCCGGATAGTGCGGTCAAGGAACACGTGTACGTGCACCTCCGGCAGTACGTCACCACCAATGTCTTCGAGCGCGATGGCGTGCTCTACGACGGGGACCGCGGCGGGCAACCCCTCAGCGTCCGCTGGTGCGACAAATTCTATGTATGCCCGCGTAGCGGAAAGCTCAAGGAAGCGCGGAATACCCGGCAGCGAACACGACCTGGAAAGAACCGCTCGATCCGCATCGCGTCGCCGACCCTTCAATTCCACAAGCAGCACGAGCTCTGGTTCGAGATCGGCCTTGAGAAAGTGCCGCGCTCGCCCGAGGAACGGCGGGCGGCCTTCGACTACTGGGTCCGAACGCAACTCAGCAACGTCAGCGCGGCAACGCGCTCATCCCTCTACGGAAGCGCCAACCACTATGCGGCGCGAAAGCGCCAGGTCTCGCGCCGGGAGATCCGCAAGCTCCTCAAGCTGCCCGCCGCGAAATGGGCGGGCGTCGACTCCACAGGAAACAGGCCATGAGCACCCGCAATCCGAAGACGCGCCAGGCACAGCGCCAGGCCGAGAAACAGGAGCGTCAGAGCGAACGAGAACGGGGCTATCAGGTCCTCCAGCCCGCGCGAGGTGGCTGCATCAAGGCCTGGACCCTCGGAGTTCCCTTCGAAAACGCCGCGCGTCGCCAGCTCGAGAACGTCGCATCCTTGCCCATCGTCCACGGCCACATCGCCGCAATGCCCGACGTGCATTTCGGACGCGGCGCAACGGTCGGCAGCGTGATCCCAACGCTGGGAGCCATCATCCCCGCGGCGGTGGGAGTCGACATCGGCTGCGGGATGGTGGCGCAGCGCACAACGCTGCTCGCTTCAGAGCTCCCCGATTCGCTTCGCGAGCTGCGATCCGAGATCGAGCGCGCGATTCCCCATGGCAGCAAGGGCGGCCGTTGGGACGCATGGCCGCAATCCGTTCGACGCGCCTGGCGGGGTCTCGAAAAGGGCTACTACGCCGTCGTCGCAGGACATCCGCGCGCCGAGCACCGTTCGCCCGCCGCACAACTCGGAACCCTGGGCGGCGGCAATCACTTCATCGAGCTCTGCCTGGACGAAGCGGACCAAGTCTGGGTGATGCTGCACAGCGGCAGCCGCGGGCCGGGAAACCGCATCGGGACCACCTTCATCGAGCTCGCCCGACGAGACATGGCGCGCCAGAACATTCGGCTCCCCGATCGGGACCTCGCCTATCTAGTGGAAGGCTCCGAGCACTTCGACGCCTATGTCCGGGCGCTCGCGTGGTCTCAGGAATACGCGAAGGTGAATCGCGATCTCATGCTCGAGCGGACACTGCGCGTCTTGCGCAAGCGGCTGCCGCCCTTTCAGGCCGATCCCACCCGAGCCATCAACTGCCACCACAACTACGTATCGCGGGAGAAGCATTTCGAAGTCGAACTCTATGTGACCCGCAAAGGCGCCGTCCGCGCAGGAGCCGGGGAGCTCGGCATCATTCCCGGGAGCATGGGAGACCGCTCGTTCATCGTCCGTGGACGGGGCCATGCCGAGAGCTTCGAAAGCTGTAGCCACGGCGCTGGCCGAAGAATGTCCCGAAGCGAGGCCCGGCGACGCTTCAACGTCTCAGATCATGAACGCGCCACCGAAGCCGTCGAGTGTCGCAAGGACCGGGGCGTCATCGACGAAACCCCCGCCGCCTACAAGTCCATCGACGCTGTCATGGACGCGCAACGCGACCTCGTGGAGATCGTCCACACGCTGCGCCAGGTGCTCTGCGTGAAGGGCTGACCGACCCCACAGTCAGGGGCTCCTTTACACCCGCCCCTTGATGTGGACCCTCAAGGCGCTCATGCGCGCCCCCCTAGCCGGCGAGGATACGGTCGGCGTCGTCGGCCCGCTCAAGACGAGGTCTTGGGTCGGCCTCTTAACGCCCT
>Ga0224508_10005009_pt1 | contig 10749 bp, 6 predicted proteins | sample SF_Jan12_sed_USG_4_FD_170157 | JGI IMG/M metagenome (GOLD analysis project Ga0224508, IMG submission 170157) | Sediment microbial communities from San Francisco Bay, California, United States - SF_Jan12_sed_USGS_21 | ecosystem: Environmental > Aquatic > Marine > Sediment | place: USA: California... | reverse complement strand
CATAGGACGCGACCGTACGAATTGTGCAAACTCCGGAAATAACCGAAACTCTCGTCGGCAAACGGCGGCTGTTCGTCGCTTAGGTTGCGGACGCCCCCTGAAAGCTTCAGGCCAGATAGCATGTCATTTCTCGATCCGAAGTCATAGCGTAACGTGAGGTTGGTCACTGTCCAGTCATCCACGTCCCAGAACACCGTGTCGCCGATAACGGTACCCGGCGCACCCGACGAGGCGGATTGCGACAGCGACGAATCGTACACATCATCGATGAAGCGCATCGAGATATTGGCGTTGAAATCGCGGTATCTCCAGTCCAGCGTCACCGTGTAGCGCAGCTCGGGGTTGCCGTTACGGCGCAATAGGTCGGCGGTTGCCAGTCCTTGCTGCTCGAACTTTGTCAGCTTCGTCATGTCGCCGCGTATCCTGAATTCTCCTGCGCGCGTCTCCCCAGTGGCGTACTCGGCCATCGCATCCCAGCCCTCGAGTTCGCGGGGATCGAGATTCTCATACTGCGTAATGATGTTGGTCGCTTCACCCACCGGTGTCCGCTGATCGTTCGCATTAGCCGGATCCGCATTCCACGCATCGAACAGCGCCTGGTCGGCTGGCGTGATCGGCGCGCGGATTACCGCGGGGTTGAAACTGCCCTGGGCGCGCAGCTGCTCATCGAGATCCATCTGGTCATCGTTGTCGATGATGCCGACGGCCGATTTGGTCTTGATATTCCACCAGTCCACGCCGAATCGGATACCCTCGAGGGCGCCGGTAGTCGGTGCAAATACGAATCCGTACAGCGTGGTTTCGGCGTCCTCAGGTTGCAGGTTCGGGTTACCCAAACGTGTCGTGACGCGATAGGTGTCACCCGAATCGAGCGCGCTGCCCGTCACTTCCTCGCGCAGCGGATCCTCGATGTTCTGCAGGCGACGCACGATCGTGCCCTGGTTGAGCTGCAACAGATTAGGGGCGCGGAATCCCTCGGTGTAGGAAGCCCGGATCGACAGCGCGTCGACAGGCGCCCAGCGGAAACCGATCTTCGGCTTGGTGTTGGAACTGAAATCGCTGGGATCTTCGTACCGCGCCGCGAGCTGGACTTCAAAAGCCTTGGTAAACTGTTTCTCGTTCGCCTCGCCAACCAGCGGAATGTAAAGCTCGGCGTAGGCCGAATAGGTATCCCGGTCGCCCCGGGAATCGAAGGTTGCCGACACCCCGATCAGGTCACTCTCATCGAAGATAATACCGTCGCTGAAGGGCATGGAGCCATCCAACCTCGGGTCGCGGTCATCGACATAGGCTTCTTCACGCCATTCGAGACCCAGCGCCAGGCCCACGTCGTTGCCGAATGCCTGGAAGATGCTGTCCCTGTTCAGGCGGAAATCCCATAGATTCAGCTCCGATTCGCGCCGGTCGGTGGAAGTGACGCGAATCCTGTCAAGGGTAGCTTCCGAATTGCCGCCCGGTCCCACGAAGGGATTGAGGGCGTCGGGGCCGGCCACATTCAGTGCATCGATGAACAGCGACTTCGCCTGGCGATTACCCTCGGCATCGACGTTTTCGGCCTCGGAAAGCACCAGTGCTGATTCCCAGCTCCACTCACCGAACTCGCCGCGCAGGCCACCCATCACCCGCCACGACTCGTTATCCACGTTGATGATACGTGGCCCGAGATCGATCGGGCGCCAGCGCGTGATCAATACCTCCTCGCCCGGGAACGGATTGTGGAAAGAGGTGGGCGGTACGATCAGGAACGCCAGTCCATCGTCGATGGGGCTGGCAGCGCGATGGAACTCGCTCTCGGATTCGTAGTAGAACGCATCGGCAAAGAACTCCATGCCGTTGTTGAGTTCGTGGTTGAAGGTCACCATCATGTTGAGGCGTTCGTTGTCCGAGGTTACCCAGGCCGGCTCGTTGAAGTTGTAATCGAAGTTCCTTGACAGGCTGCCGCTCGCAATAGCGCCTGTCGTGGGGTCGACGTGGTGCGTGGCCGATCGTGACCAGCTGCCATCGGGGAGTAACTGACCGGTCTGAAATGTCGCCCACGGGGTACGCGTCGAGGTATTTCGCAATTGGCTGTCGCCCCGCCAGGATTCCGGTATCGCCTCCAGCTGGCGCCGGTCCAGTTCGAAGTACAGCTCACCGAGTTCCGTGATTGGCACATGACTGCGCTCATACCAGGTGCCGAACAGGCCGACCCGACTGCGTCCCTCGTTGAACGTAAAACCACCCGCCGCCTGTCCCTCGGTTTCATCGTAGCTGCCGGTGTCGTTAAACGCGTACTTACCTGAAACTTTGATGCCGTCGTAACTGGTGTACGGCACGAAGTTGACCACGCCTGCGATCGCATCTGCACCGTAAAGCGGTGCAGCACCATCGCGCAGAACCTCGACACGCCGGACGGCCGACGATGGAATCGAGTTTACGTTGTAACTGACGACCGGCACACTATTGACGGTCTGGGCTACCGGGTGCGCCACCATGCGCCTTCCGTTGAGCAGTACCAGCGTATTGCCCGAGCCCAGGCCGCGCATGTTGATAGCGGCGACATCGCCACGCGCACCATTGGTACCGTTGTTCGAATCCTCGAACTGGAAATCGGAAATAGAAGGAATGTATGACAGGATGTCCTGCATGTTGACGGCCCCGGTGTTCTGGATAGCCTGCTCGTCCATGACGGTAATCGGGAGGACCTCTTCTGAGAGGCCGGCAATGTGTGTGCCGGTAACAATAATTTCCTCGAGCTTCTTGTCGGGCTCATCGTCCTGCGCTTGCGCCGAAAAGGACAAAAGAATTGCTAATGGCAAGAGCCGCGACAACGTCTGTGCCGCCCCCGCTGTGTGCATCTTGTTCATCGTCTTCACCTTAGAAATATAGTTGTGTGTGGTTTTCTGACAACGAGTGTCCGCACGGCGATGCCTTCGATTGGCGTAACTTCCTTGTCCCAATAAAGCCGCACTCCCGTCTAGCTTAGTCCTAAAATTTGAGTTCGTAAACAAGCATGCGCCATCCATTTGTTGCTAAAAAGCAACGGACTTCAAGCACTTTTTCGTAGGGCGACCAAGCCCTGACTACGGTCTGTTGCGGTCCGATCAAGGCGCTTCGTTGGGGCTCGAATAAGTGGCTGACGTCGAATTAATGAATTGACTAAGACTGTCCGTTTAAGCCTAATCATCGGAATGTTTGTGCAGCCGCGACCCGGAATGAGAGGCAACCATCATGGGCAAGAAACCGAGCCCTGCCGTACTGTACCGAGTTCCCCGACAGCATTATCCAATGGCTGTATCGGCCAGAGGCATGTATATCACCGACGCAGACGGCAAGCGCTATCTCGACATGAGCGGCGGTTCCGAAGCCAACGAAACCGCCTTGAAGATAGCGTGGCAGTACTGGGCCGCTCGCGGCTATCTTAAGCGCATACGAGAGATCTGTGACCGTCACAACATTCTGCTGATCGCTGATGAAATAATATGCCGCGGTGAACGCACAGGAACCTACTTCGCACACGAACGCGACGATATGAAGCCGGATATTATGGCGCTGGCGAAAGGCATCCGCGGCGGTTATCAGCCGCTCGCTGCGGCCATCGCCGGTCCGAAAGTCGCTACCGTATTGACGACGTCCGGATTCGCACATGGCCACACCTATATTGGGCATGCCAGTGCGTGTGCGGCTGGCGTTGCGGTGCAGAAGGCGATCGATCAAGGCCTGATTGTCTACCAGGGTCGCATTCGTGTCGATGATTGGATGGTCCCGCATATCATGCTGGCACCGCCGATGATTGCGGAGGACCGTCACCGGCTGGAGTGTATCGACAAGCTGACGGCAGCTATCGAGATGGCGCTGTAGCAACGATGCGTAAGGAGCGTTAATGCACGTCATCGTCCTGGGTGCGGGCGTCGTCGGCACCACAACCGCTTATTACCTGTCACAACTTAGCTGCCAAGTGACGGTTTTTGATCGTGCGAGCAATGTTGGTATCGGTGCGTCCTATGCCAATGCAGGCCAGCTTTCTTATAATTTCACTGACGCGCTGGCCAAACCCGAACTCCTGGTGAGAATACCGCGCTTTTTATTGGGGCAGGATCCAGCAGCGCGTGTTCACCTTGCCCCCGGACTCATCGGCTGGGGCCTGCGATTCATGGGTCAATGCACGACCAAATGTGCAGAACGCAATACTGTTGCCGTACTGAAGGTCGCGCTGCGCTCGGCCGATCTCATGACTGAACTACGCAAGCGAGTTCCTTTCGATTTTTCGCATCGCATAGCGGGCAAACTCGTTCTCTTGAGCAACAAGGCTGAAATAAAATCCGCGACAGCGAGCAGCAAACTCAAGAATGCGTATGGCGGCAATACCCGGATTCTGTCGCGCGCCGAAGCGACCGCGATTGAACCAGCACTCGAGCAAATGGCCGGTGACTTTCTCGCCGCCGTGTACTCGGCAAACGATGAAGTTGCAGACTCCCTGAAATTTACGTCCGGTTTGAGAGAGTGGCTCGAAGCCGATGGACTGGTTACATTCCGGCTCTCGTCGACTGCGAAGGAAATTGTTGTGAAACAAGGCCGTACTCAGGCAGTAATTGTTGACGATGACATGGTAGAAGCTGACGCAGTTGTCGTTTGCTTGGGCGCCTGGAGCAATCGCTTGTTAAGCACAGTCGGAATCAATCCGCGCATCTATCCGGTGCGTGGCTATAGCGTCACGCTGCCTTCCGGGGAGGCTTCTCCATCCGTGAGTGTGACGGCGCTCAAACATCGTATCGTGTTCAGTCGCGTCAATGAACTCGTGCGCATCGCAGGTTTCGCCGATTTCGCGGGTTTTGACACCAGCGCCGACGCAGAGCGTACTCATTCACTTCTCGAGCTGGCGCGGCAGGTCGCACCGAGTGCGGCCAATTACGACGCCGTGAACGCGCACGAATGGGGTGGCTTCCGTCCGATGACCCCCAACGGGCAGCCGCAGGTTGGCGCAACCAGTGTGCGTGGCCTGTTCGTGAATACGGGACACGGCATGCTCGGATGGACTCTGGCCTGCGCGACAGGGCATGACATCGCTCAGGCGATCGCTCAGACTCATTAGTCATGAAGCCAAGCAAAAAAATCGGCCGGCTGCTAGCAGTATGCGTCCTTACAGCGCTACTGACATCGTGTGTATCGCAACCGCTACCAATCCCGGCCGGCTCGGCATGCAACGCCGCCAATTTCAGTGTCGTCGATGGTTTTGCCGGCGCACGCCGGGGACCGTGCACAATCACCGGAGCGGATAGCGTCCGGCTTGATATTCTCCGGGAGGACGATCGTGTCAGTAATCCGAGCCCCTGGTATGCCTTCAAGCTAACGCCCAACAAACCGGGCACCGCTAAAGTTGTCCTGGACTATCAAACCTGGGAGCATCGCTACGTTCCCAAAATAAGCAGTGATGGTAATACGTGGCGGCCGCTCGATAGCGGCCTGGTTGAGATTTCCGCGAATCTGCACCAAGCGACTCTGCACGTACCGCTCACGAATGAGCCAGTCTGGATCGCGGCGCAGGAGCTGATCACACCGCGCGTCAATATCGCCTGGATCCGAAGAATCGCGGAGCGCTTTGGCGTCAGCCCTACCGAGATCGGTAAGTCACGAGGCGGCGAACCGATCCACGCTTTCGATAGCAGCACCGATGCTAAAGACGTGATTCTATTGATAGGGCGCCAGCATCCGACCGAAGTATCGGGCGCTTTTGCGTTTTTTTCGTTCGTCGAGACGCTGTTTGACAGCTCCGAACTGGCTGGGACCTTTCGACAACACTTTCGCGTCATCGCGATTCCACTTCTCAACCCTGACGGCGTCATCAGCGGCAACTGGCGCCACAACCTCGGTGGTATCGATCTGAACCGTGACTGGGGACCCTTCACGCAACCCGAGACCAAGCTGATCGCAAACCTGCTCGACGAGCTTGACAGGAATGGTCACCGTATCCGCTTGTTCATTGACTTTCATTCGACCACGAGGAACTTGTTTTACACTCAGGATGATTCGAGTGTTACCGATCCGCCGGATTTCGCGTACACCTGGTTGCGGAACGCTCAATCCCGTCTAAGTAACTACTTCTTCACTGATGAGGCACGTCCGACGTCGGATACGGCCAACGGTAAAAATTACATGTACAAACGCTATGGCATTCCTGCACTGACATATGAGGTCGGCAACGAAACCGACCGTATTGCGACGCGTGAGGCAGCAGTGATTTTTGCGGAGGAAATGATGAAGCTGATGCTTAGCCAAGGGCGCTGAGCCGCTAAACAGCAACGTGCAACGGTTGCGGCAAAACGCTGTTTGATTCGTAGTACAACAGTTCGAATTCACCTGCTGGAGTCAGGATCACGAATACCCCGCAGAGGACATCCATCGTGTACTAACTGCACTGCGTTCACAGGGTGTAATCCCGGACACCGAGATTTCAGCAAGCGCCCTTTGGCATGCGTTTTGAGACAGGGTTGAGAAATTGCTGTGTCCACCCGAGCGCCGGACGCATGACATGCGGCCGACAATCGCAGCAGGACTCGGGCAGTATTATTGGCTGTCCGCCTGCATCTTCCTGATCGTCTCCTGCGTATGCTCAAGCTCACTTACGAGCGCTGCATCGTTGTTCTGTGCGAGGGCGATCGAGATCTCAGCGAGCGCGGCGTCGAATTCCTGTTGTTGTGCGAGCGCCAGCGCCAGGTTATTGCGCGCAACGAGCGGTCGGTCGTCGCGCGCCAGCAACCTCCTGTAGAACTCCTCCGCTTCGGCGAATAGACCCGACGCAAATCGAACATTGCCAAGACCGAACAGCACCGCCGAGGATCCCGGCCACACTCGCAGCGCCGTCTGCCAGGCCACCGCCGCCTCATCGAGTTGGCCGGCTTGCTCGAGCGCGGCGATGGCCTCGAAATAACGACCCTGATCGACATGCGCAGGCAACTCGTCGGGCCGCAGCACGACAATGGCCCAATAGTCACCGCGTCGCCAGGTACGCAGAAAAGTCTTCGTCGTCGTGATTCTGCGTTTGTCAGTTCCTGAGCGAAGAATCACTTCCCCGCGCTGCGGGTCGATGCCAACGACAACGGCATAATGCCATCGCGGAATCGCAGCAACGCCGAGGTTCTGCAGTACGACCACGGCACGTCCCGCCGCAAGCTCGTTCCAGACTGCCGACAAAGTACCGTCGATAACATACGGTAGCCGGCCCGAGGTGCGTGTTGCTGCCATCAGCTCGACTTGCAGGCTGCCGGACTTTTCGGGGAGATAAACCTTGTCGACAATCGCTGGCAAGGAAACGCTTGCGCCGCTCATCGTCAGCACGGTCGTCAAGGCCGCCGGTCCGCACTGGTAACGCTGTTGCGGGAAAAACGGCGCGTCCTCGAGCTCGACCCGGCCGGTATTGGCATCGAGTTCGCGAACTGCTTCCGGAAGCGACGCGCATCCGCTTAGCAATAGCAAAAGGGTTGGCAACAGCCGGCCCTTCGTGTGGCGGTCAGATGCTCTTGAAGATATCCGTGACACCGACGAGCTCGAGGATCAGCAGCACGAGAAACACGGTTCCAATTACGGCAAGCGCGTCACCGCCAGCGAGCTGTTCATCAAGTCGCCCTTCGAGTGCCAGCAGTTCCGTATTGCTCATGCCTCGCAGCCGCTCGGCCACCATGTCCGCATCAACGCCAAAGGCAAGCAGCTGGCGCTCGATGTCCTGCCGCGCAAGAAGTACTTCTACCCGTGCAAGGCTCGCATCGCGCGTCTCGTTATCGATCAAGTACCCGGTGCTTATCATGCCTGCCGACGACGTCTGCACAAAGCCCATACAAATCAACGCAACGGACATCAGACGGACCACAAACCCGCGTGCTCTAAATGACATCATTTCAGAGTACCTTCTGTTGGAATACGGCGCTTACTATAGCATCGGCCGCAAATCCTTCGATGAGAACGGCGTCTCGCTAAAAAGGTAAACCCCAGCCTTCGGAGGGCATTACACGATCCAGCTGAGCTACGGGCGCTGTATTTGACGAAAAATGGCGTGTCGACGGCATTCTAGCCCGCCCGATGAGGGCCGGCAGCAGTTGTCGACAAGACCATTTTTTGATTTCACAGGGTAGAATTGTCGCTTCGCGGGGACGGAAAGTGCCCCCAAAGGATTGGTAGTCAACAATGTTTGATGCAGCAGAGCTAGGTCAGCGTGTTAGTAAATCCGAATTCAAGAAACGTGAGCTCGACCTTCGCGCACGGCTTCTGGTCCTGCAGTATCGCACGCTCGAGTTTGGGCGTTTTCCAGTGATCATCGACTTCGCGGGCGTTGATGGCGCTGGCAAAGGTTCGACCATCAACATGTTGAACAAATGGATGGACCCGCGCTGGGTACGATCCATTGGCTATCGTGCACTGACCGAGGAAGAACGCGCCCGGCCACGATTCTGGCGCTATTGGCGTGACCTGCCGCAGAAAGGTCGTATCGGGCTTTATCTGAGCGGCCGTTATTCGCGTCCACTGTTGGGCAGGGTTTATGGCGGCAGCGACGAACTCGAGTTCGACCAGCGACTCGCTGAGATCATCCGCTTCGAGAATGCGCTTGTGGACGACGGCGCACTGATACTCAAGTTCTGGATGCATCTGAGCCAGGAGCATCAAAAAAAGCGCCTCGACGAGCTGTCGGCGGACCCGCTGCAAAGCTACAAGGTGACCGACGATGACTGGAGGAATCATAAGAACTATCACGATTTCATCGCGGCAGCCGAACAGATCATTACGCGCACGAACAGGGGCGGCGCGCCGTGGAACATCGTCGAAGGTGTAGACCCCAACTACCGGCATCTCAGGGTTGGCGAAATTATTGCGGCCGAACTGGCGCGGCACCTCGACACGCATGAAAGAATGGCGGCGCTGGCGGGCAAGGCGGACGCTCAGCGCGATTCCGAACCGGCTCCAGGCAATCCAACGACCGTTTTCGACAGCCTGGACCTGTCGCAGACTGTTGCGAGACGCGACTACCAAAAGAAGATACGTAAGTATCAGGCGAAGCTCGGAGACCTCGGGCGAAAGGCATTCGACAAGGGCGTGTCGACCATTCTTGTTTTCGAAGGTCCGGATGCGAGTGGCAAGGGCGGCGCAATCAGACGCACAGTCTGGAGTCTCGATGCGCGTACCTCCCGGGTGCATCAGTTTGCGGCGCCGACCGATGAGGAGCGGGCGCACCATTACCTGTGGCGATTCTGGCGAAAAATACCGGCTGCGGGTTTCGTGTCCGTGTTCGATCGTAGCTGGTATGGGCGCGTACTCGTCGAGCGTGCCGAAGGATTCGCCTCTGAAGACGAATGGCGACGCGCTTACAACGAGATAAACGACTTCGAAAACCAGATTGTTGATCGAGGCATTCTGTTGCTCAAGTTCTGGCTGCATATCAGCGAGGAGGAACAGCTCAAACGCTTCAAGAAACGCGAGAAGTCACCGTACAAGCACTGGAAGCTCACGGATGAGGACTGGCGAAATCGCGAGCAATGGGACGCGTACGAGTTATACGGTCACGACGTCGTGCAGTATACGAGTACACAAAAAGCGCCTTGGATACTCGTCGAAGGCAACAACAAGCTGCACGCTCGCCTCAAGGTGATAAAGACCGTCACCGACCATCTCAAGGAACGCCTGAAGAGCGATTGAGCACCCGCCTTCGGAGCTAAGTACTCTCCCGCATGCTTTGCTAGGATAAACATAGTCTGCAATAACAACTATGCAATTGGGGATTGGTAAATGACTCGCAAAATTACTCGGCGGGATTTTCTGAACGGCACGCAGGTCGCTATCGGTGCCTCGCTATTAAGCCCCTGGGCCGAAGTCTTCGGTACGGATACTTCGAAATTCAGCCTTGGTCCCGACTATTACCCGCCTGCGAAGACCGGCCTGCGCGGCAGCCATCACGGCTCCTGGGAAACGATGCACTCACGCGTCGCTGGGGCGACCTGGCCAATTGGGCCGATCGAGGAAGACTATGACCTCGTCGTCGTTGGTGGCGGCATCAGCGGACTGTCGGCCGCCCATTTCTACCGTCGTGAAAATCCGTCGGCCCGTATCCTGGTTCTGGATAACCACGATGACTTCGGCGGCCACGCAAAGCGCAACGAGTTCACAGTCAATGGGCGGACCAGGATCGCCTATGGCGGTACGGAGTCGATTGATACGCCGTCCGGCTACACGGAAGTATCCAGGGCCCTGCTTAAGGATATCGGCATCGATGTTCAAAGGTTCTACGAGTATTTCGATCAGGGCCTCTACGACAAGATGGATCTCTCCTACGCGATCGCCTTTGACGAGAAGACTTATGGCGAGCGCAAGCTCGTCACAGGTTATGGCAGCAGGCCGTGGAAAGAGTTTGTTGCCGAAGCGCCGCTGAGCGAAACAGCGAAAGCCGACCTCGTGCGGGCCTTTACCGACGAGCGCGATTACCTGCCGGGCATGAGCCGCGACGAAAAAATCGCGCTGCTCAGCAAAATCAGCTACCGCAGCTACCTCAAGGACTACGTCAAAGTCGACGAGCAGGTGCTCGAGATGTACCAGCGCTGGGGCATGAGCTACTGGTGCGTCGGCATGGACGAGGTCCCGGCCATTTACATTCTCGGTTATACGGATGGCGGCGGCATGCCCGGCCTGCAGCACACGGTGCAACCAAAAGGCGGCCGCGGCAGCGAGCCCTACATTTTTCACTTTCCTGACGGCAACGCGTCGGTTGCCAGGCTCCTGGTAAGAAGCATG
>Ga0224508_10005008_pt1 | contig 10751 bp, 5 predicted proteins | sample SF_Jan12_sed_USG_4_FD_170157 | JGI IMG/M metagenome (GOLD analysis project Ga0224508, IMG submission 170157) | Sediment microbial communities from San Francisco Bay, California, United States - SF_Jan12_sed_USGS_21 | ecosystem: Environmental > Aquatic > Marine > Sediment | place: USA: California... | reverse complement strand
GTCTCGGTGGCAACGAACGGGCCGCTTCTGTTGGCGGGTCCCTTCACCTTGGCCGGTAGCGGGGCCGGCGATACCGTCAGCGGTGACAAAGCGGCTCTTTGCCGTTGCGGGGCATCAGCGAACAAGCCGTTTTGCGACGGCTCACATGTTGCGGTGGGCTTCGAGGCGGGCTGACGGCTCGCCCAAAGAGTCCGGCGGTCTCAGGGACGCCAGAAGGTGCGAGTAAAGAGCGCCGCGATCGAGTACACCTCGAGCCGGCCGAGCCACATCAAAAGCACCATCAGTCCCTTGTGCCAGAAACTGAAGAAGGCGTAGTTCTCGGTCGGGCCGACGAGCCCGAGCCCGGGACCGATGTTGCCGAGAGTCGCGGCGGCGGCGGTGGCCGCGCTGATCAGGTCGGGGCCTCCAAGGGCCAGCAAAATGGCGCCGACCCCCCAGAGCGAGATGTACAGGATAAAGAAGCCGGCGACGCTACGGACTACCGAGTCGGGCACCTTCTTGCCACCGACAAAGATCGAGATCACGGTGTTGGGGCTGAAGATCAACCGCACTTCGCGTAGCGCCGACTTGAGACCGATGACCATCCGCATGATCTTCATCGACCCGGCCGTGGACCCGGCGCATCCGCCGACGAACATCAGGCCGACCAGCAGCATCCGGGAAAGCGCCGGCCAGACTTCGAAATCCGCTGTTACGTAGCCAGTTGTGGTGAGGATCGATACCACCTGAAAGAGGCTGTCGATGCTCGATTTGAAGAAGCCCGTGGCCCCACCGTGGCTCGACAGGTCGAAGAGGATGAGCAGCGATACTGCGGCCAGGATGAACGCATAGAGACGGAACTCTGAGTCCCTGACGAAATTTCTGCCGCGGCTGGACCAGGCTCGAAAGTAGAGCGAGAAATTGACGCCGGCAAGGATCATGAAGACGATGATGATGATCTCGACCGCGGGCGAATCAAAAGCCGCTACCGATGCGTTGCGGGGCGAGAAACCACCGGTCGACAGAGTGGAGAAGGTGTGCGTCAGGGCGTCGTAGAGGTTCATCCCGGCGACCATCAAGAGCAGCGTCTGGGCGCCGGTCAGTGAGAGGTAGAGCTTCCAGAGGATGACCGCGGTATCGTGGATACGCGGGTGGAGAGACTCGGCCGACGGTCCCGGCACCTCCATCTTGTAGAGAAACCTCGCACCGGGGCCCAATTCGGGAAGCAGGGCTACAAAAAGAACGATGATCCCCATGCCTCCAAGCCACTGGCTGAAGCTGCGCCAGAAGAGGATTCCCCTCCCGTGGACCTCGATATCGGTCATCACCGAGGCCCCGGTGGTTGTGAAGCCCGAAGCTGACTCGAAAAGAGCGTCCATGGGGCTGTTGAAGACGCCGGCGAAGAGATAGGGCAGCGCACCAAAGAGCGACGCCAGAATCCAACCTCCCGCCACGACGAGGATCCCCTCTCGCCGGTAGGACTCGCCGCCCGATCGACCGTAGAAGATCAACGCCAAACCACCCACGGCGGTGATGGCCGCTGACAGCAGGAAGGCACGGGCGTCGGCCTCCCGGTAGATCACTGAGCAGACGAGGGGCGCCAGCATTGCGCCGGCCAGTAGAAGTACGAGACGGCCTAGAAAGCGCGCCGCCGCGTGTAGGTTCACGCTCCGGCCCCCAGCCTGGGCTCGCGGGCTGGGAACAACAGATTCACGGTCTGGAGCTCCTCTTCCTGGACAAAGAGGATGACCAGGTCGCCGGCCTCGAGCCGGTCGCTCCCACCTGGAACAAAGACCTTCTCACCCCGCCTCACGGCGCCGACGATCAGGCCGCGGGGCGCACCCATCTCCGCCAGCGTCACGCCGGCCGCCGGGCTCGCCGGCTCGAGCATTCGCTCGAGAACACGAGCGGCACCACGCTGAAGCGACACCAGGGTGGCGCTGTAGTCGTTGTCGATGTATTCGCTGATCCGCTCGTAGGCCAGGGAGCGTGGCGAGAACACGTCATGAAGATCGAGCCGTTGCCAGAGTTTGGAGGTCTCCGCTCGTTGGGCGAGGGCCAGCACCTGCTCGACCTCGAGCTCCTGTGCCAGGAGGCAGGCCATCAGGTTGCTGTCGTCCTCGCCGGTGAGCGCGACAAAGGTCCGCGCCGAGGCGATGCGCTCCGACTTGAGAAGTTGGAGATCGGTGGCATCGCCGTGAATCACCTGGCTGCTCGGGAAGCGTTCGGCAAGCTCCTTCGCCCGGCGGCCGTCGCTTTCGATGATCCGCACCCGGGCGCCGAGCCGGAGCAGGACCTTGGTGACGGTCTGGGCGGTCTCGCCGCCTCCAGCGACAACGACGTCTCCCAGAACCTCGCGGCCGCTCGAGATCATCCGTTCGCAGGGGCCGATGGCCTCGGTCGTGCCGAGGATCAGTGCCTCGTCGCCGGGACGGGCACGGTCGTCGCCGCCGGGCACGACGAGCTTGTCGCCCTGAAAAAAGGCCACCACCAAGGAGTCCTTAGGCAACGAAACCTCTCGCAGAGGGTGGCGGGTAAGCGGTGACTCGGAGTCCAGCTGAACCTTGCGCAGCTGGACCTTGCCGGCCGCCAGATACTCGACCGCCACCGTATGGTGTCCGCGAATCCGATTGAGAATCCGGGTCGTCGTCAACAGTTGGGTCGAGAGCAAGAGGTCGACACCAAAGAGATCTTCATAGATACGCCGGTCCGCGATGACCTCGTCCGCCACCGCGACTCGGACCACGGTTCTCGCGGCGCCCAGGTGCTTGGCGATGATGGCGGCCGTAAGATTTGCTTCGTCCGAGGACGACACCGCCATGAAGAGGTCACTAGTAGCGACACGGGCGTTCGTCAGGACCGGCGGGTGGGCACCGTTGCCGACGACGACTCGCGCATCCAACTCTTCTTCCACCCGCTCGAGTTTCTCCGGGCTGATGTCGATGACGGTTACATCGTGCTCGCCCCGGGAGAGCGACTGGGCCAGATGAAACCCGACCTGGCCGGCGCCCATGACGACAAAGTTCTTGGGGCCGCTGGAATGACTTGTGCTCATGGATGTAAGACGGGCGCTCCCCGGGGTGTCAACGGATTGTAGCGGGGTTTGAGCCTCCAGAGGTGACTAAACCATTACGTTACTTGCCCTTAGGGCCGAGAAGTTGAGATTATTGCCAGTACCTAGAGAAACCAACGGTCTCACGGAGAAAAGAGGCGGTATGAGTTTGAAGCGTTCGAGCATTTCTTGTGTGGCTCTTTGCTTGACCCTGACCGGGGCTCTCCACGCACAGGGCGACGGCGGAATCGACGGAAGGGTGGTTCGGGACGACGGGGCGGGTCTCGGCGGTGTGGTCGTCGTGATCACCGAGACCGGCGATGTCGAGCTGACCGGCGGTGGCGGCAGCTACGCCTTCAGAGGCGTGGCAGCGGGTGATTACACTCTGAGCTTGACCCTCGGCGACAACACGACGACCGAGTCGGTCACGGTCGGTGCCGGTGAGGTGACCACGGTGGAGACCCAGGTTGATTGGGACGTCAGCTTCGCCGAGACCATCACTGTCTACTCGGCTTCGCGGCGGCGTGAGCGAGTTGTCGATGCTCCCGCGGCGGTGACAGTGATGAACCAGACCGATATCGCCCGTGAGTCGAGTGCCGGCCAACTGCCGAAGGTACTGGAATTCACCCCGGGCGTTGAAGTGACCCAGAGTGGGGTCCACGATTTCAACCTCAATACGCGAGGCTTCAACAGCTCTCTGACAAGACGTGTTCAGGTGCTCGTCGACGGGCGCGACCCAGCGGTGCCCTTTCTGGGTTCGACCGAGTGGGGTTATCTCGCCAACCAGGAGGGGCTGGCTTCGATCGAGCTGGTGCGCGGTCCAAGCTCGGCTCTTTACGGCAAGAACGCCTTCAACGGTGTCCTCAACCTGATCACCGAGGCGCCGAAGGACAGCGTCGGGGGTCGGCTGACGCTTAGCGGTGGTGAGCTCGGCACTCTCCGCGGTGAGTTGGGCTGGTCGGCCGATCTGGGGGCCGACTGGTACATGAAACTCAAAGCGGCGTACTTCGAGGGCGACGGGTTTACGGTGCCGCGGACCTCGACGACCGAGTACGCGGGGCTGCCGCTCGAGAGGGGAACGGCCACCGATTTTCACGACTCTTCGGACTTCAGCATCCGGTTCGACAAGGAGCTCGGCAACACCGGGATTCTGACGCTCGAGACCGGGTACTTCGACGCCGAGGGGTATGTCGTCGTCACCGGAATCGGTCGGGTCGATGTCAACGACATCGAGCGCACCTACAGCCGCGTCAACTTCAGCACGGACCATTTCAACGTTTTGGCGTACACCAACGACCGGGAGAGCCCGGATCAGCTGGCGCTGGCCTCCGGTGGCCGGATTTTTCTCGATGCTTCAAACGAGGTCGTCGAGGCGCAGACCAACTGGGACTTCAACCAGGGTCGAACCCGGTTGGTTCTGGGCGCTTCAACCAAGAGCGAAGACATCGACACGGCAAACTTCCAGGGCTTCCAGACCTTGACCTTTGCTCCGGTGTCTTCTGATTCGGACGCGGTTTTCGGCCAGGTCGACTTCGAGATCGGCGACAAGGTGAAGCTGGTGCTCGCGGGGCGTTACGACTCGAGCTCCCTACATGAGTCGCAGACCTCTCCGAAAGCTGCTCTGGTCTATGGGATCAATCCCGACCACAAGCTGCGTTTTAGCTACAACGAGGCCTTCCAGGTGGCCAACTACTCGGAGTTCTTCCTCGATGCTCCGACAGTGATTCCGGGAACAACTCTCGCAGCGATCGATCTCTCTGGGATCGAAGCCGCACTGTGCACGCCTTTCGGTGTCGTGTGCGGCTTTGGCAGTCCGACTCGTGTTCGGGCGCTGGGAAACAAAGATCTCGACCTCGAGGAGGTCACGTCGTTCGAGGTCGGGTATAGCGGCATCATCGGGGGCAAGGCCTTCCTGACGATCGACTACTACAACAACGAGCTCGAGAACTTCATCACCGATCTTTCGGCGAACCCGTTCGGGCTCGTCAACCCCAACTTCGGTCCCTATCAGATACCTGCCGGACACCCCCTTCCAGGTACGCTGGCGGCAACCTTGGAAGGAGCTCTCGGCCCCCTGATCGCGTTTCTTTCGAACAACGTTGACGGAACGCCGATCTTCGCGCTGGCTTCCTACACCAATGCCGGCGCCGTGGACACCGAGGGGATCGATTTTGGTGTGACCGTCCAGGCCAATCGGAACTGGGGTTGGGACTTGAGCTACTCCTGGTTCGATTTCGAGATCATCGAGGCAGGTGTCAGCGCGAACGATCTCGAGCCCAACGCTCCCGAGGGCAAGTTCGCCGCCGGCATCAACTACCGGGGCGAGAAGGCCGGTGGTTCTCTCTCCGTTCGAGGAGTAGATGGATTCAACTGGGCGGCGGGTGCGTTCCAGGGCCGCGTGCCCTCCTACGAGGTGGTCAATCTGAGCGCGGACTACCTGGCGAACGATCAGGTGACGGTCGGGTTGAACATCTCGAACCTGCTCGACGACGACCACTATGAGTCATTCGGGGGGGATTTGGTGGGTCGCCGCGGCATCGGTTACGTGCGGTTCAACTGGTAATCGAATTTTCAGCGATTCTCGGGCCCTGCTCTCATTTAGAGGGCGGGGCCTTTTCCTGCCAGGCAGAGCCGAAAGCGTCGCGCCGAAGCTGTCGCTTTGCGAGCGAAGAGAGGCTCGCTCCGCGACACTTCCGGCGCTACGCCAAGGATGCGCCCGATCGCAGGCTCCACCAGGGACGTTTGACCGAGCGCATGGCTCTAGATCTTGCAGTGTGAGCCAGATCCGGCGCGAGGGAAACCGAGGCGCGCGCCTCTAGATCGCCGGGAGTCCGAGTAGCGCGCGCTGTGCCCTGCGGAGACTACGATCGCGCCGCAGCCGTTGAGCGCTGGCGGCGTACGGTGATGAAGTCTTTGATTCTGGCAATCGACAAAGAAAGGTTGTTAGCAGAAAGCTTCGGGTTGCGTTACGATTTCGATTCCGGCGGGCAATCAAAGCGAGGACCAAACCGTGGAGAGGGGCAGGTTGATGCGACAGACCATTGCGGTGGGCTGGAGCCTTGTCTTCTTTGTGGCGATGCAGGGTCACGCGGCCGAGGCGCCGTTTCGGGTGGGTATCGTCGTAGACGGCCCGTGGTCGCTCAACCAGATGGTACGGCGGCTCACTGTAACCGAGCTCGAGGTGCTCACCGAGGGCGAGTTCGATGTTCAATTCCCCGATGACGCCTACATGATCGGCGACTGGACCTACGAGACTGCCAACCGGAACATCCGCACCTTGCTCGACGACGAGGAGGTGGACCTTGTGATTGCCTGGGGGCTTCTGGCTTCGCATGCCGTCTGCTGTCTGGGTGAGCTCCCCAAGCCGGTCATCGCGCCGGTGGTTCTTGACCCGGCTCTTCAGGGACTGCCATTGGGAGTGTCGAGTGGGGTTCGCAATCTGAACTACGTCTCTTTGCCGGACAACCTGGCTCACGAACTCGACTCCTTTCGCGACATTGTTTCGTTTCGGCATGTGGCGATCGTTACCAGCGCAACCTTGCTCGAGGCCATCCCGGAGCTGGTCGAGCGGACCGCGATCAATCTGGCGGGGACGGGAATCGATTTCGAGTACATTCCGGCGACGGCATCAGCCAAAGAGGTACTCGAGGCCATCTCCCCACGGGCCGACGCGGTCTATGTGTGGCCGCTTTTCCAGTTCTCGCCAGATGAGTATCGGCGTCTGATCGACGGGTTCATCGAACGCAAGCTGGCAAGCTTTTCGGGGCTTGGCGGCGGAGATGTCGAGGCCGGGATGCTTGCCAGTGCGGCCTCCCCCGAATTCTTCCCCAAGCTGTCGCGCCGGATCGCACTGAACATCCAACGAATCCTCCTGGGCGAGAACGCCGGAGATATCCCGGTCGAGTTCAGCGCTCCAGAGAATCTGGTGATCAACATGGCGACGGCGCGGGCGATAGACGCCTCGCCGCGGTGGGAGGTGATGATCGAGGCTGATCTGCTCCACGCCGAAGACATCGAGGGAGCCTACGAGCTGTCTCTGCAGCGAGCCGTCGAGGAGGCGCTTCTGGTCAATCTGGATCTGATCGTCGAGCGGCGTGCGGTCGCCGTGGGAGCCCAGGAGGTCGACATTGCCCGCTCGGCGCTCCGGCCGCTGGTGAGTCTCTCGGCGTCGAGCGTCACCATCGACGATGACCGCGCGGAAGCCAGCTTTGGCAGCCAGGCCGAACGTACGCTTTCCGGCTCCGCCGGTCTGACGCAACTTATCTACTCCGACTCGGCATCCGCCAACGTGGAGATCCAGAAGCGCCTACAGGAGGGCCGGGTGCTCGATCTCGAAACGATGAGGCTGGATATCGCCCTCGAGGCGGCGACCACCTACCTCGATCTGATGCGGGCCAAGGCGCTGGAACGGGTGCAGCGAAACAACGTCGAGCGTACGCGGTCGAATCTGGATGTCGCCGAGGTTCGGCGCGAGATCGGCGTCGCCTCGGCGGGGGAAGTTCTACGTTGGGAGAGCGAGGTGGCGAGCGCGCGTAAGTCCCTCGTCGAGTCCGTTGGCAACCGGCGAACGGCCGAGATCGCGATTCGGCGACAGTTGCATCGACCCCTCGATGCACCTTTTTTGACCGAGGACGTCACTCTTGAAACTCCAGGTCTCGGTGGTGATGAAAAGCGCTTCTGGAGCTTTATCGACACACCGAGGCGTCACGCGCTGATCCGCGACTTCGTGGTCCTCCAGGGACTGGCGAGATCCCCGGAGCTCAAGCGGCTCGACGCGGCCATCGCCGCCCAGCAGCGCTTGCTGACCGCGGCGCGGCGCGCCTCGTGGACACCGACGGTGGCGTTTCAGGCGGATCTTGAGGAGAAATTGTCGAAGGACGGAGCGGGGGCAGACGTATCGTCGTCGCCGCTGGGGATACCGCTCGCCGATGACACCAACTGGAGCTTCGCCTTGAGTGCTTCGGTGCCACTTTTCTCCGGAGGCTTGCGTGCGGCCGAGGAAGTGCAGGCGGAGATCGAGCTCGAGCGGCTGCAGCTTGCACGCTCAGCCGCGGAGGAGAAGATCGAGCAACGCATCCGCTCGGCGCTCGAACAAGCCCGTGCCTCCTTTGTCGGTATTCGGCTTTCGGAGCAGGCGGCAAACGCGGCACGCGCCAATCTCGAATTGGTCGAAGACGCATATGCCAGAGGTGTGAGCTCGCTCCTGGATCTTCTCGATGCGCAAACCAACGCGTTGAACTCCGAGGAGACAGCCGCCAACTCGCTGTACGATTTCTTGATCGATTTGCTCGAGATCCAGCGCGCCGGCAATACGTTCGAGATCCTGGCCAGCGAGGAAGAGCGCCGGGAGTTGCGCCGGGAACAGGACGAATTCATGGCCGCCTCTGATGCCCGGTCTCAGGCATCTGAATGAAGGCGCGAACGAGGTTCAAGGGAGTCACCTGATGAGAATCAACAAACAAGAGAGGAACTTCTTTCGAATGCTGGTACCGGCCCTGGCAGTCTGCTTGCCACTGGGGCTGGTGTTTCTGGGTTGCGCCGAGGAACCGATGGCCGAGACCGTTCTACGTCCAGTCCGTTATCAGGCAGTGAGCGCTAGCTCGGAGACACGCTCGCGCACCTTTGCCGGTGTCGCCCGTGCCGGTGTCGAATCTCAACTCAGTTTTCGTGTTGCCGGCACGGTCGAGCGCGTGCCGGTGGTGGTCGGCAGGAGGGTGGGTCGTGGTCAGGTCCTGGCGCAGATGGATCGAACGGACTATGAACTCCAGGTCCAGGAGGCGGTGGCCGGTCTGGCGCAGGCGACGGCAGCCGCCAGAAACGCCGAGGCCGACTACGAGCGCGTCCGCGGCCTGTACGAGAATAACAACGCTTCGAGGCGTGAGTTGGACGGGGCGCGGGCGGGCAATGAGTCGAGCCGCGCTCAGGTCGAGGCGGCCGAAAAGCGACTGGAGCAGGCGCGCCGGCAGCTGTCCTACAGCACGTTGCGAGCGCCCGTTGACGGCACCGTGGCCTCGGTCGACGTCGAGGTCAACGAGAACGTCAAGGCGGGCGAGAGGATCCTGCTGATGACAGCTGGCTCCGAGATCGAGGTAGAGGTGGCTCTCCCCGAAGCGGTGATCGCCAAAGTCGAGTCTGGGCAAAGCGTCGAAGTCAGCTTCGATGCGCTTCCCGGCCGCACCTTTCAGGCCGAGGTCACCGAGGCCGGGGTGGCGGCGCTGGGGACCGCCACGACGTTTCCAGTGATCGTGCGTCTTGGTGAGGCCGATCCCGACATCCGTTCGGGAATGGCGGCAGAGGTCGTCTTTCAGTTCACTCCGGAGAGTGCAGGCGGTCGAATGATGGTTCCGGCCGTGGCGGTTGGAGAAGATCGCGATGGGCGGTTTGTGTTTGTTTTGGAATCGTCGAGCGCCGGGCAGGGAGTCGTGCGGCGCCGTGCGGTCAGTGTGGGCGAACTGACCGGCGATGGTCTGGAGATCCTCGGCGGTCTCGTAGACGACGAAGTGATCGTCACTGCCGGTGTGCGGCGGTTGGTTGATGGGGAAAAAGTGAAGCTGCAGACCGGACCCGAGGAATTGCCGTGAACCTGACGCGGGCGGCGATCGAAAAGAACCGCATCACCATCGCTTTTCTTTTGGTGGTGGCGCTGATGGGGATCCAGTCCTATTTCGGTATGCCGCAGTCCGAGGATCCCGGGTTCACCATTCGCACGGCGATGGTAATCACCTATTTCCCCGGCGCCAGCCCGGAGCGGGTTGAGCAATTGGTCACCGACAAGCTGGAGAAGGCGATTCAGGAGATTCCTCAGGTCGATGTCATCAACAGCCAGTCGAAGAACGGCGTGTCGATCATCATCGTCGACGTTCAAGAGCGTTACAAGGTGATGCGGCCGATCTGGGATGACCTGAGGCGCAAGGTGGATCGGGCACGCGGCCAACTGCCCGACGGGATCATCGGCCCTAACGTCAACGACGAGTTTGGAGATGTCTTTGGAACCGTCGTAAACCTCACGGGTGACGGGTATAGCGACGCCGAGCTCAAGGACGTTGCCGATGAGGTCCGTGACGAGCTTCTTTTGATCGACGAGGTCGCCAAGGTCGAAATCCACGGTGCTCAGGAAGAACGCGTCTTCGTGGAATACAACAACGCCCGGCTGGCCGAGCTGGGGCTGTCCCCGGGCCAACTCAAGAACATCCTTGAGAGTCGCAACATCATCAACCCGGGAGGCCAGGTACGAACCCGGGACGAGGAGATCGTCCTCGAGCCCTCGGGCAACTTCGAGTCGGTGCAAGATCTCAAGCGTACGATCATCAGTCTTCCCGGTCGCGAGGAGCTCATCTATCTCGAGGATGTCGCCAACATCTATCGCGGCTATGTCGACCCGCCCGAGAATCTGATGCGAGCAAGCGGAGACCGCGGTTTGGCTCTGGCCATGTCGATGCGTGAAGGCGGCAACATTCTGGTGTTGGGAGAAGAGGTAAAGAAGAGCATCGACCGTCTGCAGCGCAGCTACCCCCACGGCATCGACTTCGAGTTCACCCAGTTCCAGGCCGGTGAGGTCGAAAAAAAGGTCGACGGTTTTGTCGGTAACCTGATTCAGGCGGTCGCGATCGTCATGCTGGTCATGCTCCTCAGCCTCGGGGTCAGAACCGGTCTGGTGGTGGCGAGCCTTATCCCGATGGCGATCGTCATGGCCTTTATCTTCATGGCTTTCTTTGACGTC
>Ga0224508_10005007_pt1 | contig 10752 bp, 21 predicted proteins | sample SF_Jan12_sed_USG_4_FD_170157 | JGI IMG/M metagenome (GOLD analysis project Ga0224508, IMG submission 170157) | Sediment microbial communities from San Francisco Bay, California, United States - SF_Jan12_sed_USGS_21 | ecosystem: Environmental > Aquatic > Marine > Sediment | place: USA... | reverse complement strand
AAATAGGTAAACTGCCAAAAACTTGTATAACTTGTGGACAACTAATAGAGAATTAAATGGATAGATTCTTATATATGTGTGATTCACATTTGAATCATAAAAATAAGGCGAGCAGGGTTGACAATTATCACAATTCTATAATGAAAAAAATAGAGTTTTGTTATAAATACTGCAAAGATAATAATATAACCAGTATATTAGATGGTGGTGATTTAGTTGATAATTATAATGTTAAAGAGGAAATATTAATTGATTATATAGATTTGACTATGCAATATGAGTTAGATGTATATTATGTTTTGGGGAACCATGATGTATCGGGTGCGAATACAAATTATATTAATCAAACTAATTTGGGATTTTTAACCAGATATAAATGGTTTCATTTGGTTTCAGAGAAAATATATGAATTTGAAAATTGTTTGTTGTACGGAATTAACTATGAACCAGTTAGATTAAAAAAAGAATTTATGTTTCCCGAAGTACATAGTAATAAAAAAACTATTCTTATGACTCATGCAAATATATATTCACAAGAAAGTTTAAAGAAAAATACTAATATTGGTGTTGGCACTGAAGATGTTATAACTAATGCGGATTTATTACTTTGTGCTCACAACCATATAGGTTTTAAAACTGCAGTTAAAAACGGCAAATCAATACTTATCAATCCCGGCTCTATAGCAAGAACAAGTATAGAGCAATTCTATCACGGTTATGGTCCCAGATGCGTTGATATACGTATTGATAAAGAAATTGAATTTAAGTATGTTAAAGTGCCCTCTGAAGACGTTTTTAAGGTAAAAGAACATCGAGACCGCAGGAATAATATAAATCACAAAATAAATTTTATAGACAGGTTAAAGAATCTTAATTATGTTAGTACTGATTGTATGATTCAATTTAAAGAGTTGTTAAATAATCCAGATGAAAACTTAAAAAGAATGTTGGATAAAGAAACAATAGAAATATGTAGATCATATTTATGTGAAGGTAACAATGAATAAAATTAAGGACAAAATACAAAAAATTCGTAAAGAACAATATTTAATAGAAAGCCAAATTGAGACTAATAAAGCATCTCTGATTGATATTATAAAAAAATTAAAAGATGAACATAATGTTAATGCCAAAGATATATCTGATTTTCACAAATTTAATACATATTTAGCAAGATGTAAACAAAAAATAGACGCTGAAGAAGAAAAAATTATGAGGGAGTTAGATGTCCTTGAAATTAGCATCTAAATTAGATAAAATTGAAAAGATGATTGTTAAGCATGAAGCGGAATATGAGCATTCTGTTAATATTATAAAAACATTAGATGGAGATATAAAAAGGCTAACCAGTACGAATACCAGGTTGGAAAGGGTTATGCTAATATATGACTACTTTCTTAATAACAATACAGCTCAAATTAACACATTTGCAGACACAATTACAGCTGGTTTACGCGACGTTTTTAACAATAAATATAATTTCACATTTAATACAAAAAAGAATGGCAGCAATTTGGTGTGTAATTTTATGCTACAAACGGATAAACACAATTATCCATTAGAGTTAACATTTAGTCAAGGCGATGCAGCAAAACAAATAATCGGAGTTATATTAAGGTTATTGATTGTTAAGATTAAAAGTAAAATTAAATTATTAATATTAGACGAACCATTGTCTGGATTAGAAGTTGTTAGACAAGAACCAGTAGCAATATTTTTACAAGATATTGCCAAGGAATTCAATATACAGTTAATTATTATTTCACATTCGCCTAGTTTTACATCGTGTGCCGACAATGTTATTTATGTAGGATAAAAAATGTTAGAAAGAGTAGCCTCAGCTAAATTTAGAAAAGATCTTAAGTTGATATATGGTAATGAAATGGATGTTGTTTTAATGCCAGATGTCCGTGGACAAGATAAAAGAGATTTTGATTTTTTTACACTGTACAAAGGATCACACCGCCCATTATTTATGGCTTGGGAAATGAAAAAAATAGATGGTATGACCTTTAACACAAATCAAATTTCACACAACCAAATGGTATATTTCAATAAGGGATTTAGTAAAAATCAACATAAAGAATTGTGCCCTTGGTCTATATTTATCATTAAGGTTAACAAATTAAATGTGTATTTTATAATTGATCAATTAATTTGGGACCATATTTTTTTACCCAATCCTTCAATTGAGTCAATGAAAATAGTGGATTACAAAGATCATATGGTTACATACACATTAAAAGATGGTAGAGTTGGAACTTGTCCTGCTTGTAGTAAAGAGAAAATTGTTTTATGTGATGGAACAACGAAAAAGGTTTTTAATGGAACTGTGTTTATAAATAGGTTTTATAAAAATGATTAATATTGACCCAAATGATATAAATTTGAATTCTGATGACATGCGTGAATATGTAGCTACAAGAGACCAAATGATTTGTCAACTATGTGGTAAAACTGCGCACCACCAGCATCACATAACGCCAAAGTCTCAAGGTGGTGTTGACACTTGTAATAATAGGGTGTGTTTGTGTATTGATTGTCATAAGGTTGTACATTGTGATACATTATTTTATGTGGGACGTTTAACAACCGCAGTGGTTATAAATGAAATAAGATTTAGGTTTGGCGTATCTTTATGATAGACGAGGAAAAGAAAAAAATGATAATTGAACTGTTAAAAGATGATGAATCGGCTATATTTATAATGCAATATATATTGTCAACACAGTGTAACAAGATAGGTATTAATTATCCAGGTTCAATATATGATTATTTGTTAACGTTACAAGGAATACATAATTTAAAATGATACTAGACAAAGAAACACTAAACACAATATGCAAAAGGATGTTTACTTGCGCGTGTATAGATTTAAACATATCACACAAAAAAAACTTTGCTGATTTTTTGTTTGATATTGTTAGCACTCACCTTAGCGCTCACCAAATAGAATTTTTAAATCAATATGAAGGTTTAATACAACAAAAAACTAGAGGTGCAATACGAGATAAGAGTTATCATGGTGATGTAAAAAACTTTTTAAGATTGGAAATTCTAAAAGCTTATAAATTTAAATATAAATATAATGATTGGCATTATGTGGTAAAATCTGTAATTAATAGAAGGTTGAGTGACTACACGAAAAAAATATATCGTTATAATCGTAATGTGTTCAGTGATGGGCTATTTAATAGTGAGTGTGATTATTTAAATTTTTATGACGATAATGCTGGTGTAGATACCGATGAAATGAATAGAATATGCACCCGAGACCTTATACATACCATCAGGGATAAAATAACAGCGAACAAAAATAGATATTTTCATATACAAATCGTTTATTTTGACACAATGTTTACTCTACACCAATATGGTTTTGATCCTATGAATTATGGATTGATTTATGAGGCAATGGGCTATCAAGAAGGTAATGAAGAGCATAAAAAAGAATTCACCAGAATACAGAACAAATCTAAAAAAATTGTAAGAGAAATTTATGCAGACATCACATAGAATAATTAATCCAACCACAGGTACCAGGTTTAAAAATTTAACTGCACAACAGCGGGCTATGAACATTTTTGTTCAACTTGTCGATATATATAATATAGACGATTACAAATTGTTATGTAAGATATTTAATAAGATCAAAATAATTAATGGGTTTCGTCTAAATTTAGACAGTAGTTATGTAAACTTAATATTGTCTAAACACCCTGAATATTATATGATTGACAAGGGTAGGATTATAACTAAACAAGCCGTTGTAAATGATGGCAGTGATTTTAAAAATATGGAGAGAAGGAAGATAATGATGGAAAAAATAACTGGTAATAAACAAATAGAAGAGTTAGAGACCCCGGAAGAAAAAACTGCAAAGGAAGAGGCTGTAAAAGCTCTTGGCTTGAATATTGTAAAATCAACTGGGTTGCAATGGAAAAAGTTAAAAGATAGGGTTAAAAGACAATGCACACAAACCTCGAAATAACAAAGTTAATAACACAAAGTAAAGTCAACTTGTTACAATATATTAATGATTATCCTCAAAACATTACTGTAAAATCTGTCTTACAATACATTTTAGATCCATATACTCCTTCATATGGAACAGTAGAAATGGCTGAACCGCTTGATATTACGAGAAACAATATTAAAAATATAAGTGAATATAATAGCTCACAAGATAAGGCTTTGTCCACTGTATTATCTCAACTAAGAATGTTTTCTACTGATAGTGTGGTAAGATTGATAAAATTATGTAGCTCAGAGATGGGCAAAGATTATCAAGAATTATTGCAAAAAATTTTGAGCAAAGAAATTGAATTAAATGTTACCAATGCAGAGATTGGTGAGGTATACCCAGATGTTAACAAATATCAGGTACCTATACATCAAGATTGTAATGATAAAATGAAGTATCCTCTAATCGCGCACCAATTGCCTGATGCTACCAAAAGGGTTATTTGTGTATCGTGCTTAAGCAATATTAAATTTTTTGATATTAGCGGACAGTGCTTAAGTTATCCCAAATTATCAAAAACTATGTTAAGAATAGCCAGTGATATTCCAATTGCGTTTGACGGATTCATGTTTCAGGACTATTATATATTGTGTGATATGATGCCATTCGGTGATTTTAAAAGGGGTAGGTGTACATATCCTTATAAAAAACGCCATGAAAGATTGGTGAAAGACATTAATGACTATAGAGAATCGGTACCTAGTGCCAATTTTAATGTAAAGTTACCAGTTTTTATACATGCTAACAATGACACTGAATTTGTAAAATTTTGTGACGCTAATAAAAATAATACAGTAATAGCTATAGAGTATGATAACACATATAATAAAAAAGGAATGTATTGGATTCCAACAGTAGAAAATAATATAAGAAAAACCGGTCGACCAAAGGGGAAAAAAAGAAATGTTAAACACCCAAATATATGATTATTTTGTAGATAATGTTAATGTAGAAAATTGTGACAAAGATTTTTCTATATTTAAGAGAAAATTGGGCAAATCAAGGGTAAGATCTACACAAGATAGCTATGAGTTGCGCATGTTTTTAAGGTGGTTAAGAGCTAAGCAGGGTCAAATTAAAAGTTATCTCGAAGTTGGCCCATCATCTGGTGGGACTTTTTATATTCTGACATCATATTTAAAAAGTCTCTCAATAGTATTTAACAAGTCACATGCACTTGACATTAGGGAGAAAATGCGTAGATATGCCGAATATGAAGAACATATGAGGGGACTTGGGGTTGATTGTAAATTTATAAAATCGAATTCACAAATTTATGATTTGCAAAATAATTTTTATGATTTAATTTTTATTGACGCGAATCATAGCGCAAGGGGTGTTACAAATGATTTTATGAACTATAGTAATCATTGCAGGTTTATTGCGTTTCACGATATTGCATATACAGGTAATAAACATCCTTGTGGTGTTGCACCAGTTTGGAATTTGTTACGTCAGCAACACGACGTTTGGTATGAATTTATCAATCCTAACAGCACAGAATACATACTGCCGCTTGGAATTGGTATTATAGATGTAGACAGCGCGAATAGCACAGATTATTCTTGGACAAAAAAGATTGGTGAATTTGGGCCAAAAAGATAAACACATAACATATTATAGAACAAAAAGGATTAAACAATGATAAATAAATTGGCCTTTTGTGGCTGTTCGGGGTGTGGTAAGAATTATTTGGCTGAATATTTGGTGGGTGCACATGGATTTAAACAGTTGGCATTAGGTAGTATTGTTAAAAAAATTGCTAATAAATTGTATCCTAAGCTTAAATTAGACTATCCACATGGGCGGAAGGATAACAAAATAATTTATACAAATAAAAATACTGGAATTAATTGGACTCCTAGGGATATTTGGGTTTGGATGAACAATTTGAAAGTAATAGACCCAGATATTTTTTTAAACGAATTTATCAAACTGCACGGTAAAGAATTAAAGAACCCAAAGAAAAAAATAGTTATTACTGATTTAAGATTTACAGAAGCCTGTGATGAGTTTTATGCCACTCCTGAATTAGAGTATTTACAATCAACAGGTTTTAAAGTTGTTTACATAGAATCCAATACTTGTCATAAGGTTAAAGATAGAGACGTTGCAGAATCTAGTTATGAAATTTTAAAAGAGGAGGCTGATTATAAGTTTTACAATAAAAAAGATGAATATGTGAGTTGGAGAAAGTTTTTACATAATAATAAGATAATTACAGGAGATAAACAAGATGAAACTGCTATACAAGCAGATTGTACAACACATGAGTATTGTAATTTTGGCGGTTATTTTTAGCGGCTGCTCATCTATAAGTTATACAACGAGCGAAGGTTCAGCTGTAAAAATAAATAGATTGTTCATATCAACAGGTATAGACTCATTAAATTTACAAAAAAGTATTGATGGTTTAACAATAGGGGTAGAAGGATATAAAAATAATGCAGACACTGATGCAATAAAGGCATTGGGTGAGGGTTTAATGAAAGGTGCTGTAAAGGGTGCAATACCAATACCAACTTCGGCACATAATGTGGGGACAACTTCTAATGGATGGACTGTTAAAGTAGAGGAAGACTGATGTTCGGTTATGATTATAAAATTAATAGGTATCCGAAGATTTTTCATTTAGGCGACCGTCACCTAAAGCAATTATTTGATGATGATGTGTTTGTAGAAATTAAACTTGATGGGTCTCAATTGTGTTTTTCTGTACATGATCATCTATTGCATATACGCTCAAAAGGTAAGGTTATATATCCAGAGGCTCCTGATAAAATGTTTAAAAATGGTGTGAGCCATATTGTTAATATGTATAGGGATGGTAATATTGTCAATGGTATAGAATATTATTGTGAATATATGAAGAATAAAACGCACAATACATTATCATATAAAACCATACCTAAAAATCACTTGATGCTATTTGCCGCAAAAATTATCAAAGAAGATAGAATGATATCAGACCGCCTGGCTTTAAAAAAATTGGCCGATGCAGTGCAAATAGATGTCGTGCACACTTTATACCAAGGGAAAATATCGAAAGAAGAAGAATTAGAAAAATATATGGGTAAAGAAAGTTTTTATGGTGGTTGTGTTGAAGAAGGGATTGTTATAAAAAATTATACCAAAGAATTGATGATAGGTGCGGAAATATTGCCCGTATTAACTGCTAAATTAGTTCGAAAAGAATTTCAGGAAAAAAACGGTATCCGTTGGTCTAAAGAAGAGGCAAGGCCAGGTAAGCTGGAAGGGATAAAGGCTAAATATAAGTCTATTGCAAGATGGGAAAAAGCCGTGCAGGTATTAAAAGAAATAGATAAATATACAGGGAGCCCTAAGGATATTGGATTGTTAATTTCAACAGTTCAGGCTGATTTGACTGTTGAAGAAAAAGATAGTATAAAAGATGATTTATGGCAAATTGATGGTAAAGCAATTGTTTCAGCTTCTACACATGGATTAGCAGAGTGGTATAAAGATAAGTTATTGAAGGAACAGTCTGATAATGAAAGTTAAACTTATATATGAATTACCAGAAGAAGAATATGAGTACAAACTTGCAACGGAGGCAATTAATGTACGCCTGGCAATTTCTGATTTTGATAGTTATTTAAGGACTATGTGTAAACACACCGAAATGTCAGAAGAACAAAATGAGATATGTTGGGAAATAAGAGATCAACTTTATATGATATTTGATGATCGCGAAGTGTGTGTAATAGATTAATTGGAGTAAAAATATGTTTATAAAAAATTTAATAGATATTTTGCAATTTAATATGAAATTATTTGTCTTGCGTAAGACAAAATTTCGATTTTACAAGCGTCCAGATTTAAAGTCCCCAAGTGGTTTAGAAGATGACTGGTTAAACTGTGCGCATTTTACTAAGGAAATAGCAGAATATAAAAAGTTCTTAAGCACCAAAGGAGAAAAATTTGATTTTATTCTAATTGATCAATCTAATGTGTACGAGGATATTAAAAATAATTTTAATAGGGCGTTGAAAATATTAGAAAAGAATGGTATAGTAGTTTTAGCAAATAGTATGCCGAAACAAAAAAGATTTACTTCACCAATGGTCACATCTGATCCATGGTTGGGTAGTGTTTTTAAATTTGTTGGTGAGTTAAATTTTAATCGCAAAGTTGATTTTCATACGGTAGATATAGATAACGGGTATACAATAATAATGAATAGAAAAAACCCCGTTGTGGAAGAAAGGTATGAGATAACATATGGGCTTTATGCAAATATGCCTACGTCACTAATGAGAGTAACAGATTTAGACGGTGTGAAAAAATGGTATGAAGCTAATTATATTGAACCAAAGGAAATAAAGAAAGATGTCGACACACACGTATAGTTACAAATGTGAATGTAATAAAATATTTGACAAAATACATGTTAAGATTGATGATAGGGATATTATGCCATATTGTGAATGTGGTAAAAGGGCTGTAAAGAGGGTAATAAACGGATTTTCAAACTTTTCAATGACCCCGTGGCATACAAAGGAAGAACAATGAAAAAGAACGTGTTAAAAAAGAATAAAAGGAGAAAATATACACCGAGAGACAGAACAAATAGAAGGGGATTGGATACAACCCTGTTGAATATATACCAATCCACATTGCATAAGGTTTTTCCATATGAGAATATGATATTGACAGAACATTACGAATCATTTGCCAAAAAAAATGATTTAACATTGGTTGATTGTGGCGACGACTATGTGATAGATAATAATAAATTTTATAAGATACAAGAGTATAGGAGAAAAATTAATTATGAAGATTCTTACAATGTTAGTTTTGATAATGGGCATCTGCTCTTTTTGTAACGCTAGTGATTTAGATACTATAAGAGAACAATATGAGTTGATATTAGAGTTAAGTAATCAATTGATAGACGCCAATGAAGTGTTAAAGTCGGAATTAGATAGTTTAGCTGAAGCTGGTATTGTCTTAACCAGTGAAAAGTTACCGGCAAAGGATTATAAAGTTTACACTTCAACCGATGGGAAAATTTGGATGATACCAATTGCTTGGCCTGATCCTCCAGCTCCACCGATATCAACCACTTTAGATCCATTACCTGAGCCTGAGCCTGAGCCAGATCCAATACCACCCACACCTTCACCTGATTTAATTGATTAGGAGAATTTTATGCCAATAACATGCGAATACAGATGTGGTAGTCACGGTGATTTTGAATTATATTCGGTGCCATTAGAACATAGGAATGAACCTAAAGTTTGTCCAGAGTGTGGTAAAATGTGTAATAGGGTATGGGCTTCTAGCCCTACCTTTGCTTTTGGCACTATTAAAAATGACCATTTTAATAAAAACGATAGCTATTATGAGAATGCAGAGAAACAACGTCTAAAAGACCAAAAAAAGAGATTCGCTGACCACTCAGAAAAATATCGTCACGATACTGAGTATAGAAGAAAAGAAAATAACAGGTTAGTAAGCAGAGGATACCCCAAAGAAAACTTACCAGAGGAAAAGTAGTTTTTTTAATTAAATGAACTCGGTAAAGAATCAAATAATTGATTATTTAAGGCAAAAGGGTTGCATTGATATAAAACAAAGAGGAACTGAAATTGTCTCTAGCTGTCCGATTCATAAAAACAAACACAATGGTAATGTATTTTGTATATCCACGATATATCCACATCCTTACAAATGCTTTAGTTGTCATGCACATGGTAAGTTGTCAGATTTTAACAATGGTGATATAGAATATAATTTTGTAGATGGGCCAGACAATTTAATTGACATGTATAAACAATTGTTGGATGGTTCATTTACAGATGTAATACCAAAGAAAAGTAGTGAAATCCAGCCGATCATAAAATATTTACGTACCAGGAATATAGATAACCCACAACAAATTATAGACAAATATAGGTTATTTTATTGTTCGGACGGTAAATATAAAAAAAGAATGATCATGCCTATTATTATAGGAAACCATATTGTAGGATATAATAATAGAGCAATATATCAAACAAAACTCAAAACATTGAATGCAAAAAATTCTAAATGGGGCAACTATTTGTATGGATTGCAATCATATAAACCAAGTAAGGTATGTATTTTATGTGAAGGTAGTATAGATGTTTTGAAAATTTCTGATGCTGTACAAAACAATATGATTGAGCCACTTGCATTGATGGGAACAATATTTAACAATATAAGAGAGGAGTTGATATTGCAAAATTTTGAAAAAGTCATATTGTATTTAGATGCAGATGATGCCGGAGACAAAGCTAGTGTAGAGATATATGAGCAATTGGAAGGTAAATGCGAAGTAGAATATGCGCCTAATTATATGTTTTGTAAAAATGATGCGGGCGAGAGTAGTAAAGAAGAAATAAACTCAATAATAGCTAATACTGATATTGGAGCAGCTATAATTTAGTTTATTGTAAAATAAAACAATATTTTAATTATTAACAAATAAAAAAGGGAAAAATATGAACAAGTTATTGCTAACATTAATTTGTAGTGCGTGTATATTTTTTATTACATCAAAAAAAATGAAAGCAGGGTTTATTGATTTTGAAGAATTTGATGTTAAGCATTTTGAAACAAAAACAGTAGAAAAGATACAATTTGAATCATATTTAAATAATCCAGTTCCAGAGCCAAATACAATGGCATTGTTAGGAATTGGATTATTAGGTTTATGTGTTTATAAACAAAAAAAATAAAAC
>Ga0224508_10005006_pt1 | contig 10757 bp, 7 predicted proteins | sample SF_Jan12_sed_USG_4_FD_170157 | JGI IMG/M metagenome (GOLD analysis project Ga0224508, IMG submission 170157) | Sediment microbial communities from San Francisco Bay, California, United States - SF_Jan12_sed_USGS_21 | ecosystem: Environmental > Aquatic > Marine > Sediment | place: USA: California... | reverse complement strand
TCGCGAGAACCGACTGCGCTCGGCTTGCATTGGTGAAGCAACTTAAATCACGTAGTGTCAAGCGCGGCTACATCGCGGTGGTCAGCGGCAAGATCATAGCGGGCGGCCGGGTAGACGCACCCGTGGGTCGGCACCAAGGAGACCGGCGCCGCATGACGGTTACCTCTCGGGGCAAGCCCGCGGTGAGTCACTATCGGGTGCTCGGACGTTACCGTGCGCACACTTTGGTTAGGGTAGAACTGGAGACCGGGCGAACCCATCAGATACGGGTACACTTTCGCCACATAGGGCATCCGCTGGTGGGGGACCCGGTCTATGGTGGTCGACTGTGTGTGCCAAAAGATGCAAGCATGGCATTGATAACGGCACTAAGAGAATTCCGTAGGCAAGCTCTGCACGCGTCGCACCTGTCGTTGCTGCACCCTGAGTCCGACCGAGTAATGAGTTGGGATCAACCGATGCCTGTGGATATGCAAAAGCTGGTGGCGAACCTCCAGGCGGATAGCAAGGCCAGCTGATGGCGAGCAAGGTTTGCACGCTTAGTGCGGCTTGGCCCGCGCCCGCGCGTGTGCACGCAATCACCACTTTGCGACAAGGAGGCGTCAGCGCTGGGCCCTATAGTTCCTTAAACCTGGCTGATCACGTTGGCGATTGTTTCGACTGTGTTTGTCGCAACCGTGAGGTGCTACGCCAAGGCCTTAAGCTCCCGCGTGAGCCTACTTGGTTGAATCAAATCCACGGGGTCGAAGTAGTCAACGCCGCTGAGGTGACATCAGGGGTTTGTGCGGACGGCAGTTACACCAGTGAGCCCGGTGTGGTGTGTGCGATATTGACTGCAGATTGTTTGCCCCTGTTTATGTGTGATCGTTCTGGCGATCGGGTTTCTCTGGTCCATGTAGGATGGAGAGGGCTGGCCGGCGGCATCGTCGAGCGTGCGGTATCAGTGTTTGTGTCATCCGCTACGCCGCTGGCATGGATGGGACCTGCAATAGGACCTCGCGCCTACGAAGTGGGTAGGGATGTCTACAATGAATTTGCTGCTGACGATCCTGAACACAGGGCAGCGTTCACTCCCTCGATCAGGAAGGATTATTGGCTGGCGGATCTGTACGCATTAACTCGTCTGCGCCTTCAGCGTTCTGGCGTTACACAGATATGTGGAGGCGAAGTCTGTACTTATACGGAGGAAGAGCATTTCTTTTCTTATCGTAGGGATCGGCGTTGCGGCAGGATGGCGTCGCTGATTTGGATCGAATAATTCGAGCCGACACACTGCGCTAGTCGATACGCAGTGACAGGTCGACAGCGCTTACATGCTTGGTGAGCGCGCCGACGGAAATATAGTCAACCCCTGTTTTGGCAATGGCGCGAACATTTTTTAGGGTAACCATACCGGATGCCTCCAGTTCTGCTCGCCCGTCATTGACGTTTACTGCGGTGGTCATTTCTTCGAGGTCAAAATTGTCCAGCAGTATTCGCGTTGCGCCCGCCGCTAAGGCCTCGTGCAGCTCCGCCAGTGTCTCCACCTCCACCTCGACCAGTCGTCCATGAATGGCATGGCGACGGCATTTTCCCAGAGCAGCAGTGATGGAGCCGGCCGCATTGATGTGGTTTTCCTTGATAAGGATACCGTCATATAGCCCCATTCGATGATTGGTGGCGCCCCCACAGCGCACAGCGTATTTTTGCGCATGCCGCAGCCCTGGTAAGGTCTTACGGGTATCCAGGATTCGCGCCTTAGTGCCACGCAACGCTTGAACATAACGCTTTGTGGTGGTGGCTGTTCCCGATAAGGTCTGGACGAAATTAAGCGCGGTGCGTTCGGCTGTGACGATGTTGCGAGCGGATCCTTTGACAACACACAGGACCTGCTCATTGTTGATATCGTCACCATCGCTTGCATGCCAGGCGATATCAACAGTGGAATCCACACAAACAAAAGTTTGTTCGAACCATTGTATACCACACAGCACGGCATCTTGCCGCGATACCAGTTTGGCCGTCACGATCAAATCTGACGGCAGTAATTCCGCAGACAAATCCCCCGCGCCGATGTCCTCCGCTAGCGCGTACTGAACGGTTCGCACAATGTCCATATTCGTTATCATTTGTACTGGATTTGAATCAAGAAGTGTCGATGAGATCTTTCACGCAGCTCTGTCACCCATATCGGTGATCGAGGGTTTCGGAACGCATCTGCCGTAGTTCAGAGAAATCGATTTGACGATTGTACAATGACGCTGCAATCCATATACTGCGAACCCAAGGGGAAATAAACACACCCACAGCGTGTTTAGGACTGTTCGACAAAAACTCTGAGCGTGGTCAGATCGCGCTGCAAATCAAAAATCAATGTTGACATGATATGTGATTCGTTTATTCTCTCAGACTTGAGACTGATCTTGATCCCGAGACAACCATCTCTCTCACTGAAATCCGACCACGCTAACAGATAGCATGAATCCACAGCACGCTGAAAATCTTCCGTCGTCTTGGGAAAAATTTGCACAGTTCTTTTCGGCACTTGGTGATATTTATCGGCAAAAGATTTTGTTGACTTTTGAATCTGGAGAGGAATTGTGCGTCAATCAAATTGCCAGCCTATTTAAACTTAGTCGACCAGCGATCTCGCATCATCTCAAAGTGCTAAAGACTGCGGAGTTACTGTTATGCGAGAAGCGTGGGAAAGAAGTATACTACCGGGTGAACTACTTGTACTGTGCCAATGTGCTTAAGGATGTCCACAGTTTTGTGTCAGAAAAGATTCCCAAGGCCACGTTGGCTGAGTTGGTGAACAATGATGGGAGTTACCCGGTGCAGTCGGCCCGTAGCGGTCAAGTCGACACGGACTTGACCCAGAGAGCGGTGGCGCAGCGCTGAAAAGTCCTCAACCGAAGTCCACGACACCACTCTGCACAAGCCTCATGGTAAGTGCGTTTTTTTGCCAAACCAAAACGCCCTGACAGCTCCACCGGAGCTGGGCCTTGTCAAAACTTAGGGCAAAGGCCCGGTGAGCAGGGGTCGAGCTAGAGCACCGCTTTGAGCCCGTTGCTGGGGCGCTTTTTATAGTTCTCCTGTGAGCTCGCCACCAGTCCGAATTCCAGCGCAGTGGCGTCCAATCCCAACACTCTGACCCTCGCACCCAAGCGGGAGCTGTTCGCCTGGGCGATGTACGACTTCGCCAACTCGGGTTATACGACAGTGGTGCTGACAGCCGTATTCAATACCTACTTTGTTGCGGTGGTGGCTGGAGTGGACAGCGGTTATCGGTCGGGTACGGGGACTTTTTTGTGGAGTTTGGTGCTCGCTGTGGCGAATGCAGTCGTTCTGTTTAGCGCGCCGGTGCTTGGTGCTATCGCTGACAGGAGGGCGAACAAAAAGAGACTGTTAGTGATCACAACTTCAGGCTGTGTGGTGTGTACTGCACTGCTCGCGACCGTTGGGTCGGGCGAAGTACTACTCGCATCAGTATTAGTGATTCTCGCCACTATTATGTTTGCGAGCGGCGAGAATCTAATTGCCGCTTTCCTGACTGAACTTGCGCCACCCCACGAGATGGGTCGCGTCTCAGGTTATGGTTGGGGCTTGGGGTATGTTGGAGGAATGCTGGTTCTCGGACTGTGTTTGATCTACGTGAGCTGGGCCCAGCAATCCGGTCACATCGCTACTCAATACGTACCAGTGACGATGTGTATTACGGCGCTGGCCTTTGCGCTGGCTTCGTTACCCACTTTTTTGTGGTTGCGTGAACGTGCCGTTCCTCAATCGACACAGTTTTCTCCGGCCCCCTACTACATCACAATCGTGACGGCGTTGCGAAACGTCGTGTCAACCTGCCGTGATGCCGCTCGCTTCACTGATTTGTTTCGGTTTCTTGCTGCGTTGGCGGTGTACACCAGCGGCATCCACACGGTGATTATTCTCGCCGCTGTGTACGCACAAGAAGCCATGGGATTCAACACCAAAGATATTCTGGCAATGATATTGGTGGTCAATATCACTGCAGCCACAGGCGCGTTGATATTTGGATACGTCCAGGATCGCGTGGGTTCTTTGCGCACACTGAAACTCACGCTTGTGATCTGGATCGCAGCTGTGGTTGTGGCGTACTTCGCGCAGGGACGCTTCAGCTTCTGGGTGGCAGCCAATCTTGTCGGCGTTGCACTAGGGTCCAGTCAATCTGCTGGCCGGGCCCTTATCGGCCAATTTGCACCACCTGCCCAGTCTGCTGAAATCTTTGGCCTGTGGGGTCTGGCGGTGAAACTGGCTGCCATAGTGGGACCATTATGCTACGGCGCTATCGTTTATATCTCCGGGGGCAATCATCGAGTTGCCATCGTATCTACCCTCGTTTTCTTTGTCATTGGTCTGATCATGCTGTGGCGTGTGGATGAGCATAGGGCGCAGGCAACAGCCCATAGCACGGCAGCAAGATAGAGGTGATCGTTTGTGGCCATGCCCACCGATGCTGTGGGGTTGACATCGGTCAATTCAGCTTGTTTATGGTCATGGTGTACTTTTCCCGAAATCTGCGCAAAGCTTGATTCCCGGTATTCGAACCCCACTTATTTAGACGTAGGCATGCACATTTAGGGAGGTCTTTGATCATGCGGATGGACAAATTGACATCAAAGTTTCAGCTCGCTCTGGCCGATGCTCAAAGCCTTGCGCTAGGCCGTGACAACCAGTTTATCGAGCCATTGCACCTGATGATCGCACTGCTCGACCAGGAAGGGGGCAGCGTTCGCCACCTATTGACCCAGGCCGATGCTAAGGTCAATTTACTGCGCTCACAGCTCGGCGAGGCCTTGGATCGTCTTCCCCAGGTGTCAGGTGAGCAGGGCGATGTTCACATCTCCAACGATTTGGGTCGGCTGCTAAACTTGACGGACAAGCTGGCACAGAAGCGGCAGGACGATTACATCTCAAGTGAATTGTTCTTATTGGCCGCGTTGGAGGATAAGGGTGTGGTGGGGGATTTGCTGCGCAAAGCCGGTGTTGCCAAGGGATCCATCGAAAAGGCCATTGAGAATATGCGGGGTGGGCAAAAGATCGATGATCCCAACGCGGAAGAACAGCGCCAGGCGTTGGAAAAATACACCATCGATGTCACCGAACGTGCGGAACAGGGGAAGCTCGATCCGGTGATTGGCCGTGACGACGAAATTCGTAGAACGATTCAAGTGTTGCAGCGCCGCACTAAGAATAATCCGGTGTTGATCGGAGAATCGGGTGTCGGTAAGACCGCCATTGCAGAGGGTTTGGCGCAACGCATTGTCAACGGAGAGATTCCAGAGGGGTTAAAAGGTAAACGTCTGCTATCTCTCGACATGGGGGGATTGATTGCCGGCGCCAAGTTCCGCGGCGAGTTCGAGGAGCGTCTCAAGGCCGTACTTAACGATCTGAGTAAGCAAGAAGGGCAGATCATTTTGTTTATAGACGAGTTACATACCATGGTCGGGGCGGGGAAAGCAGAAGGCGCTATGGACGCTGGAAATATGTTGAAGCCTGCATTGGCTCGTGGAGAGTTGCACTGTATTGGCGCCACTACTCTGGATGAGTATCGCAAGCACGTGGAGAAAGATGCGGCGCTAGAACGTCGTTTTCAGAAGGTACTGATTGACGAGCCCACTGTGGAGGATACCATCGCAATATTGCGTGGTCTAAAGGAGAAGTACGAAGTACATCATGGCGTCGACATCACTGATCCCGCCATTGTTGCGGCAGCGACGCTTTCCCATCGTTATATCACAGACCGGCAAATGCCGGACAAGGCGATTGATCTGGTCGACGAAGCGGCGAGTCGAATCCGTATGGAAATCGATTCTAAGCCTGAACCCCTCGATAAACTGGACAGACGTCTGATTCAGCTCAAAATCGAACGCGAAGCGCTGAACAAGGAGGCAGACGAAGCCTCGAAAAAGCGATTGGAGGATTTACAGCAACAGATCGCAAAGCTGGAGCGTGAATATTCAGAATTAGAAGAAGTTTGGAAGGCAGAAAAAGCCGCGCTGCAAGGCACGCAGCATGTTAAAGAAGCACTCGATCGTGCACGTCTAGAGATGGAGACTGCGCGCCGCGCCGGCGATCTGGCACGGATGTCGGAATTGCAGTATGGCCGCATCCCCGAGCTAGAGAAGCAGTTAGATATGGCGAGCGGCGCCGGCACCGACACCCAACAAACCACTCTGGCCCGTAACAGCGTAACCGAGGAGGAAATCGCTGAAGTGGTCTCCAAGTGGACTGGTATCCCAGTCGCCAAGATGCTCGAAGGAGAACGGGAAAAACTCTTGCGCATGGAAGACGAGCTCCACAAACGTGTAATTGGGCAAGATGAGTCCGTCAATGCGGTAGCAGACGCCATTCGCAGATCGCGGGCGGGTCTGTCTGACCCCAATCGACCGTACGGATCGTTCCTGTTCTTGGGACCTACCGGTGTAGGTAAGACCGAGCTTTGCAAAGCCTTAGCAGCGTTCTTGTTCGATTCAGAAGATGCCATGGTTCGCATTGATATGTCGGAATTCATGGAGAAGCACTCGGTGGCGCGGCTCATTGGCGCCCCGCCAGGCTATGTGGGTTATGAGGAAGGAGGTTATTTGACCGAAGCGGTAAGGCGCAAACCTTACTCGGTTATCTTGATGGATGAGGTAGAGAAGGCGCACACGGACATCTTTAACGTGCTGCTGCAGGTACTGGACGACGGACGGTTGACCGACGGTCAGGGGCGAACAGTAGATTTTCGCAATACAGTGGTCATTATGACTTCAAATCTTGGTTCCAACGTGATCCAGGAGCTTGCGGGAGAGGAAAACTATAGCAAAATGAAGTCCGCGGTGATGGAGATCGTAGGCACGCATTTCCGACCTGAGTTCATAAATCGCGTAGACGAGATTGTGGTATTTCACCCACTCGAGCAAGAACAACTGCGTCGCATCGCGGAGATTCAAGTGCAATATCTGCGTACTCGTTTGCAGGCCAGAGACATGGATTTGGTACTTTCGGAGCGAGCCCTGGATAAACTCGCCGAGGTCGGTTTTGACCCAGTATATGGAGCGCGCCCACTCAAGCGCGCGATTCAGACGCTCATCGAGAATCCGCTTGCGCAAAGGATTCTCGCTGGAGAGTATGGCCCCGGGGAGACGATTCAGGTAGGTACAGAGGCCGAAGAATTCACTTTTTCCAAGGGCGGGGAGAGCGCTGTTCGCGTGGCATAACACATAGACTCGGTATAAGGCCCGGGGCCGCCTAAGGCTAAGCCCGGTGCATTCCTTGGTACTGACCTATACTAAGGACGCGCAGGTATCGTGAAGCTGGGTAACAAAGATGGAGTGGAGGAGTAATCGATGAAGGCAATGATATTGGCGGCTGGCAAGGGCACTCGGGTTCGGCCGCTCACCTACGAATTACCAAAACCGATGATTCCGATTCTCGGCAAGCCGGTGATGGAATATTTGGTGGAGCAGCTCGCACACCACGGATTCAATCAGATCATGATTAATCTCAGCCACTTACCGGACAAGATAGAAGGATACTTTGGAGATGGTCGACGCTGGGGAGTAGAGATTGGTTACTCGTTTGAGGGGCATATAGACGATGGTAAGATCGTTGGTGTGCCGGTGGGTTCCGCAGGGGGATTGAAGCGTATTCAGGAGTTTAGTGGATTCTTTGACGACACTTTTCTGGTTGCCTGTGGTGATGCCCTGATAGATTTAGACTTGACGGCCGCAGTGCGAAAGCACTGGCAGAGTGGGGCGGTGGCGAGCGTGGTGGCGAAGGAGGTGCCGCGGGACCGTGTACCCAATTACGGAATTGTTGTGGCCGATAAAAGCGGTCAAATCGAGTCGTTCCAGGAAAAGCCGTCTGTTGAGCAAGCCCAGTCCAACCTGGCGAACACTGGCATCTACATTTTCGAACCCGAAGTGCTGGATCTTATACCTTCGGATACCGAGTATGATATTGGAAGCCAATTGTTCCCTGCGATCTTGCGGAGCGGGCTCCCTTTCAATGCGATATCCATGCCCTTTGAGTGGATAGACATTGGTCGATTGAGTGACTATTGGGAAGCCAATCAAACCGTCATGCTAGGAAAGAGCCACACCTTTGATATGCCCGGTAAAGAAGTGAGACCAGGAGTGTGGACCGGTCTCGGTGTCTCAGTGGATTGGGGCCAGGTAAGACTTCAAGGTCCCGTCTACATTGGGGCAGGTTCACGCATTGAGGCGGGTTGCGATATCGTGGGGCCAACCTGGATAGGTCACGGCTGCCATGTCCAATCCGGTGCCCGCATCGTGCGTAGCATTCTCTTTGAATACACGCGCATTGGATCGGCAGGTCGGGTTGATGACTCTGTAGTATTGGGTCCCTATTGTGTGGACAAAGACGGTAATCCAGCCCACGCGGGCGACGCAGAACTAGACTGGGTGGGCGATGCTCGCGATGTGCTATCCGTGAGTGCAGCGCAGGCCCTTAGCGCAGTCAAGGGGTAATGATAATCGACTCGTTCTTTAGTAACGTGTCGCTCAGCAGACTATTTATTCTACGCACATAGGCCGCGGGTTCGCTCAGCGGTGCGCCCTCGCTCAAGGCGGCCTGATCGAAAAGGACAAAGGCCCAGTCCTCTAGCCGATCCCGGTCGTTCTGTAGCTTGTTGATTAGCGGATGGTCAGCGTTGATTTCCAAAACGGGTTTCGCCGTCGGCATGTTCTGCCCCACTGCTTTGAGTATACGCTCCAGATTGCCGCCCATGTCGTGCTCGTCGGCCACAAGGCACGCAGGTGAATCAGTGAGGCGTGTGCTGAGACGCACTTCTTTGACCTTATCTTTGAGTACGTCCTGGATCTTGTTGACCAATTCGTTGAATTGTCCCTCTTTTTTCTGTTGATTCTTGTGAATCTCCTCGGCGTCGAGCTCGTCGAGGTCTAAGGCCCCCTTTGCTACAGATTTGAGGGGTTTTTCTTCATACTCGGTCAAGTGTGTGACCAGCCATTCGTCTATGGGATCGCTTAGCAATAACACTTCGACAGCTTGTTTACGAAATATTTCGAGATGCGGTGAACTCTTCGCTCCCGTGTGGGTTTCCGCTGTAATGTAGTAGATCGCCTTCTGTTTCGCGGGCATGCGATTGACGTATTGCGCAAGTGATACCAATTGCCCTTCACTATCATCATGGGTTGAAGAGAATCTTAAGAGATCGGCAAGGGTTTTCCTGTTGTCTGGGTCCTCGACTATCCCTTCTTTGATGACTCTGCCAAATTCCCTCCACAGCGTTGCGTACTTGTCTGTGTCGTTTTTCGCAATCTTTCGAAGTTCAGCGAGTATCTTCTTAACAGATCCGGAGCGGATTTTATCGATGTCCTTATTGTGCTGCAGGTATTCCCGCGATACGTTGAGGGGAAGATCTGCCGAATCCACGATGCCTCTGACGAATCGCAAATAGGCCGGCATCAGGTGTTTGGAGTCATCCATGATGAAGATGCGTCTGACGTAGAGCTTTATGCCGTGCAGTCGATCTTTGTCCCAAAGATCAAATGGGGCTGTGCTTGGAATAAAGAACAATGAGATATATTCGAGTTTGCCTTCGACGCGATTATGAATGATCGCAGACGGAGGGTTGGGGTCATAGCTGAGTGTGGTAAAAAAGGTGTTGTACTCCTCTTCGGTGATCTCTTTTTTTGGACGGGCCCACAGTGCAGAGCCCTTATTGACAGTCTCCCAGTTTGGCTCCTTTTTGCTGTCCTTGTCGGGTTCCGACAGCATGTTGATGGGAAGTGAGATGTGATCTGAATATTTGCTCACAATGCTTCGGAGCCTGTATCCATCCAGGAACTCTTTCTCCTCCTTGCGCAGCTGCAACACGATTTCAGTACCGCGATCCTGCTTTGCCACCGTTTCGATGCTGTACTCTCCCGTGCCGTCGGATTGCCAGCGCACGGCCTCATCAGGCGCAAATCCAGCCCTGCGGGTAGTGAGGGTTACCTGTTCCGCAACCATGAATACGGAGTAGAAACCTACGCCAAACTGGCCGATTAGATTGGCGTCATCCATTTCATTGCCGGTCGCCGCCTGCACGAATTGTTTGGTGCCCGAGCGTGCAATAGTTCCGATGTTGTCAATGACCTCGTCACGACCCATGCCTATGCCGTTGTCCCACACAGTTATGGTGCGTGCTTTTTTGTCAAAGCTAATTCTTATCTTGAGCTCCGCGTCGTCCTCAAGCAGGGAATTGTCGGTGAGCGCATCGAAGCGTAACCGGTCGCATGCATCCGAGGCGTTGGAGATCAATTCACGCAGGAAGATCTCCTTGTGGCTGTACAGGGAGTGGATCATCAGGTGCAGCAACTGCTGCACTTCAGTCTGAAAGTTGAACTTCTCGGTTTGTGCGGTCTTCGACATCATCTACACCCCTGGAGGTTTGGGCTTTTGTAAATTTGGGCGCGCCTATGGTTCGGCCATGCAACGAACTGTGCAATTAGATAGGTGTATTGTTGAGAATTTCAAGTCTGATGCATTTCCATGGATGGGGTCTTCGTTATCTTTTTAGGCACTCTGAATTCTCTAATAGTGAGGGGTAGCGCGCGTTTGCGTCCCGCCTGAATCGCGTTGACGGTCCTTAGGGCACGGCGTATAGTCGCCTGCCTTCGGTAAGGACGGTGAAGCGTTTATGTCAACACCCCGGGGTATGGCGCAGTCTGGTAGCGCACCTGCTTTGGGAGCAGGGAGTCGGGGGTTCAAATCCCTCTACCCCGACCAGTTTTCAC
>Ga0224508_10005005_pt1 | contig 10759 bp, 13 predicted proteins | sample SF_Jan12_sed_USG_4_FD_170157 | JGI IMG/M metagenome (GOLD analysis project Ga0224508, IMG submission 170157) | Sediment microbial communities from San Francisco Bay, California, United States - SF_Jan12_sed_USGS_21 | ecosystem: Environmental > Aquatic > Marine > Sediment | place: USA... | reverse complement strand
AGTGTGTCTCGACGGTGCCGGGTTCGGATTCCTGCCGAGACGGCCACGGCCACGGAACCCACGTCGCGGCCACCGCCGCCGGCGACGACTTCGGAGTGTGCCGGGATTGCTCGATTCACTATTGCCGCGGCCTCGATAATCAGGGCCGAGGATCCGACTCCTCGATCATTGGGTGCCTGAATTGGGCGCGAGGCCTCGAGCTCGAGGGCGTTCGGGTGATCAACATGAGCCTCGGCGGAGACACCTCGAGGGCCTTCGATGAGGCCGTTTGCGAAGCCGTCGCCGACGGCTTGATCGTGGTCGCCGCCGCCGGCAACGATTCGACGAGCGCATGCAAGAGCTCGCCGGCTCACGTCGAGCAAGCCGTCACCGTGTTCGCGACGGACGACGGCGACGGGCTCGCCTATTTCTCGAATCACGGCACGTGCACCGACATCGGAGCCCCGGGCGTCGATATCAAGAGCGCGAGCCGAGGCGACGCCGGAAGCGCGACGATGAGCGGCACGTCGATGGCTTGCCCGCACATCGCCGGGACGATCGCGCTACACGGCGGCGTCGAAGAAGCGCTCGCGGCCGCCACGGCCGACGTTCTCTCCGGCGGCTTGAACGACTCGCCGAACGTTCTCGGATACTCCGGGCCGTGAGAATCGCCGCCGCCGTTCTCATCGCCTTGCTCGCCGCGCCGACGTTCGCCGGCGTCAAGGAATATCGCGAGCAACACCTCGCCGACAATGTGCGGATGATCGAGCTCCTCGAGGCGATCGCCAGCGCCGGAGAGGCGCCGCCCGGCGACCCGCCGCCGCCCGGAGATCCTCCGCCTTGCCCGGATTGCCCGCCCGGGATGAGCGAAGAAGACGCGAAGAACCTCGACGCGATGCACCGCTATCAGGTCCACATGAGCTCTCAGAGAAATCACGTCACACGGTGCGGGATCGTGCCATCGAAGACGTTCGGAGCGTGGCATGTGGACTATTGGACCACGGCCGGGAACGCCAAACCCGCGTGCTCGAAAACGGGCTTCGACGCCTATCACGCGGGCGTCGATTGGGCGCTCGCGAATTGCGGGCGGCTCGGCGAGTGTCAGTAGGCGAAAAAAAAGGCCGGCGGAGATCTCCGTCGGCCTTTTTTCATTCGCCTCTAATTGGTAGCAGGCAAAACCGGCCACGTCACGACTTCACGCGCCGGAAAGAATCGTAGAAAACCCGCTCGAGCTCGGCGTCACTCGGTGCGACTTCGGCCGCTCGGCCCTCGCCGCTTAACAGCCCGAGTTCGGCCGCGTACTCACACAGCGAACCCCGGTCAACCGACATGCCGTCACCAATGACGCGCAGCACGGCCGCGCCGAACGCCGCGCACCTTTGTTCTAGCTTCTTCATTATTCGCGCTCCAATTCTGGCGCCTCGAGGGCGCCGGTTACGTGTTGAACCGAACGGCCTCGGCACGCTCGGCGGCCAATTGCTCTTTGTGACGACACCGCGACACGACGAAGAACCACGCGAAACAGAAGACGACGCAAGCCGACGCCCACAAGAGGGCGATCAAGAAAAGCATTCGCATTTCTTTCTCCCTTCTCATTTTCAGGCGGCCGGAGCCGAGATCATGTTACCCGCTTGCGCGGCGTACGGATTGTGCGTCTCTCCGTCTTCGAGCCCGACGGGCCCGAACGCCTCGCCGACGGCCCTCACGAGCGCGAGCGCCCGCGGGAGATTCTTCTCGGGACCGAAGAGCAAGAGCGTTCCATCGGCGGAGTAGTGGCCGAGCTCGGTCGCTCGCATCATCCGCTTCGTGGAGTTTACCCGGCCACAGTGTGTCCACTTGCCGCGCTCGTTCGCCTCGGCGACAATCCGGCCGACGGGCTCGGAGAGCTTCCATTCCGTCGAGCCGCCGGTGAAGATCGCATCGAACCGATCCCACGGGAGCGGCCCGAAGTTCTCGGCGCCGTCTTGAATCACGAGGGCGGCCGGGAACCCGCGCCGGCGAATCTCCTCGAGCACGGGCTCGGAGCGCTCCCAAGTGGCGGCGAAGTCTCCGACGACATCGGGCGCCGTCGCGAACATGCAAGCCGTTTTCGCCTCGAGAGTGAAGCCGTCGAGCCAGTCTAGATACCGCTCGAGATCGAAGCGCTCGCCGGCGGTGAAACAGCCGTTATCGGCCGCCCAATAAGACGCTTCGGCGACGTCGAAAAACTCGGGCCGGTGTGAATCGGGAGTGACGATCGCGCCGAGCGTTCCGACGCGGAGAAGATCGAACGTGTTCGCTGTCGGCGGCGTGAGATACATCAGCGGGCCGCCTTCTCGAAAATGGAACCGGCGAACGAGTGGCCGCGAGCCTCCGCGACGAGGGCCTCGAGGCCGGGAACCCAATCGGCACAAGGAATGCCGTAGAGCGCCTCGATGATCGCGGCGAATTCTAGCGTCGGCCTTTGATCACCGCTGGCGATCCTCGAGATTGACGCTTGAGAAACGCCGAGGGCTTCGGCTACGAGTGATTGGCGGCCCTTAGTCGCGGCCTTGAACCGCTCCCGGGCGTCGTCGGTCGGTCGTTTCGGTGATGTCTGTGGCATATCGCGCTCCTATTCGCTGCCGTTGTTGGGTGTGTGTCCAGTGCTCAATATACCTCGGGCGTATACGGATGTCAAGCCCGGCCCGGATCGCCCTTTCGCCGGCAGGCTACAATGGGCCCCGATGAAGGGACGAAAGCCCAAGCCCGCCGCGCTCAGAGCCATCGACGGCGGCCGCTCGAGGCGCGGGAAGAAGAAAGCGGCCCGGGCCACGAAGGCCGCCGGAGGGTGCTCTCCGCCCGTGTGGCTCACCGGCTACGCTCGCCGCGAGTTCAAGATCAAGGCGAAGCTCCTCGAGGCCGTCGGGCTCCTCGCCGAGATAGATCGAGATCTCCTCGCCGGCTACTGTCAACAGCTCGCCCTATACCGCGAAGCGACCGAAGAGCTCGAGGCGACCGGCGGGCGCGTCTTGAAGACGGAGAAGGGCTCGCTCTACTTCAACCCGTGGCATGGGATCCAAGGGAAGGCGCTCGAGCGGCTCCTCAAGATCGCCGCCGAGTTCGGCATGAGCCCAAGCGCGAGGATGCGGGTTCGGCCGGGAGAGCCCGCCGCGGCGGATCCGATCGGGGATCTTCTCGGAGGAGATTAGGCCTTGAAGAGCTCGGCGCCGGATCCCGCGCTCGAGTATGTGAGCCAAGTGATCGACGGCGAGATCGTCGCCGGCGAGCTCGTGAGGCTCGCTTGCGAGCGACACCTCGAGGATCTCAAGACAGCTCAGGGCCGCGGCCTCCGGTTCGATGTCGCGCTCGGGAACCGGGCGATCAACTTCTTCGAGCTCGGCCATCATATCCGCGGCCGGTGGGCGCGCGGCGCGTGCACGTGTGTTTCGGATCCGGCGCGATGCCCGTCGAGAATCGAGCTCCTACCGTGGCAGAAGTTCAACGTCGCCTCGGTCTTCGGGTGGCTCCGGGCCGGGAGCTCCGGCGGGTGGGTGAGGCGCTTCGTCGAGTGGTATCTACAGGTCGCGCGGAAGAACGCGAAGACGACGATCGGAGCGCTCGCGGGCCTTTACCTGTTGACGATGGACGACGAGCCCGGCGCCGAGGTCTACTCCGCGGCGACGAAGAGAGATCAGGCTCGGATCATGTGGGATACGGCCGCCGAGATCGCACGAAGGACGCCCGGCCTCGCGAAGCGAATCGCTCTCCCAAAGCCCGGAGCTCGCAACGTCGCGAACATGCACGTATTGAGCACGGCCTCGAAATTCGAACCGCTCGGCGCCGACGCGGACACCACCGACGGCCTCAATCCGAGCGGAGCTCTCATCGACGAATTCCACGCTCACAAGACGGGAGATCTCGCCGACGTGTTGACGAGCGGCACCGGCGCCCGCGATCAACCGCTCGTCGGATACTTCACGACGGCCGGGCTCAACGCCGACCCGACGACTTCGGCGTGCCGCGCGCAGCGCGACTATTGCGCGATGGTTCTCCGCGGCGAGCTCGAGGATGATTCCGTGTTCGCCTATATCGCCGAGCTTGACGAAAGCGACGAGTGGAACGATCGCGACGTGTGGGCGAAGGCGAACCCGATGCTCGGCCACTCGATCATGCTCGAGGAGCTCGAGAAGTGGGCCACGAAGGCCGAGCGGATGCCGCGCGAGCGGGCCACGTTCAAGGCGAAACGGCTCGATATGTGGGTGGACGGCGCCGGCTCGTGGCTCGAGCTCGACGAATGGAACGCCTCGCCGGCTTGCGACCCGATCGACGTCGCCGCGCTCCACGGGCGCGAGTGTTTCGGCGGGCTCGATCTTGCGAGCCGAAAAGATCTGACGGCGTTCTCGCTTCTCTTTCCGCCTCTCGAGCCCGACGATCCCTATCAAGCGCTCGTGTGGTTTTGGTCGCCGGAGAGGATGATCAAGCAGCGCAAGATTCAGGATCGCGCGATTCTCACGTGGCTCGATCAGGGCTTCATCGAGGCGACGGAGGGAAACACCGTGCACCTCGGCTTGATCCGGAAACGGATCAACGAGATCTCGGCGCCGTTCAACGTGCGAGAGATCGGATTCGACCCGTGGAACGCCGCCGGCATTCAGACCGATCTCACCGATGACGGGTTCCTAATGGTGGAGCTTCGGCAGGGATTCGCTACACTAAGCCCACCGACGAAAGAGCTCGAGACACTCGTTCTCGATCGCCGGCTGCAACACGGAGCGAATCCCGTGCTCACGTGGAACGCTCGAAACGCCCGGGTGAGAACCGATCCGAATGAAAATCTCATGATCTGCCGACGTCGCAGTACCGAGAAAATCGACGGGCTCGCGGCGCTAATTTTCGCCCTACAACGGAAGATGAAGCCGGCCGAATCTCAAACGCCGAGCCGTTACGAGAACCCGGGCGCGGAGATGATTGTCGGATGAAGTGGATCGCCGCGAGGAGTGAAGCCGTTCAAGGCCTCGCCGGCGTCGCGCTCGTGGCCGTTGGCGCGGGAATGTTTGACTACCGCATAGGGCTCGCCTCCGCCGGCGCCGCCGTGCTATTCGATCTGTGGATCGGGAGAAAGTGAAGCCTATGAGCATTCTCAAGAGCCTATTCGCCGGCGAGAAACGATCGAGCCTCGAGAACCCATCGACAAGCCTTCTCGAGTGGGCGAACAATGGCAACGAGACACACTCCGGAATCAACGTCTCGAAGGATTCGGCGCTTCGCGTTTCGGCGGTGTTCGCTTGCGTGAGGGTGATCGCCGAGACGATCGGAACGCTTCCGCTCAAAGTCTACGAGCGCCGAACCGGCGGCGGCCGCGACGAGGCGCCCGATCATCCGCTCTATGACGTGCTCCACACCCGGCCGAACGAACAAATGTCATCGGTGACGTTCTTCGAGTCTGTCGTCGGCCACGTCGCGACGTGGGGGAATTCGTTCTTCGAGGTGGAGCGAAACAACGGCGGGCGAGTGATCGGCTTGTGGCCGTTGCTCCCGAACGAGACGCGCGTCGAGCGGAAGAACGGAGAGAAGCGCCTTCTCTGGAGAGACAAGCCGCTCCCCGATCGCGTCGAGTGGATCCACGTTCCCGGGTTCGGGTATGACGGCGTGCAAGGCTACAGCCCGATCGAGTATGCCCGGCAAACGATCGGATACGCCTCGGCGCTCGAGGAGCACGGCTCCCGGTTCTTCGCGAAGGGCGCGCGGCCGTCGTTTTTCATTACGACCGATAAGGTGCTCGGCGACGAGGCCGAGGGCCGGATCCGGCACAGCGTCGAGCGCGCGGTGTCGGGAATGGAAAACGCTTGGCGCGTCGGTGTGCTCGATGAGTCGATGGGAATCGAAACGGTCGGGATCCCGCACGACGCCGCGCAGTGGCTCGAATCGCGCAAGTTCACCGTCGAAGATATCGCCCGGTTCTACCGGATGCAGCTCCACAAGATTTCGAGCCTCGAGAAGGCCGACTTCTCCAACATCGAGCAACAAGCCCTCGAGCACATAACCGACACGCTTCGCCCTTACACGGTGCGATTCGAGCGGGTTCTCAATTGGGAGCTCTTTCCGCCGGCGGAGCGCGGCCGGTTCTATGCCGAGTTCTCGCTCGACGGCCTTCTCCGCGGCGACTCCGAGGCCCGGTGGAAAGCCTACACGGCCGCTTGGCAACTCGGGACGATGAGTCAAGACGACATCCGCGACAAGGAAAACATGAACCCGCTACCCGACGGGAAGGGCAAGGATTATTATGTGCCGCTCAACTTCGCGCCCGTCGGATCGACGCCGGCGCCGGCGGCGCCCGCGCGGGCGATCAAGCGCGGCGGATTCCGCGAGATTGTCGCGAAGGTCGAAGTTCCACCGGAGGGCCGCGAGCTCCTCGAGCGTGTCGAGCTCGAGCGACGATCCCTCTCTCGCTACAGCGTCACGCGGGCCGCGATTCCGATCTTCCGCCGGGCGGCCGAGCATTGGGTGAACCGCGAAACTCGAGCCCTACTCCGCGAGATCCGGAAGGCCTTCCGCGACGGCCTCGAGCTCGGCGAGCTCCTCAAGAGAATCGAGGCTTTCTATGAGACGTTCGGCGGCGCGATCCGCCGGGAGATGGTTCCGGTTCTCGAGGGATACGCGGAGACGCTCACGGGCCATATTCGCGACGAGACGGGCCGCGATCCCGATCCGGAGGTGTTCACCGTGCCGGCGATGGTCGAAGGCTATGAGGAGAGCTTCGAGAATCGCTACGTGAGCAAATCGCAAGCGCAGCTCGCCGACATCATCGCCGACGGCGCGAACACGAGCGCCGAGGAGACACAAGCGGCGCTCGAGGCCCGGCTCGAGGAGTGGGCCGATACCCGTGCGCAGAAGGTCGCGAACACCGAAGCCGTTCGCGCGGCGGGAGCCTTCTCGAAAGTGATCTACGCCGGCGTCGGTGTCGAGCTCGTGCGGTGGGTCAACGTCGGGCCCGACACATGTGATCTCTGCGCGATTCTCGGCGGCGTCGTCGTGGGTGTGCGCGAGTTCTTTCTCGAGCCCGGCGACACCGTAGATCCGGGGCCCGATTCACCGACGACCCCGCTTCGAGTTAAATCGCCGAAGGGACATCCGCCACTTCACACCGGCTGCGACTGCATTCTCGTAGCCGAAACCGAATAGGAGCTCCGAAGATGAAGAGAGAAAAACGAGCGAATCCGACACCGCGGCCCGAGCTCCGCGCCGCAAGCGAGGAAAGCCCGGCGGTGATCGTCGGGCTCGCCGTTCCGTGGGATCACGAGATCGAGCTCGCGGGCTTTGGCGAGCCCGTGCGCGAGGTCTTCCGGCGCGGCGCCTTCGGGGCCGTCGAGGATCTCGAGGGCGTCATCGTGACGATGGAGCACAACGTTGATCGGCTCCTCGGCCGCGTGCCGATGACGGCGAAGCTCACCGATCGCGATGACGGGCTTTGGTATGAGGTAGAGCCGCCGTCGAACGCCGTCGGTGAGGTCGCGATCGAGTCGATCTCCCGCGGCGATATCAACGGCGCCTCGTTCACGTTCTCCGTGCAACCGGAGGGCGAGAACCTCGCGCGAGACGAGGAGACGGGCGCTCTCCTCCGCGAGATCGTCGAGGCTTCGCTTTTCGAGGTCGCTCCCGTCGCCTTCCCGGCCTATGGAGCCGCCACCTCCGCAGAGGTCGATTCCCGCTCTATCGAGGCCGCTCTCAAGGCCGCCGATCACGAGCTCGCCGCGCGGCGCCGGATCGCCCTAGATCTCCGCCGCCGGCGTCAGGATCTCTTGAGCCTGCGGCTCGGGTAAAGCCCCGATCCCACCTCAAAGCCTCCGGCCGGGCAGTGGCGGCGCCCGGCCGGTTTGCTACACTCGGCGAGAAGACATCGGGCGGCCGCTCTCGAGCGTGACCGCGGGAGCCCTTCGGCGGAAGGGCGAGCTCGCCGAGATCGAGCACCGCGGAAACGACATCGGCCGCCACCCGCGAACCGAATTCGCCGAGCGAAGCCGGGCGCGACGGAACCCAAATGCGGGGACCGTGGCCTCGGCTTTGTTGCATGTGGCGCGCTCCCCTCCGAGAAACCTAGAAGGGGAAATATTCATGATCCAAGCGATCCAGAAGCTCGAGCGCGAGAAGTACGATCTCGCGATGCGAGCCGAGAAGATCCTCACCGAAGCAATGGCTCGAGAGAATCCGGGCATGACGGACGAGGAAGAGGCCACGTTCGACAAGATGCACGAGGATATCGAAGCCCTCAGCAAGCGGCTTCGACAGATGAATCAACAGCACACCGTGAACGCCGCCCTCGAGGAGAGCCGCGGTGTGGTCGCCGGGAAGGCCGACGTCGGATCAACCGCCGACGACGCGCCGAACGTGCCGGATGCGCTCGACACCTATCTCCGGAAGGGCTCCGGGGCGCTCACCGCCGAACAGCGCTCTTCGCTCGAGTTCGAGCCCGACGGCGTGACGTGCCAGCTTCCGAACATTCAACGGAACCTGATTCACCGCGTGCCGGAGGCCCGCGAGCTCGTGCAATCGTCCGACGGCCTCGGCGTTATGCGGCTCCTCGCGATGCTCGAGGCCGAGAAGCGCGCGCAATCGGTCGGAACCGACTCCGAGGGCGGCTACACCGTGCCGGAGGGCTTCTTCGGCCAGCTCACGGAATCAATGCTCGCGTGGGGCGGCATGCGTCAGGCGCGCTCTTTCATCCTCCGCACCGCCACCGGGAACACGCTCCCCATGCCGACGGTCAACGACACCGGAAACTCGGGCGCGCTCCTCGCGGAGAACACGCAAGATTCCGAGCAAGATGTCACGTTCGCCGAGATCTCTCTCGGGGCGTACAAGTACACCTCGAAGATCATCCGCGTCTCGAAAGAGCTTTTGCAGGATTCGGCGTTCGATATCGCCGGCTATCTCGCGAAGGCCTTCGGAACCCGGATCGGCCGGATCACGAATCTCCATTACACGACCGGCGACGGGAGCGGCAAGCCGAACGGCGCCGTCACCGCCTCGAGCGTGGGTGTCACCGGAGCCGACGGGACGCCCGACTACGATCACACGTATCTCGAGATGCTCGATCTCAAGCACTCCGTCGATCCCGCCTATCGGGTCGCCTCCGAGTGGATGTTCAACGACACCGTGTTGCTCAAGACGAAGAAGCTCGCGGACAGTCAGAATCGGCCACTCTGGAATCCGTCGCTCACATCGAACGAGCCCGACCGGATCGACGGCGATCGCTACATCGTCAATCAGGACATGGCGAGCCCGGCGACGACGGCGAAGATCATGCTTTACGGCGATTTCTCGCAGTACGTGATTCGCGACGTGCTCGACATCTCGATCGCGCGCCTCGAGGAGCGCTATGCTGATTTCCATCAGGTCGGATTCGTCGCGATCATGCGCACCGACGCCGATCTTCTCGACGCCGGCACCGATCCGCTCAAGCACTTCGCGAACCCGGCCTAGTTTCGGCCGCTCACCTTCCCACTTAACGGAGGGACGCACACATGAAGATTCGATTTCTCAAATCGTTCTCGACGGGCCGCGGGTTCAAACGCGCCGGCGATGTGGACGATTGGCCGAAGGCGCAGGCCGAGCACTGGGTCGCCGAGGGCGTGGCGGAGCTTGCGAGCTCCCCGCGTCGCGATCCGCCCGTCGAGCGTGCCGAGGCTAAGCCGAAAGGCGAGAAGGCGAAAGCTATCCATATCCGCCGATCGAAGCCGGTTCGCCGGAAGAAGGCGCCGGCCCGGAAGGGTAGTAAATCGAAGTGAGCGCCCGCTCCGTTCTTTCTGTTTCAACTCCGGCGAGCTCCACGAATCTCGTGGAGCTCGCCACGTTGAAAGACGAGCTCGGGATCGTCGCCGATTCCACCGAAGACGCGAAGCTCTCGAGGATCATCGGCCGCGTGTCGCGCGAGCTCTGCGGGCCCGAAGGCCTCGATCGCGAGGCTTGGCGACAAACCTACATCGAGAAGCTCGCCGGCGACGGCGGGCGGCTCATGTCGCTCTCGAGGTGGCCGGTGGAGTCGATCACGTCGATCACTTACGACGGCGCCACCGTGGACGCTTCGACGTATGACGCGCCGACACTCGATAGAGATTCGAACGTGTTCCGCGCCGATGGATGGAACCGAAACGCGCCCACGAATTCGGCTCGCTTTCCGGAGACGGGAGACCGAGCGCTTCTCTACACGATCACCTATGTCGCCGGGTGGCTCATGCCGGGAGAGGTCGCGACCGCAAGCGAGGCCCTCTTGCCCGATGATATTCAGGACGCGGCGATCATGGCGGCCCTCGGCTTGTACCGCGGGCGCGACGTCGAGCCCGGAGTTCGCGCCGAGCAAGTAGAAGGGATGAGCCGCACCTATGCCGCAGAGTTCGAAGCCGGCGAGATCCCGCCGGCTTCTCTTCGGGTGATGCGCGCGTGGCGGTAGGCTCTACACGCCGATTCCGAAACAGCGCTCGGCGACTCGTGCGCGCGTTCGGCGACGGCCTCACGGCGACGATCACTCACTTCTCGACGATCGTTGACTCTCAGGGAAACGTCCCGCCGGTGTGTCTCGTCGATGGCGCCGTGGCGGCCGGCCTCAAGACGGTCACGCTCGACGCGGCGCTCGGCTTGTCGGGCCGTCTTGCTCGAGGCTCGACGCTCAGCTTCGGCGGGCATGCAACGGTCTACACCGTCGCCGCCGACGTCATCGCGCGAACGAACGAGCTCACGGGCGTCACGTTGACGACGAAGCTCACGAGCTCGCTCGCCGACGACGAGGCCGTGACGTTCGTGAGCCTGATCGAAACGTTCACGG
>Ga0224508_10005004_pt1 | contig 10762 bp, 10 predicted proteins | sample SF_Jan12_sed_USG_4_FD_170157 | JGI IMG/M metagenome (GOLD analysis project Ga0224508, IMG submission 170157) | Sediment microbial communities from San Francisco Bay, California, United States - SF_Jan12_sed_USGS_21 | ecosystem: Environmental > Aquatic > Marine > Sediment | place: USA... | reverse complement strand
CCACAGGGTGTCGGTCGCCCAGGAATCCGCCGCTGAACGACAGGCTCAGGCCCATAACGGTGCCGACAACCACAACCAGAATCGCTCTGGTCTTCAACAACATACGACTCTCCTGCTTCCCTGCTTGCGTTTCCCGAACGGACAGGATTTCTGACGATAGCACAGTGCCTATGCCGCTCCTAACCGGTGCCGTCACGAATTATTGGCCGGGCCGGCGCGTGACCCACTGCCGGGGGTTTAGCGGCCGGGTGCCGCGGCGAATCTCGAAATACAGGCTCGATTGGCTCTGGCCGCCGCTGTCCCCGACAGTCGCGATGACGTCTCCGGGTGCCACCCAGTCACCCGCGTTCTTGAGAGTCGTCTCGTTGTATCCATACAGGGTCATATAGTTCTCACCATGATCAACAATGATCAGCAGGCCGAGGCCGGCCAGCCAGTCCGCAAACACGACGCGCCCGTGATACACGGCACGGACTTCGCGCCCCCTCGGGGCGGCAAGGACGACACCATTCCACTTGACCCGATCGCTTACGCGCGGCTGACCAAAGTCGTGCAACAGCGTACCGGCGACGGGCCACGTCAGGTGCCCTTTGTGCTCGCTGAACGGTTCCTCACTACTGATCGGGTAATCCGACAGGATCGTTGTCAGTTCCGCTATCAGCCGCGACAGGTCTTTTTCCTGTGCCGCCAGCCGATCGACTTCCTGGCCTTCATCAGCCAGCTTGCGCCGCAAGTCGTCGAGCAACGACTGCCGCCGGTCCTGGGCCTCGCTGAGCCTGGTCAACTCCTCGTAGCGCGCCTTGGCCAGATCGGCAATGCGAGCTTCCTCAGCGGCAACTTCGCTGCGCAGCGCCGCAAGCTCACGAATGGCTGCTGTTACTGCCTCAATGTTGGCGCCGCGGTAATCACTGAGGTATCCATAATAGGCCATGAGACGACCCAGCGTTGCCGGGTCGCGTTGATTCAGCAACAGTTTGACCCGCTCCTGGTTGCCACTCATGTACGCCGCGCGTACCTGTTCCGCGAGCTCAGCAGATTCCGCGTCGAGCTCCGCTTCACGCTGCTGCAACTCGCTATCGAGCTCCGCCTTGCGGCGAGCGCTGAAGTCGCGCTCTCTTTCGAGCTCCTTCAGTCGCACGCGCTTTTCCGATATCTCCACTTCGGCTTTTTGCAGGTCGGCGGTTACCCGATCGCGCGCCGCCGCGCTTTCATCCATGCTTTCCTTGAGATTGGAGATGCGCTCGCGAACATCCTCGAGCTCTTGCTCCTTGATTTTGGCGAGCTCGCCCCCAGATTCCTGTGCCGGGGCCGCGGCGGCCGCCAGAAAAACAAGGAATAAGAGGGGCTTCAGCGCTTTCATGATTCGGCAGTTTGGTATAATGCGCGCTTTGCCACAAGCTGGGCGCCACATCTCCCGCCCCTGAACACCATGGATAGAATTCTAGAATTCACCGGCAATCACACGATGCTGGTGGTTGCTCTCATGATCAGTTTTTTCGTGCTGATCTTCTCCGAGCTGCGCCGTAAGGCCGGCGGGATGGTTGCGATTGGAGCGAGCGAGGCCGTCACGTTGATCAATAACGACGCGGCTGTGGTCGACCTGCGCAATGCGGAGGCGTATTCTCGCGGCCACATCGTCAATGCCAAGAACATCCCGTTTGATGAGCTTGAGGCGAAAAAAGACTCGTTGAACGCGAACAAGCCCGTGATCGCTGTATGCGATTCAGGCATTAATTCCAACAAAGCTGTCGCCGCCTTGCGGAAGTCTGGCTTTGAAAGTGCATACGGCCTCAAGGGCGGTATGAATGCCTGGAGCCAGGCGGGTCTTCCGGTTGTCACGGGTAAGAAGACCAAGAGTAAAGGTAAAAAGTAATCACCAGGAAAACAGCATGACTGAAGAAAACAAAACTGAAGACACAAGAAACATCGGCATCTCCAAAATCTACGTCAAGGATTTCTCGTTCGAGTCGCCCAAGGCGCCGGACGTGTTTCGTTCCGCTGACTGGAAACCGCAGACTGACCTGAACCTTCGCAGCAGCCACTCTGCCGTCGAAGGAGAGGATGATCTGCACGAAGTCGTTCTCACGATTACGATTGATGCAAAAGACGGCGACACGACGCTTTTCCTGGTCGAGGTTCAGCAGGCCGGCCTGTTCCAGATTGGTGGCTACACCGAGGAAGAGTTTGGGGCGATCGTAGGCAGCTTCTGCCCGAACATCCTGTTCCCGTACGCACGTGAGGCCGTAGCCAGTACGGTAACGCGCGGCGGCTTCCCTGAATTCGTGTTGCAGCCGATCAACTTCGACGCACTGTATATGCAGTCGCGGCAACAGGTTGCGCAGCAGGAAGCCGAGGGCTCGGAGAAGCACTGATAGACGCAGCGCCTGAATCGCGGGTCGCGGTCATCGGCGCCGGTTCCTGGGGAACCGCGCTGGCGATGCAACTTGCGCGCTGCGGCAGTGAGGTAAGACTCGGCGGCATCCTCGAGCTCGACTTGCTCGAGGATATGGCCGAGCGCGGCGAAAATTCTCGCTACCTGCCCGGTGTCAGCTTTCCACCAGGCCTTGTTGCCAATCCGGATATCGAGGCATGTCTCGATGGCGTGCGCGACATCCTCATTGTCGTGCCAAGCCACGGCTTGCGGGACACACTGACCGCAATCAAGCCAATGCTGCGCGATGACGCACGTGTGTGCTGGGCAACCAAGGGTTTCGAGTTGCACTCCGGCAAATTGCCACACCAGGTCGCCTCCGAAGTGCTGGGCTCGGAGCACTCGGTGGCCGTGTTGTCCGGCCCCACATTTGCCAAGGAAGTCGCAGAAGGCCTGCCGACCGCAATGACGATCGCGGCCAATGACGAGAGCTTTGCAAAGGACCTGGCGCAGGCGTTTTCGAGCGGCAACTTCCGCGCGTATACCTCGGACGACATGGTCGGCGTCGAGGTGGGCGGTGCGGTCAAGAACGTGCTCGCGATCGCGGCCGGCATGACCGACGGTCTCGGCTTCGGCGCCAACACGCGCGTCGCGCTGATCACCCGTGGGCTCGTCGAACTGAAGCGCCTGGGTACCGCGCTTGGCGCGCGCGAGGAAACGTTTATGGGCCTCGCCTGCATGGGTGATCTCGTCCTGACCTGCACCGACAACCTGTCACGCAACCGGCGCATGGGGCTCGCGCTGGCCAGCGGGATGACCGTCGACGAGGCTAAAGAGGAGATCCAGCAGGTCGTCGAAGGTGTAATGGCGGCAGAAGCCGTCAAAGAAGTTGCAGACCAACTCGGCATCGAGATGCCTATCTGCCAGCAGGTCTACCAGATTCTCTATGAGGGAACGTCACCGCGAGAGGCGGTCGAAGCCCTTATGGGTCGCGAACTCAAGTCCGAACACCAGTAAAAACCAGGGAGCGTGTTATGAAGGGACTACCAAGTCTCCTGCTGGCCTTTGCGCTGGCCTTTGCGTCACCACTAATCACGACGGCTAATGCGGCTGATGAGCAGAAAGCCATTCTCGTAACCGGCGCCAGCACCGGTATTGGCCGCAATATCGCCGAACGGCTTGCCGCCGAAGGTCACTTTGTTTACGCCGGCGCGCGAAAGGCCGAAGACATTGCAGCGCTTAGCGCTATCGAGAACGTGCAGGGCATACGGCTCGATGTAACCGCACAGGAAGAGATCGACGCGGCCGTTCAGCTTGTGCGCGATGGCGGTCGTGGCCTGTATGCCATCGTAAACAACGCTGGCGTTAATGTGGTCGGTCCGTTGATCGAGCTCGATGAGGGCGAGCTCGATTTTCTCTTCGATGTGAATGTCTATGGGCCGTACCGCATTACCAGAGCTTTCGCACCGCTGGTCATTGAGTCCCGGGGACGCATTAATAATGTCAGTTCAATCTCCGGGACGCTGTCAGGCGCGCTATATGGCGTTTACTCCATGAGCAAACATGCCATCGAAGCGTATACCGATTCACTGGCGATCGAGATGCGTCAGCTTGGCGTCAGGGTCAGTGCCGTCGAGCCCGGTAACTACAAATCCGAGATCGGTAACTCCCGCTGCAAGCGCTTCCTGAATCAGGACGTCAACGCTGAAGAGTCATACTTCACAGACTACGTGAACCGTCTTATCGACAACTGCGAGAACCGGCCTGAAAATACGTCGCCTGAACCCGATGATGTTTCAGCCGCCGTATTGCACGCGCTTTTTGACGACGACCCGAAAGAGCATTACATGGTCGTACCGAGTCAGTTTCAGGCAGAAATCACTGTTCGCAAAGCGATTGAAGAGGTTGTGGCTTTAAACAAGGGCCACGTATTCAGTTACAGCGACGAAGAGCTGCTGCAGATGCTGAAAGAAGAGCTCGAAACCGGTGATGCGTTCGTAAGATCCATCAGCGGGCCTCGGCCATGAGGCCCTGGCTTCTGGTCCTGCTCATCCTGGCCGCAGCACCTGCCGCTGCACAGCGATCATTTGATCACGACATCCTGCGCGAGACCTTCGGCTTTGATGAGAGCACGAAGAAATCCGTTGCGCTCGAGGACCTGAAGCAGGGTTGCCCGGCACGCGACTGTATTCCATCGATCGACAATCCGAGGTTTGTCACCGCCGATAACGCTGCTCATGTCGCCGACGACGCCATCGTTATTGCTATTTCCCATCGTGGCGAACACCGTGCCTACCCGGCACGGATTCTCGACCATCACGAGATCGTCAACGATACGATCGGCGGCGACCCCATTGCTATTACCTGGTGCCCGCTGTGTGGGTCCGCGGTCGGTATTCGTCGCGATGTGAACGGAGAGGTAACCGAGTTCGGCGTATCGGGCGTGCTCTATAACAGCGATCTCGTGCTGTATGACCGCGCGACCGAAACGCTCTGGGACCAGATCATCGCTGAAGGTATTGTCGGACCAAATACGGGTGACTCGCTTGAGCTGGTCCCTGTAACCATGACCCGATGGTCGCGTTGGCGCGATGCGCACCCCGACACGCTGGTGTTGTCGGCCGATACGGGCTTCGAGAAAGACTACTCGGCCGATTACTATGCCAAGTACCGCGGCTCGAGCAACCTGATGTTCCCGGTCAGCCAGCAGGATGATCGTATTCATCCGAAGTCTGTCGTTTTTGGCTTCAACATTGGCAGCGACGCCGTTGCCTATACCGAAGCGCTGTTACAAGAGAACCCGGAGTACAGGCATGACTTCAGCGGCGTGGAGCATGTCGTAACCCTGCGTGACGATGGCATCGTTACCTTGCGGCGCGGTGATGAGACTTTCGAGCCGATTCGCTTGTTCTGGTTTGCCTGGTACACATTCAACCCCCAGACAGAGCTCGTTCATTAGGTCGGCTGGCAAAACCGCCTGAATCCTCTATGATTGTTCAGATAAACAAGAACGATCAGGGGGTTAGATATGAATCGTCGTAAATTCTGCCGCACCGCGGTAGCAGCAAGTGTCGCCGCTGCCATTCCCATGTTGCCGGGCTGCGAGCGCAAAGCGCCTGTCGCAACCGAAGCCGATACCAGCCTTGCAGCCGTATCGTTGGACGGCGCCGAAATCGAACTGGAAAAGGCCGCCATTCGTGAACTGGGTGATTCGCTTACAGGACCTGTGATCCTGTCCGGCCACCCTGAGTACGACAATGCTCGCAAGATATGGAATGGCATGCACGACAAGCGGCCGGCGTTGATCGCGCGCTGCATGAATGCGGACGACGCCAGCCAGGCCGTCACTTTCGCCCGCGAGCGCGGCATATTGACCGCCGTGCGTGGTGGCGGCCACAGTTGGCCCGGCAAATCGATTTGCGATGACGGCATCGTTATCGACCTGTCGCAGATGAACACCGTTACGGCTGACGCCGATACGCAGCGCGCGCGTGCTAGAGGCGGTGCTTTGCTAAACGCCCTCGATACCGCCGCGCTCGAGCATGGATTGATTACGACTGCTGGTGTTGTATCGCACACCGGAGTTGGTGGTTTCACACTAGGCGGCGGCTTCGGGCGGCTCAATCGCAAGTATGGTCTTACCATCGACAATCTCAAATCTGCGGAAATTGTGACCGCGGATGGCGCCGTACGTCGCGTTAGCGACGAGCAAGAACCCGATCTGTTCTGGGCCCTTCGTGGTGGCGGTGGCAACTTCGGCGTCGTAACCGAATTTGAATTCCAGCTGCATCCGTTCGATCGCAACGTGCTGTCCGGCAATCGGATTTGGCCGATTGAGCAGGCCGCCGAAGTTTTGGATTTCTATGGTGATTGGTATGCCGGACTGTCCGATGAGTTATACGTTGGACCGGCCATAGTGACGATGCCGGACGGCACCAGTGTGCTGTTGTTTGAGATCGTCTATAACGGTGACCCCGCCCAGGGTGAGAAAGAATTGGAACCGCTATTTAAGATCGGCAGCCCGATCGACCCGGGCGTCAAGGTGCAGGACTACATGGTCATGCAGACGCAGGAAGATATCGCTTTCGGGCATGGCGTTCGCTCGTACGCCAAGAGCGGCATGGCTAAAGAAATTTCTCATGAGCTTCTTAACACGATGCTGGAAGCGAACCCGCGGGATCCTCGAGCCGCCTTTTTCGTACATACGGCCGGTGGCGCGGTGAAGCGCGTTGGCGAGCTGGATACTGCATTCCCGCATCGAAATGCTGAAACGATGCTCGTCTTTACTGGTGGCTGGATGGGCGCGGAAGACGACGACGCCGGAATCAAAGCAATTCGCGATTGGTACCACGCCGCCGAACCGCACACCGGTGGTTACTATACCAACATCGAGAATGAAGATGCCGGTGCTAACTCAAACTATGGTCCGGCGTATCCGAAGCTGCAGCAAGTCAAGGCGCAGTACGATCCGGGCAACCTGTTCCGGCTGAATAGCAATATAGAGCCGGCATAGCAGGACGGAACCAGGCGGTGGTCTGTGAGGTCGGAATTCAAATGAAAAGGTCACGACACTCACTGGCGGCCGTATTGGTTCTTGCCGCCGCCTCCGCCGGATATGCGGAAACAACCGAATTCTGCCTCGAGGGCGAGTTTGACCTCGGCGCTCGCTACCAGGGTATGTCGCCGCAGCCTGGCGAGTTCTACCCGGCGCGCTGGTGTGTGACGACCGATGACGAATCGGAGCGCGCGCTGCTGTCGCTGAGCGGCCGCTCTAACCCGGACATGCACGGCGCCTGGACCGTTGCGTTCATTCCCCCCGATCTCGTTCGAATCGTCAATGACGGCTCAACGCCGGATGTCGAGTTTCGCACCGCGAAAGCCGCAGATGAGGCGAGCCGGTCGCGCTTACTTGATCCGCGACACAGTGACACGGAGGGTCGTGCCCATGGCCAAATGATGTCGTTGCAAGCGACCGTCGATCTGCCGTTGCGTGGCCGTGTACCGTTGATCTGGCAATGGGACCGGCCCAGCTCCGAGGCACCGGCCTTCTCGATCGAGGTGGATGGCCACGTCGTGTTTCGTGGCACAGGGATAAGGCGTTCGCTCGATGCCGAAGAGGCGGCGTTATTGTGGGCGCCAACATCAGCGGCCGACCCGATTCAGGTGCCCGGTGACCGCTGGCCCTCTCGAGTCAACATGCAACTCGTCGGGCTGACGGATGGAGTCTATGTTGTCCGCGGCGTGCGCACGGGATTCCATCACATGGTCATCGAGACTGCCGGCGGTCTCGTCGTGGCCGACGCGCCAGCCGGTTGGGTCGAGCTGCACCAGTTCCCACCGCAAGACATGGTGCCCGGTCTTGGCGTCAGTGGGCTGTCCCAGCGATTAATCGACTTTCTTGCCGACGAGTTTCCCGACGCCCCGATCCGCGCCGTTGCATTAACACACCATCATGATGACCATGCGGGCGGGGCGCGTGCCTTTGCAGCGGCTGGCGCTGATGTGTACGCGCCAGCCGAGACATCAGACTTTCTTGAAGACGCGCTTAATCGTGATGCCATGCCGCCCGACCGCCTCAGCCGGCAGGGTGGTTCGCTAAACATCACCCCGGTAGACGGCATTGTTACGATTGATGACCCCGGCTTGCCTGTGCGCCTGATGAATATGGGCGAGAGCCCCCATGTGATCAGCTCTCTCGGCGTGCTCGCGGGCGGTGTGTTTTTTCAATCGGATCTGCACGTGCCAAACTCGGATGCTGATAAGCCCCGCGCTGAGCGTGCGGCGACTGAATGCTGGTTTGCGCGCTGGGCTGTCGAAAACCTGCCCGCCGACACTATCGTCATCAACACACACAGTGCTTTCGAGACGCCCGTATCCCGGCTGGCCAGTTATCTTGAATCGGATCTGTGCTCAGGAACCGCCGTCAAACCCTAGCTGCCGCCACGCTTCATAAACGATGACAGCCGCCGTGTTGGACAGGTTCAGGCTGCGATTATCAGGGCGCATCGGTAGTCGCAGGCACTGTTCATCCGGAAGTGCGTCGAGAACCTCCCGCGGCAGGCCGCGTGTTTCAGGGCCGAGCAGGAACGCGTCACCCGCCTGGTACTCCGGTTGATCGTGCCGGGTGGTGCCGTGCGTGCTTAATGCAAATACCCGGGGCTGTCCCAGCCGGACCAGGCAGTCGTTCAGAGACGAATGCGCTTGTACGCTCGCGAACTCACGATAGTCGAGGCCAGCACGACGCAGTTTCTTTGCCTCCAGGTCGAAGCCGAGCGGCTCGATAAGGTGCAGTGCCACCCCCGTGTTGGCACATAGTCGAATGACGTTGCCCGTGTTGGGCGGAATCTCGGGTTCGTAGAGAATCAGGCTGAACATTGACGTAGAATGCCGCATCCGATGAGCGCTTCAAAATCCAATCCTCTTCACGTCGATTTTTGCGGTCTGTCATTTGACTCGCCGATCGTGTTGTTGTCTGGCTGCGTCGGCTTCGGCGAGGAATACACGCGCGTCGAGGGGTTTTCCAATCGTGACGTTGGTGCCATTGTTCTGAAGGGCACTACCGACGAACCACGGCTCGGCAATCCGCCCCACCGCGTTTGCGAAACACCGATGGGGATGCTCAACGCCATAGGCCTGCAGAACCCCGGCGTCGACAAGGTTGTCGACGAAATTCTGCCCGGACTCGATTTTGACGAAACCCGATTCATCGCGAATGTCTGCGGTTCGACAATCGAGGACTACGCGGCCGTTACGAAGCGCTTTGACGATTCACCCATCGACGCGATCGAAATCAACATCTCCTGCCCGAACATCAAGGAAGGCGGCGTGCAATTCGGAAACGTACCTGAGATGTCGGCGCGAGTCGTCGCTGCGTGCCGGGAACAAACCGATAAGCCGATCATCACCAAGCTGTCGCCGAATCAGACCGATATCCAGGAAAATGCCAGGCTTTGTATCGAGGCCGGTACTGATTCCTTCGCGGTCATCAACACGGTAATGGGCATGGCCATCGACATCGAGCGGCGCAAGCCGGTCATTGGTAACGTGCGAGGCGGTTTGTCCGGGCCGGCGATCAAACCAATCGCATTGTTGAAGACGCAACAGGTCTATGAAGTCGCCAGGCCACACGATATTCCGATCATTGGCCAGGGTGGTATTACGACGCCCAATGACGCTATCGAATTCCTGATTGCAGGTGCTACGGCCGTCGGTGTCGGCACGGCGCTGTTCTATGACCCGTTGCTTTGCCCGAAGATCAACGCCGGACTGCTAGACTACTTGAAACGACACGAATTGAATTCAGTTTCGGATCTTACGGGATCTCTAAGAGTCTGATCGTGAGTTGGGAACCCATCGGTACTTTTGCCGAAGTGGATAAGCAGATCGACCATATTCAGACGGAGGCGTAACTATGCTTAGTTTCATTCGAGCACTGAGGGCCCCAGTACTTCTGTTGTCCCTTTTGGCATCGATTCCTCTGGCTGCGACCGCGGTCGCCGACGAGAGCAAGCCCAACATTGTCCTGATTGTGATGGATAACTTCGGATACGGCGAAGTGGGTGTTTACGGCGGCGGCGAGCTGCGCGGAGCGCCAACGCCCAATATCGATAGCATTGCCGCCGAGGGCTTCCAGCTTACGAACTTCAATGTTGAAGCGGAGTGCACGCCGTCCCGCACATCCTTGATGACGGGCCGCTACGGGATTCGCGCCCGGCAGCGCCCCGATGGCCCTCCCCGGGGCATATGGTGGGGCATCACGAAGTGGGAGGTCACGCTGGCGGAGATGCTGACGGATGTCGGTTACGCGACAGGCATGTTCGGCAAATGGCACCTGGGTGACACCGAAGGACGTTTCCCCACCGACCAGGGCTTCGATGAGTGGTACGGAATCCCGAATTCATCGGACCGGGCCTTCTGGCCGGACAGCGATAGCTGGCAGGACGATGCGCATCCGGATCTTGAGTTCACCTACGTAGTGTCATCGAAGCGAGGTGAAACGCCCAAGAGACTGGAGGTGTACGGCCGCGAGAAGCGCAAGACGATCGATCGCGAAATTACCGATCACGCCATTGATTTCATCAACCGCAAGGCGGAAGCTGGCCAGCCCTTTTTCGCATATCTCCCGTATACGCAGACCCACGAACCTGTCGACGCCCATCCCGACTTTAAAGGATCTACCGGAAACGGAAGTTTTGCTGACGTTCTTGCACAGACGGATGCTTATGTGGGCGAGCTCCTCGACACGATCGATGAACACGGGCTCAAAGACAACACGATCTTTATCTTTACATCGGACAATGGTCGCGAAGGCATAATCAGGTCGTTTGGTTTTACCGGACCCTGGCGAGGAACTATGTTCTCGCCTTATGAGGGGTCCTTGCGTGTTCCGTT
>Ga0224508_10005003_pt1 | contig 10762 bp, 7 predicted proteins | sample SF_Jan12_sed_USG_4_FD_170157 | JGI IMG/M metagenome (GOLD analysis project Ga0224508, IMG submission 170157) | Sediment microbial communities from San Francisco Bay, California, United States - SF_Jan12_sed_USGS_21 | ecosystem: Environmental > Aquatic > Marine > Sediment | place: USA: California... | reverse complement strand
CCGCGACGACCACTATTGGTCAGTCGAGCTCGGCGTCGATCACCGCTCCCGCGTTGCGGTCGCGGATCTTCGTGTCGAACGTGATCGCCTCCGGCCCGGCCGAGTATGACTTCGTGTTCGCCCCGCCCGGTGCGACGGTGGTGACCGGGGACTGGACCGGCGACGGCAACAGCGGGTTCGCGTCACGGGTCGCCAACGTGTTCACCCTGGTCGACCAACGCGGCAACCCGCAGGGCACCGCCGCGTACGGCAAAGCCGGCGACGACGTGATGATCGGTGACTGGAACGCCAACGGCACCGACACCTTCGGCGTGCGGCGGGGCAACGTGTTCTTCCTTCGCAACACCCCCACCTCTGGTGACGCCGACATTGTGTTGGGTTACGGCCGCGCCGGTGACGAGGTTTTCGTCGGTGACTGGAATGGCAACGGCACCGATACCTTCGCGGTGCGGCGGGGGAACGTGTTCTACGTCCGCAACTCGACGACCACGGGGGTTGCTGATGTGGTGTTCGGCTACGGCCGCGCCGGCGACGAGGTCCTGGTCGGTGACTGGGACCAAGACGGCGTCGACACCTTCGCGGTGCGCCGCGACAAGACAATCTTCATCCGCAACGACTTCCAGACCGGTGTAGCCGAACAGACCATCAACTTCGGCAAAGCAACCGACCAGCTCCTCGTCGGCGACTACAACGCCGACGGCACCGACACCTTCGCCGTCCGCCGCCTCGAACCCGTCTGAGACCATCCGACACCAAGAGCCCGGGCGAGGGCACAACGGCCCTGTTCGTGGTGGCGCGGGCTGCGTACGGTTCATGTCCGAGGAGGCCCCATGGACTTCGAGATCTCGGACAAGATGAAGACGATCCTCGAGATGGTGGGTGAGTTCGTCGAGCGCGAGCTCGTCCCGATCGAGGGCGAGATGCTGCACGGCGATCCGGCTCGGGTCGGTGAGCTGGTGGCAGCCGCCCAGGACAAGGTCCGCCAGATGGAACTGTGGGCGCCGAACCATCCCATCGAGCTCGGCGGCCTCGGACTCACCATGGTCGAACACGGCCTGCTCAGCGAGGCGCTCGGTCGGACACCGCTCGGTCACCTCGCGTTCGGAGCGCAGGCACCCGACGCCGGCAACATCGAGATTCTCCACAAGTACGCGACCGACGAACAGCGCGACCGCTTCCTGCGCCCGCTCGTGGAGGGGAAGATCCGCAGCTGCTTCTCGATGACGGAGCCGGAGACAGCCGGCTCGAACCCGGTTCTGCTGGCCACGACCGCCGTCAAGGATGGCGAGGACTATGTGATCAACGGCCAGAAGTGGTTCACGTCATCGGCCGACGGCGCGGACTTCGCCATCGTGATGGCCGTGACCGACCCCGACGCGCCACCGCACGGGCGGGCGAGCATGATCATCGTGCCCACCGATACTCCGGGGTTCAACCTTGTCCGGAACGTCAGCGTCATGGGTCACGCCGGGTCGGGCCATGCCAGCCACGCCGAGGTGATCTACCAGTCGTGCCGGGTTCCTCAGTCGAACCTGCTCGGGCCCGAAGGGGGCGGGTTCGTGATCGCCCAGGACCGGCTCGGGCCAGGACGCATCCACCACTGCATGCGGTGGCTGGGCATCGCCAGCCGGGCCTTCGACATGATGTGCACGCGAGCCAACGAGCGGGTCATCACCCCCGACGGCAAGACGCTGGCCGACCGCCAGGTGATCCAGCACTGGGTCGCGGAGCTCGACGCGGAGATCCGCGGCGCCCGCCTCCAGACGTTGCACGCCGCGTGGATGATCGACCGGCACGGCGCGAAGGCCGCCCGCGACGAGATCTCCGCAATCAAGTTCTCTGTCGCCAACACCATGCTGCACGCGGTCGACACCGCCATCCAGGTCCACGGCGCTCTTGGTGTCACCGATGACACGGTCCTGTCGTACTGGTACCGCCACGAACGTGCCGCCCGCATCTATGACGGCGCCGACGAGGTCCACAAGACGTCGCTCGGTCGACGGCTCTTGCGAGGGTACGCACGCCATGGCTGATCAGGTCGAACCGGTGCCCGAGGATTGGGATCTAGCGCTCGCCATCGTGGCCCATCCCGACGACATGGAGTACGGCGCTGCGAGCGCGGTCGCTCGCTGGACCGGGCAGGGAAAGGCTGTCAGCTACCTGCTGGTCACCCGAGGCGAGGCCGGGATCGTCTCGTTGGAGCCGTCGGTCGCCGCAGGCGTTCGCGAGCGAGAGCAACGTGCGAGCTGCGCCATGGTGGGTGTCGAAGACGTCGAGTTCCTCGACCACCCCGACGGCTTGGTCGAAGGAGGCACCGCGCTGCGACGCGATCTCGCCGCGGCGATTCGTCGTCGCCGGCCCGACGTCTTGTTGAGCATCAACCACCACGACACGTGGGGCGGACCGAGCTGGAACCACGTCGACCACCGAGTGGTCGGGCGCGCCGTGCTCGATGCTGCCCGTGACGCGGGAAACCCCTGGATCTTCCCCGACGCAGGTGAGGCGTGGAATGGCGTGCGTTTCGTCGCATTGTCGTCCTCACCCCAAGCAGACCACGGCGTCGACATCGGCGAACACCTCGATGTCGGAATCGCGTCGCTGCGCTGCCACGAGACCTACCTTGCAAATCTCGCCGGCAACACGACCGACCCGACCGCCTTCCTCGCCGAGTCCGCTCACCGCGACGGTCCCCGCCTCGGAGTCGACGCCGCCACGACCTTCGAGCTCGTCTTCGTCTGAAGGAGAATGGTGCAGACTGCGAGCGTGGGTGCCGACGCTCGTCGAGAGGCCGCCAGTGGCGGTGACGTCCCGACGCCTGCGCAGTCGGCCGCCAATGCGCTCGTCGAGTGGCTGGTGGCCGAGTACGGAGGTCCGGTTCGTCTCGCCACACCCGCGACATCGAGTGGCGAGGGGTTCGACAGCGACATCCACTATCTGCAGTTCACGGGCGACACGCTTCCCGAAGAGTGGCGTGCGCCGCTCGTGTTGCGGGTCAAGCCTTCCGCCGACCGCATCGACGTGGCCCGCACCGAGGCGAGGATCCAGACCTGGCTGGCTGACCGGGGTTATCCGGCGCCCCGAGTGCTGGCCGTGTTCGCACCGGGTGAGCTGGTCGACACGCCGGCCCAGGTGATGGAACGTGCGCCCGGCGCGATGATGCTCGACAGTGTGCGTCGCCGGCCATGGCAGACGAGGCGGCGCATCGCGGAGCTGGCGGCATTGCACGTCCGGCTGCATGCGATCGACCCCGACGGCTTTCCGGGTGACGACGATCTCCTCGACCGGCGTCTTCGTCTCACCCGCAGCACTGCCGACATGCTCGACGATCCAGCCTTGCGTGATGGATTGCACCGGATCGAGCTCATCTCCGACCGGCTCCGCGACGCGCCCGAGGTGGTGTGCCACGGCGACTACCACCCGCTGAACGTGCTCGTGTCGGACGACGGAGCGTCGGTGATCGACTGGACCGATGCCGGTCTCGGCGATCGTCACGGTGACGTCGCACGCACGCTCGTCCTGTTCGACCTCGCACCGATCGCCGCATCGAGCTCGGTGGAGCGTGTCGTGCTCCGCGGGGCCGGGCCGTTGCTCGGCCGGCTCTACCTGCGCAGCTATGACCGCATGGCACCGCTCGACCCGAATCGACTCGCCCTCTGGAAGCCGGTCCACCTGCTGCACGGTTGGGGCCAGGCCCGAGGACTGCACGCCGGACTCCTCGGCGGCGGCGAGAACCAGGCCCGCAGCACGGATCGCATTCCGGCGATGCTCGTCGACGAACTGCGGCGCCGATTCGGCGCGGCCATCGAGGCGATCGCGAGCTAGCGTTGGCCGCGCGCCCCGGTCCTCTGCCCGCTCTTGCCACGGTTGGCTCCCGCGTCTGACCGCCCGGACTTGCCCTGGCCGCCTCGAGGCCTCGACCGAGCGCCCGAGCCCTCACCGCGTCGTAGATCGGGATTCGGCGGTTCGCTCTCGACCTCGAGAGATCCGGCATCGACCAGCGGCTTCATGGTCGGTGCCACCCGGCCGATCAGCCGGTCCCACAGTTCCTGTTGTTGTTCGAGAGCAGTGATCCCCGGTCCGAATCGGAGGATGTCGATGATGTGCAGCGCACCGTCGGTCTCGACGAGTGCTGTGGGGCCGTCACCGCCGTGCTGATCGAGCAACCAGTATTTCCTCATATCGGACCCCTTCGGATCGTGGGGGAGGACCTCACTGCAGACCTTAGGTCTCATCTGCCGTCCGGGCCGCATGAGTTGCCGGTGACCCGTCGTCCGGTCGTTTCGGGATCCTGGTCAGAACCCGCGATGGGGGTCGAGGTCTAGGGTCCGGTTGGCGACGACCGTGTACATCGACTGATCGCCGGACACCTGTTTCTGGGTGTGATACGAGACCGACGCGTCACCGAACCCGAGCAGGTCGAGCATGCGCACGACGAGCTCGGGTGTGAGATGCCACCACGTCCAGAGATGCAACCGTCCCTCGGGCACGGGCATCAGCTTCGCAACCGGCAGCTCGAGCGCCGCCTCGGGGATCTTCGGCAACATCTCGGTGACCACGATCGTCTCGCTGGTGATGCGCGAGGCGGCCTGCAACGCCCGGAACGGGTCTCGCAGATGCAACAGGATCGCCCCGAACACCGAGATGTCGACCGGACCGAGCTCGACCGGGAGGTCATACACGTGGCCGTAGACGGCCCTCGCCTTCGACTGATTGCGCTCGTGGCAGTACCACCAGCCCCGGTGGAGCCTCGACACGATCTCGGCCCGGGACTCGAACGTGGCGCGGTGATCGTCGTGCATCGACGGGATGACGTCCCACTCGTCGTCGATCGAGAGGTCGTAGCCGATGACGTCGGCACCTCGGTCCTCCATGGCCCAGGTGAGTGCCCCGTTGGCCGTGCCGATGTCGAGTGCGAGCTTCCCGGCGACGTCGACGTGGCCGAGGTATTCGTCGTAGTCGAGGTCCCACTTCCCGGCGGTGCGCTCGCCGTTCTTCAGCTCGATCGAATGATAGAACTCGCAGTCTGCCTGGGATTCGACGTGGATCGGCTCGGCGAAGAGGTCGGCGTTCATCGATGCAGGCTACGGCGATTGCAGGCTCCTGACGACCGCCGCGACGTCGAGCTCACGTGGCTCGTGACCTTGGCCTCTGGTGCCCGTACGAGGGTCGGCCGACGCTGGGCTCCGGGCTCGCGTCTCGGGGAGGTTCGTGATGATCCGTCGTCATCGAGTGAGGTTCGTGGTGGGGATGGCGGTCGTATCGCTCCTGGGTCTGGGGCCGGTCGGCGCCCAGGACGATGCCGACACGTCGGTGACGGTCGAGGACGGCGACGCGACCCTTCCGGTCGTTCGGAGCGCGGCCGCTCCGGGCGTCGACGCACGGCATGCCGCCCGGATCGACGCCGGCGTGTTCTTCTCGTGTGCGGTTCTGGACACGGGCGCGGTGCGGTGCTGGGGCAACGGCCTCGATGGCAGGCTGGGGTACGCCGCGGTCGAGAACATCGGCGACGACGAGACGCCCGACGCCATCGCCCCGGTCGATCTGGGCGCAGGTCGGACTGCCACCGCTGTCAGCACGGGCAACAACCACACGTGCGCGCTGTTGGACGACGGCACGGTGCGCTGCTGGGGCGCCGGCGAGAGCGGCCAGCTCGGCTACGGGAACACCGAGAACATCGGTGACGACGAGACTCCGGGGTCGGCCGGTCCGGTCGATCTGGGGGCGGGCCGCACCGCGGTCGCGATCACGACCGGTCAGAGTCATTCGTGCGCGGTGTTGGATGACGGCACGGTGCGGTGCTGGGGATTCGCCGGTGACGCTGCCAGCCCGTTCGGGCAGCTCGGATACGGCAACTTCGAGAACATCGGTGACGACGAGACTCCGGGGTCGGTCGGTCCGGTCGATCTGGGGGCGGGCCGCACCGCGGTCGCAATCGACGGGGGCTACATCCACACGTGCGCGGTGTTGGACGACGGCACGGTTCGCTGCTGGGGCGAGGGTGCGGGCGGGAAGCTGGGCTACGGCAACACCGACACGATCGGTGACGACGAGACTCCGGGGTCGGTCGGTCCGGTCGATCTGGGGGCGGGCCGCACCGCGGTCGCGATCGCCGCCGGTGGTGGCCACTCGTGCGCTGTGCTGGACGACGGATCGGTGCGCTGCTGGGGCAACGCCAGCAGCGGCAAGCTGGGTTACGGCAACACGACAAACATCGGTGACAACGAGACGCCGGGGTCGGTCGGTCCCGTCGACCTGGGTGCCGGTCGGACCGCAGTCGCGATCACCGTCGGCGACGATCACACCTGCGCGTTGTTGGACGACGCGTCGGTGCGGTGCTGGGGCGAGAGCACGGGCGGCCGCCTGGGTCATGGCAACCAGGACGACATCGGCGACAACGAGCTCCCCTCGTCGGTCGGTCCCGTCGATCTGGGGTCGGGTCGCACCGCCACTGCGGTCAACGGTGGCAGCGGGCACACGTGCGCGGCCTTGGACGACGCCACGGTGCGTTGCTGGGGCACCAACTCGTTCGGCGAGCTCGGGTACCCGAACACGCCCAACATCGGAGACAACGAGACGCCGGGGTCGGTCGGTCCCGTCGCAGTCGGGGGGCAGCTGTCATTGGTGTCGTTGGCGTCGTTGTCGCAGATCCATGTCTCCAACCGGATCGTGTCCGGTCCTGCCGACTATGTCTTCCTGCTCGGCCTGCCCAACCAACAGGTCATCGTCGGCGACTGGGAGGGAGACGCTGCGGACGGGTTCGGGACCCGCACCGGCAACACCTACACGCTGACCGACCAGTTCGGGACCGCTCATACCGTCGTCGGCTATGGCAAGGCCGGTGATCTCACGCTGGTCGGGGACTGGAACGGCAACGGCAGCGACACCCTCGCCGTGCGGCGCGGCAACGTCTACTTCGTGAAGAACACCATCGCCTCGGGCCCTGCCGATGTCGTCTTGGGATACGGGCGAGCCGGCGACGACGTCTATGTCGGAGACTGGAACGGCAACGGCCAGGACACCTTCGCAGTGCGCCGAGGAAACATCTTCTTCGTCCGTAACTCGACCACCACTGGCATCGCCGACGTCGTGTTCGGCTACGGCAAGGCCGGTGACGAAGTGCTGGTCGGCGATTGGGACCAGGACGGCGTCGACACCTTCGCCGTGCGCCGCGGCAACACGATCTTCATCCGCAACGACTTCCAAACCGGCGTGGCACAGTCCGTCATCTCCTACGGGAGGGCCGCCGATCAGTTGCTCGTCGGCGACTTCGACGGTGACGGGGTCGACACCTTCGCGGTGCGTCGCCCCCCAGCCGGACCATAAGCGCACGCCAGTGTCCGACGCGCCTGCCGCGTGACTAGGTGGTCGCCGATGTTGCGGCGTTCGGTGACCGGATGACGCGAGCCAGCTCGAGCATCTGCTCCTGGTTCGCGGGGTGGCCGGCGATGAACCATCGCTGTCGGGGATGGGGCCAGTCCAGTGGGGTCGCCGACAAGCCCGCGTCGTTCGCGATCGCTTCGACATCGCTCCATCCGAACATCGTGCACTCGGGGTAGACCCAACCAGAGCCGGTCGACGTCGGCCCGTCGACGTAGGTCGCGAACAGGAATCCTCCCGGAGCCAGCGCCTTGGCCACACCGACGACTCCCGCCTCGAACAGATCGCGGTGGGTGTGACTGAAGATCGACTGGGCCACGACGAAATCGAACTCGACGCCGAAGCGGTCGGCGGAGAAGTCGTCGACGAAGGCGAAGGTCGGCTTGCGCAGCTCGACGAGATCGCGGCCGACCTCTCGATTGACCGCTTCGTGGACGAGATGTTCGTTCGGTTCGATCCCGTAGTAGCGCCCGAGCCCGAGATACGGAATGAGCAGCCGACCGGCCCGCAGCGACCCGCAACCGAGATCGAGCACACGATGCTGTTCGCGGAGACCGGCCGCGGTGAGCAGCGTGAACTGATTGGCGGCGATCAGATCGAAATCGCCGGGCGGCCCGACATAGGCCCGGTAGTGGGCATCACCGGGGCGTAGCCCGGTGCCGGCCGGGTCGGCATCGGGATGCCGTTCGGGAAACACGCGGTAGTACGCGCCCGAGACGTGTGGCAGCACTCGGCGTCGCACCGGGCCGGGCACGTGTTTTCTCAGCCGTGTCCACAGATCGCGGATGACATCTCGCACGTGGCGATCGTACTGGCCGAATTGTCGTACCATCGGTGCCGAGCAGCGGGTGCTTCGATCGGCGGAGGCCTCCCGTGGCTCGCCCGAAGCAACCTGGAGGGGGTGGCAGCTGTGACTCGTGCTCATCGGTTTGCGATGGTGGTGACGCTGATGGTGGGAGCACTCGCCGCCATGGTCGGCGTTGCCGTCGCCCAGTCATCGGACGACGCCCCCGGTGGGGCGGCGAGCATCTCCGAGGACGAGTCTCGCCTCATCGACCTCGCGGCCGAGACGGGACCGATCCGGCTGCTGGTGTGGACGGGCGACGGCGCCGATCGAACCGCCGTGCTCGGCACCCTCGAGCAGACCGACGCCAACGTCCTCATCGTCTACGACGCGTTTCCGGTCCTCCTCGTGGAGGCGGACGCCGATGTCGTGACGACCCTGGCCTCCGACAGCCGTGTCCGGGGAATCGAGGAGGATGTCGCCGTGCCCCCGGCGCTGGCCAGCTCGATCCCGGTCATCAACGCCGACGACATGCACCTGCTCGGATTCGACGGGACCGGCACCGTCGTCGCGATCCTCGACACCGGCATCGACGTCGACCACCCCTTCTTCGCGGGCCGGCTCGTGTCGCAGTCCTGTTTCTCGAATGCCGCCGGCGCCGGGGGCAAGGTGACGCTCTGTCCGAACGGGATGTCGTCCCAGACGATCGGCGACGCGGCAGACGCAGAGACCGCCGCATGTCTGAACGTGGCCGACAACCTCTGCGATCACGGCTCGCATGTGGCCGGGATCGCTGCGGGAAATGCCACCGGGACGACCCCGGGCGCGCCCGGTGACGGTGTCGCTCCCGATGCCGGGATCATGGCCATCCAGGTCTTCACCCGCTTCAACAGTGCCGGCGACTGCTCACCGTCGCCGGCTCCGTGTGTGAAGTCGTTCAGCTCCGACCAGCTCCTGGGTCTCCAGCAGGTGGCGACGTTGGAGTCGGGCGGGAGCTTGCTCCCGAGCCACGTCGCCTCGGCCAACATGAGCCTCTCCGGAGGCAGTTTCTCCAGTGCGTGTGACGGCAACCCCCTCAAGGCGGCGGTCGACGCGCTGATCACGCTGAACGTCGCCACGGTGATCGCGTCGGGCAACAACGGCTTCCTCAACGCCGTCGGCGGGCCGAGCTGCATCTCGACAGCCATCGCAGTCGGCGCAACCGGCGACTCCGACATCGTGGCGAGCTTCAGCAACCGTGGGCCGCTCCTCGACCTCTTCGCGCCCGGAGTCTCGATCGACTCGTCGGTCCCGGACGACACCTATGGCCCCAAGCAGGGCACATCGATGGCGGCACCACACGTCGCTGGTGCATGGGCAGTTCTTCGCGAGGCCTTTCCGCTCGAGACGGTGCCAGAGACGCTGACAAGGCTGAGAAACGGCGGCGTGTCGGTCACCTACAGCATCGGCGCCCAGAACATCACGACACCTCGTATCGATCTGGTGGGCGTCGGCACGCCTCCTCCGAACGACGACTTCGCCGATGCCCAGCTCATCACCGGCTCGAACATCACCCGCACCGGCGACACCAACGTGGCCGCTACCAAGGAGCCGGGCGAACCTTCCCACGCCGGGAACCCCGGAGGTGCGTCGGTCTGGTACGAGTGGACGCCACTGGCGAGCGGCGCGGTCACCATCGACACCGCCGGGTCGGCCCTCGACACGATCCTTGCCGCCTACACGGGGAGCTCGGTCGGGGCCCTCACGACCGTGGCGAGCAACGACGACGTGCCCACGTCTCTGCTCTTGACCAGCCGGATCAACTTCATCGCCACGGCCAACACCACATACCGGATCGCCGTCGACGGCTTCGGCGCCGCGACGGGGCCGATCACGCTCAATCTGGTGCAGGTCGACACGACCGACCCGACGGTGACGGTGACCACTCCGGCCAGTGGGGCGACCTACGACCAGGGGTCGAGCGTGTTGGCGAGCTATTCGTGTGCTGACGAGCCGGGTGGGTCGGGCCTGGCGTCGTGTGTCGGTAATGTGCCGTCGGGGAGCGCGATCGATACTGCTACGACCGGCGCGAAGACGTTCACGGTCACCGGTGCCGATGTTGCCGGAAACAGTGCGACCGTGGTCCGAAACTACACGGTCGTGGCCGCTGCGCCGCCGCCGCCACCAACCCCGCCTCCTCCGCCTCCGCCGTCGAATCTGGTGGTGCCGGTGCCGGCTGCGGTGGATGGTTCGACGTTGACGGTGTCGTGGACGACGCCGACGGCGAGTCCGGGTGATCCGATCGTGTCCTACACGGTGTCGGCCGGTGGGCAGACGTCCGTGGTCCCGGCTGTGAGTGTTGCCGAGGTGGGCGTCGCGGCCACGAAGACGGTCACGTTGACGGGGGTCGATCGATCCGTCGCCCAGACGACGACCGTCCGCGCCACGAGTGCGGCCGGTCTGTCGAGCTCGGCGTCTGTCACCGCGGCGGCGTTGAGGTCGCGGATCTTCGTGTCGAATCGGATCGTGAGCGGTCCGGCGGAATATGACTTCGTGTTCGGGCCGCCGGGTGCGGCGGTGGCGACCGGTGACTGGACCGGCGACGGCCACACGGGTTTCGCG
>Ga0224508_10005002_pt1 | contig 10764 bp, 9 predicted proteins | sample SF_Jan12_sed_USG_4_FD_170157 | JGI IMG/M metagenome (GOLD analysis project Ga0224508, IMG submission 170157) | Sediment microbial communities from San Francisco Bay, California, United States - SF_Jan12_sed_USGS_21 | ecosystem: Environmental > Aquatic > Marine > Sediment | place: USA: California... | reverse complement strand
TCTGCTGCGAACAATTCTCCATACCGTGGATAACCCAATTGTTGATGTGAAAATTTCACGCTCCCCGTCGCTAGGTCGTGTGTCGGGACAACGCATCTGCTAGAGCGGCGTCCAAAACAAAAACTTGAACCAGTGGGTGCATGCGCCATGCCCGTCCTGCGTTGAAGCGTGACGTGAGGCACACAACGAATCGCAATCGAATGATGAGCGTGCTCAAGCGTCCGATAATCGGCGCGACGGACGGAAAAGCATTCGCGGGTGAAACGTGACCCAGGTCACCAAAGAGGCCGGTCAATTACTGACACAAACCGGCACAAAATGGCACGCGGGTTGGTGCTCGGGCGGGAAACCGGCAGCCAACGATTGTCAGGTACCGCTTATATTGCCTACGCTGCTGATTGAACCTGTTGCATGGAACAAGTCGACTCTGTCACAGAATGCGATCCACGCTATCCCGTTTTCGGTCGAGTGAACTCCGCAAGGGAGCTTATCTGCTACTTTGCGAACGTGTCTGCACCTTCCTCCAGAAACGCTGCCTCCTCGACAGTGCACACGCGGCCCAGCACCCGGTTGCGATGCGGAAAGCGGGCGAACCGTGCGACTATTTCACGGTGTCTAGCAAAGCCCTTGACGCTGCGCTGCAGTAGGGTTGCCATTCTTCGGGCGTTACGTCGGTAAGTCTCTGCAACGGGTGAACACCGCGATCCTGTTGCGCAAGCTGTTCGCTGTGATGAAACGGATGCAACAGAAACAGGCAGCCGATCAGTGACAATTGCGTATGTTGGCTGCGGGCCACGGCGCGGTCGGCGACGTGCCCGGCAAGATCGTCACCACAATAAGCCGCCGGCGTGCCACGGTAGCCATTGCGGGTGAGCTGGTCGAGTACGATTACCAGTGCGAGTGAGCGTTTCGCGTTCGCTTGTCAGTGGTCGAGAGCGCCGTCCAGCGCTGCGTTCATCAGATGAACGCAGCGCTCACCAATCTCGGTATCGACATCCGCGTCGGCACGGTACCAGAACCCATGCGCTCGAGCGCTGCCGCCGGGCTATGGGTGCTGTCGGCCAGCCAGTAGTCGATCACCGACAGAGCTTGTGGATCACTCACGATCCGTGCCCGTCGTCTTGGAACTCAGGAATCGAGCACCACCTGGCAGACCCAGCTCATATTCTGTAATGCGGACAACTCCTGCAGAACATTCGCCGGTATTTCCTCGTCAACCGCGACCACGCCCAGCGCCTCGCCACCAGGACGTTTTCTACCCAGACTGAAATGCGCTACGTTTATGGCATGTTTACCCAGAACTGTACCGACATCGCCGATAACACCTGGGCAATCCAGATTGCCGAACACCAGCAACACGCCCAGCAGAAACAGTTCCACGTCATAGCCGTCGATTTCGACCAGCCGCGGTTCCTGATCGGCGAACGTGGTCCCGGCCAGGGTCCGCTGCCGACCTGCTACATCGATGCGTAGTTTCACCAGTGTCTGGTAGTCGCTGCTGTGTTCGCGCTCCGTAAAGGCGAGTTCGATACCACGTTCCTCTGCCAGCAACGGCGCGTTCACGGCGTTGACGCTTTCGCCCAGCACCGGTTTCAACAATCCCTTGAGCAGCATGCTGTTTATTGCGCGCACCTCGCTGAATCCGGACCCGCAATATTCGACCTCGACTCGCGAAATCGCACCGCCGGCCTGCTGCTGGGCAACCTGCCCGAGCCGCTCGACGAGGACCAGCTGCGGCTTGAGCTGCGAAAAAGAACCCCAGTCCTGCACCGGGATATTGATTGCTTCGCGGAATACGCCGCTCGCCAGGGCGTCGGCAACCTGCTCCGCGATCTGCATGCCTACTTTGCGCTGGCTCTCGACGGTGCTGGCACCCAGATGCGGTGTGGCCACCAGGTTGGGCGCCTGCAACAGCGGCGATCCCGTGGGTGGTTCGTCAACGAAAACGTCGAGCGCCGCTCCCGCCACGTGACCCGAAGTCAACGCCTGCGCCAGCGCCGCTTCGTCGATAAGGTTGCCGCGTGCGCAATTCACGATGCGCACGCCTTTTTTACAACGCTGCAGGTTCTCCGCATTCAGGATTTCAGCCGTTTCAGGTGTGCCGGGCAGATGCAGCGAGAGGAAATCGCTGCGCGCCAGAACTTCCTGCAGGTCAGGCGCCAGCTGCACGCCAAGCGATTTCGCCCGATCTGTGGAAACAAACGGGTCGTAAGCAATCACCGTCATTTCAAGGCCCCGGCAGCGGGATGCCACGCGCGCGCCAATTTTTCCAAGACCGAGCAGTCCGATGGTTTTGCCATACAGCTCGACGCCGGTGAATCGTGAGCGCTCCCAGCTGCCTTCGCCGAGTAGCGAGTTGTGCGCCTCCGGAATATGGCGTGCCAGCGCAAGCAGCAAAGCGATAGTGTGTTCGACCGCTGCTATCGTATTGCCGGTGGGAGTGTTCAGTACCGCCACGCCCCCCCGAGTCGCGGCAGCTATGTCGATGTTGTCCACGCCCACGCCCGCCCGTCCGACGACTTTCAGCTGCTTCGCACACTGCAGCAGCCTGTCGGTTACTTGCGTGCCACTGCGCACGATCCAGGCGTCGGCATCCGCCACCTGCGTCTGTAAGGCGCCGGGGTCCACACCGATTGCCTCCACGACATCGAAGCCGCGCTCACGCAGCAACGCCACCGCTTCGGCGTCAAGTCTGTCCGAAATAAGTATCTTCAACTGTTCACCTAGGGTTTACCGCCCCATCGAGGCAAGAAAATCCAATGTTTGCGCGGGACGAAAGCTGGCGCTCGGGAGGTTCAAGTCGCGCCAGGCTACCAGTTGCCGCCATCCAGCGGTGAGATTCTGAATAAGTCTTCAGACGAGGTAAAGCGTTGGATTACGCTGATGCAGCAAGCCGGCACGTCCACGCCATATCTCGGGACACGCCACGGACGATGTGCCGGCCGGTTTTCGAGCAGCGATCGAGGCTCCACGCCATCCCGGGAGCGACCGGCAAAAAAAAACCCCGGCCGGGGCCGGGGTCTCATCAAGTGATTCACAAAGCCGTGAGCGAATTACATCATGCCCTTTATATTCACTTCTTTGCCGTCAACCATCACCTTTTCCGGGAGGATCAGGTCACCCATCGCTTTGCCGGATACGGTGGCAGTCTTGCCCATGTAATCGGCTAACAACGGCGCAGGCGCCGCCAGGGTGTGCATCTTGCCATCAATGTACAACGCCGCCGGAATGCCCATTTTCGCACAAGCACTGGCACAACCTTTCAGCGCGCCGCCCTTGTGATCGTTCCCGACATTTTTATTACTCATGGCCATGCAGCGGGTATCCACCAGCGTGCCCGACCACTCCGCCGCATAGGTGGCAAACGGCGTGAATAACAGGGCGGTCGCCGCGAAGGCTACTAATTTACGCATTACGCGTCCTCCATTTGAATGTTGCCGCGGCGCAGTAAGGCCGCGGATTATAAGCAATCGCACCGATCCACTACGAACCAGCACGAATGCGCGTCGAGGCGGTCAACACCTCTCCCGGCATATGACCCGCTATGTCGCAATAAGGTTCCGCATAATCGAAATTAACGTTGCAGCACCTCGGCGATGAAATCATAGGTTTCGGGCTGCACCCAGATCGTGGGGTCGTTGACTTTGAGCTTCGCTTTGCCCGTTTTGGGATTGGGAATGGGAATCAGCATGCCGTCGCGGCCGATCAGGTAAGTCTGCGGGACCACTTCGACGAAAAACCGCTCGGTCGCTTCTTTCTTGTGATCGAATAACATCGGAAACGAGAACTTATGCTCGTCTTGGAAGGCTTTCGCAGGTTCAAACTCGTCATAAACGGACACCGCGACTACGGTGAACCCCTGATCTTTGAACTGCGCGTGCAACTTTTCGAACTCGGGCATTTCCAGCAGGCAGGGGTAGCACCAGCTGGCCCAGAAATTCAGCAGCACGACTTTCTCCGCGGCCAGCGCTGACAGTTTCGGCACAGCGTCGTTCGCCAATGACCGGGCGGCAAAGTCGGGCGCTTTCACCCTCGGCGTTGTCTGCTCCTGTGCCAGGGTCGACCCGATTGCTGCGAGTATCAGAACAGTGCTTGCAGCGTGCAGGAGCGGGTATTTGGGCAATTTCCAGGGTTGTTTCATCGCTTCGAGCTCACCTCTATTCCACAACTTTGGCATCCAGAGGCTCGTCGGTCATCACACGGAAGTCCACTGCGGTTTTTGCCTCATGCCCGTCGGCGTAATCCAGCCACACACGCAACCGGTACCAGCCGTTCATGGGTAATGCGCTGTCCATCTCCAGATGATTTTTGAAATCGAAAGTCACTTCGGGTTGGAACGCCTGGATTTCTTCGCCGGTGACCCAATGGCCCATGAACGGCATCCCGAGCCGTGCGCGAATCCGCAGCGGGGCGGGTTTCCCGCTGGCAGGTGACACCGATACCTTGAACGGAACATTGGTTCCCGAGTCGATTTTGTCGGCCGGCAAAGCGATCTTTACGGCTGCATCAGGCAGCTGCGCGCTCAACTCGGGTCCGCCCGCGGTAGCCGGCGCACAAATGACCAGGGTGGCTGCGGCTGCAATCAAGCCACCAAGCCAGGCGATCCGATAGCTGCGCGTCATCTTTCCACTCCCCCACATTGTGGTTTGAGATCTATGCAGTTCGAGAGTGTGACATCCGATGCATTAAGGAAGTTCCTGCTGATCGGGCGCCGGGAGATACCTTATCAAGTACCTTTATATGCCGTAATGTGCGCCCGGGGGCGCCGGTCCGCCGCCAAACGAGGTTCATGACGTGGCAAAGTCTGCGCCGATTACCGCTGATTTTCTGGATAGCGAGCAATATACGCACGCGGCTATTGAGGCCTACGAGTCCGTATACGGCCGGGATTACGTCAGTCCCGGCGGCGCCGCAATGGCTCGCGAGCTGATTAGCAATCTCGCACTCCAACCCGATGCCCGGGTGCTGGACGTCGGCTGTGGCTTGGGTGGCAGTGCATTTCTGATGGCCCGCGAGTTCGGACTGCGCGTCGACGGCATCGATCTGTCCCACAACATGCTGGCCATGGCCCGCAACAGACGCGATGCTTACGGTTTGCGCGGTCGCGTCTCATTTGAGCACGGCGATTGCCTGACTTTGCGGCGTCCCGGCCGCTATGATGCCGTCTACAGTCGCGACGTTTTCCTGCATATTCGAGACAAAGCGAAACTGTTCGAGGTATTGCTCGACTCGCTGCGCCCCGGTGGACAGTTGCTGTTCACCGACTATTGTTGCGGCCCCGGACCATGGCGCGAGGAGTTCTCCGAATACGTGCAAAGCCGCGGCTACGCACTTCACATGCTTCCGGAATACGTCGCGTTCCTCGAAACAGCCGGCTTTGTTGCCGTAGAGGCACGTGACTGGTCGCATCGCTTCGCTGAGTGTCTGCAGGTCGAATTGGGCCGCATCCGCGCATCCGTGGTCGAAGACGACACCCGGGCGAAGCTGGAATCCGGATGGCTCGCCAAGCTGGCACGGGTCGCAGCCGGTGACCACCGCTGGGGCATGATTACGGCGTCGCGGTCAACGCAAGCTGGCGGCTGAAGGCTCTTCCCGATAGCAAGGCGGTAGACACGTGCCTCGACCAGGGCATCGTCGCCCAATGTCGGAGGCAGCGCCTCAACCTGCTGCACACCGAGCGTAATCGTCCGGGTGCCGTCGCTGGGTGCAAGAATGAGCGGGAACCACCTTATCGTCGACGGGCATCATGTCCACCCGGCGAAACAGCGCGGCGGCATGTTGCTTGTGACCGATGCAATGCCGCCCGTTGGCAGTGACCAGTCGGCATTCGCACTGCGTGGCGAAACCATCACGAATCACATCAATGTCTAACGAATTCGCCTAAGGCACGAATTCCACGATGTCGTAGCCGACATTGCGATCGACGATATGGATCAACCCACGGGCATCGACATCCACGTCGTTGGTCTGCGGCGCCGGTTGACCCGCAACCGGCACGGGAACGAAGCTGCCGACTTCCTGCGGCGCCAGCGGGTCCGCGACATCCACGATGCGCAGCCCGCCGGAGAACCAGGTGCAATACACCAGCGTGTCCTGCATCTTCTCGTGGAACTGGTGCGCGCCGAAGCGTGAATTGGGCGCCCTGCTCCAGGGGGACTCCAGCTCACTGACCTGGAACAATGACAGCGGTTTGATGTTATCCAGATCGGTTATGTCAAAGACCCACAGATTGGCATGCGGGCGTCCCTTGCGGCGCGTTGCTTCCCCGGCATTGTAGTACTGGTCCTCTTCGTCGATTGCCACCATCACGTCGCGGCCATCGAGCTTGAACGGCACGGGCATGACGGTATGCGTCGGTTCGGGAAACGGCGGGTGATAGTTGTAACTGCCGATCGTGCGGGGCTCCGCGATATCGCTGATGTCGATCACCCGCAACCCGGCGTGCCAGACACCGGCCCACAATCGGTCACCGAAACGCAGCGCGTGGTGCAGACGATTCTGAATGCCGACCCAATGCGGTTGCTCGCCGCCGGCGATGTGCTGGCCCGGCATCCACCAGCGCGACACCTCGCGTGGCTGGTGTGGATCCGAAATGTCGTAGTTGACCAGAATGTTGCCCTGATAGCCCGCCATTTCCGTAGAGATATAGGCATAGCGCTCATCCATGTCGAAACGGTGCACACCTTTGCCGCCGGTCTTCTCATAGTGAATCAGTTTCGGTTCGGCGGGGTCGGTTACGTCATAGAGCTTGAAGCCGCCGTGCTCGTACGGTCGTGCCAGCGCCGCCTCGAGCAAAGGAATGTCGGCAACGTCAATCGACAGCTTGTGCGCGAGTTCCGCGTCGCTGGGCGGACGTCCCAGAGTTTCGCGCAGCCGCGCCCTCGCCGGCGGCAGTGCCTCCGCTTTACGGCCGATGCCGGCGTTGTTCTGCTCGTGATTGACGATCATCAGATCGCCGACCACCCGCACTTTGTGGCTGTGCGATTCGGGATCATCCAGGGTGACGGTGGACACAATCCTCGGCCTGGCCGGATCGGCGATGTTCAGGATCGTGGTGCCCAGCTGCGCCGGATTGGGAATGTGACCGATGTAACAATAATCGCCGGCGACGTAGACCTGACCGGCCCCCGGCAGATCCAGATGCGCCAGATGCCGGGTATTGGCGAGTACCGCCCCACCATCGTACGGTGGATGCTCAGCCATCCGCATTCTCGCTCGCCGCGAAGCCATACAATACAGCTGGATTGCCGACCAGAATGCGTTGCCGAAAAGTGGACTCTGCAACCCATTCGTTCAGCAGATCGCACAGGTCGGCATCGTTGGGCATCGCCTTGGTAACCATGACGTGCGGCCAGTCGGTGCCCCAGATCGCCCGCGTGGGTGCCGCCTCGACGACAGCGCCCGCAAAATCGGCGGCCTCCGTATAGGGCAGATCACCGGCGGAGATCCGGTAAGGCCCCGTCAGCTTCACCCAGCAGCGGCCGTCGCGGGCAAGGCGCAGCAAGGCGGCGAAGCCAGGCGAATTGACGGTGCATCCGACCCGGCAGTAGCCCATGTGGCCTACCACGATCTCGACCGGAAAATCGGCGAACCACTCATCCAGGTCGGGGTAGTCGTCGACGTGGATCAGGAACTCGGCATGCCAGCCCAGCCGAGCGATTCTGCGGCACAGCCGGCGGATGGCGTCGAGTGGCGGGCCGGCGGTGGCCTCGGCCACGTCCACCAGGTTGAAACGCAGGCCGCGAATACCGAGTGCGTGCAACTCGTCGAGATAGTGCTCCGGCACTGTTTCGTCCAGTACAGCGACGCCGCGGCAGTCAACCCCGAGCCGCTGCATATCCTTCATAGCCTGTAACAGCACTGTGTTGTCGGTGCCGTAAACGCTTGGCTGCACCAACACGGCCCGCTCCACCCCGAGGACCGACAGCAGTGTCCGGTAGCCGGGCACCAGCGCATCCGGTGGCGTGTAGATACGTTGCTCGGCGTAAGCGTAGCGGCTTTCCGGCCCGCAGATGTGTGCGTGGCAATCGCAAGAAAGAGGGCCCATGAGCTGGGCCGGAACGCGCAGTTCCGGATCCGGTGCCGCGCAGTAAGGCGCATCCTGGCCGAAAGGGGCGCCGGTGCGGCGCTTGACATCAGTGCCCGGCATCGACGAATCGCCCGCGCCTCAGATAACGCCGGTGGAAACGAACAGCTGCTTGCCCTGTTCCGACACCATGAAGCGCACCAGCGCATTGCCCAGCTCCGGCTCGCGCGATTGTGCCGGTACGCCCGCGCGGTAGACTGTGACATTGCCGATCGCCTCTGGTAGCGGGCCTACCAGATGCACACCCAGGTCTTGCTTGAGACGAATCTCGGTTATCTGGCCGAAGCCTATTGCCTTGGCGTGTGTATCTGCGGCGAGATGCTCCATTACGGCGGCACCCGTCTTGGTGCGCACGATTTTCGCAGCAACCTGCTCCGCAACGCCGAGCCCGGCCAGCATTTTTTCAACATATTGTCCGCTTGACGCCTGGTTGAAGACCAGCTTGTCGGCGTCCAGCAGCGTCCGGGTGAAGTTTTCGACCGACGACAGATCCGGCTCCTCCGCGCCGTTTCTCACGACCACCCCGGCAGTGACCGAACCCAGTTCAGCGGTACTGCCGGCATCGACGCTGCCGCCGGTCAGTAATTCATCCATCACCCTGCCGGGCGCCACCAGCACATCGGCATCCGCCGTACCCTCTTCCATGCGCTGTTTGATTACCGGCGCCGTGGCGAACTCCAGTTGGAACTCTGTCGCCGACAGCTGTGAAAATGCCTCGACGCACAGGCGCACGCCTGTTTTAGGTGCGCCGGCGCTCAAAATCCGCAAGGTAACAGGTTCACTCATGCCTCATCACACGCGCAAGGGAACTGCTGGCACGGTTGCTAACCGGTGTATTCAAGAATATCCAGGCCGACGTTACGATCGACCATGTAAATACGGCGGTTGTCGTCCACGTACACGTCGTTCGACTGCGCCGACGGGTATCCCGCACACGGTTCGGGTATGAAGCAGCCGACCTCCCTGGGCAGCGCTGGATCGGCGATATCCACGATGCGCAGGCCGCCAGAAAACCAGGTTAGATAAATGAGCGAGCCGTCGTTCTTTTCATGGAACTGATGGGCGCCGAAACGCCCCCCGCCACCGGCGCGGCTCCATGGTGAATCCATTTCACTGACGTGGAACGATGACAGCGCCCGGATATCGCCAGGCTCGGTGATGTCGAACACCCACATACCGGCGTGCGGCTGACCCGGCTTGTGCACGTGTTCCTCGTCGACGCCGACAGCGATGCGCCGTCCGTCGATCTTTTGCGCGATCGGCATGAACGTGTGCGACGGTTCGATGACTGGTGGGTGGTAGTTGATCTCACCGACGGTCGTCGGCTTGCCGATATCGGAAATGTCGATGATTCTGAAGCCGGCATTCCAGACCGCCGCGAACAGCTCGTCACCGAAGCGCAACGCATGGTGAAGCCGGTTGCCGTAGCCCGTCCAGGTCGGCACTTCGCCGCCGGCAAGATGCTGGCCCGGCATCCACCAGCGTGAGACCTCGACCGGGTTCACCGGATCCGCGCAGTCGTAGATCACCAGGATGTTGCCGACGTAGCCTTCCATCTCCGTGGAGATGTAGGCATAACGCTCGTCGGCATCGAATCGATGGGTGCCGAATCCGTATGTTTTGGTATAGCTGAGTCTGCGCGGCGCCGTGCGATCGGAAACATCCCAAATACACCAACCACCTGCGTCGTACCCCCGCTCGCGCGCCGCATCGAGCACCGGGATCTGGTCCTCGCGAACGTTTATGAGCGCCGCCGCCTCCGCATCGCTGGGCGCCCGCCCATGCTCGTTCTCGAATGCGGCGCGTACCTGCGGCAATGCATTGCCCTTGCGCAGCAGGTGGCGTTTGTCCATTTCCACGTTGGTGAACATCAGGTCCCCGCAGATTCTTACCTTGTGCGTGTGCGAGTGCTCTGGGGGCTCGATACTTGCCACGATTTTCGGCTGACGGGGATCGGAAACATCCACGATAGACGTGCCGTTGGGCCGGTCCATGTGCCCGACGTAGGCGTAGTTTCCCTGCACTTCGATCTGGCCCGCGCCGGGCAGATCGAGGTGACCGAGACGTGTCACCCCATCGGTGACGTGGGATTGCTTTTTGCTCATCGTAAGTTAACCGGCTGTGTTCTCTCGCAGACGTGCGCGGCGTTTCTCCATGACATAGGGAATCGCCAGAGACACGAACAGCGTCACCCACAACACGTTGCCCAAGGTTGAGGAAAACAGCACCATGATGTCGCCATCGGACATTCTCATGGCGCGCAGGAAGTAGGTTTCCAGCAGCGGCCCGAGAATCACGCCGATTAGAATCGCGGCCACGTGATAACCGGTTTTGCGGGCCACGTAGCCGATTACGCCGAACACCAGCGCAAGGTACATATCAAACATGTACTCGCGGGCGACGAATGCGCCAACCAGCGTAAACGCTATGATCAGCGGTGCCATGTAATTGGTGGAGACAACGGTGATCCTCGACATGTAACGGGCCATCGGCATGATCGTCAGTATCATCAGCGCGTAGGTCACGGCCATCACCGCGAACGGACCATAGGCGAGATCGGGATCGGTCATGAACAGGTCCGGGCCGATGGTCACGCCGTGATACTGCAGTACAACCAGCATGATCGCGGCGGTCGCCCCGCCCGGAATACCAATCACCAGAAGCGGTATCAGGGTCCC
>Ga0224508_10005001_pt1 | contig 10766 bp, 8 predicted proteins | sample SF_Jan12_sed_USG_4_FD_170157 | JGI IMG/M metagenome (GOLD analysis project Ga0224508, IMG submission 170157) | Sediment microbial communities from San Francisco Bay, California, United States - SF_Jan12_sed_USGS_21 | ecosystem: Environmental > Aquatic > Marine > Sediment | place: USA: California... | reverse complement strand
GGCGTTGAAGGATTAGTTACTTTGGAGGATTTGCTTGAAGAGATAGTAGGAGAAATTGAAGATGAAAGCGACCTTACAAAACCCAGAGGGTATGAAAAAATAGATCAAGATACCATCATAACAAATGGAGAGATAGAAATTGATAAAATCAATGAAATTTTTAAAACCCAAGTTCCAGAAGGAGACGATTATGCAACACTAAGCGGTTTGCTACATGAGAGATTACAAGACATTCCACAAGCTGGAGATAAAATTGAAGTAGAAGATCTCCGAATAGTTGTAGAGAAAGTTCTCAAAAATGTACCCCAAAAAATAAGGATTGAGAAAATTAGAACTTGATTGTTTTAAGAAAAATGTTCTTCCAGTTTTTGTTTTTTTTCTTTCATATGAAATATAGATTCTGTATGAGAGAATGATTCTTGATATGATTTACCAAATAACATCGATTGCATTAGCATGTGATTTTCCGGAATTACAATTCCTGTTTGGTCATCAGAGTACATTATTTGTACAGTATCACCAATAGATGCCGTCATGTTTGCATGTATGTGGATCATGTTTGTGTCTGTAAAGTTAAACCCCATAGTTCCTGCATAATCCCTTACATCTTTTGTACCTTTAGCAGTCCACAATGTTACAACACCAAACTCGTTGGCAAAGATATCGTGGATGTCAGAAGGTTTAGGTGCAGTCTCTTGGAATCTAATATCCATAATGTGCAGATGCATTTGTCTAGTAGGGACCTTTATGGCCCTGACAAATAATGGTGAGTCTTTTCCAAAGTAAGTTTTTACATCATCGCCATGGTGGGGTTTCTCCGTCATTTCTATGGTATCTGTAATCTTTTTTTCTGTCTGCTCAATGTCTGCCCATCGTCTCACCAAAGTAACATCAAATCTAATAATTTTTTTGCCAAAATTTTCCCGTAGTGGTTCTAAAATTCTTCCCATTCCAGTAACATTACAACTTCCTTGCATTACGTGTTTTTTACCAATTGATTGGTCATAATTTGCACGAGAATTAAACAACAAATCAGATACGGCTTTATCGCCCACGGTAGTTTCTCCTCCTTGATAGATTGCCATTAAATTCTTTGGTTCGTAGAGATTTTTTTTGTTGCTATATCCATGTCCACCAGGAGCTGCATCAATTACTAAATCACAATTATCCAAAGCTGATTCAATGGTTCCAGAAATTTCAAAGTCTTTAAAATCATCTAACTTTTTTTCAGGTACAAAAACGTTCAATCCTCGAGAAAGCGCAAGTTCTACTTTGTCATCTGGAGAATATTTTCCAATTCCTACGACTTGAATTTGTGGGTCATCTTTTAGAAAAGCAGTTATCCTACTCCCAATGGAGCCATACCCATTAACAAAAACCTTTTTCATGTCTTCGGTAATATAACACGGGTTTATTTAGATGTATTAGATACAGCTGATTTTCGTCGGGTTGAGGTAAAAACTGGAAGCAGTCAGTTATCAAATAATCAAATTAGAAAATTAAATGAAATTATAATTCCATTAGCTATTTTTAGAATTCCTAACATTTTAGATTCTCCCAAAGAGTGGAAAATCTTTTTGAACGGTGACGCAGATTATTGACTAAGAGGATCCAGACAAAACATTGATTGACAAGTACCTTTAATGTATTGGACCGTAACAGATGCACAAACAGGGCATCTAGCCGTTTGGTAAGTTCCCCTTTATGGATTTGAACTGATTTGGTGAAGCCTAAATAGAGATTTGAAATTATTTTTTGGAACGGATGAAAATCTACGTTATTGCCCCGCCAGATTGAATCAAAACTTTACCTCCTGATTGAACTGTGAGATTAGAGGTTGCAAAATTAATGTCTAGAGTCACACCATTTGGAATTGTTAATACTATACCGTTTGGTATAATTACATCAGATGGTGCTGTTGCATTGCTAGTCATCGTACAGCTTGTATTAACTGTCCAATCACCTAAAGTAGGTGGAGCGCACAAGATAGGTGGAGAGATTTGATACTCGTAGACGGCATCTCCAAAACTACCTACAACAAACATCTTTGTTCCATCAGGCTTAAACGTAACATTAGTGAGACAATTATTTTGCACCTGTGGCACTGGAAAAAAGTCGCCAGAGTATGATGCAGTAGATATATCAAACGGTGTGCCAAGTGTGTACTGAAGTACTTTACGCTCAATTCCCTCTACAACAAACATCTTTGTTCCATCAGGACTAAACGCCATGCCGCCTATTTCATTACCCTCAGATGCAAGTGAAAAAAAGTCGCCAGAGTATGATGCAGTAGATATATCAAACGGTGTGCCAAGTGTGTACTCAAATATTATTTCACCATTAGATTCTAAAACAAACATCTTTGTTCCATCAGTACTAAACGCATGGGCAGCACCGGAATCAATTTGTGCAAAAACTAAAAAAGAATCTACAAAAGTAGGGGATACTGTAAAAGGTTCTGCAAAAGCACTTTGAGATAATCCTACCATTCCTAAAATCAAACTGCAAAAGAAAACAGATAAAATAATTTTTCCTTCCATGCCCAAAATTTATAGAATTTAGATTTATTTAATTCTGATCTAAATTATGAGTTTAAAATCAATTCATAACGTTAGCTATTCTATAGTGATGGTGCATTTTTCATGACTTAGAGGAGGAGATTCCCTTTTTTCCTGACAGCAGATAAACTCGTTAACACCTCAAAATAAATAAAATATTTGAGCAAATACTTAGATTAGTTTAGAATTAGAAATCAATTACAATAATTCCTAGAGTCACAAGATAATTTACTCCATATATGAAATCATCATCTGAAATCCTACCTTCTGCCCACCATCCTGCATTGCTCTTTACCCATGTGGGAATTTCTGTACCGCCAGAACCCTGAGTGGTAGGAGGTAATTGCATAATTTCTTTTTTAATTAAGAATTGAATTCCCTGAACAAATGAATCATCATCAATATGGCCATCTCTCCACCAGCCTGCATTGTTTTTTATCCATATGGGCATAGTGTAACTAGCAGAGGAGATTTTGCTTGCCTCAGAAATATTGACTTTGGACACTTTGTTGTTAATTTCTCCTAGGTAAACGAAATCGATATTTCTTTTTTTAATTTCTTCAATTACAGTTTGTAATTTAGCAAATTGGTCGGAATTTAGGTCATTGAGGTATTCTCCGCCTTGATAAATTGAAAACTCTTGGGGATGAAGAGAAATCACGGCAAAACCATACATTTCAATTCCCTCTATGGTTTGCGAAATTGTTTTTTCGGCAGATACACCTAAAAATCTATTTTGAGATGATACATATTCTCCAGTTGAAGTGATTTCTGGGAATCGATAGAGAGATGCGCCTTGTAATGAAAATGGAGGTTTGTCACTAAACATACTTGCGCTTAGGTGGGTATATCCGTTCTCTAACAAAGCTTGTTTGGTATCTTCGTTAAATCTATTTCCAGGTGGAATAAATATGGTAGTTGAAACATTTAATTTTTCAAAGATCTTATCAGAAGATTTTTTCAGCATATCATTTTGTTTTTGTTTATCATATACTGTAAATGGCGTGGAATTTAATCCATGATTTGCAATTTCTAAATTATTGTTTTTTATTTGTGTTTTTACAACTTCAACAATTTTGGAATCATTTCCAAATGAATCAATAATAACTCCAATAGTGAGTGGGATGTTGTTTTTTGAAAATAATTCAATTAATTCCAATTGAACATCGTTTAGCCAATAATCCTGAACATCATCTAGTCTAAAAGAAACGCAATAACAGGTTAAGTGGTATTCATTAATTGATGGCTGATAAATAACAGGTTTAGAAACTGGTTCTGAAATTAATGAAACGACAGGTTCAGATTTTGGTGATAGTACAGACTCTGAGTTTTGATTTTTTTCATTTAATTGAAATAATTCAAATTCATTTTGATTGCCAATAATTGCAAGTGTGGTTTTTTCCCAAAGAGAATCTTTAATGCCATCCCTTAAAACAGAAGCAGAGTATATTCCAGATGGAATACTAGAAAAGTAAGCATCGCCATTATTGTTAATTTTAGATTCTCTTAGAAATGGATGTTTTTGCCCTTCAAGTAAAACTGAGAAATCACCATTTTTTTTCAATATACTCTGCGATTCATCATCATACAACCTAAAGGAGATCAAATCCTGAACTACTTCTGGTATAGGAACGATAATTTTTTGATCTTGTGCAACACCTTGATGTATTTTTATGTTAGACATACTAGTTAGTAAGAACTCATCAAAGTAAACCTCAGCAAGATAATAGTCGTCTTGGTTACTGGTCGATTGAAGCCAATATCTCATTGTGTCTCCTTGCTCGTTAGTATTTCCCAAACGTTGTTCTTTACCAGTGTGTGATTTAATAACCACAGTTGCATTATTAATTGGAGATTCACCATCCTCAAAAAACACATTAAATTTCAAACCACCAGGTAATGGGATATGAATATCTAATTTTTGTGATTCATCTCCAAGGTTCACATATCCAACTTCAGAAAACATATCATTGACATATACTTCAATTTTGTATCGATGATCTTTTGGCAGAAAAACTAAATCAGGATTTTTTTCTAATTTATTTTCAAAGTATGGATCCTTATCATAATCCTTGTAGATAACATAATTGGTTTGGTAAGGATTGATTCTGTCTCCATTTGTATATTTTACTTCAATTTGTAACGATTGTAGTTCTTCAGAATATGACGAACCAAATGGAATTATCAACAAGAAAAATATCACCAGTACAGAAATAGGATAAAATAATGGCTTTTGCATTTTAAACACCAATTCTTTTTGCGCTAGTCCAGATAGCTTTTTTGCCAGTCAAATGTTCAAACATTGCTTTGAGAAGCAAAAAGTCTATAATTTGTTTAAACCCAAAAAGCAGAAATCCGGAATATAGTAATAATTTTGGATCCTCACCATCAATTCTAATTGCAAGAGCAGACATAAGAATATGAACTACAGTAAAAATACCTGCAGCCTCCAAAACCCACAATGCATCACCACTTAATACACCAAAAATGACATTTGCGAGAGAGACAAAGCCGATGATAGGAGTAACTATCATGCCTAAGAACAAATACGGTAATGCTAGTTTTTGTAGATTTCCAAATCTAGGATTTGTTAGAGCATCTGAGTGTTTCTTTAAAACCTGAATGTTTCCTCTATACCATCTTTTTCGTTGTTTCACAAAATCATTTAAGGTTTCAGGCGCCTCAGTAAAAGCTACGGCCTTAACACTTCCCTGTGTGATTAATCCAGTCTTTAACAGTTTTATTGTTTGATCAAAGTCTTCTACAATCGTTTCTTTTTCATAAGAACCTACACCTTCGACAAATTGTTTTTTGAATGCACCTAATGCCCCAGGAACAACCGTAATTGATCCAAACGTGTCAAATGCACGTCGGACTACTTGAATTCCCACAAGATATTCCAAGGCCTGACATTTTGTAATCCAATTAACTCTATTTCGTACTTTGATGTTTCCTGCAACAGCGACAACATCTTTGTTATTTTCAAACCCCTTAACAATTTCTTTGAGGGAATTTCTTCCTATAATGGTATCTGCATCTACAACTGCTATGATTTCTCCTTTGGCATAAACAAGACCATAGTTTAATGCAGACGCTTTTCCCCCATTTTCTTTATGCAATACTATGATCTCGTTTTTAAATTGTCTTGCAATATCTAATGTTCTATCCGTACTTCCATCGTCAACAAAAATAATTTCTTTTTGTGGATAACGTGTTTCAATCATAGATTCTAATGTTGACCGAATTACTTTTTCTTCATTATACGCAGGAATTATTACTGAAACTTTTAGAAATTTATTTAAAGGTGGTTGAAGACTTTCACGATGTTTACTCAAAACGGACATTGGAACAAATAACATCGTGGTCCAAAACGAAATGGTCATGGCCCATAGTAAAATTATCCTTGCAGGAGATTCTAGTAAAATAGTACCCTCATAAGCCACAAGCCCGCCTATTAAAAATGGGGACCCAACTAATACTAGCAGTAGGATTGATGGAGCTTTACGCCCTCCTTTGTTTTTGGAAATTAATGTTGGTCTTGCACTAAACATGTGATAAACCGATAAGACTCCTCCAATACCCATGGCAATCATGCTTAGAGTCCCCAAAATATAGAAAATTGAGACTGAAAGAAATATGATGATTGAAGCAGTTAGTACTATTTGTATTGGATCGTAGTTAATTTTTTGTTTTTCCAACTTTGTAGGTTTTTTTGATTTTAGAGTTTGAATGAATTTTGGATCACATAATGCGGTTGGTTCTTTTGAACTAGACTTGTTATGCTCAAAAAATCTTTTCTGATTAGAATTAGACATTATCGCTACTTCAACATAATATTATATTGTGGCTAGCTTATAGTTACAACTAGTTTGCCAACGTACTTCATCGATGGTAAATTTGTTTTCGCATTTTAAACATAAATATTCTGATGAAAGTTCAGAGAAAACCTCACTGCAGTTATTACATACATAATGATCCGGCAAAATCCTATAATCTACACCTAAAGCTTGAAGTTCTTTATTGCAACTTGGACACCTGTCATTTTCATATGTTCTCTCTTCTGAGACATTTCCACAATTATAATGTTCAAGTAATTTTCCTAATCTAAAATGCTGACTCTTGCAAGAGGGACATGAAAAGATTTGTGTTGTTTTCACGGAATTGCATTTGTAACATGCAATTTCTCGTTTCTCCCCCAAATTGATGATTTTCCCTTCTTTTTCTAATTGGTTTAAATGTAGTCGAATGGTTTCATCAGAAAAGCCAATCAGTTGTTCAATTAAGTTTAAGCTAACTTGTTTTGAGGATTTTAAAATAAAATCAACTCTATCTATCACCTTTGTTTTAACTTCTTCTTCGGCATTTTCTAACATTTGAAGCTGATCATTTTCCTTTTGGAAAAAGAAATCTTCTTTTTCAAGTGTTTCAAAAATGTTTTTCAGAGTTTCAAATCTAATTGGTTTTTCCATGTACTGATAAACTCCAAGTCGTATGAGTTCTTTAATTCCCTCATCTTCTTTTTCAGTGGCAGTTTCTAAAATCACACGTGCATCTGGTTTAGTATCAAGCATTTGAGTTAGGACAGACTTACAGTCCATATCAGGAAGCATATAGTCCAAGAGAACAATCGGAGGAGTGTTTTCTTTTACAAGTTTTTTAAATAATTTTACTGCAGAAAAACCATTGTCGCAGGAATGAATATCTGTATAATCTAGTTTGTCTAAAAAGCTCTTCAGGAGCATCGTAACTGCAGGGCTATCCTCTACAATCAATACAGGTGCTTTGATGGTCAATCCAACAATTTTTTTCTATAAATTGCATAAATAGAGATGTTTGATTAAAGTGAACAAAACTTGTACTTAATTCTCATGATATTCGTAAAAGGAAACAACATTTGAAGAAATTAAGACAATTTTATTCAGAAGACAGCATCAATAATTTCATGGTAAAAAAAGAGCCTTCACTGGTAGATTCTTGGTGATAGTTTCCTTTCAAAATATTTTCAAATTGTCAAAGTATTTAATCAAAATTAATTTTGAATTAAAAAAAACAAATATTATTTTCAAGTATAAAAATCAAAATAAAGATTCATAAAAACCTAAATGTGTATCATTAAAAAAAGACATGTTGATTCACGGACCATCTCTGGCAATAGGTGCAATTATTGCAGCAGCTTCAATACTAGTTTCATTTTTTGCAGTTAATGCAATAAATGATGAGCCAGAACTAGTAATAGAACCTGCACCAAAAATTGAAGACACAATTTCACCAAACGTGATATCATCTACGTTTATGGCAAACAGTTCTCCCATACTTGGTGATCCAAATGCTCCAATCACTCTGATAGAATTTGGCGATTATCAATGTCATTTTTGTAACGTACATTTTCACAATACTGAACATAATTTACTGGTAAATTATATTCAAACCGGTAAAGTTAAGATGATCTTCAAAGACTTTACAATAATCGGGCCTGATTCGGTAAATGCAGCTCATGGAGCTCATTGTGCAGATGATCAAGAAAAGTTTTGGGAGTATCATGATATTTTATACAATAATTGGACTGGGGAAAATAACGGATGGGCATCTTCTGATAATCTGTTGAAATTTGCCCAAGAAATTGGATTAGATGTGGATAAATGGTCAGAGTGCATGATTGATGCCAAACATTCTCAAATAATTACAGATAGTAGTAAGGATGCAAGAGACTTGGGAATTACCGGAACTCCTGCATTTTTTGTCATTGGACCGGACAATAAGATAACAAAGATTTCAGGTGCAAAGCCCTATGAGCACTTTGAGGAGATATTTGATTTGGAATTAGAAAAAGTATCTTAATTAGAAAAATACGATCTTTTCAATTTTAAAAATTTTCTAATAATAGGTTCAAAAAAATCAATTTTTGATCGGTCAAAATCAATACACCTTTTTAAATAATTAGGCACAAAATTGGTATTTTGATAAATTACAGAGCTAAATTTCATCATAGTTAATCCTTATATGAAGAATCAAGGAGGCAAGCTTATGGCAGCAGGGGTGGACGATATTGCAATTTACATACCCAGGCTTTACGTAGACGCTGCAGACTTTGCAGAAGCCAGAGGACTTGATCCTGCTAAACTTCAAAAAGGACTGGGAGTTTCAAAAATGGCAATAGTTGATGCTAATCAGGATCCTGCCTGTCTTGCAGCAAATGCATGTCTTACCATCATGCAAAATAACAAATTATCACCTGAAGATATTGGCAGACTTTATGTTTCAACAGAATCATCTTTTGATGAATCAAAGGCAATGAACTCTTATGTTATTGGAATGCTTGAGCAAGTTTATGGACAAGGAGCTTTTGAGCATTGTGGTGGTGTTGAAACAAAGTTTGCCTGTGTTAGTGGATCTTATGCGTTGTATGATAACACAAACTGGATTAGAGCAGGAGAGGCTGAAGGAAAAGCAGCCCTTGTTGTAGTTTCAGACATTGCAAAATATGATATGGGAAGTAGTGGTGAGATGACCCAAGGCGCAGGGGCAATTGCAATGTTACTTAATGATAAACCAAGACTTTTGGCCTTTGACCCAAGAGTTACTGCAACTTCTATTAAAGATGAATATGACTTTTACAGGCCATTTGGAAAAGAAACACCAATTGTTCATGGCCAATACTCTAATCTTCTTTACATGATTCAGGTAAGAAAGGCATTAGAGATTTTTAAGAAAAAAGCAATTTCATCAGGACTGATTAAACTAGAATCAGGTGAGACAATTTTAGACCATATGGACTACATTAACATGCACTTGCCTTATAGCAATATGGGCAAAAAGGCGCTAGCATATTTAGTAAGGCATGAGTGGCGTCAGCTTCCAAGATGGAAAAAAATAGTCCAAGAGATAGGATTAGAAGAGCCGGTTCCAAAAGATCCTAGGGGAACCATTGAATCAGTTCTAAGTGATCACGAATACATGGCAAAAGACCACGAGTTTACAAAATTATTTACAAAGACTGAAGAGTTTCAAGAAGTATATGATGCAAAGCTTGCAAGCTCTCTTGTTGCCTCAAAAATGATAGGAAATTTGTATACAGCATCTCTTTACCTTGGATTTAGAAGCAGTTTAGAATTTGAGTATCAAAAAGGAGTTAACCTAAATGGTAAGCGTATTGGTTTTGGATCTTATGGTAGTGGTGCTAGTGCGATGGTGTTTAGCGGTGTAATTCAACCTGAGTATGAAGAAATCGTAAAGACAATGAATTTGGAGGCAGAGTTAGGGCCTAGAAGGAAATTGACTCTAGATGAATATGAGAAAATCCATGAAAGCAAACTAGAACCAGAAGAATCCATGTTAAAGCCAAGACATGAATTCATACTAGTTGATGTCAACAAAACTAAAGAGTCCAGAGGCGAAAGACGATACGTCTTCAACGAGTAATTCATGCAAGAAGAAATTAATCCCATCAAAGAATATCTGTTTAACTATATAAAAAATTCTGAAAAAAGATTCGCAGATTTGTTTTCTCAAACAAAGATGGATGAGATAATCAATGATATTTTGGAAAACTGTTACTATAAAGTTGCATTAATGGATAATAAAGAAGAGAGTCTTGGAGTTTTAGCCACCGGAATTTTACATTATATGCTAACAAATGCTGGTTTGAGCAGTCAAAGAAAAGTAGAGTATCAGGGAGTTAAAATAGATATTGTGATTCCCGACTTGAAAACCCTGGAAAGAGACTCAAATAAAACTTTGATTATATGCATACCAAAGACATTAAATAAAAAAATTATTAAAGAAAGGATAGTACAAATACAAAAGATCCAGCCGGAAAAAAAAAATATTTGGTTTGTTTTAACTCTAGATTTAGGTTTTGAAAAAACATATGTTATTCAAAAAGAAAATACCTTTTCAAATATTATTTTTGATATAGCAAAATTTGTAAATGTTCAAGGACATAACAAATTCAAAATTTTACGGGTTTAGTTTTTTTATTTTAACAAAAAATCCATATCGATATTTTTCTTGAAATTTCTATAAAGTGAATCATCTCCAAGATTTTTGATAAATGGAATTGAGCCCAAAATTGGAACACCCGTCAAGTCTTCCAAGTCTCGTTTGAGAGTGGTTACAGAATATCCACCAGAATCAAAATTATTAATGATAATTCCTTTTATTGGGATTTTATATTTTTCACACATTTTGCAAGTCATTATTGTATGATTG
>Ga0224508_10005000_pt1 | contig 10768 bp, 3 predicted proteins | sample SF_Jan12_sed_USG_4_FD_170157 | JGI IMG/M metagenome (GOLD analysis project Ga0224508, IMG submission 170157) | Sediment microbial communities from San Francisco Bay, California, United States - SF_Jan12_sed_USGS_21 | ecosystem: Environmental > Aquatic > Marine > Sediment | place: USA: California... | reverse complement strand
CTGCCGAAACTGCGGGAATTTGACCGCGATCACGGTGCGGGAGTGCGATCGCTGTAGTGAAGCCGTCGCGCTCAAATTCAAGTACGACGTGGAGGAATGCCAAGAGCGTGGACAGTCCTATACGGTTCCACTCAAGGTGACGATTCAACTCGTCGTTTACGACAAGGATCCGGACACGGAAACAAAGAGCATCCGGGACATCAAGGAACAGGAAGTCTACTTCGGTGAGATCCCGATGCTCACGGACAACGGTACGTTCGTGGTCAACGGTACCGAACGGGTCATCGTCAGCCAGTTGCACCGCAGCCCCGGCGTGTTTTTCCAAGCCGACGCGGCACGTGTGACTCACACCTCCAAGGTCATCCCGTACCGCGGTAGCTGGGTCGAGTTCGAAATCGACCACAAGAACATCCTCTACGTCCGCATCGACCGTAAACGCAAGTTCCCTGCAACGATCTTCATGCGCGCGCTGGGTCTCGAAGATGTTCCCGCGATCTTCAACGCGTTCTACGATCCGATCGAAGCGCGTGTGAACAAGAGCGGCGGCTGGGAATTCCGGGTCGGACCCGGGCTGGTCGGCCGCAAGACCCGCACCGTGGTCAAGCGCGGAAGTTCCGAGTTGATCAAGAAGGGTCGCAAGATCCGCGAAGAGCACCTTGAGATTCTGCGCAAGGGTCGGATTCAGTGGGTCGCCGTCGGCGCCGGCGAGATGCTCGGTGCTGTCACGGTCCACGACATCGTCGATGAGGAAACCGGCGAGGTGCTGGTCGAGGCTGCCAGTCCGCTGACCGAGGAGATCCTCGCCGACATGGTCGAGCGTGGGATCAAGACCTACGAGTGCATCTTCCCCGAGCGGGAGGATGTGGGCGAGACGTTGATCGAGACGTTGGCCAAAGATCAGGTCAAGGATCAAAAAGAAGCATTAATCGAAATCTACCGCCGCCTGCGTCCGGGGGATCCCCCGACGGCGGATTCGTCGCGCACGCTTTTCAACAACATGTTCTTCGACCCGGCTCGCTACGATTTTTCGAAAGTCGGGCGGTTGAAGTTCAACACCAAGCTTTACGGATCGACACCGGGCCACGACCTCAACGAGGGCCCGGACCCGTCGTGGCCCGAGCACGTGGCTGCCCTGTGGGCCAGCGGCGAAGACCGCACTCCGTCCAGGGAGGACTTCATTGAAGTCCTACGCTACATGCTGAAGGTGCGCCGAGGAATCGGCTCACTCGACGACATCGATCATCTTGGTAACCGGCGCGTGCGCAGCGTCGGCGAGCTGCTGGAAAACCAGTTCCGGATCGGACTCGTGCGGATGGAACGGGCGATCAAGGAAAAGATGTCCGTCTATCAGGAAATGACGACGGCGATGCCGCACGACCTGATCAACGCCAAGCCCGTGATGGCGGCGATCCAGGAGTTCTTCGGTTCGAGCCAATTGTCGCAGTTCATGGATCAGACGAACCCGCTCTCCGAGGTTACGCACAAACGCCGCCTGTCCGCTCTGGGACCCGGCGGGCTGTCGCGCGAGCGCGCCGGCTTCGAAGTCCGTGACGTACACCCGACGCACTACGGGCGAATCTGTCCGATCGAAACGCCGGAGGGACCGAATATCGGTCTGATCTCGTCGTTGAGTTGTTACGCCAGGATCAACGACTACGGGTTCATCGAGTCGCCCTACAGGCGCGTCGATGAGGGTGTGGTTCGAAGCTTCGTGCGTGTCACCAGAGAAGGCGAGAGCAATCTCAAGCTCGATCAGGTGCTCGTCGCCACAGAGTTCGCCAAGCTCCGCGCCGGTGTTGCAGCCAAGGGCAAGGTTCCGCCCGAGGCGACCCCGCATTCGTTTTACCTGTCGGCCTACCAGGAAGACCGCGAAACGATTGCGCAGGCCAACACCCGCTTGAGCGACAAGGGCGAGTTCGAAAACGAACGGGTCAACGCGCGCCGGACGGGCGAATTCAAGCTGGTGCCACGGGAGGATGTCGGGTACATCGACGTCTCGCCAAAACAGCTCGTCTCGGTGGCCGCCTCGTTAATCCCGTTTCTGGAGAACGACGACGCCAACCGTGCGCTGATGGGCTCGAACATGCAACGCCAGGCCGTTCCTCTGGTGCGTCCCAAGGCGCCGTTCGTGGGAACCGGGATGGAGGCCATCACCGCCCGTGATTCGGGTGCGGTCGTCACCTGCAAACGTGCCGGGATCGTCGATCTCGTCGACTCCCAACGCATCATCGTGCGTGTCGGTGCCAAGGGTCAGGAAGACTTTGGCGCCGATATCTACACCCTCACGAAATTCAAGCGATCGAACCAGAACACCTGCATGAACCAACGCCCTCTCGTCCAGGAAGGCCAGCGTGTCGAGGAAGGCGAAGTTCTCGCCGATGGCCCCTGTACCGAGCGCGGTGAGCTGGCCCTCGGACGAAACGTACTCGTGGCGTTCATGCCCTGGCGCGGCTACAACTTCGAGGACGCGATCCTGATTTCCGAGAAACTCGCCCGTGAGGATTCGTTCACCTCGATCCACATCGAAGAGTTCGATGTCGAGGCGCGTGACACCAAGCTCGGACCCGAGGAAATCACACGGGATATCCCCAATGTGTCGGAAGAGTTCCTCAAGGATCTCGATGAAGCCGGCGTGATTCGTATCGGTGCTCGCGTCAAACCCGGTGACATCCTCGTCGGCAAGGTGACGCCCAAGGGCGAGACCCAGTTGACGCCTGAGGAAAAACTCCTACGCGCGATCTTCGGCGAGAAGTCCGGCGATGTCCGCGATGCGTCCCTGAATACACCCCCCGGGATCGACGGCATTGTCGTCGACGTGAAAATCTTCAGCCGTAAGGGCGTCGAGAAGGACTCGCGCGCAGAGGAGATCGAGCAGGAGTTGATCGAGCGGATGGAGAAGGATCTGAAAGATCAGATCCGAATCATCCGTGAAGAAGATCGTAAGCGCCTGATCCAGCAACTCGAGGGCGAAAAGCTCATCGAGCCATTGACCGACCGGCGTAGCGGCAACGTCTTGCTTGATACCGGTGCGGAATTGACTCGCGAGATGATGGCCGGTTTCGACACCGAGGTTCTGCGGCGCTGCACGATCAAGCCGTCTCACAAAGCCAAGCAGGACGAAATCCATCGTATCGAGGAGCGCACCAAGAAACGTATCGCCGTGCTCCAGCAACTCACGACCGAGAAGATCGAGCAGATGCGCAAGGGCGACGAATTGGCGCCCGGCGTGATCAAGATGGTCAAGGTCTACGTGGCGATGAAGCGCAAGTTGTCCGTCGGCGACAAGATGGCCGGTCGCCACGGCAACAAGGGCGTCATCGCGCGGCTGCTCCCCGAAGAGGACATGCCGTATTTGCCCGATGGACAATCCGTCGAGGTCGTGCTCAACCCCCTCGGCGTGCCGTCACGCATGAATGTCGGCCAGATTCTCGAGACCCACCTGGGTTGGGCCGCCTCGGTACACGGGAACACGATTTCCAAAATGTTGGAGAAGGCTCGTGGCGAGGCCGCGGCCGAGATTCGTGCACGAATCAAGCAGATCCTTCCGGGTCTCGAACGCACGGAGTCGATCGACGCGATGAGCGACGATCGCGCGATCGAGGTGGGCAAGGTGCTGGCCACCGGGGTTCGCTTCGCCGCGCCGGTCTTCGACGGTGCGTCGGAGGGTGAGATCAAAGAGCAGCTGGCGTTGGCCGGTCTGCCGGACTCCGGCAAGATCAAGCTCCGGGACGGAAGAACCGGCGTGAAGTTCGAGCAACTGGTTACGGTCGGTTACATCTATTTGATGAAGTTATCGCATCTGGTGGACGACAAGATTCACGCGCGCTCGATTGGACCGTACTCGCTGATCACCCAGCAACCGCTGGGCGGTAAGGCGCAGTTCGGCGGGCAGCGGTTCGGTGAGATGGAGGTCTGGGCGCTCGAGGCGTACGGCGCCGCGCACATCCTCCAGGAGCTGTTGACGGTGAAATCCGACGATGTGTACGGACGAACCAAGATTTACGAAGCGTTGGTCAAAGGCGAAACGGCCGTCGAACCGGGGTTGCCCGAGTCGTTCAATGTTCTGGTCCGCGAGCTGCAGAGCTTGTGCCTCGATGTTGAACTCTTGAGCGATCGCGCCGACGTCCATGGGCCGGCGACGATCTGACCCGGAGGAGCTCGTGAGCAGACCCCCGTTCTTGTTCGACAAAGCCAAGACGATCAACGACTTCAACGCGATCAGGATCTCTCTGGCCAGCCCTGAGAAAATCCGGTCGTGGTCCTATGGCGAGGTCGTCAAACCCGAGACGATCAACTACAGGACCTTCAAGCCCGAACGCGATGGGCTGTTCTGCGCCAAGATCTTCGGTCCGGTGACGGACTGGGAGTGCTTGTGCGGGAAGTTCAAGCGCATGAAGCATCGCGGTGTCGTTTGCGACAAGTGCGGTGTCGAAGTAACCCAGTCCAAGGTGCGTCGCGAGCGGATGGGGCATATCGAGCTGGCCAGCCCGGTCAGCCACGTCTGGTTCTTCAAGGGACTGCCCAGCCGAATCGGGCACCTGTTGGACATGCCGCTCAGGAACCTCGAACGAATCCTCTATTTCGAGGCTTATGTCGTCATCGATCCGCTCGATGTTCCGGACATCAAGGAAAAGGACATCCTGTCGGAAGAGCAGCATCGCGAGCTTCAGGACCAGTACCCCGATGGGTTCGTTGCTGGGATGGGCGCTGAAGCGATCAAGGAAATCCTCGCACGGGTCGAGATCGAATCTCTTGCCGCGGTACTACGCGATCAGATGCGTAACGAGACCTCGCAGCAGAAACGGCTCAAGTTCGCAAAGAGGCTCAAGGTCGTCGATGCGTTCCGCAAGTCCGGCAACAGGCCCGAGTGGATGATCCTGGATGTGATCCCGGTGATCCCGCCGGAATTGCGACCGCTCGTTCCGCTCGATGGCGGGCGCTTTGCCACTTCCGATCTCAACGACTTGTACCGCCGGGTGATCAACCGCAACAACCGGCTCAAGAAGCTGCTCGATCTCAAGGCGCCCGATGTGATCGTGCGCAACGAGAAACGCATGCTTCAGGAGGCGGTCGATGCGCTGTTCGACAACGGCCGCCGTGGCCGAGTCCTGCGCGGGAGCAACAACCGCCCGCTCAAGTCGCTGTCCGACACGATCAAGGGTAAACAGGGTCGCTTCCGGCAAAACCTGCTGGGTAAGCGCGTTGACTACTCCGGTCGTTCCGTCATCGTGGTCGGTCCCGACCTGAAGCTGCACCAATGCGGGCTACCCAAGAAAATGGCGCTGGAACTGTTCAAGCCGTTCATCTACAACAAGCTCGAGCAGGAGGGTCTGGTCTCCACGATCAAGGCCGCCAAGGAAATGGTCGAGAGTGAGAGCCCCGAAGTCTGGGATTTCCTTGAAGAGGTCATCAAGGAGCACCCGGTCCTGCTCAACCGCGCGCCGACGCTGCACCGACTGGGTATCCAGGCTTTCGAGCCCGTCCTGGTCGAAGGCAAGGCGATCAAGATCCACCCGCTGGTATGCACGGCGTTCAACGCCGATTTCGACGGCGATCAGATGGCGGTCCACGTACCGCTGTCCGCCAAGGCGCAAATTGAGGCGATGGTGTTGATGTTGTCGACGAACAACATCCTCAGCCCGGCCAACGGCCTGCCGATCGTCAACCCCAGTCAGGATATCGTGCTCGGCTGCTACTACCTGACGCAGGAAGCCAAGGGAACCCATGGCGAAGGACGCGTGTTTTCGTGTGCCGAGGACGTTCTGTCCGCCTACCAGTGTAACGAGGTCGAAACGTTGACGCCGATTGTCCTGCGTTACACCGGCCAGCTGATCGATCTTACGACCCTGGCTCCGAAGGAACGCGATAACGTCGTTCGAGCTCCGATCCTCGACGTGACCAACTACAGGCTGCGCACGACGGTCGGCCGGGTGCTGTTCAACGATCCGTTGCCGGAGGGGCTGCCTTTCCTTAACGGCTTACTGAAGAAGAAGGGACTCCAATCGTTCGTTCACCACGTTTATCTGCGGCACGGCATTCACGCCACGGTGGCGCTGGTGGATCAGCTGAAGGAACTCGGCTTCCTCTACGCCACGCGCGCGGGGGTTTCGATCGGTCTCGACGATATGGTGGTTCCTCCCGAAAAGGCCAAAATGGTCGAGGGCGCACGTCAGGAGCAGATCAACGTCGAGCAACAATTCCTCGACGGGTTGATCACCAACCGCGAACGCTACAACAAGGTCATCGCGATCTGGTCCGACGCCACGGAAAAGGTGTCGGAGGCTATGTTCCGTGAAATGACGCGTCTCGAGGACACGAACCAGGAATTCAACCCGATTCTCATGATGGCCGACTCCGGTGCCCGCGGCTCGAAACAGCAGATGCGACAGTTGGCGGGAATGCGCGGCCTGATGGCCAAACCTTCCGGTGAGATCATCGAAACGCCAATCACCGCAAACTTCCGCGAGGGTTTGAACGTCCTTCAATACTTCATCTCGACTCACGGTGCGCGCAAGGGTCTGGCCGACACGGCGCTCAAGACCGCCAACTCGGGCTACCTGACGCGCCGTCTCGTCGATGTGTCCCAGGACGTGATCGTCACGGCCGAGGATTGTCAGACCGCCGAAGGGATCGAGGTGTCGCGCATCGAAGAGGGCGGCGAGATCATCGAGGAATTGCGCGACCGGATTGTCGGACGCGTCACGCTCGAGGATGTTGTCGATCCCAACACCGCCGAGGTGCTCGTCCCGCACAACTCGATGATCGACGAAGATCTGGCCCAGGTGGTGCAAGACGCGGGATTGCAGACCGTGAGAATCCGCTCGGTGCTGACCTGCGAATGCGAGCGCGGAGTTTGCAATCGCTGTTACGGTCGCGACCTGGCCACCAGCCGAACCGTCGAGATGGGTGAAGCCGTCGGCGTGATCGCGGCGCAGTCGATCGGGGAACCCGGCACGCAGCTGACGATGCGTACGTTCCACATCGGTGGTACGGCGCGTATCGAAGAGCAGTCCGGGATCGAGGCCAGCAACAAGGGTACGGTGCAGTACGAAAACCTCAAGACGGTCGATAATCGCGCCGGAAGACCGACTGCGATCAATCGCAACGGCGCGATCGTGATCAAGGACCGAGAGGGCCGCGAGCGCGAGCGCTACAACGTGGTCTATGGAGCCGCACTGGAGGTTCGCGACGGCGATGTTGTGGAGCGCGGAGCCAAGTTGGCCGAGTGGGACCCCTACAACTTCTCGATCCTGACCGACATCGAAGGAACCGTTCAGTTCCAGGACATCGAGGCCGGTGTGACGATGAAGGAAGAGGTCGACGAGATCTCGGGTCTGGCCCAGCGTGTTGTGATCCAGAGTCAAGACGAAAAGCGCCACCCGCAACTGCTCGTGCAGGACGACAAGGGCAAGGCGCAACGCAAGATCCTTCTCCCGGTCCACGCGACGCTCATGGTGCAAGACGGTGCGGAGGTTCGTGGGGGCGATGTATTGGCCAAGATCCCACGCGCAACGACCAAGACCAAGGACATCACCGGTGGTCTGCCACGCGTCGTCGACTTGTTCGAGGCTCGTCACCCCAAAGATCCGGCCGTGATGGCCGAAGTCGACGGGATCGTGCATTACGGCGAGATCGTCAAGGGTTCCAGGAAGGTCATCGTCAAGACCGAGGATGGGGAAGAGCTCGAATACAGCATCCCGAAAGGCCTGCACGTCACGGTGCAGGAGGGCGAGCAAGTGACGGCGGGAGACGCCTTCACCGACGGCCCCAAGGATCCGCACAAGATCCTCGAGATCTTGGGAGAGCGTGAACTTCAGGAGTACTTGCTCGATGGGATTCAGGAGGTCTACCGGCTCCAGGGTGTGCAGATCCACGACAAACACATCGAGGTCGTGGTGCGCCAGATGATGCGCTGGATCAAGGTCGAGGACCCGGGCGACACCGAGTTCATCGTCGACGAGCAGGTGGACAAGTTCCGCTTTGTCCGCGAGAACGAACGCGTCCTCGAGGAGGGCGGCGCGCCGGCACGAGGCCGGCCGTTGCTGTTGGGGATCACACGCGCCTCGCTGGCTACCGAGTCCTTCATCTCGGCGGCGAGTTTCCAGGAAACCACCCGTGTGCTGACCGAAGCATCGATTTCCGGAAAGGTCGACTTCCTTCGCGGGCTCAAGGAGAACGTGATCATGGGCCGCCTGATCCCCGCGGGAACCGGGATGGACCGCTATACGGGTCTGCAGATCGAGCCCGACGGTCCGCCGGCCTACGAGGACGAGATCCCGATCGGCGTGACCGAGGAGGGGGCTCCCGAGGAGCCGGATCTGGACACCGATCGTTTTGCGGAAATGATCCGAGCCGCGGCGGCTGCCGCCTCGGCGAGCGATCCCGGTCAAGCCTCTTAGGCGAGCGGTCAAAAAGGGTCAGGTTTTGCATGGTGGCGTTGCGGGTGAGGCCCGACTCCCGGCAACGGTTTTGTGGCGGTCGGAGCAAAAAATGCCCGGCCTTGAAGCCTTCCGGCAAGCTTGCTAGACTCCCTGAGTTTTGCACCCCAATACCGGAAGAGCCCCTCTGCCCCCGGGTGGAGACGGATATTTCTCGGCTTTAGGACGCAATTAACCTGGCTGCCAGAAAGAGACGAAGAAAGTGCCCACAATTAACCAGTTGATTCGCAAGGGTCGCGAAAAAATCAAGGTCCGGACCAAGTCTCCGGCCCTGAACGCGTGCCCTCAACGGCGAGGCGTTTGCGTTCGGGTCTACACATCGACGCCGAAGAAACCGAACTCGGCACTGCGCAAGGTTGCCCGCGTGCGGTTGACCAACGGGATCGAAGTCACGACCTACATCCCCGGCGTTGGCCACAACCTGCAAGAACACTCGATCGTGATGATCCGCGGTGGTCGTGTGAAGGATCTGCCCGGCGTGCGTTATCACGTCGTTCGCGGAACTCTCGATGCGGTCGGTGTTGAAGGGCGTCGCCAGAGCCGCTCGAAATATGGCGCCAAGCGCCCGAAATCCTAACGGGAACCTGAGGAATCGATGCCGCGAAGAGGAAATGTCCCGAAACGGAAGGTGCTGCCGGATCCGATTTACCAATCGCCGCTGGTGACCAAGTTCATTAATTGCATGATGTTCGACGGAAAACGATCGACGACCGAGGCCATTTTTTACGGGGCGATGGAAACCGTCAAGGAACGCGCCGGTGAGGATCCGCTCAAGGTCTTCCGTAAGGCGGTCGACAACGTCAAGCCGGCTCTCGAAGTCAAGTCGCGACGTGTCGGCGGATCCAACTACCAGGTTCCCATCGAAGTCCGACCGCAACGTCGAATGGCGTTGGCTCTTCGCTGGTTGATCGGCTTCGCCCGGGCCCGTCCGGAAAAGTCGATGGACGAAAAGTTGGCTAATGAAATCCTCGATGCGGCAGGCGGTCGCGGAGCGGCTTTCAAGAAAAAAGAAGATACCCACCGGATGGCCGAGGCGAACAAAGCGTTTGCCCATTTCCGGTGGTAACAACGGCAAGGGTAAGTAGGTAGGCAAACTCGTTTTTGCGACCCGTAGGTGGGAGCACCAAACCGCGGGGGCGCGTGGTTCTTTGACGTGGCACGGAAGACTCCTCTACAGAGGATTCGCAATATCGGCATCATGGCTCACATCGATGCCGGTAAGACGACGACGACCGAGCGAATCCTGTTCTATACCGGCATCACCTACAAAATCGGTGAGGTCCACGATGGGACTGCGACCATGGACTGGATGGCGCAGGAACAAGAACGGGGCATCACGATCACTTCGGCCGCGACGACCTGCTTCTGGAACGACCACGGCATCAACATCATCGATACTCCCGGCCACGTCGACTTTACCGCCGAGGTCGAGCGCTCGCTCCGCGTGCTCGACGGAGCCGTTGCCGTTTTCTGCGCTGTCGGTGGAGTTGAACCGCAATCCGAAACCGTATGGCGACAGGCCGATAAGTACGGCGTGCCGCGAATCGCGTTCATCAACAAGATGGATCGAACCGGCGCCGACTTCGTGACCGTGATGGAGCAGATGACCTCACGTTTGTCGGCGCGTCCCGTACCCGTGCAGCTACCGCTCGGTGCCGCCGAGAGCTTTGAGGGCGTCATCGATCTGATCGAGATGAAGGCCCTCAGCTGGCCCGTCGACGAACTCGGCGCCGAGGCTGTTACAGGCGAGATCCCCGAACGGTTGAAGGCCGCGGCCGTCGAGGCGCGCGACACCATGATTGAGGCCGCCTGCGAGTCCGATGACCGGCTACTGAAGAAATTCGTCAACGGAGAGAAGCTCAGTCCCGAGGAAATTCGCAGCGGGCTGCGGACCGGTGCGATCGAGAACCGTCTCACTCCGGTGCTGTGTGGCAGCGCGTTCCACAACAAGGGTATCCAGCCGTTACTGGACGGGGTCGTGCAGTACCTCCCGTCGCCGCTCGATGTTGCCGCGATCGAAGGCGTCGTGCCCGATGAGGACACGAAGATCACGCGCAAGGCGGACGACAACGAGCCCTTCGCGGCGCTCGTCTTCAAGATCATGACCGACCCGTTCGTCGGTCACCTGGCGTTCATCCGGGTCTACTCCGGTTCGCTGGAATCCGGGGCGCACGTTTACAACCCGGCGCGGCGGACGCGCGGACGGGTGGGGCGTTTGCTCAAGATGCACGCCAACAAGCGCGAAGACATCAAGCGCGTCGGGAGCGGAGACATCACTGCGGTGGTCGGTCTGCGCAACGTCACGACCGGCGACACGATCTGCGACGAGA
>Ga0224508_10004999_pt1 | contig 10769 bp, 7 predicted proteins | sample SF_Jan12_sed_USG_4_FD_170157 | JGI IMG/M metagenome (GOLD analysis project Ga0224508, IMG submission 170157) | Sediment microbial communities from San Francisco Bay, California, United States - SF_Jan12_sed_USGS_21 | ecosystem: Environmental > Aquatic > Marine > Sediment | place: USA: California... | reverse complement strand
CAGCGCCGCGGCGCCGATGATGCACAGCACCAGGCCGAACGCGCTGTCGCCGGCCGAGATGCGGTTCGCCATGATCATGAGCACGCCGGCAAAGCCGATCAAGAGCCCGGCGTGGCCGAGCCAGTGCAAACGTTCGCCGAGCAAAAAGCGGCTGAACAATGCGACGAGCAGCGGCACCGAACTCGCGATGATCGCCGCCAGGCCTGCGGGGATCACGGTCATCGCCTGGAAGTTCAGGCCGAGATAAAGGCTGTTCTGGCAAACGCCGAGGACGAGGATCGCGAGCCATTGTCGCGGCTGTGCTGGAAAACGCTGGCCGAGCGCCAGCGCGATGGCGACGGCGACGCCGCCGGACAGGAGAAAGCGAAGGGTCAGGAGCAGAAAAGGCGGCGCATCTTGGAGCGCGAGCTTGACCGCGCTGAACGCCGAGCTCCACATCAGCGCAAAGCCAATGCCCATGATGACGCTGATCGGATCGAGCCGCCAGCCATTGTCGATATCGGTGGCTTGGCTACGGATGGATGATCGTCCCGGCTTTGGCCAGTCGCTCGATCTCGGTGGGTTGATAGCCGAGGCTCTCCAGGATCTCGATCGAATGCTCGCCGAGGGCTGCGGTCCTGAAATCGGGCTCGGGAGGCTCGTCCGCGAACTTCAGCGGGTTGCCGACATGTTCCCAGCCGCGCGCGTCTTCGATGAGCATGGCGCGGGCGCGCACCTGCGGATCGTCCAGGGCCTCGCGCAGGTTTTGGACAGGGGCGAAGGCGATGTCCTTGTCCGCCATCCAGGTGATCCACTCGGCCTGGGTCTTGGTCAGGAATAGCTCCTTTAGAAAGGCGCGCACCGGCGCTTGCGGCTTGCCTGGCGGCAGCTTGCAAAGCTCGACCAGGTCCGGGCGATCGAAAGCGCCGAGAAGGTTCGCGGCGAACTTGATCTCAGCGCCACCGAGCACGATGAAACGGCCGTCCGCAGTCTCGTAGATATTGAGCAGCGCCTGGCCGCCCCAGGTGCGCTCGTCCTTCACGACAGGCGGGCGTTTTTCCACCATCGGCGGGCCGAGATTGTTGGGGATCGAGGCGAGCAGCGCGTCCATCATGGCGAGGTCGAGGTCATCGCCTTCGCCCGTCGTCTCGCGCCGAAACAGCGCCATCATGATTCCGGCGAGTCCCATGTTCGCGACCAGCATGTCGGCGACCGCGACACCCGCCATGGTCGGCTTGCCGTCCATGCCCTCGTTGACCGACATGGTGCCGGCCATCGCCTGCACGGCCGGATCGTGAGCGGCGCGGCCGGCATAGAGCCCTGTCTGCCCATAGGCGGAAAGGGACGCATAGACAATCCGCCTGTTGCGCGCGCGCACCGCGTCGGTGCCGATGCCGAGGCGGTCGGCGACGCCGGGTCGGAAGGCCTCGACGAACACATCGGCTGTCTCGGCGAGACGAAGCAAGATCTCGACGCCGGCCTCATGTTTGAGGTTGAGCGCCAGGCACTTCTTGCCGCGATGGGTGTTGGCGAAATAGACGGAGACGCCATCCCGTTTGAGGCCGATTTCACGATTGGGCTCGCCGGTAGGCGGCTCGATCTTGATCACCTCGGCGCCGTGATCCGCCATCATCTGGGTCATGGCGGGGCCGGGCAAAAACAGGGACAGATCGACGACGCGGATGCCTTCCAGCTTCATCATTTTCGTACTCGTCTCAAACCGGATTTCGTTCGATCAGCTGCTTGGCGATGATGATCCGCTGGATCTCGTTGGTGCCCTCGCCGATGCACATCAACGGCGCGTCTCGATAGTAGCGTTCGATATGGAACTCCTTGGAGTAGCCGTAGCCGCCGTGAATGCGCATCGCTTCCAGGCTGTTCTCGACCGCGGCCTCGGAGGCGTAGTATTTCGCCATGCCCGCCTCCATGTCGCAGCGATCATTGCGGTCATAGGCGTCGGCCGCGGACAGCGTCAACAGCTTCGCCGCCTCGACCTTCGTTGCCATCTCGCCGAGCTTCAGCTGGATCGCCTGGTGCTGACAGATGGGCTTGCCGAACGTCTTGCGCTGTTGGGCGTAGCGCACGGAATCCATGAGCGATGCATTGGCCAAGCCAACGCCACGCGCCGCGACGTTGATCCGGCCGATCTCCAGCCCGCCGAGTGCGTGATGAAAGCCGCGCCCTTCCTCGCCGCCGATCAAACGGTCCGCCGGAATGCGAAAATTCTCGAAAATCAGCTCGGCGGAATCGATGCCGTGATAGCCGAGCTTTTCCAGCTTGCGACTCGCGCGAAAACCATCGCCTTTCTCGGCGAGGAACATCGACATGCCCTTGTGCCGTGGCTCGACCTCCGGGTCGGTCTTGGCCAAAAGGGCGAAACACGTGCCCTGAATGCCGTTGGAGATCCAGGTCTTGGTGCCGTTCACGATGTAGTCGTTGCCGTCTCGAACGGCGCGCGTGCGAATCGCCTGCAGATCGGTGCCGCAATCCGGTTCGGTCAAGGCCAGCCCGCCTCGGACTTCGCCGGTGGCGAAGCGCGGCAGAAAGGAGGTCTTCTGTGCATCGGTGCCGAAGCGCTGCACGGCTGACGCCATGATCAGGTGCGAGTTGAAGATGCCGGTGAGCGACATCCAGACCTCGGAGATCATCATGACGATTTTCGCGTAGGTGCGCGCTGACAGACCGAGCCCGCCATGGTCCGGCGAGATGGTGGCGCCGAACAGGCCAAGCGCCTTCATCTGCTCGACCATCTCGGCGGGGTAGATATCGCCGTGTTCCAGTTCGAGCACGCGCGGTCGCACCTCGCGCTCCAGCCACTTGTCGATGGCATCGAGCATCTGGCGCTCGTCGGCTTCGCTGATCGCGGTATGATCCGGCTCGACGTCAGTCATCCTGAGCCCTCCCTTTGGTCGAACGGACAAACGGCCGAAAAATGCGTCGCGATCTCCTTTCGAGTCGCGATCCAGACATCGTCGTGACGTCTGACATGCTCGATGAAGCGCTCCAAGTAACCGATGCGGCCGGGCCGCCCGATCACGCGCAGATGCAGGCCGAGCGACATCATCTTCGGCGCCGTCTCGCCCTCGCGATAGAGCCAATCGAACGTATCGATAGCATATTGCAGCCAGTCCGCCGGCGTGTAGGCGGGCGTGGTCCAGAGCTTCATGTCGTTGGTGTCGAGGGCATACGGCATGACCACGATCGGCCGGCCATCTTCGGATGACCAAAACGGAAGGTCATCGCTGTAGTCGTCCATGTGATAGAGAAACCCGGCGTCGACCAACAGCCGGCGCGTGTTCGCCGACGTCAGATAGCGCGACAGCCAGCCCGCGGGGCGGGCGCCGGTACTTTGCTCCAGGCTTGTCACAGCGTTCTGAATGAACGTTCGCTCCGCCTGTTCATCCATCTGAAACTGATGCACCCAGCGGTGGCCGTGGCAGCAGATTTCGTGGCCATCGGCGACGATGGCGGCGGCCAGGTCGGGTGCTCGCTCCAGGCTTAAGGCTGCGGCCGTGACCGTCGCTTTGACGCCATGCGTTCTGAGCAGGCCGAAGACGCGCGGCGCGCCCGCCTTGATGCCGTAGCGGTAGTTGCTCTCATTGCCGAAATTGCGGATCGGTTTTTTCAAACTCAGACCTAACTCGTCCACCGGCTCCGGACCGCGGTCGCCGTCCTGCACCGACATCTCGGCACCTTCCTCGACATTGACGACGATGGACAAAGCGAGGCGGGCGTTGCCGGGCCAGGCGAGCGGTGCGGTCATGTGTGCGGTCCGTGCGGAAGTTCAGGGAGTCGAAAATCGAGCATGACTTCGAGTGCTGCGGCCGCGGCCAGCACCATCGCGTCAGCGCCGCACCGCCCGATCACCTGCAAGCCGATCGGCAGGCCATCGCGGCTGAGCGCTATCGGCAAGCTGACCGCAGGCGCGGCGGCGAAATTGGCGAGCGCGGTGAGATCGGCCTGGTTTGATGGGATGGGGGCGTCGAAGGAAAAGGCGGTTTGCGGTGTCGTCGGCATCAGCAGCATGTCAACGGTGTCAATGAGCGCATCGAACCCATTCCTGACGCGCTCGATGTTCTTTCTCGCATCGGCCAGGCGCTCACTTGAAACATCGGCGCCGTAGTCGAGGAGCTTTGTGAAGCTTTCGGAGAACGCGGTTGGATAGCGTTCGCGATCGTCCTGAAAATGCTCTGCAGCTTCGGCCTCGATGAGAAGCAGGCCGGCGCGCCGCACGCGTCCTGGATCGTGGCCATCGATGGTTCTTGCGGAGACCTGAACGCCGGCACGATCGAGTCTACGCAAGACGGACTTGAAGGCCTCGGCGACGTCATCAGCGATATCCGCCTTCGCGACATTCGCGAGACGAGCGATACGCAATGCTCTCAGGTCGACATCGTCGACTTTGGAATTCGTGATCGCCTCGTACCAGAAACGGAGATCGGCCACAGATCGCCCGATCGGGCCGACCTGGTCCATCTCCCGGCACAAGGGCTCGATGCCGGCATTGTCGATCTGCCCGTGGCCGGGCTTGTAGCCGGCGATGCCGCAATAAGCGGCCGGCAGGCGGACCGAACCCATGGTGTCCGTGCCCAATGCGAGCGGGCAAAGCCTGGCCGCGACCGCCGCTGCCGAACCGCCGGACGAGCCGCCGGGGGTATGGCCGTGACGCCAGGGATTGTGGGTGCGGCCGGAATGCGGGTTGTCGTTGGTGGCGCCGAGCGCACCTTCATGCATGCGGGTATGGCCGAGGATGATCGCGCCTGCAGCGCGCAGCCGGGCGATGATCTCCGCATCCCGTTTGGCCGGCCTTTCGGCGCGCGGACCGAGACCGCTTCGGGTGACCAGACCCTCGATGTCGATATTCTCTTTCGCCGCGATCGGAATGCCGTCCAACGGTCCGAGGCGGTGCTTTCGGGCATCGCTGGCTTTGGCCTGGTCCCGCGCGCGCTCGATATCAACGTGAGCAAACGCGTTGATCGCTGGGTCGACCTGCTCAATGCGCTCGAGACAATCTTCGATCACCTCCACAGCCGAAACCTCCCGCCGCGTCAGGCGACCCGACAAGGTGACGAGGTCCAAGTCCATGCCGTCGCTCACAGCGACAGCAACCGAATGGGTTTTTGGCGCGAGTCGATCTGCGTTAGATCTGCCGTTTCGCCAGCACCTACCGTTTCAACACCAACCTCGACGCCCAGCTTTTGTCGAAGGAGTGTCGCCAGTTCACGTTTGACCTCGGATCTCCCAAGCGCATCCGTGCGGACTTCGACGATGACCGTCATCTCTTCCCGATCTCCCTTGCGATCGACCCTGCAGATATACTCGCCGAGGGCGTCGCCGTGCTCCTGGAGATGCGCGCCGATTGCTGTCGGATAGACGTTGACTCCGCGAAGCTTGACCATGTTGTCGCTTCGTCCTTGAAAGCCGGCGATGCGCCTCTGGCCGAGGTCGCTCGGCCCCGCTAACTCAGTCGTCACGTCCTTGGTGTCGTAGCGGATGATTGGGTAAACAGTGGTCTTGAAAAGGCAGGTCACGCAGATATTGCCGGGGTGGCCGGCCGCCACGGGCTGATCGGTTTCGGGGTCGAGAAGCTCGACGAAGTGGGCGTCCTCGAACAAGTGGAGGCCGTCCTTGTCAGGCCCTTCGGTCGCGATGATGCCGGTATCGCCGACGCCGTACCAATCGAACACGTCGGCACCACCCCACATGGCGGAAACCTCGTCGCGATCGTCCTGGCCGATCTGTCCAGAAATCATGCGCACGTCGAGCTCGGCAGGATCGATGCCTTGCTCTTTGGCGACGCTGGCCAGGCGTTTGATGTAGTCGACGAAGCCGAGCAGCACGGTCGCGCCGAAGCGCTGGATGAGCTGCACCTGCTGCACCGACGGTGTTTCGAGTCCGGTGCCGGCCGGAAGGAACAGGGCCTTGGTGAAATGCAGGATGGCTTCGCGGATATAGTGACCGCCGTTGACCATGCCGAAGCCGTAGACCGCGTGTGCGATGTCATCATCACGCAAACCCTGCAGGCGATAGGCGCGCGCCAGGAGCAGGTTTTGCACTTCGCGATCCCAGGCGCCGAAAAACAGCGGCTGCGGCGCGCCGGTGGTGCCGCTGGTGGTGTGCAAGACCACGCTTGGACGCTCGCCGTCCCCCAAAGACTCGATGCCGTGATAGTCACCAAGGGGCGGCGCCACCCCGATGCTGGCCATGAGGTCGGCTTTGGAAAAGGGCGGCAGTTTTTCGATGTCGTCCAATCCGCGGATGTCGCCGGGCTCGATGCCCTCCGCCGACCAGCGACGCCGGTAGAACGGCACCTGCCAGGCGCGCGCCATCACCTCGGCGAACCGTTTTTCCTGGACTTGCCTGAGCTCATCGCGGGAAAGCCTGGCCGTGTCGTCAAGATATGCCTGGCCGATCGGGTAGGCGCGCATCAACTCCGCGATCCGCGCTTCCTCGAAATAGCCGCTCATGACGACGGCGCCGCAATGAGGTCGACGAGATGACCAACGTTCGTGACCGCCTCCAGGTCGTCGACCAGCAGGATCAGCTTTTCCGCATGATCGGCGGGCAGGGGACGGGCGGCGAGCGCCCAGTTCCGTCGGAATTTTTCGAGATGGGCATCGCGTGTCATCGGTTTTTTCGGATTGCCGTAGACCACGTCCATGGTGATCTCATGCGTGGCCTGATCCTTCAGAGCGACCGCCACCGTTACCGGCGTCAGCGCGTTCTTGTCCGGGTTGTCGTCGACCTCGACGGCAATCCGCCGACCGAGGGCGAGTCGCTTCTGGTCGCTTAGAGCTTTTGGCGAAAAATCCTCGATGCTGACGCCATCGCTGATCAGCGCCGATGCCAGCACGTAGGGCGCCGACAAGCGCGCGTAGTTGGCTTCCATCACGTCCTGGATCGGCCGGCCGACCAGCTGTGCGGTCAGCGGTGGCACGCGGCAGGTCACGCGCTCGACGGCATCCGCGTTGAAACCGTGCTCACGTTGCAGCGTCAGCAAGCCATCGAGCACCCCGTGGGTGGCGCGGCCAGAGGGGAAGGGCTTGTGCGCGATCTCTTCGATGCGCCAGGTCTTGCCGAGCGCATCCAGGCTGGGCGCGAGATCGTAGTCGCCCTCGAACAGCGGGAAGAAACCAAATTCGCCCTCCAGAACCGAAGCGGGTGCGGCGAGGCCGCGTTCCGCCATGTCGGCGGCAACCATGGCGTTTCGCGCGTTGAAACCCATCTGCATGGCGAGCATGACGCCGCCATCGACATGCGCCTGCATCGTGCCGGAAAGCTGGGCAAGCGCGATGCCGAATGCGTTGATCAGGGTCGCGCGATCGAACGCGCGCAGCTTGCCGAGGGCGGCGACCGCACCGAAGGCGCCGGCGGTCGCCGGGCGGAAAAAACGGAGCTTGGCGTTCGAGGCGACGCCGATATGGGCGGCGACGTCGACGCCGAGAATGGCTGCGGTGATCAGGGCTCGGCCGTCGACGTCGCCTTTGCGTTCGGCTTCGGCGATCGCGGCCGCCAGAGGGACGGTCATCGCGTGTACCACGGCGCCTTCATGCACGCAGTCGAATTCCGAGTTGTGCATCTGATAGGCGTTGATCATGGCCGCGGCCGAGGCGGGCAGGCGATCGCCGAACACCCAGACGCGCGCGTCGTCGGCGCTGCCCTGGAGTTTGGCGCTGGCGATCAGCCCGTCGAGCCATGGTCCGGCGCTGCCGGCGACACCGACGCCGAAACCGTCGAGGATGAAGGTCTTGACGGCGCGGACTGCCGATGGCGGCAGGGCCTGGTAATCAGTGTCGATGACATGGTCGGCGAACGCGCCGATACCGTCCTTTGTCATGTGCACCTGCTCCCGACGCTGCTGATCATCCCGACGTCAATCGCAGCAATGATGACAGGAGCAGCCCGGCCAATCCAGCCCGACACGCCGTGTCAACGCAAGTCGCGAATGCGCTTGGCCTTGCCGCCGGAGCGTTCGACCTCGCCCGGCGCCGCCACGGTGACGGCGCTGCTGATGCCGATGCTCGACTTGATGTGATGGGCGAGTTCCGCGGCGGTGGCCGAGCGCGTTGCCTCGTCGGCGGCGTCCGCGCGCGCTTCGACGATCACCTCGAGGGTATCCATGGGGCCGTCCTTGCGCAGCTCCAGGATGTAGTGCGGCGACAGGCGCTGGTCGGCGAGGATCAGCTCCTCGATCTGGGTCGGGAACAGGTTCACGCCCCGGATGATCAGCATGTCGTCGGAGCGGCCGGTGATCTTTTCCATGCGGCGCATGGTTCTCGCGGTGCCGGGGAGCAGGCGGGTGAGATCGCGGGTGCGATAGCGGATGACGGGGAAGGCTTCCTTGCTGAGCGAGGTGAACACCAGCTCGCCCTTCTCACCATCCGGCAAGACTTCGCCGCTCACGGGATCGATGATCTCCGGATAGAAATGATCCTCCCAGATGTACAGTCCGTCCTTGGTCTCGACGCATTCGTTGGCGACGCCCGGCCCCATGACCTCGGATAGGCCGTAGATGTCGACCGCGTCCATGTCGAAGCGGGTCTCGATCTCGCTGCGCATCGCTTCGGTCCAGGGTTCGGCGCCGAAGATCCCGACCTTGAGCGAGCATAGTCGGGGGTCGAGGCCCTGGGCCTGGAACGCGTCGGCGATCGCCAGCATGTAGGAGGGTGTGACCATGATGATGTCGGGCTTGAAGTCGCCGATCAGCTGCACCTGGCGTTCGGTCATGCCACCGGACATTGGCACCACGGTGCAGCCGAGCCGCTCGGCGCCATAGTGCGCGCCGAGGCCGCCGGTGAACAGGCCGTAGCCGTAGACCACATGCACGAGGTCGCCAGGCCGTCCACCGGAAGCGCGGATCGAGCGCGCGCACATGTCCGCCCAGACATCGATGTCGTGCTGGGTGTAGCCGACCACGGTCGGCTTGCCGGTGGTGCCGGAAGAGGCGTGGATGCGCGCGACCTTCTCTCTCGGCACCGCGAACATGCCGAACGGGTAGCTTCGCCGAAGGTCGTCCTTGTTGGTGAATGGAAATTTCGCGAGGTCTTCGAGCGTGGCGAGGTCGTCTGGATGAATGCCGGCCTGATCGAAAGCGCTCTTGTAGTGAGGGACGTTGTCGTAGGCGTGCTGGAGACTCCAGCGCAGGCGGGTCAGTTGCAGCGCTTCGATTTCGTCGCGGGATGCGATTTCTATGGGATCGAGCTCATGCTTTTCCGGTGGACGCACGCGCATGGAAAGCCTCCCGCTCTGGTTCGGCGACTTCTTGATTTCTAACTCGATCCACGAGCGCGCGTCGAGATGACGGCGTGCGTGATGCGCGCCGGCGATTTCAGCAGCGGACGCAAAACGCGCAGTGAAGGCTCCGACAAACTCGGCGAAGCGGCGTCAATCCACGATGTGATAGACCGGCGCCTTCTCCATCTCCCACTCGCCGGACTGACGGTCATAGCGGGACAGGGTGAAGCAGTGCCAATCGGTGTCATCCAGCTTGGGATGATCAGCCCGGTAATAGTAGCCTGGCCAGCGCGTTTCCTCGCGGAACATCGTATGGTGGGTCACGCTCTCGGACGCGAGAACACGATGCTGCAGTTCCCAGGCACGCTGTAGCTGATGAAGGTCTTCGGCGCCGATATAGTTGAGATCTTCCTTGAGCATGCCCAAGAGTTCGATCCCTCGGTTCAAGAGCGGGGTGTTGGTGGTGTAGTGGGAGCTGATGCCGCCGACATATTCGTCCATGATCTTCTCGAGGCGCTGCAGGCCATGGATCGGCAGGAGGTAGCTTGGCGAAACCGTGCCGGCGACGATCTCGTTCCTGCCGACCGCATAGGTCTCCATCGGCTGGAAAACGATCCGCTCGAGCTCGTTATATTCGTCCTCGTCGACCTCGTGCTGCTCGTTCTTCAGATCGTTGACGTAGTTGACCGCCGCCTTGCCGGCGATCCGTCCCTCGGTGAACGATCCCGACGAGAATTTATGCGCGGTGCCGCCGATGGTGTCGCCGGCGCCGAACAGGCCATCGACCGTCATCATCCGGTTGTAGCCCCACTGATACTCGTCGGGAGCATAGTCTTCCGGCCCGCTCGCCCAGGCGCCGGAGCAGGTGGCGTGCGAGCCCATGACATAGGGTTCGGAAGTGGTGAGCTCGGGGTTGGTGTGCTTGGGATCGATGTTCTGCGACGCCCAGACCACCGCCTGGCCGATGGTCATGCCGAGGAAATTTTCCCAGCCGACGGTTTCCTTATGCGGGTCCTGGAAGGCCTCCTTGGTCACCATGCGAATGGGACCGCGGCCGGCCTTGACCTCTTCCAATATGGCGTGGTTGCGCAGGCAGGTAGGGACGGGGTGTCGATCGATATAATCGCCGACCAGCTCCTTGGTATGGTCGTACCAATTCGACTCATACTCCTGGCCATAGGCGTTTTCGGTGTAGGTCTTGAGGTGCAGGAAGTAAGCGCCGACCGGACCGTAGCCGTCCTTGAAGCGGGTGAGGACGATGCGGTTTTCCATTTGCGTCATCTTGGCGCCGGCGAGGATCGGCAGTGCATAGGCGGAGGCGCTGCTCCATGGCGCGTACCAGGTGCGCCCCATGCCTTCGCCCACGGCGCGCGGCTTGAAGATATGCGAAGCACCGCCGGCGCACACGATCACGGCCTTGGCGCGAAAGACGTAGAAATCGCCGGTGCGAACATTGAAACCAACAGCGCCGGAAACGCGGTTGGGGTTCTTCTTGTCCTTCAGCAGGTGGGTCACCATGATCCGGTTGTAGACTTCGGTCGCAGCTTTGCGCGCGG
>Ga0224508_10004998_pt1 | contig 10772 bp, 9 predicted proteins | sample SF_Jan12_sed_USG_4_FD_170157 | JGI IMG/M metagenome (GOLD analysis project Ga0224508, IMG submission 170157) | Sediment microbial communities from San Francisco Bay, California, United States - SF_Jan12_sed_USGS_21 | ecosystem: Environmental > Aquatic > Marine > Sediment | place: USA: California... | reverse complement strand
CTGCGAGCGGAGGTCGCCGAGCTCGACTCGGCCCACGGCGGCGGGGGCACAAACCCCGACATCTGGCGCAGCTCCGCCGACGCCCGCGACTGATCTGGGCGCTGTCGAGCCGTCAGGCTCAGCGGCCGACGGCTTTCGTTCACGCCTGGGCCCCGGACCCGAGAGCCACCGCGGTGTTCTCGGGCAAGCCCAGGTAGTTGGCCTTGGGGTAGTTCCGGTGCTGGAGGTTCTTCACTTCGAGGTCGTTGAACCGGAGTGTGCCTAGGGGCCACTGCGCCCAGAACCGCTCACACATCTCCTCGGCCGTGAGCCACCAGTTCGATTCATCGAACTCGGTGGTGTACGGGAGGAGGCGCTCTGCACAGTCCGCTCGAACCGCGACGAAGCAGTGGTCGACGTACTTCACCCGGTCGACCTCGCCGAGAACGACGGTGTTCCAGTGGTGATTGAGCCAAGGAACCGCCCGACGTGGCGCGTGGGCGTCGAGGAGAGACTCGAATGCGTCCAGTTCGAACGACATCTCGAGGTCGTCGTCGAGGAAGACGTAGTAGTCGAACCCGATCCTGCTGGCGATCCGATACAGCTCGTTGCGTCCCTCTGCCCAGCTGGTCCGGGGACGGTGGAGGGCATTGGACCCGGCGACGACCTCGTCGCTCCAATGAAGGAGGAACGACGCCGAGCGCTCAGGAATCGAGTACGAGGCCGTCGCCTGGTCGCTCTGGATCAGATACACCACCCTCACACGCACGAAGGCTACGCGCGGACCGCTCCGACCCAGCGGCCGGCGACTCCTGCCGGTGTGGCCGACGGCTTCGAGACAGCCGCCGGCAACATCCAAGTGATCAACGGCACCCAGGAGCCGTTCCAGGTGACGGTGCGCTTCCAACACACCGTCACCGCCGGTGCGAGCGTCACCGACCCGGCGACCGAGCTCGTGTCCGGGGTGGTCGCTGACGCCGAGTACTCCGAGACGCTCGGCGGCAGCACGCTACACCCGCACCACAACGGTGCCGCCCACGCCAACGCCGCCGCCGGCAATCGCTCCCCAGTTCACGGGGTAGGCGACCTCTGGACTTGCTCCATCGGGGTCGAGGGTGATCGGGCCGCCGCCGAAGCCCGTCGTGTCACCCTGCCGGTCTTCGCCTTCTCGCCCTCGACCTTGACCGGGCCCGGGAAGGCGAACAGGGCGAACGGGCGCCCGGTCCCGGGCAACACGCGCACACGAGATTGTCCAGGCGAAGAACGGCGAAACCTCAGGCCTGTGACCTGCGGTTTCTCGGTCGGGCTGGCCGGATTTGAACCGGCGACCCCCTGCTCCCAAAGCAGGTGCGCTACCAAGCTGCGCCACAGCCCGTGGCGGTCGACCGTAGCCGACCTCCGGTCGGGTCAGTCGACCAGCGCGCCTTCGACCTTCACGAGCGCGTCGTCCTCGCTGACGTCGAGCGCGAAGCTGAGCTCGCTCACGAGCACGCTCTTCGCCTTGGTGAACAGCGACTTCTCGCCCGCCGAGAGGCCCTTGTCGCGGTCGCGCAGGGCCAGGTTCCGGACGACCTCGGCCACTTGATAGACGTCGCCCGACTTCAGCTTCTCCTGGTGGTTCTTGAACCGGCGACTCCAGTTCGCGGGCTCGCGGACGTCGCGCTTCTTGAGCACCTCGAAGAGGTCCTCGACGTCTTCGACACTGATGGGCCAGCGCATGCCGACCTCTTCGGCCTTGTCGACCGGCACCGAGAGCATCATCTCGCCGTGGGCCATTCGCAACACGAGGTATTCCTTCCTCTCGCCGAAGGCTTCTTTGGTCTCCTTGCGCTCGACCACGGCCGCACCATGGTGCGGATAGACGACGCGATCGCCGGGCTTGAAGGTCATGGAGCTCCTCGGCTGGGGTGTCCGGCCGCCGTTGTAGGACCCCCAAGGATGCCAGGTGCCGGCGACGATCACACATTCCGGCGCGGGTCGGATCGGGCCCGACCCGTCGGCGCGTCGCGACCCCGGATGGGGCCGGGCGACTCAGTCGGCCGCGACGGTCGGCCGGACCATGAACGTGAGCGCCGCGGTCGCGGCGACGGCGCCTTTGGGTCGGGTACGAACCTCGGCCCGGCAGAATACGAGCGAGCGGCCCCGCCGTTCGATCCAACCCTCGGCAACGGCGTCGACCCCGGCGACCGCTCCGAGGTAGTCGATGTGCATGTTGACGGTGACGTACGACATGGGGCCGTCGTAGCCGGTGCCCACCGCCGGTACGACGACGGCGTCGACCAGCGTCGCGATGGCGCCGCCGTGCACGACCCCGGCCGGTTGGGTGATCTCGGGCCGGAACGGCAGCCGGAGGCGGGCATAGTCGGTGCGAAGCTCCTCGACCTCGAGGCCGACGAGGCTCGGGAAGTAGACGTCGTCCCAGTTCCCGAACCTGCTCCACGTGTCGAGCTTCGACTGGGGGAGTGGCGCGAACCGGTGGGCATTGGGCGCAAGGGGATCGATCACGCCGACAAGCTATCGGTGCCGGCGAGGTGGGATCGAAGTCGGGGGCACGAGGCCAGGGCGGCGTCGAGCAGCCCGGCGTCGACTAGATCGGCGAGCGTCGTGACCAGGTCGGTCGGCTCGGGCAGCCGCTGGTGGACGAACCGGCTCATGACTCCCTCGTCGGCCCAGGCGAGCCAGCGGCGGATCTCGGCGTCGCCGATTCGATCGGCGGCGAGGTTGCGGAGCTCGGACCATGTCGGCTCGTGCAGGACCGGCAGCCGGAGGTCGGCACGGCCGAGGCGTCCGTCGATGGCGAGCGCGACGAGGCGGTCGAGCTCGGCGATCTCGATGGCGAGCCCTACCGGGAGCTGCGGCGGTCGGGTCGGCAGGCCGAGGGCGCGCCGGCACGCGTCGTCGACGAGATCGGTCGTGCCGAAGCGGGGGCGGGCCGTCACCGCTCCGGCGGGCAGGAATCGGGTGACGGTGACGCCGCTGCGGTCGATGCCGTGCGCGATGCGACCGGATGCCTCGGCCACGCTGCCGGTGGGAGCGAAGGCCCCGACCACGACGAGGCCCCACCAGCTCGGCGGTGCCCGGAAGCCGACCAGGGTGTCGAGTGGGTGACCCGGGAGCGCGGCGACGGCGAAGGTGGACGGATGACCGGCCTCGAGCCCGACGATCGCAGTGGCCGGGACAGTCGGGGACATGAGGACGTCGTCGACCACCGTGGCGAGGTCGACCGACGAACGGTGCGTGGGCATGGGGATCTCCCGTGTGGCCATCTGGTGGCGGCCACGGGGAGGCCGCGAGCCCGTGGGCTCACGATGACACGTTGGTGTGACAGTGCCTCAGCCGCCGAGATGACCTTCGGCCCTGGGCTCGCCCGCCATGGCTCTGTACGATCACGACAAGCACGACCGCCCGACCCGGGCTGTCCGACGCACGCCACGGAGGCCTCGCCGTGGACACCGTGTTCGAGATCATCGGTTGGTTGTCGATTCCCCTGACCCTCCTCTCGGTGGGCTACATGGTGCTGACGTGGCGGCGGGAGCAACGGCTCTCGGCCCGCAGCCTGTGGACCCCGGTGGTGGTCAGCCTGGTCTCGCTGGTGCTGTACGTCGGCCTCATCGGCCTCGACCCGAGCCCGTTGCGGTCGTGGTTGCCGTTCATCGGCGCGCTCGTGCTGGGACTGGCCCTGGGCGGCAGGGCCCGGGCCGAGGTCCACGACGGAGTCGTGACCGCCAGCCGGAACCCGTGGTCGTTCCTCGCATGGGGAGCCTCGTTCGCCGCGACCCAGTTCGTCGCACTGCTCGCGCCGGGCTCGACCGAGGCCATGCTCACCGTTCTCTTCGCTGCGACCGGCCTGACCGTCGGCGAGCAGCTCGCCCTGGTCTCGGCCCGTGCCGACCGGCTCGGCGGTGTCCGCGCCGCGGGCTCGGCGGCCGCTGCCGTGCTGATCGTCGTCGTTCTGGGAGCGGTGATGGCGCCCCGGGCGGAGGCCGCCGACACGCAGGTCGACCTGGGCGACATCGCCGGGATGAGGATGGACGACGACGTCGAGGTGGCGCCGAGCCTCTCGGGCGTGGGCGTCGCGATCAAGGGAACGCCGTCGGGCACCTACTCGGGTCCGTCGATCGACGTCACCATCGAGAACACCACCGGGGATACGCTCCGTGTGCGAGTGCCGGTGGGCACCAAGCTCTACCCGGCCGACGCCGGCGTCCAGACCATGCTCACCGCCGGGAACGAGGTCATCGTCGTCCCGCCCGGCGCTACCGTGTCCCAGACCATCGAGGCGTACTGCGGGGAGCCCCACGACCGCCAGCCCTACGACTCCGACACCTTCACCGTCGGCGAGCGGGTGACCGGACCGATCCTCGACTCCCTCGAGGCGATCTCGGAACGCACCGACGACATCCACGACCCCGAGTCGCCCCTCGATCCCGCCAGCGTGCAGACGAAGGTCGTGTGGTCGCGTCTGGCGCCCGACGAGTACCCGCCGCCCGCCGAGGACGACCCCACCCGCTCGCTGTTCGATGCGAAGCCGGCCGGGCCGACCGAGGAGGAGACGGGAAAGGCGGGTGCCGCCACTACCGGTGTGGCCATCGGTGGTGCGGTCCTCTCGAAGCGGCCGGCCCGAGGCGGACGGCGGCGTGGCGGCGCGGAGCCGTCCGGCACCGGTGCGACGAAGGAGAAGGGCCCGGCGTGGACCGAGAAGCCGCCGCCGACGGCAGACGACGCGCTCGAAACGGTGAAGGAAGGCGTCGAGAAGCTCGAGGAGAAGGTCGAGGAGGTCAAAGAAGGCGTCGAACAGGCCCGGGAGAAGGTCGACGAGGTCAAGGAGACGGCCCGGGGTGTCCGCCGGGACTGGCGCAAGCGTCGCCAGCACCTCGACAAGCTCAAACGCCGCGGTCGCAAGCAGATCAACCAGTTCATCCAGTATCAGAAGGACCGCGCCAAGGCCGCAGCAGCAGCCGTGCTCGAACGGCCGCTGACCGTCGGCGGTGGTGACGCCGCTGCGGCCTACGTGCCCGCGACGGGCAGTGCCGGCGCCCGCGTCGGCGACACCGTCGTCGGTCTCGACAAGACCACCGGCACCCTCCATCTCGAGAGCTCCGCGCTGAAGGGCAGCTTCAACCGCAAGACCAACGAAGGGTTCCTCGGCGCCAAGGACGGGTCGTTCTCGGCGGTCATGGAGCGCGGTGGCGCCTACATCGAGGCCAAGGGGAGGACCAGGACCACCCGCATGCTCCTGTCGAGGAGCGGCCGGACCAAGAACGTTCTCTTCGCACAGGAGGGAGGCCCGAGAAAGCAGCTGTACACGCTGACCGACGGCCCCCAGGTTCGCGAGCTCACCCGCATGAGCGGCAAGCGGACCGACACCTTCCGGCTCGAGCCCACCCTCTCGTTCAGTCGGGAACAGCCCGGTATGCGGCTCAGCGTGAGCCGCGACCCAGCCGGGTTCAGCGGCAGCTTCGAGCAGCAACGAACGGCGAGGATCTTCGGCGAGAAGTTCGACGTGAGTCGGGGTCTCGGCTTCAGCGGCGGCGAGTACCACCCCCGCGTCGGGTTGGGACGACGTTTCATCGCCCGGCCCTTCGGTGCCCGCATCCCGCTGGAAGCCAAGGTGGTGGGCGTCGGCGGCCCGGGCTCGCACACCGTGTCCACCATCGGGATCAGGCTGAGGTAGCGACCATGACCGACACCTTCCTGCCGACCGAAGACCTCGACTCGCTGGTCACGATGATCGCCACCGCGGTCGCCCTCGGCGACCACGAGACCGCGCTGTCGCTCTGCGAAGCCGTCCTGGCCGTAGACCCGGCCGATGCCGACGCGATGTTGATCGAGGCCGCGGTGCTCGACGACCTCGATCGCCCCGACGAGGCCAGGAACGTCCTCGAACGGTGCACGGCGCGGCACGGTGACCTCTCGGCGGCGTGGCGGCGACTCGGCGACCACTGCGTCGAGACGGCCGATGCCGAGCGCGCGGTCGAGGCCTACGGCGAGTGGCAGCGCCTCGACGGCGTGAAGGCGGAGACCGAGCTGGCCCTGGCGTGGGCGTCCCTCGTGGCGCTCGACCTCGAATCGGCGCGCTCCCACGCGGCCGGAGCCATCGCCGCCGGTGGCGGCAAGGAGGCCGACGAGCTCGCCGGTCGTCTCGCCGCGATCGACGACGTCGCCGACCTCGAGTCCGAGGTCGGCTGGTGGTTGAGCGGCACCCGCTCGTCCGGGCGCGGGCTGGAGCTGTTGATCAGCTCGCTCGCTCGCCGGGAGAACCCGGTTGCCAGGTACCGGCTCGGCGCAGCTCTGCTCCGACAGGGTCGGGCGGCCGAGTCCGTGCCCCATCTCCGCTACGCCGTCGAGAGCGCACCGACGGTCCACGACTGGCAGGCCGAGCTCGGCACGGCCCAGCTCCTGACCGGCGACCTCGAAGGGGCCGAGGCGTCGTTCGCTGCACTCCTCCGTTCGGTGCCCGGCGACGCGACCGGCCTGCTCGGCCGCGGGCGGGTGACTCTGCAACGCGGTGACCCGGACCAGGCCATCACCCTGGCCGAGAAGGTGCTCGCAGCCGATCCGCAGGATGCCGGCGCGTGGATGCTGCGAACCGACTGCATGGCCGGAGCGGGCCGGACAGCCGAGGCGCTGGTCAGCGCGGAGCACGCCATCGTCTTCGCCCCCGACGATCGCTTCACCTGGGCCGCCGCCGCCGATGCCGCCGACGCGCTGGGCTGGACGACGCTTGCGCACCGGTACCGCGCCCGAGCTGATATCAGGCTGTCCGGCAGTCTCGGCATCGCCGAGGGCGACGATGTCGACGACCCGGCTGTCGAAGTTGCCGACGAGCTGCACGACCTCGACCGCATCGTCGTCGCCGACCCGCTCGTCCGTGCGATCTACCGTCACCGAGCCGGGATCGCCCACGAGCTCGGCCTGCCCGCCCGGGCGCACTCGTATCTGCGAGCTGCCATTGCTCGTGGTGTCGTGGTCGACGACGCCGATGCGATGTGCGATCTGGGCAGCCTGTTGTTGATGGCAGGCGACGCCGCCGGGGCGCGGGCCCACTTCGAGACGGTCCTGACCCACGACGGGGGCAACGATCGAGCGTCCGCAGGGATGGAGGCTGCCGACGAGCTCCGCCGTGAGGACGACGAGGAGAAGACCGCACTGCTCGCACTCGACCGGCTCGACCGGGAGGAGGCTGTCCTGGGAGCGGCTCAGCGCTGGACGCCCACCCACGAAGCGCCGCCCGACGGGTTGGATGCGTTCGACGGGACAGCGGAAAGCGCAGAGCCTGTGGCCCGACTGGAACCGGGGCTGCCCGTCGAGCTCCTCCGCGAGTCGCAGGGCTGGGCGCTCGTGCGGTGCGAGAACGGGTGGGAGTGTTGGGTCGCCGCCGTGGGTCTCGTCGGGCGAGCCGAGACCTGGTCGCCGACGCATCGGGTGCCGTCGTCGGGACTGCTCGCGTTCGCTTCGCCCTCGTCGGAGACCAGGGCGGTCGATCGGATCGACCCCGGCCTGGAGGTCGAGGTGGTCGGCCGGCTCGGTGCCTGGGCGCACGTGCGCTTCGAGAACGGCTGGAGCTGCTGGGTCGAAGCCCACGAGCTCGAGGCGGTGTCGTGAGCGACGGCCCGCCGATCGGCCCACCCCCGGGGCCGGTCGGCGGCCCGACCGGTCCACCACACCTTCCGCCGCTCTCGACGCCTCACGGCCGTCCCGAGGATGCGCCGCCGACGCCACCGTCTGCTGCGCCCGGCCGTGCGCCGGTTCCCGGTGGCGGGCCGCTGCGTCTGCTCCTCTTGGTCGTCTCGATCACCGCGGTGATCGTCGCGGCCGTGACGGCCGTGGCGATGCTGACCGGCGAGGACGAGCCCGAGTCACTGGTCACCGGTTTCGGGGGCGAGTCGGCCCCCGCGCCTGTCGACGAGGACGCGCCCGAACCCGAGACCCCCACCGACCCGACCCCGGAGATCGTGCCCGACGAGCCGGCGGCCGTTGGGCCCGAGCCGACTCCCGTCCCGTCGGAACCGGCCGGGCAGACGTGCCAGAACGACCTCGGCAACTACCGCCTCGACTATCCCGCAGACTGGTATGCCGAGCTCGACGACCCCGAGTGGGGCTGCGGGCTGTTCGATCCGCTCCCGATCGAGCTGATCCCCGAGACCGAGATCCCGGCAGTGGCCGTGGCCGTGTTCGAGATCCCGGGGCCATACCGCGAGAACATGCGGATCGTGACGGAACCCGTCGACGACGTCATTGTCGGCCAGTTCGAACGCGACGTCGGCGGCCGTCCCGCGGTGTGCGCCCTTCTCGAAGCCACCGGCGCCGGATTCCTCGATGCCGGAACCGAGTGGATGGGCTGCGTCGTCGACTGGGGCGCCGACAGTCTCCTCGTCGAGGCCACGGCGTGGACGGGCCTCGACTTCAAGGAGACGATCGACGTCGCATCCTCCATGCTCGACACGATCGAGCCCATCACCGCGCTCCCGCCGGTGGCGTGAGCCGCCGGCTCCCCGGGACTGTCACTGGGGGTCACTAGGGTGCGGTGCAGGAGGTGAACGATGACCGACGAATCCACGCGGGAGACGGCACGCCGGCGCCCGCCGGCCCGGCCCGACGTCAGGCTCCGCAAGGGCACGGCCACCCGCGAGTTCGGGGCGTCGAGGCGCGAGAATCACGACGCGTCCGACTTCTACGCCCGGTTCACCCCGCCCGCGATCACCACCGACGACGTGGTCAACCCGGTGCCCGAGGCGTTGCTGTCCGATCCGATCAAGGTCGGCGACAGTCGCACCATCGGGCAGGTCCTGCCCGCCAACAGCGTCGCACTCATGGTCACGTCGCCTCCTTATTTCGTCGGCAAGGAGTACGAGCTGGCGGTCACCGGCGACGCCGACACCCTCGACTCGGCCCCATCGGTCCCCACCAACTACCTCGAATACCTCGAGATGCTCCACGACGTGTTCGCGGCGTGCCTCGACGTCCTCGAACCCGGTGGCAAGATGGCGATCAACGTCGCCAACCTCGGTCGCAAGCCGTACCGCAGCCTGTCGGCCGACGTCATCTCCATCCTCCAGGACGACCTGGGCATGCTCCTGCGGGGCGAGATCATCTGGCAGAAGGCCGAGGGTGCCACCGGCTCGGTCGCATGGGGCTCGTATCGCAAGGCCACCAATCCCGTGCTTCGCGACCTCACCGAACGGGTGATCATCGCCAGCAAGGGCCGCTTCGACCGCGCCATCCCCAAGGGCCGTGAGGAGAAGGGATATCCCCACGAGAGCACGCTGAGTGCCGACGACTTCATGGAAGCCACACTCGATGTCTGGAAGATCGCGCCCGAGTCGGCTCGACGGGTCCAACACCCCGCACCGTTCCCGCTCGAGCTCCCGCGCCGGCTCATCGACCTCTACACCTACCGCGGCGATGTCGTGCTCGACCCGTTCCTCGGCTCGGGCACCACGCTGGTCGCCGCCGAACGCACCGGTCGCCGTGGTATCGGCTTCGACCTCGACCCCGCATACGCCGACATCGCCCGCACGCGGCTCGAGGCCGAGCGTCGCCGACCCAAGGTCCGACCGATCCAGGTCGATGGCGAGGACCCGCTGCCGATGGCGCTCCCCGACACCACCGAGGAACGAATCGAGCACTTCCAGGCCCGGGCCACCATCGAGGGCAAGAAGGCCGCCGACATCGCCGAACAGGTCCTGATCGCCGCCGGCTTCGAGATCGTCAAGGAGCAGCCCAAGCTGTCGAAGCTGGGCGTCCAGTTCAACTTTCTCGTGGCCTCGGCCGAGGGCCACCAGTACTACGTCGACGTCTCGGGTGCCTTCACCACCGTCCGACCGGGTCTGATGCGCACCGACACCATGTGGAAGCTCCTCGGCCGGGTTCATGTGCTCAAGGCGCAGGAGGATCCCGTCGATCCGAGCCGCGTACTCGTGCTCACCTCGAACCTGCCCAAGGCGGGGAGCGAGGGCGACAAGGCGCTCCGAGCGGTGGGCCCCACCCAGGTGTTCGACGCCATCGAGATGTTCGACGACGGAGGCGGCGTCACACGGTTGGCCGAGTACGGGTCGGGACGCAGCACCCGACCCCTCCCCGGATTCTGGACCGAGGCCGACATCGAGACCTTCGAGCAGGCCGAGCGCCTCGCCTGATGGCCGCGGTTGCCACGGCCGTCGTTCACACCGAGCCCGCCTTGGTGTATCTCGCCGACGACATCGACGTCCTGCATCGGGTTCTCGCCCTCGAAGTGGTGGCCCGCACCGATGCCGCGATCCTCGACGGCTGCGCCGCCGAGATCCGCGATGCGCTGCTCGACGAGCGTTGGGGCGACGCCGTCGTCACCTGGATCCGCGAGACCGGTACTGGCATCGACGTGTACACGAACAACAGCGTCTACACCGGTGACGACCTGCCGGCCGACCTCATCGGCGCGCAGCTCCAGTTCGCCCCGTTGTTCCGCGACGGCTGACCGATGCCGGCCATCCGGACCGAGATCACCGAGATCGTCACCGGGCTCGCGCTGTTGGGCTACCGCGACCTGGCCCAGGCGCTCGAGGTGCGGCCCGGCCACATCCTCAACGTCGAGGCCGAGCACTTCGATCGCTTGGCCGGAGCCCTCGCCGACGGCGATCACGACGACGAGTTCGCAACCGCGTGGGACAACGGCGTGGTGTTCGCCCGGTCGAACGACGGGCTCCGGGGCCGCCCCCCGTGGTCGGTCGAGTGGAAGGGTCCCCATCGCCCGCCGGGCTACGAGCAGATTCCGGCCGATCTCCGCGTCGACCACGTGTACCTCATCAGCTGCA
>Ga0224508_10004997_pt1 | contig 10774 bp, 13 predicted proteins | sample SF_Jan12_sed_USG_4_FD_170157 | JGI IMG/M metagenome (GOLD analysis project Ga0224508, IMG submission 170157) | Sediment microbial communities from San Francisco Bay, California, United States - SF_Jan12_sed_USGS_21 | ecosystem: Environmental > Aquatic > Marine > Sediment | place: USA... | reverse complement strand
CGGCGGTCGGGAAGCGGCCGGCAAACAAATGGAATACTGGCTCGCAAACTTGAGGAAAAACTAAACGAATTTGGCAATACGGCCCGTGCATCCCGCACCGTTCAAAAAGCCAATTTCATAAAGCTTGAATTAAATGGGAGAATCAAATGAAAACTTACGCTAAACATACGATTATCGCCCTGCTTGCGTTCCTGGGCGCAGCCTGCAGTCAGGACAGGGAACCGGCGGCCGAAGTCGAAGATGCAATGGAACAGGCATCACAGGCTGCGCAGGAAACAGGCTCTGATGCAACGGAACAGGCAACCGAGGCTGGTAGCCAAGCAATGGATGCTGCGAAATCCGCGCTGGATGACGCCGAAGGCCAGGTCGGCGAGATCGTCGACGAAGCCGAGGATATGGCAAAAGATGCGATGGACGATGTTATGGACGATGCCATGGAAGAAGTCGAGGAAATGACTGAGGAAGAACTCAAGGAACAGGCCCTGAAAAAACTGGGCGTGAATTGATAGCAAGGGTGATGACCTATTTACGGACCATGAGCCAGAACTCAAGACGAATCAAAGATGACAACCGCACGGAATGCAATGGAAGCTGACAACAGGATCTCGGTTGCAGACCCATTTGCAAAAAGGCTCATGGTTCGTTACCTCGAACACCGCGAGAAGGACCTCAATTCTCTGCGTACTGCACTTTCCCAGGCGGATTTCGAAACAATCCGTATTAAAGGACATAATATGTATGGTTCCGGCAGCGCCTACGGGCTTGATCGGATCAGTGAACTCGGTGCAAAGCTCGAAACGGCGGCCAGGAAACAAAACAACGCAGATATCAGCCAGCTGATCGAATCGCTGGAGGCCTTTATTCGCAACGTGCGGGTGGTGTGACTTCAGGGAAACGACGGAAAAAGTGCGAAAACGTTTCCTGATTTGACGCCGGCGAAGGTCCTGCGGCGGCGCGAGCCACTTCCCATGTCGCCACAATATCTACAAAGTCTTCCTAAATCACTGTAATATAAACGCTTGTTGCGTCAATCAAACTGAAAAATAAAACGCATCAGAGTCCAATCACCCGTTCTCAGGCTGTTATAGGGGGAACATTTGCGTATTGCCTTGTTAGAAGACGATCCCGATCAGTCGGCATTGATACGCCTGTGGCTCGAGGACGCCGAACACACGGTTGTTGTGCACGACACCGGCAATGAATTTTTGCGCGCCATACGGCGGGATTCTTTTGACCTGTATCTGCTGGATTGGCTGTTACCAGACCTTACCGGTCTCGATGTACTGCGCAAACTGCGCACAGAAATGCAGGATACGACGCCTGTACTGGTGGCCACCGTAATGAAGGAAGAAAGAGATGTTGTGCGCGCTCTCGAATCGGGTGCCGACGATTATCTGGTCAAACCGATACGACAGCGCGAACTCATCGCAAGGGCGGATGCAATATTTCGTCGCAGCGGCGGCCTCAGTACTGAATCTGATATCTACAATGCGGCGCCCTATTCGATGGACCTGAATAGCAAAAAGGCGACGCTGAACGGCGAAAAGATTCCATTGACGCAGCGCGAATTTGATCTTGCTATGTTTTTTTTTCGCAATACCGGGCGGGCCGTGTCAAGAGCTCATTTGCTTGAGGCGATATGGGGAATCGAAAACGCGAATGTTACGACGCGAACGATCGATACACACATCAGCAGGCTGCGCAAGAAAATGCAATTGAACGAAGGAAACGGTTGGAAACTTACGGCAATTTACCAACACGGCTACCGACTGGAACAAAGTGGAAGCACAGCAACTGATTGATATAGGTAAGGCGGGAGGCAGGACTTATGGCCAAGAAACAAACCAATAAACGAAGTGCACGGGAAGTCGACCACGATGAGGTCGACGGAAACGTCGACAAAATTCGCGACATCCTGTTCGGCAGTCAGATGCGCGACTATGAACAGCGTCTCGATGTCGTTGAAAAACGACTGGCACAAAACTTTGAGCGGACAGCACGTAACCTGGAAAAACGAATTGAGCGTCTGGACGGTTATGCACGTCGTGAAGTCGACAAGCTGACGGAACAAATTCGCGCCGAACGCAAAGATCGTTCGTCGGAGAATAAAAAAGGCGCAAGCGATCTTGGCGAACTTGCGGAACAGGTCGAAACCTGGTTTGCCGAGGTGGATGAACAGTTATCCCAGGAAGCCAAAGACCTTCGGGATTCTCTTCACCAACAGACTGAAGAACTCACAACCCAGATACGTGATGTGCATGAACAGGTGCAGGCTTCATTACAAAAGGAGGCATCAGAGCTTGCTGACGCCAAACTGGGCAGAGAGGACATGGCCGCTCTACTGACAGAAGTCGCGATGCGCCTGAACAAAGATTTCAAGTTGCCGAAGGCCTGAACACAAATTTTTGAGGGAACGAATCAGTGAACGACCTCGAGGAACTCAAAAGTCTGTTGTTCGGTGCCGAGAAGCAGGCCCTGGACTCCATTACCGAACGCGTGCAGAAGCCCGAAACGCGGTCTGCAGATGTAGCAGATATTCTTCCTGAGGCGATCCGTCGCAGTCATCAACAGGGGCGGGAGTTGGTCGCTTCGCTTCGCGAACCGGTAGGAGAGTGCCTGACCGAATCCATTCACGAGGCCCCGCAGGCTTATGCCGATGCGTTGTACCCTGTCATGGGCCCTGCAATTCGAAAGTCGATCATCCATGCCCTGCGCGGGTTCGCACAGCAGATTAATGAAACGGTCGAGCAAAGCTTCACCGTCAGGGGATTGAAGTGGCGATTTGAAGCCTGGCGTGCTGGCGTGCCGTTTGGCGACTACGTCCTGCAGCAGACACTTTTGTATCGCATCGAGCAGGCTTACCTGATCAGCCGGGAAAATGGCTTGCTGGTAGGCCACGTGCATCATGACGCATCGCGAATCAAGGACAGTGACGCAGTTTCCGCGATGTTTACGGCGATTCAGGATTTCGTCAAGGAGTCCTTTTCACCGGATAGATCCGGCCGGCTCGAGACCGCGGACATGGGTGATTTCACCTTGTGGGCTGTGCACGGCCCACATGCGCTCCTGGTCTGCGTAATCCGCGGCGTGCCGCCACGATCCCTGCGGTCGGACTTAAGCGCAATCCTGGAGCGTATCCATTTTCGCTATGGCGAGAAAATCAGGCTTTATTCCGGTGATACAGCGTCGGTTAAGGGCGTTGAGGATGAGCTGCTTGAATGTCTCAAGTTTCAGGACGTTCAGCCAAAGAAGAAAAAGAGTCGAATTTCAGCAGCACTTTTAATTACCCTTTTGGTTTTGGCCGCGGCGCTGCTCTATTTTGGCGTAAATTCCTGGCTAGGCGTGCAACAACACCGGGCATTGTCTGCGGTAATTGATGCAACGCCGGGCCTGTACATAGTCGATATTAAGCGCGATGGCGGTGAATATACCTTGCACGGGCTTCGCGACCCGCTCGCGGCGACCATTGATGACATTGCCGCCAGCGCGGGTATTGAATCTACGCAGGTCACTGCAAGTCTACGACCGTATCAATCGCTCGATCCGGAAATCGTAATTCGACGCACTCGCCAGTTGCTCGATGCACCATCTACAGTCACCATCGTGCCCGCAGACGACGGATTAATTATCTCCGGCATGGCAACTCAGGCCTGGATCGACAACGTGCGCGGCAAGTTGGCTGCCGGCTCATTCGGGATGCCAGTAATCCTCGATGATGTTGCGTCAACAGACATGACGCAGTTACAAGCAAACGTCTCGGAAATAAACAACGTCAACTTTTTCTTTGAGAACGAGTCAACGCTGTTTTCTGAGGATGAAGTAAAGCTTCGCGAGCATGCTTCGAGCATTCGATCGCTAGTCAGAAGTGCCGAGCGGCTGGATGCAGCGATTGCTATCGATGTTGCCGGTTATACAGATAGCGCGGGATCGGTGGAATTCAACACCAACCTCGCCAACTTGCGGTCAGAGGCAGCCATTCGAATCCTCGTCAACGCGGGAATTGACGACGAACTGATTTCTCGATCCCATGTCGTGCCGACCGGCGAATTTGGCACCCCAGATCCCACACTCAGGAAAATAGTGGTGCAATTGACGCTTGGGGCGCCTGAATACCCGACCTTCACCGTGCCTGAATGACCCTTCTGAATTCGAAAATCTGCATTCTGGGCGATTTCGCCGTGGGTAAAACCAGCACAGTCGAACGATTTGTAAACAACCATTTTTCCGACAAGTACCTGACAACCATCGGCGTTAAGGTAGATACCAAAGAGATTCAGCTAACGGAATATGTCAAACTTAAACTCATCATCTGGGATATTGCAGGCACCGACCGGTTCGGGCCAGTCGAACTCGCGTATCTGCGTGGAGCATCAGGCTATATCCTGGTTGCGGACGGAACACGGGCTAAAACAGTAGCCGCGGCGCTTGATTTAAAGAGCCAGGCTGAGGAGCGCTATGGTGAACTGCCATATGTATTTCTTCTAAACAAATCAGATCTCCAACATTCCTGGGACGTATCAGACCAGCGGTTGGACGAATTAAGTCAATCCCTGACTAATGTTTTCGTGACCAGCGCCAAAAGCGGGGACAAGGTTGACGAGGCAATCTCAACCCTCGGCGAAATGATTGCAGACCGCGAGTCACAGTAATCGCCATGTCATTGCCCATTGAAGTCGCTGATTATCTACAAACGGAATTTGAGTACAGCCGGCATCCCGTCTGCTTCCTGATCGATGCAAGTTTTCATTTATTGGAATGGTGGGGTGATGCAGACTTACACGGCTTCACCGAACTGCAATCCGGCGACAACATGCTGGACCGGGCGCCCTACCTCCTGGGACATACCGGGACGTCGCGAGAAATTTTGCCCTTCGTTTCCCCCGCCGCTGGACAAACCATTGAGGTTCATGTTTTGCCGGCCGGCGATAATTTTCACGTTATCGTGATGGATGCAAGTCATGAACATGACTTTCATCAAAAGCGACAACAAAACGTCAATGAAGTTCGATTGCTACATGCAAGTCAGCAAAAGCTCATCAGCCGACAACGGTCACTAATCGGCGAGCTGATCGAGGCAAAAACAGAACTCGATCACCGCAGACGGGAGGCAGAACGGAATATTGCGGACAAGAATCAGTTTGTTGCAATGATGACCCATGAGTTTCGCACGCCACTATCGTCAATCATCAATTACGCAGATCGTGCTTTGGAGAAATCAACAAGCACCAGCGAACTACGAAAGAGCGCCGAAGCCATTGCGAGGGCGTCTCGACATTTAAACAGCCTCGTCGAGACTGTGCTGGACGACGCACGTCTCGAAGCCGGCAGCCTCACTTTGACTGACCGAACTTTCGAGGTTCGCAATCTCTTTGACGACCTGGCAGCAATTATGGCGCCGCTCGCGGCCGAAAAAGGTCTTTCTTTTGCTATCTATTTGAGTGACCAGGTACCTGACAATGTCAGCGCTGATGATGTCTGCCTGCGGCAAATCCTCATTAACTTGCTTGGTAATGCAGTTAAGTTCACGGAAATTGGTGGCGTGCGGCTTGATGTCGACTGGTCCCAACAACAGTTTCATATCAAGGTCTCGGATACGGGCCCGGGTATCGACCTGCCCAGCCGTGAAAGAATTTTCAAGGCTTTTGAACGCGGCACTAACCTGGGCGAAACTGCGATTCCCGGAACCGGACTTGGCCTGACACTTTCGCTCGAACTTGTCAGGTTAATGCGTGGACAAATCGAACTGGTTTCCGAACCGGATGCCGGATGCACGTTCGTGATCATCATCCCGGCAACTTTCGTCGAACACGCCCCGGATGAAGAAACCGTGTTGCCAGAACCCGCCGAAAAATTTCATGCGGCCCGGCCGGCAACCATACTCCTCTGTGATGATGACGAAGACCTGCTTACGCTGGCTGAATACTACCTTCATCGGGCGGGCTATGGCCTGTTGCTTGCGCGTAACGGCGAAGAAGCCGTGGAGAAGGCATTAGCCTACAATCCTGACCTTGTCCTGATGGACATCAACACGCCGCGTCTTAGCGGCGCGGATGCAGCAGCGCAATTGCGCAAAGCTAATTTCGCCAGACCGATCGTTGCCTTGACAGCGTCAGATATCAGGAAACTCGACCGCAGTGTTTTTTCTGACAGCTTGCGAAAACCCATCCAGATGCCGCGACTTCTTGCGCAAATACAGTCATATATTCAATAGACTGGCGTCAAACCCCGCCCAGGCCCAATTGTAAAAAATTGTTGCACTATCGCGTGTACAGCACAGAAATCCTTAGAATATTCATTAGAACCGGCGCATAAAATTTGCGCCATTCGGGTCCGTTCGGCTTAAATATCCGGCCGTGAGACCAATAAAAAGACTAAATCACTCAGAGGGAGAGAACAATGTTAAGCGAATTCAAGAAATTTGCCATGCGCGGCAATGTTGTCGATATGGCGGTAGGAATCATCATCGGTGCCGCATTCGGAAAAATCGTCAGTTCATTCGTCAACGATGTCATCATGCCGCCGATTGGTATGCTAATGGGCGGCGTCGATTTCAGCAATCTGTTCGTTAATTTAGGTGACGTGGCCTATGATTCGCTGTCACTCGCAGAAGAAGCAGGCGCACCGCTTATCAAATACGGCGTATTCATCAATACCGTACTTGACTTCGTGATCGTTGCCTTCGCGATATTCATGGTCATCAAAGGCATGAATAAAATGAAGAAAAAAGAAGAAGAAGCACCGGCAGAACCGCCCAAGCCCTCAGCCGAAGTTGAGCTTCTCACTGAGATTCGGGATTCACTTCGCAGCCGGTAAAAGCAGCGAATTCAATTCGAGTCGTCAATCACTAATCGTGCCCCGCCCTCGTGGCGGGGCTTGATACCGCGCTTACTAATTCACGACTGCAACAACCTTGATTTCCGTCACACCGTCGGGGGTCGCCAGGGCGGTGGTGCCAACCGCGGTCCACGCAGGATGCGGTGGCGCCATCACTTCCATTCGAACTTTTACCGCGACTTCCAGCTGCCGCTGAAGATCCGTACGAAATGACGTGATGTCGACAACATCATCAAGGCTGGCACCTGCCTCACTCAACACTTTCTCGATCCAGCTCAATGCAGTCTTGAATCCACTGGCATATCGCTCTTCATAACTGCCCTCGCCTTCAAGAAGCGATACGACACCCGACACGTAGATCGTGTTTCCGACTTTGACGGCCGGGGCATATCCCCAATTCTCGTAAGACGATCGCGCTTCTTCCGGTATTATGATTTCTGCTTTCTGACGACCGCCCTCAGCATAAACCGGGTACGAGAGCATCAGTACCAGTAGTTTTCCGGAAATCAATCTTCCCGTTGTAGTCTCTTCCATTGTTCGTCTCCCATTAGCGATACAGGTGAGAGCCGCCTACACCGAACTGCACGCGCCAGAACTTGCCACCGCGCCCTTGCGCTGTTGTGGTGGTTGCATAGATTGAATGGTGGTCGAATTCACCTTCGCCGAAGGCCAGGCTTGCGCAGCCGAACATGCCTTCAGCAAACAGTATCGGATAAACCGGATCCTCTGTATCCGATTGTGCGAATGCAGTCGTCGCAATCATCGAAACAAGGATTGCCGCGATACGTGATTTGCTATTAGTCATTATTATGGCCACCTAGATGTAAGAAACTGCGCCGCCGAGAACTGGTACTGGCGGACGTAATTGCTTTTCAACAACTGCGCCGCAGTCGCGACACCGGAACCGGGATTCAGTGACCTGGCGGTCGCCGTGGCCCGTTCTTATCAGAAGTTCCAGGTTCGCCTCGCCCCAGCGGTCACATTCAACGCAGTAAAGCCCTAAAGAGTGCTTCTGACTCCGCAAATCCTCGAAAGTTAGCAGCCGTGGCACATACGATCTCGCTATAAGCAGCCCAATATCGTTACATCAGATTCATGCCGGCACCGATCATGCCGCCAATGACCAACACCATCATCGAGAGTGCACCCATCAGGAAGCCCACGGTTCGTTTCTTCGGATCGCCAAGATAAGCGCTACGATAGACGAAGCGACCAATGATGAATATCAAACCAATGCCGGCACCGTATTGCGGATTGACATAGTAGCCAAACATCCAGAGTCCCGGCAGGAAGATGACAAGCTGCTCAACAGTGTTCATGTGAACGCGGGACGCACGTTCGAATACTGCATCACCAGTCATCGCCGGGGCATCAATGCCAGATTTGACACGTGCGCCGCCAGCCTGGAACGCGAACATAAAAACCTGCAACGCGGCGAGTCCGGTCACGATTGCAATTAATTCCATCACCCTCTCCTTTCTTATTATGTATCTGTATGATGGCCGGCGACGGAGCTATCGCGCTGCTGGTGCCCGCGACAGTCGACCGGATTGACTGATAGTACAATAAACCGGCCCGACACAATGCACGAGATCGGAAACCAAGCCAGGACAAGGCATTAGATGAGTCAACGCGAGGAACATATCCTCTACCGATGAAAATTATTACCCGAGTCCTTGGTATCGAACGCGATGAGTTAGTGGCTGTCGCCTGGTCGTTCGTCTACTTCTTTTGCATCATGTCCGCGTATTTCATGCTGCGGTCCGTGCGGGAAGCCATGGCGATTGTGAGCGGCGTGCAAAACATCCCGTGGCTGTTCACCGGCACCTTCACCCTCATGATGATGGCCACACCGCTTTTCGGCTGGATAGCATCCCGTTACCCACGACGGACGTTTCTTCCGTGGGTTTACTATTTTTTTGTAGCAAACATCCTGATTTTCTTTGGTGTATTTTCCTATTTGCAGGCGAATGAACTGAGCCTGATCTGGACCAGCCGCGCCTTCTTCGTATGGCTCAGCGTTTTCAATTTATTCGTCGTGTCGGTCTTCTGGAGCTTCATGGCCGATCTCTATACGAAGGAGCAGAGTCGACGATTGTTCGGCGTCATTTCGGCGGGCGGCAGCCTGGGCGCACTCGTGGGACCATTAATGACCAGCGTACTTGTGATACCAATCGGATTTAAGAACCTGCTACCAATCTCGGCGTTGTTGCTTCTTCTTGGTGTCTTTTGTGTTTATCGACTGCGCCACTGGGTCAGGCATCGTGATCAGGCGAACACAGCCGTGAATTCAGTCGAATCCGAGAAACCGATCGGCGGTGCAGCGTGGGCAGGCGTGAAGTTCGTGATAAGCCAGCCTTACTTTTCCGCAATCGCCATGGCACTACTTTGCGCCAATTTTCTTGGTGGCGCGATGTACATGTATCTAGCGCAAATGGTTAGCATCACGTTTGAAGGAACTGACCGACAGACGCAGGTGTTTGCGTTCATGGACGCGTCGATCAATGCTCTGTCTTTCGTCGGACAGTTGTTGATCGTCAAACATGCGGTCAAGAAGCTTGGAATAGGCTGGACGTTGTCGTTGTTGCCTCTATTGTCAATCGCTGGGTTCGCGATCCTCGCTTTGAATCCGACATTTGCAATCATTGCAGGATTTCAAATATTACGCAGGTCGCTTGGCTTCGGTTTTTCGAAACCTACCAGTGACATGTTGTATTCGGTCGTTTCACCGGAAGCAAAGTACAAAGCAAAGAATTTCATCGAAACGACTGTGTACCGCGGCTGGGATGTTGTCTCAACGTGGACGATAAGATCAATTGGCAGCATTGGACTGAGCGGCGTTGCATTAGTATGCGTCCCTGTTGCCGTTATCTGGATGATGATCGTTCGGTGGATTGGCAAAGAATACAGGCGTCGTGATGAAACAAGCCCTTCGTCGGTACCTGCGTGATGAATAGATTGTGGAGACGGCGCGATGTGCTTAATGTGGCAGTCGCATTGGGGCTTGCCCCTGAACTTTCTTTTTCGGAGTCCGAAGAAATGTTAACGAGGCTTATTCCCGGCGCAAATGAATCGATACCGGTAATTGGACTCGGTACCTATGAGGTCTTCGATGTTGCCGGCTCTGCCGAGGAGATCGATACTCGTAAAAAGATTGTCGATTTGCTGATCGAGAAAGGCGGCAGTCTTGTCGATTCCTCACCGATGTATAACCGGTCAGAAAAAGTCATTGGCGACATAATCAACGCCAGCGGCAATCGCGACGACCTGTTTCTCGCCACGAAAGTCTGGATCAACGGCAAGTCGGCCGGCGAAGCACAGATGCGCAGATCACGCGACCTGATGAATGCCGGAATCATAGATCTAATGCAGGTACACAACCTGCGTGATCTTGACGTTCACATGGCAACCATCCGCGAATGGCAACAGGACGGCCGCATTCGTTACAACGGCATCACCCATTACACAGAAAGCGCACATCGATCGATGATCCGGGCAATGGAGGATCACAATCCGCAATTCATTCAGATAAATTATTCAATCGGCGAACGGGAAGCAGATGAACGCGTACTACCGCTTGCGGAGGAACTTGGCATCGCGGTCGTGATCAATCGCCCTTTCATGGAAGGCAGGGTGTTTTCCGCGGTTCGCAATCAGGAGCTACCTGACTGGGCGACGGAATTTGCAGATAGCTGGGGCCAGTTTTTTCTTAAATTTATCGTGAGCCATCCGGCAGTGACCTGTGTCATTCCAGCGACCAGCAAGCCACATCATATGATCGATAATCTTGGCGCAGGTTTTGGTGAGATGCCGAACAAAAACACCAGGGAAAAAATGGCTGCGTTTTGGGATTCGCTGTAAAACCGATGAAGACGTCAGGCCTTGCCCGGCGCCTGGGTGCAATTTTTTATGACAGCTTGCTCGTCCTGGCGCTGATGTT
>Ga0224508_10004994_pt1 | contig 10778 bp, 6 predicted proteins | sample SF_Jan12_sed_USG_4_FD_170157 | JGI IMG/M metagenome (GOLD analysis project Ga0224508, IMG submission 170157) | Sediment microbial communities from San Francisco Bay, California, United States - SF_Jan12_sed_USGS_21 | ecosystem: Environmental > Aquatic > Marine > Sediment | place: USA: California... | reverse complement strand
CCCTAATCTTTCCAAAACTCAGTGCTTTAGGCATGTTGTTAAAGGCATCCGAGAAGACAAAACTTAGTCCCACTGAGGGATAGAGAATGTTGTTATTTTCCGGATTCAATACAGAGAACCAGTCTTGTCTGGCTGTTGCAGTTAAATAGAGATATCTGTTGTAACCGATTTCTGCTGAGCCAAATAGTGAGTTTATGCCTTGCTCACTAAAGCCATAACCAAAACTCCGATTCACAGTGTTGTTGATGGCTTGAAAGAAAGGCACATTAAAGCCGCTACCATTTGCGTCGATGTTTTCTCCCAACCTACGCATTCTGTTACCACCCACAAAGGCATTTACACTGATTTTATCAAAAGTTTGGTCAAAACCCAGAATCCATTCATAATTGATTTCACGGACCCGATTTGTACCTTCCCTCAAACTGCCTCCGCGTTGGTAGGAAGTACCCTGGGGTACCAAATCCGATTCTCTTCTAAAGTACCAATCCATTCCTGCGCGACCCTGGATATAAAGAAAATCCGTGATGTCGAAGCGCAATTGTGTTGAAGTGATGATTCGATCTCTCGTATCGTCATTGTCGAATTGGTAGGAAGTCCACCAGGGATTTTGGTGCCAGTTGTGCTGGCCTGCTGGCAATTCTTCACCGCCGGATTTTCCCCATATTGCCAGACTTGTGGCGTCTTGATCCAAAGGGATACCTCCCAGCTTGTCCGGATCGCCCCGGTACCAGTCAATATTTGAGTTCGTAGGAACATAATACATCGATAGAATTCCGTTTGCCGGCGAATCAGATAGATAAGGCCGGTTCCTGGCTTCTTCATGAGAATATAGAACCTTGGCTGACAATGTCAGGCGATCGGCAAACCTTGCATTGGTAGACATGGTCAGGTTGGTCCGATCAAAGCCGGAATTCGGCACGATGGAAGCATTGCGCATATCCGCAACAGAAAAGCGGAAGGTTTGATTTTCATTCCCACCGGATAAAGCAATGCTGTTGGTCAATGTACTTCCGGTTCGGTAAAAACGAGGATAGTTGTCACCAGCATCAACATAAGGCCTTGATACTCCGTCGAATGCAACAAAGTTGCCGGTTCCTAATCTTGGACCCCATGAGGTCGTATTCCAGCCAGTTCCTTCTTGCTGAGTGCGCGGAGCAACGGCAATTCGCGGTGACTCGGGATTGTTTGGATCCGATAAAACATAACCTCCCTGACCGTACTCCGTCTGATATTCTCTGAGGTCATTAATTTGATCAAAAGTAAAATTGGACCTCACTTCAATGCCTAATCCTTCCCTTGCACTGCCTTGCTTGGTAGTGATATTGATCACCCCATTTGCTGCTCTGGAACCGTACAAGGCTGCTGCATTAGCTCCCTTTAGAACAGTAATAGATGCTATGTCATCAGGATTAATACTTGAGAGCCCATCTCCCTCATCACGGCCACCCCATATGCCTGCCTGACCAAAGCCAGAGTTATCCATGGGAATACCATCAATGACATACAGAGGTTGATTGTTCCCCTCCAGAGATGCGTTACCCCGGATGATCACTCGCGAAGATCCAGAAGGTCCTGATGCAATATTGCTAACATTGACACCTGCGATTCTTCCACTAAGTGCATTGGCAATATTCACTTCCCTTGCTTGCTGAAAGTTCGATCCATCCACTTCACTAACTGAGTAATTCAGTGCTTTTTTGTCTCGTTCGACCCCAAGGGCGGTAACCACCACCTCATCCAGGGCTACGCCTGGTGTCATCATTACGTTCAAAACTTGGCCGTCTACCGTCATTTCCATGGCGGAGAAACCAGTGTAGGTAAATTGCAGTATCGCTCCAGTTGATACAGTAATTTGGTAGGCACCATCAAAATCGGTAACCGTACCATTGTTGGTTCCTTTCTCCAAGACAGTGACACCTATCAGTGCCTCTCCATCTTCGGTGTTGGTAACCGTGCCATTCACTTGTTGCTGAGCTATAATAGAGCTACAACATATCATGAATAGCAGCGTAAATAGATAGTCTCGCTTCATATACCAGAATATTTTAGAATAGTTATAAATTCACTATCCACAGCTTTCTGCGGACAGATCCGGCTGCCCAATTTTTTTAATAGAGAGTCTGGGCATTTCACGTAATTAATTTAAGAAAAATCTAAGTTGTAAAGATTCCATTGAGCAAATAATATTTAATAGAATGCCATGGATCCCTTCGTCTAAAATCCATTATAATTCGATAAAAAATCTAGCACCTCCATTTTACCAAGAGTATAATGAAAATGCCAGCATCATTGAGATATTCGGTGCTGTTAATCCACGCTCACTCGCTGATATTGCACAATAGGGACTGAATCACCTAATCCCCTAATCTATCTCCAATGCAAGAACGTACAAACCTCACGTAATGTCAACATTCTTGTGGCTGATATCCGCCATCTCCCGACGTGACCGTAATCATTATGGCGACTGTGTCCGGTCATTACCATGAATATCTAAAACAGCCAATTTCGTGCGTTTTCTGAAATCTCTATGCTAACAAAATCAGATACCATGAAACGTTTTTTTCAGCAAATTTTTATCGTTTTGTTCAGTTTGTCATGGACAGTCACTAGCGCAACGGATGGTTACTTTGCACTTGGCTATGGGGCCATGCACAAAGGAGTTGCCGGTGCCGGCGTATCAATGTATCACGTTTCCATGATTGCAGGAAATCCAGCTGGTAATGCCTTTCTAGGTAAGGGCTACATGCTGGATATTGGAGTTTTTCATCCTACCAGATCATTTTCGGTGATCGGATCACCATCGCAGCAGCCCAATTCCTTGGGACTATCTCTCGAATCCTGGGAGAGTGAGACGGAGATATTCTTTATCCCGGCTCTGGGTGCAAACTGGAAATTGACAGAGTCGCAATCCATTGGATTGGCCATTTACGGAAATGGTGGAATGAACACAGACTATAAGACAAAGATCTTTTTCGACGAATCGAGTTCCGCGACAGGGGTCGACCTCGCTCAATTATTTGGGGAAGTGACCTATGCCATAGCTTTTACTGAGAGACATGCCATTGGGATTTCCGGAATTATGGGCTATCAGCGATTTGAAGCCAAGGGACTCAATGCTTTCGGTGGATTCGGAATGTCTGCCAGTCCAAACCAGCTATCGGACAATGGCCATGAGACGAGTTTGGGTGCCGGGTTTAAAGTGGGTTACCAGGGTCAAATCATGGATCGATTGAGACTTGGGGCCATGTGGCAATCCAAGATATATATGTCTGAATTTGACAAGTACGCAGGTCTTTATGCGGAGGATGGTGACTTCGACGTACCCATGTCCTGGACTGCAGGCGTTTCCTATAGTGTGAGCGATGACCTGACTGTCATGGCCGACTTCAAACAAATCCTTTATAGCGGGGTTAACGCGGTTTCAAATCCAATGAGTCCAGCAACTCTCTTTCCCGGTTTTGTAGATGGAGAGGGCAACTTCCAACCTAATCCTCAATTTGCTGCTTTAGGAGAAGAACAAGGGGCAGGATTTGGCTGGGAAGACATGAATATCATTAAAGTGGGTGCTGAATATTCCGGTCTTGCCGGATGGCAGTTTAGAGCTGGCTATTCATATGGAAGCCAACCTATACCAGAAGAGGAAGTGCTTTTCAACATACTCGCTCCCGGTGTCGTAGAGCACCATATAGCCCTTGGCTTTTCAAAAGAATTGGTGGGGAATAAAATGATTCATTTCACAGTCAATCACGCAGTAGAAAACACGGTTAATGGGACGAATCCTCTGGATCCTGTGCAATCCATCGACCTCAAAATGAAACAATGGGATTTCAACGTGGGCGTTAGTTTCTAAAAGATTTGCATAAATCGTTTCTGAGCTGAATGTCAGCTGAATGCTCTGCTTGTTAGCAGGGCATTCAGTGTTTTTTGACAGCATAGGCAATCAGTTCAGCAATGTAGCACCAATGGGCTTTTCGATAGGGGATTGGAACTATCTTAGAATAAATACCACATTCTGTTCTGTTGCTTGTAAGTTGGAGATATTTTGCTTGCCCAAGTTGGTCCATCTGGCATCACTCAAATTGATTCTTATGACGTCTTTCATTTCATTCAGACTCAACTCTAATGCTCCTGCCTGGGTACTGTAGATGAGTGTAGAGCCGTCTTCCAGCAATCGTGCGTATGCCTGATTTTCCATTTCTCCCACAAATATCGTCTGAGCGGGTTTACCCGAGAAGAAATCAGTGCTATCCACAACCATTCGCATTCCTTTGATCACATTTTGCGCTCTTGGATCAAGCCCGAGACCGCTCTCTGGCCGATGAAACCGCACTGCGGAGGCACCAAAAAACACATTACGTACAAAGCTCTCTATACCGTTTTGGGACCCTCCACCATGCCCTCCTTCTTCATTCCCATACACCTTGACACTGGTTACCGGTCTATAGTCTCCCTTTCGCCGTAATTTTTCGATTTGCTTGATACCGTTGTCCCAGTGCTGTTGACCCCGCTGATGATTGTTCTGAGAGATTTCGACAAAGTCATAAACCTCAGGATGATCAAAGCTTTCTCTGTGAGAAAGATGATCCAGATCCCATGGATCCCACATCTCTGTGGTAAAGATCTTCTTGCCGGATTCCTCCGCAACCTTCTTAATGTAAGCAGACCAAAAGGCACCCCAAGCCCCTGTGACGGACGTTTCATTATCCATACAGTACAAGATGTGGGGATAATGGAGGGTATGTAATAACAATCTGTCAACAAATCTCTGTTGATACTGAAGCAATTTCATATTGTTATCCATAGGCGGGACAGACCAAAAGAAGGGATTGTCTCGATAAACAGGATGGGTAGGTATTGATATGGGTAACTTAGTACGATCCGTGGTGTAGTTGATATTGTTCTTGGGATTGAATGGATTCACCAACCAATTATCGCGATAGTAATCAAAAGTAGCCCAGATCTCGATTTGCACGATAATATCGCGTTTGTGGGTTTCTTCCAGAAAGTATGTGAATTTACTCCAGTAGGGATCGTTCCATTTATCAAGATCGTATTTCGAAATGGAATCAATAAAGAGGAATGACCACTCATTGCCCTCGTTTCTAGACGACATGGTGTTGCGCACGTAGTTTCCACCGGAGGCGACAAGGAGATCAAGATGTTGCACCAGTGAATCGATCTGGAAGAGATTGTCTGCAACCGATCCACCAAGTAACATTGTTGGATTACCATTATAGTGCCAGTATCCGGGAAAAGTAGAGTCGGGTCGGATGCCCTGATCTGTATTTACTCGAAACGGTGGAATATCAGTTGATGGTCCATAACAGCAAATGCAGAAGATTGTAACGATGACAAACAGATTCTTCATCCAGCAAATATTTCTTGTGCTCGCGAAGGACTCATTCTCCCTATGATGATGGCCTTGGCAGATATTCAATTTACACAATCGGACGAACAAAAATGGCAGTGATTTCCTATCGATCAAATAAAGGTCGGTGGTTCTGATTTAGTTCTGCAGGTAGGGCCCTCTTGCTTCATAATATGAGGGAGCTAAATTAGGTTCTCGCAAATAAGCTCTAACTTCTCTGCGCTTAGATTCTTTCTTCTAAAGAAAACCCGACGTGAAGGTTGTTTGCCTCTCAGATACGCATTGTCGACATAGCCAGATCTCCGTTCCAAATGGAGATCTGCTAATCCATGCGGGCGACATTTCAAATGGAGCGGAAAGAGATATTCGAGACTTTCTAGCCTGGTTTACAGCTCTTCCGCACTTACACAAGATACTGGTTGCTGGCAATATGGATTTTGATCTGGAGAAGAACTTTGAAGTCTATGCAGATGACCTTGAAGACATTGTCTATTTGGAAAATGATTCAGCAGTAATTGAGGAGTATATGCTTTATGGATCTCCTGTGGTTCCAAACTTCATTGGTGTATTTAATCGTAACCGAGGGGAAGAAATTAAAAAATATTGGGATCGGATTCCTGATGATGTCGATATCTTAATTACCCATGGTCCGCCACTTGGTATTCTGGACGAGACCTCTCTTGGACATCATGTGGGCTGCCAGGACTTACTGAATTCTCTTTCACGCGTACGTCCCAGACTGCATTTGTTTGGACATATTCATGAGTCGTATGGAGTGCTTGAAAGAGACGGGACTACCTTCGTTAATGCCAGTTTTGGGAACGGAAATTCTCCAGTCGTTGTGAATTTGGATTAGGTACTTGTACCTCTTGAATCAATGCACTAAATAAATAGGCTTGGTCCGAATTACCCCTGCCACATTTATCCGTAGAAAATACACCGCAGCTGGCTTGTTATCGCAAGACCAAAGAAAGTGATGATTGCCGCTTGGCAGTGTCGACTTAACTAAAGTCTCGACAAGCGATCCATCTGGACTGTGCACGGAGAGTGCAATTTCACTAAGACTTATTAACGTCAAATGAATGTCGACCTGAGACACTGCAGGATTGGGAAAGAATTTTAGTTGAAATCGTGTTTCATCTATCTCACCAATTGCTGTCAACTGTTCCTTGGTTATGGAAAAAGTATCGCTGTAATCAGAGTAGTCTCCCATTACCTCATTATCCTGTACAATTTGAACCATCACTCTTGATGACTCGACATCTGGAGCTGTCCATTCATAGGTGAGTATCTCAAGGCGGATGCCCTCCTCGATGACCTCCCAAGACTCACCTCCATCGGTGGAGTAGTAAAGGTCCCAATCAACCGGATCATGTTCAATGACTACTGACCAGCTTAAACTGATCATATCGCCAGGCTCATAGATTGAATCGGTGAGTTTGGTTTCTAGCAGGACATGTGCAAATGCATTCGAAAAAAGAGTGCCTAAGAAGATCACCAGGAACCACAATCTCAAACGTCTCATAATGAAGAGGTCTTCGTTAAAAGAATATAACACAAAGATACCAATTAGGGCTTCGAAATCAGATTTCCACGATTAAATCCTGATAGAAACGGATCAAAATCTATTCCAAAATGGATTTGAGAGCATATCGCAACATCTACACTTTTACATCTAACAATAGCTCGGCTTCTTTCTCCAAATCCTGTTCGTTTATGTACAAGCCGAAGCCAGGTGCATCCGATACGGTAGTAAAACCGTCTTGCATACTGTATCCTTCTGCCGTGATGGCTGGAGTGGTGAGCCAATCCTGTTCTGCCATGTACCAGTTCTCAATGACTTTACCTAGATGCAGCTGCGTATAATAACCCAGCATCGAGCCCCAATTGTGGGGAGCGACTCGACCTCCATATGGTTTAGCCATTTCTGCCTCTGCCAGGATACCTTCGATCCCAAATTGATTCATATCTCCTTGGAGGATATCAATGCAACCAGCTTCCATGAAAGGCCGCAGCTCTTCCACTTCTTTTTGCGACTCAAAATCGGCGACCAAGGTATCAAAGCCATTATCGCGGATGAAGTCATGTAGTGCCTTGGTGGTTGCCACTACCTCTGGGAACATTTCTTCCATAAACTCAAAATCAAAATCTGGTAGGTCGAGAAGCATCTTTTTCGAGCTCTCCAAATCCATTCCGTTGTTTGCATCCACTCCAATGCGGATGTCCGGACCGAGATATTCACGGCATGCAGCGAGGACCTCGATATCCCGATCATACCCTGCTTGCTTTTCCATCCACTTACTGCCTCGGCCGACCTTCATTTTGAAGAAATTGTGCCCCATTTCCATACCCATGTCAAATTCCTTCTTGAATTGATCCATGTAATTGTCTGCATGGTCAGGAAGTAAATCCTGGAAGTATATAGTGCCATCATAAAGAGGTACTTTTTCACGGGCAGCTGGTCTCAGTAACTGCCAGACAGGCTTTTCATAATATTTTCCCAGCAAGTCCCAGAATGCGGTAGTGCCCCGATTACCAACCTTGATCGATTTTTCATCCGCGATATACCATTCCAGTAGTGTACTGCCCACGAGTTTTTGAAGATCCTCATCAGTACCTCGAAAAGGACCAAGGCCACTCATTCCATTGGAGGCATAAACCCGAATAGCCACGTCACGGCTTTGATCGGTATGGTCATCAATCCGGGAGTTCTTTCCTACGTATTTCGGACGGTACGTGGGAATGCTCAGCTTTACGATCCTGTTGATCTTGACGTCCTTAGGGATAGCCTCTTTGCAGCCAAAAGGGAAAATTAACGATGTGGTGGCAGCAGTTCCCAGGGCGGATATAAATGTTCGTCTTTTCATCATTGTAAGTCAAATTGCGAAAACCTGGTTCAGAACCTGAAGCTAATAAATGTTGGCTTTTCATAGAAGCACAGTTGTGGAAGTATGCCGACGATTTTATCGATATCGAGATCTATTGTCTAACTCGATTTGATATCCATGGTAGATCACATACCTGGTTGTCTCATAAACTCAACCCACTCCAGTTGGCAGATTTCATAGTAAATGAGCGCACCTTCAGTACGATCTGAGTAAAACACGATAAAAAGATCTTGTACTTCAGGCGAGGGATCGATGTCAATATCTTCCCAAAACCAATCTTTCTCCTGCATGTTCCAATAATTTTCCACACTCGGTACATCAAAAGTCTTTACACCAACGATCGGCCCCTGCGCAGATTGTTGCCGAATTTCTGCTTTAATCGTATTCGATCCGGATCTCAATCGCAGACTCAGGCCTACGATCCCAGACAGATCAATATTCTTCCAACCGATGTAGGAACCAGTCAATGCAATTTCTGCAAACTTGCCGCCGAAGTCATTGTACGGTTTAGGAACTACCCGGTAGGCTCGGTCATACTGGGTAGCATGTACTTTGTAGGGTCGCAAGATCTCTTGCCTATGTGTACTCGTGGGTGGGATTTCACCAACACCCTGATCTAAGTAAAGACTTGATATCACCAGGTAATTGTCTGACGATGTTAGGCTGTCCGGAACTTGTCCCTGCACCAGTTGAGGGGACCATTCCGGCTCATCATTTAGAGATAAAATGTATTGAACCATTTGCAGCATCTCATCATCAGTATGTTGGGGATGGGCAGTCATTAATTTTTGGCCCCAGGCGCCAACGCCTCCTTGTGATATTTTATTGATCAGGTAGCTGGCTACAGCCGAATTGCCCTCATAACGGTCAGCAACTGATATAAACGAAGGTCCTGCCGAAGTGTCCTGATGATGGTGACAGGCCAGGCAATCACTGTTCTGCAGCAATTTTTTCCCTGATAGGTGATTGAATGTAGGATTGATAAACACCGAAGTCGACCGCACCAGATTCAGGTCGATGTCATTGCTTAAAGATCGAATATCTACCTTGATGTCTTCCTCAGATATACCTCCTTCATCGCTACTCCCGTCCTCGGCATCTCTGACCAAAACCTGATATGGAATTGATTGGCCGGGCTGGTAAAAGGATCGATTTTCCAACTGTACCTCGATAGAAGGGGGATCATTTCCAAGCACCAAGTCAGTCTCAATGATATCAGAAGCCCCGCTTTGATCTGTTACTGTCAGGCCTACGCGGTAGTTGCCCGCTTCTGAGATTGTAAAGACGGTCTCCACCCTGTCTACTGTCTTTTGCAGGTCTGAGATAGACCAGCGAAATCGCAATGAGTCGCCGTCCGGATCGCTGGATCGGTGAGCACTGCAGTAGATCTCAGCAGGAACTGCAGCTTGCAGTGGAGAAACCTTTGCCACTGCTCTGGGCTTTCGATTACCTTGGTTGTATGATACTCGAGCCAGCTGAGCATCTTCATTATGCACATACCAATTGCTTCCATAATCCAACACATAGAGGACACCCTTTGGACTAAAAGCCATATCAATAGGTTTACGAAAGGTCGTGTCGGGGAGGAAAGACTCCATACGCATATACCGGCCTTGGCGATCTAACTGGACAGCACGTAGCCACCCTCGCATCCATTCACCCATGAAGAGGAAATTATCATAGTAAGATGGAAAAGATGACAAACCAGCCCTGGATGGGTAGTGATACACGGGGCCGACGATAACAGTTCCCCCACCTTGACCGCTTAGTGGAAAAGTATCTGACGGCAGATTGGGATACCAGATTATTGCTTTTTGTGCTGGTGGCAACTCTCGATGCCCTTCATTATTGGGGCTGTCATTGATCAAGCTGTCCGGATCGAAGAACTCACCTACTTCCTCAGTGGCATAATTATAATCTCGATAAGGTTTGTTGTCGGCCAGGATGTAGGGCCAGCCAAAATTCCCCGCTGCCTTGGCCTGATTGATTTCCTCATAACTAACCGGTCCGCGCTCTGGTACAGCTGTTCCAGGGTTAGGTCCTACTTCTCCCCAATAGAGCCAACCGGTTTTTTGATCGACTTTTAGTTTCCAGGGATTGCGTAGTCCCATGGTGTAGATCTCCGGAAGGGCCAGAGTATCCTCAGGTGGAAAGAGATTTCCATCTGGAATGGAGTACGTGCCATCGTCCTCTGGCTTGATCCGAAGTATTTTACCGCGGTGGTCCATCGTATTGGCAGAGCTACGCTGAGCATCGCCAAGATAGTGGCCTTCACGCTCATCTATGGGGGCTGATTCGGTGCCACCCGTGTTATCACCTGTGCTGATGTAGAGCAAACCATCCGGGCCAAAGTCGAGCGCACCACCAAAGTGGCAACAATTCTCCCAATCAATAAAATATTCCAGCAAAAGTTGCTCCGAGCTCATATGTAGACTGTCGCCATCAAATACAAACCTGCTGATATGCTGGTATGACTTTCGGAGGGGATCCGTATAAAAGAGATATACCCACCTAGTCTTTTC
>Ga0224508_10004993_pt1 | contig 10778 bp, 7 predicted proteins | sample SF_Jan12_sed_USG_4_FD_170157 | JGI IMG/M metagenome (GOLD analysis project Ga0224508, IMG submission 170157) | Sediment microbial communities from San Francisco Bay, California, United States - SF_Jan12_sed_USGS_21 | ecosystem: Environmental > Aquatic > Marine > Sediment | place: USA: California... | reverse complement strand
TGGTCGGCGCGGCGGTCTCGGTGGGCCTGGTGCTCACCGCGCTCAACGAAAACATCAATCTTTTTTACCCTCCTGACCAGATAGTTGGAGGTGATGCCCCGGTTGGAGCGCAGATCCGTGCCGGTGGCATGGTGATGGACGGCAGCGTAGTGCACACCGGCGCCGACCTTGACGTGGAGTTCGTGCTCACCGATTACGATGGCGCCGAATTCAAGGTGCTCTACAGCGGCATACTGCCGGATCTTTTTCGCGAGGGTCAGGGCGTGCTGGTGCGCGGTGAGCTTGATGCGGCAGGGGTGTTCCAGGCCGAGGAGGTGCTTGCCAAGCACGATGAAAACTACATGCCCCCGGAGCTCGAGGGCATGCAGGCGAGCGCCCAGTGATTCCCGAACTCGGACATCTCGCCCTGGTGCTGGCGTTGTGCTTGAGCGCACTGCTGGCGGTGTTCGGGCTGGCCGGCGCGGGTCTGCGTCACCAGCGATTGTTGGCGGCAACGCCGTCGCTGGTGGCAGGCCAGATGGTGTTCTGCGCGTTGTCGTTCGCGGCATTGACCCACGCATTCCTGACCGACGACTTCTCGGTTGCCTATGTCGCCAACAATTCCAACTCGCTCATGCCCTGGTACTTCAAGGCCAGCGCCGTCTGGGGGGCACACGAAGGCTCGTTTCTGCTGTGGACGATGATCATGGCCGGCTGGACCCTGGCGGTGGCCATCAGGGGCCGCACCTTGCCGCTGATATTCCACAACCGGGTGCTCGGCGTCATGGGGTTGCTGAACCTGGGATTTTTGAGTTTTATCGTGCTGACCAGCAACCCGTTCGAGCGCCTGGTGCCGATGACGCCGGCGGAAGGTTCTGACCTCAATCCGCTGCTGCAGGACTTCGGACTTATCGTCCACCCGCCCATGCTGTATATGGGCTACGTCGGATTTTCCGTAGCGTTTTCCTTTGCCATCGCCGCGCTTCTGTCCGGACGCCTGGATTCGGCCTGGTCCCGCTGGTCACGGCCCTGGAGCAACGTTGCCTGGGCGTTCCTCACCGTTGGCATTGCCCTGGGCAGCTGGTGGGCGTACTACGAACTCGGCTGGGGTGGCTGGTGGTTCTGGGATCCGGTTGAAAACGCCTCGTTCATGCCGTGGCTGGTGGGGACCGCGCTCATTCATTCCCTGGCAGTTACCGAAAAGCGCGGCTCGTTCAAAAGCTGGACGGTGCTGCTCGCCATCACCACCTTTTCATTGAGCCTGCTCGGCGCGTTCATCGTCCGTTCCGGGGTGCTGACATCCGTGCACGCTTTCGCGGTAGACCCGGAGCGGGGCCTGTTCATCCTCGGCTTCCTCGTGGTGGTGGTCGGTGGTTCGCTGCTGCTCTACGCGAGCCGTGCTGGCGTGATCGGCTCCCGGGTGCGGTTCGGACCGTGGAGCCGGGAAGCCTTCATGCTGGTGAACAACATCATTCTGGTGATCGCCATGTCGCTGGTGCTGCTCGGCACGCTTTATCCGCTGGCCTATGAGGCGGTGACCGGCGGCGACAAGATTTCCGTTGGTGTTCCCTATTTCAACGCCGGGTTCGTGCCGCTGATGCTGGTGCTTGCCGCGGCGTTGGGCCTGGTGCCGGTGCTGCGCTGGAAGCGCAACGACTGGCGCGAGGTGCTGCGCCGCTCGAGATGGCTGGCCGCTGCCAGTCTGCTGCTCGGGGTGGCGGTGCCGCTGCTGGTTGGCGGCGCGTTGAGCTGGCAGGTTGCCGTCACTGTGGTGATCGCATTCTGGATCCTCGGCATGCACGGGCGCGATTTATGGGCCCGCGCTCGCCTGGGATTGCGGCGCGTGCCAGCGGGCTACTGGGGCATGCTGGCCGGCCATCTGGGGTTTTCCTTCGCGCTCCTCGGTGTCGCGCTCACCACGCAGCTATCGGTGGAAAAGGATCTGCGCATGTCGCCGGGCGATGTGGTTACCGTTCGAGAGCGGGTGATTGAGTTCGTGGGGGTGAATGCCGCTCAGGGGCCCAACTACGTGGCCGATCGCGGCACGTTCAGCATTCAGGAAGGTGCGCGACGGATCGCCTTGCAGCCGGAAAAACGCCGCTATCTGGCGGGCGGCAACGTCATGACCGAAGCCGCCATCGATGCGGGGTTTACCCGTGACCTATACATCTCGCTCGGCGAACCGCTGGGCAATGGCGACTGGGCCGTCCGCGTTCAGGTCAAGCCGTTCGTGCGCTGGATCTGGTTGGGTGGCCTGCTCATGGCCTTTGGTGGCACGCTGGCGGTGTTCGATGCCCGCTATCGTCGGTTGCGCAAGCGTCTGGATGTGCGCGCCGGTGCGGAGGCGTTGAGTTGAATCGGGCCGGGCTGTTCGTGCCCCTGGCGGTGTTCGCGCTGATCGTGGGTTTCGGCTATGCGGGCTTCAAGCTGAATGACCCGCACGTACTGCCGTCGGCACTCCTGAATAAGCCCTTTCCCGATTTCTCGGCCCCCGTGCTCGGTGCGGCTGCCCGGGTGGTCGGGCGCGAGGATCTGCTGGGTACGCCGGTGCTGGTCAACGTCTGGGCCACCTGGTGCCCCACCTGCAAGGCTGAGCACCACGAGCTGATGAGAATCCGCGCAAACACCAATCTGCGGATCGTGGGCGTCAACTACAAAGATGATCCCGTGAAGGCGCTACGCTGGTTGCGCGACTACGGCGATCCCTACGAATTTACCTTGCGCGACTCAGACGGCTCGTTGGGTGTGGAACTCGGTGTGTACGGAGCGCCGGAAAGCTTTCTGCTCGATGCATCTGGCACCATCGTCTATAAGCACGTCGGCGACATAAACCCCCGGGTCTGGCAGAACGAGATCCTGCCGATTCTGGAGCGCTTCGAGGTCGATGTGAATGGCTAGTCAGAGGTTCCCCAGGCTCGGCTGGATCATCCTGGCGGGCGCTTGCGCGTTGTTTGCCGCAAATTACGCCGTGGCCGCGGGTCCGGTCGACGTTTACGAGTTCCCCGATCCCGCCACCGAGGCTCGCTATCGTGCGCTTATCGCCGAGTTTCGCTGCCCGAAATGTCTGAACACCAACCTGCCCGGATCTGATGCGCCCATCGCCAAGGATCTGCGGCGCACGGTGCATCGATTGCTGGTGTCCGAGGGTCTGGACAACGATGAGATACGCGCCTACCTGCAGGAGCGCTACGGTGACTTTGTGCTCTACGATCCACCCTTTCGGCCGGACACCTGGATCCTCTGGCTGGCTCCGGTGTTGCTGGTGATCATTGGCCTTATCGTGCTGATCAGGATCGTGCGGCAACCGGCGCCCGCACCGCTCAGCGATTCCGACAGCGCTCGGCTGCGCGCTATTCTGGACGACGAATGAGTTTCTGGATCATCGCCTGCCTCCTGATTGTCGGGGCGGTATTGCTCACGGTCTGGCCGCTGGCGCGGGCCGATGGCGGTGGCCGCGGACGAGCGCTGCGTGCAAATACGGTGCGCGCGCTCTATCAACAACGGTTGCGCGAGCTCGATGACGAGGTTGCCGGCGGCGCCCTGGCGGCCGACGCTCGTGAAGAGGTTGCCGAGGAGCTCGGCGCTGCGTTGCTCGGTGACTATCAGGCCGATGCCGAAGCAAGCGCGCCGGCGGCGAGTGCCAGCGATGCGCCTGCGAAAGTGCTGGCGCTGGTGTTGGCCGTCCTGTTACCAGCGCTGAGCCTTGGTCTTTATCTGAAGGTCGGGGAGCCCACGGCCGACAACGTGATCGGAGCCGAGTCGCTGCTCAGCCTGGATCCGAATACTCAGAGCGCGGAAATTGAACGCTGGCGGGACAGGCTGGCCCAACGTGTAGAAGCCCGGCCCGAAGATGCGCAAAGCTGGTACCTGCTCGGCCATGCCCGGTTGCAGATGGCCGATTACCAGCGCGCGGCCGAGGCGTTCGCCATGGCGCACGCATTGCACGGGGTCGATCCCACCATCGACGTTTACTGGTTGCAGGCAAGATACCTGGCGGCTGGTGGCGTAATAGACGACGGAACGCGCGGAATCGCCCAGCGCCTGCTCGAGACCACGCCCAATCATCCGATGGTACTGGAGATGTTTGCGATCGATGCGTTTCGTAGCGGCGAGTTTCGCCGGGCCGTGGATTTTCTCAATCGGGCCCTGGCCGGCAACCTGAATCCAACCCAACGCGCCGCCCTGGCCACCGGGCTCAAGCAGGCCCGTGCTCAGCTCGGCGATCTGCAGCCGAGCCTGGACGTTGCGGTCTCGGCAGCGGGTTCGCCGCCGGCGGGGGCCACCCTGTTCGTGATTGCCCGCCCGCCGGGCGGCGGCATGCCCTATGCCGTGGTGCGACGGCCCGCCGCCCAGTTGCCTGCTTCGGTGCGGCTGGATGACGCCGTGAGCATGAACCCGGCTCAGGCGCTATCCCAGGCATCCCAGGTCGAGGTCGTCGTGCGTCTGAGCATGTCCGGCTCAGCCATGGCTCAACCCGGCGACTGGGAGTGGCGTTCCGCCACCGTCGATATACCGGATCTCGATGCGCCCCTGCAGCTCGAAGCGCTGCTGCAGGCGCCGGAGCCTGCAGCCAGCTCTGGCTGAGCCCTTTTTTCTCGATCCCACCCCCGAACCTATCGCCCCCTGCGCGGTCCAACGTTGATGGAGAGCGTTGGGGTCATCTTTTACAGATATGACCCCGGTTAAGGATGATGGGGTGAGTGTTATGGAGATTGGTGAAAGCTCGGAATTCGAGCCCGCGGTCAGTCTGACGGAGCAGATTGCCGATCATCTGGGGCGACAGATCATAACCGGGCGCCTCGAGCCTCAGGAGCGTATTCAGGAGCTCAGAGTCGCCGGCGACCTGGGTGTGTCCCGTGGTTCGGTACGCGAGGCGTTGCTCATCCTCGAAAGCCGACACCTCATCGAGATCATCCCGCGCCGGGGCGCGGTGGTCAGCAGCCTCGAGGCGGATGAGATCGTCAACTTCAATGAGCTGCACACGGATCTGCAGACCTCTTTTTACCGCAAGCTCGCCCTGGAACGCAGCGCCGATCTATCGGAGTTGCAACAGGTGCTCGAGCGCATAGATCAGGCGGTGGCGCAGCACGACCTCGACGGGCTCCTTGGCGCCTGCCGGGCATTTGCCGATGTCAGCCTACCGCTGGTCAACAACTTCTATCTTGCATCGGTGCTGCGCGGGCTGATACCGGCCGGGTTGCGGCTCGCGCATATGGCCGCCTGCCATCCCGACTACGAGATGCGCGATACGTTGCGCTACCACCATGCGTTGCTCGACGCGATTGTGCGTAACGATGATGCCCGTGTGGGTGAGCTGGTGCCCGCGTATAGCCGTCGCCAGGGCAAGCTGGCGGTTCTCAGCGTGACCGGCTGAAGTCCGCACAATTCCTGAGCTGAATCGGCGTTGTCGGGGTGTTACGCTTACCAGGCATTTGCTTTAGACTACCGCCTTCTAAAACTAGGGTGATCGCACTCGCTACATGCGACTCAAGCAGATTAAGCTTGCTGGTTTCAAGTCATTTGTCGATCCGACAACGGTCACCCTCCCCAGCAATCGCTGCGCCGTGGTGGGTCCCAATGGCTGCGGCAAGTCCAACATCATCGATGCCGTGCGCTGGGTCATGGGCGAAAGCTCGGCCAAGCAGCTGCGCGGCGAAAGCCTCACCGATGTCATTTTCAACGGGTCGACCTCTCGAAAACCCACCGCTGTTGCCAGCATTGAGCTGATCTTCGACAACGGTGACGGTCGCATCGGTGGCGAATACGCTGCTTATGCCGAGATTTCCGTGCGTCGCCAGGTGACCCGCGATTCCCAGTCGGGTTACTTTCTGAACGGCAACAAGTGCCGGCGCCGGGACATCATGGACATCTTCCTCGGCACCGGTTTCGGTCCGCGCAGTTATTCGATCATCGAGCAGGGCATGATCAGCCAGCTGGTTGAAGCCAAGCCCGAAGATCTGCGCGTGTACCTCGAAGAAGCCGCCGGCATTTCCAAGTACAAGGAGCGGCGCCGGGAGACGGAAAACAGGGTCAAGCACACCCGCGAGAATCTGGCGCGCCTGAACGACATCCGCGAGGAGCTCGAGCGGCAGCTCAAGCATCTCAAGCGCCAGTCCCGCGCAGCCGAGCGGTATCGCGAGCTGAAAGCCGAAGAAAGCAAACTGACGGCCGAGCTGCATACCATTCGCTTCATCGCGCTCGATGCGGAACTGAAAGCGCGTCAGCAGGAAATTCAACAGCTCGAGGTGGACCTCACCGCGAAGCAGGCCAGCCAGCAGGGCATCGATACCGAGATCGAGAAGTGCCGCCAGCAGCACACCGACACCAGTGATGAGTTCAACCAGATTCAGGGCAGGTATTACCAGCTCGGCGCGGACATCGCGCGCATCGAGGAGGCGATCCAGTTCAATCAGGAACGGGTCAAGCAGCTGGAGCTGGACCTCGAGTCGGTTACCCAGCGCGCGGATGAAACCGGCCGCCAGCTGCACATGGACGAAGCGCAGATCCGCGAGCTGAAGGATCAGATCGGATTGTTGCTGCCGCGCCTGCGGCAGGCGGAAAGTGTTGATCAGGGCCTGGCCGGCAAGGTTGCCGAGTTGGAAGAACAGCATCGGCGCTGGCAATCGGCCTGGGACCAGTTCAGTACCCGGGCGGCCGAGAATGAGCGCGAGGCGGAGGTGCAGGCATCGCGCGTCGAGCACCTTGAACAGCTTCTGCAGCGGCTGCGAGGCCGCCACGACCAGCTTGCCGACGACGCCGAGGATGTCACCACCTTTGCCACCGACGACGTCGATTCGCTGGCCGATGAGATAACAACCATCGAATCGCGGCGCAGTGGCCTCGAAGCGGATATCGATCGCGCCATCAAGGATCTGGCCGCGGCCCGTGAAGACGTGGTGATGCGCGAACGGGTATTAGACGATGCACGCACTGAGGTGCAGACGCTGCGTCACGATCTGGCAAGCCTGCAGGCCGTGCAGCAGGCCGCACTCGGCCGCGACGAACGTACTGCTCACGAATGGATCGAATCCCAGGGGTTGGCTGGTGCGCAGCGGCTGGGCGAGGCGCTGGCGGTAGTGCCCGGTTGGGAGCGCGCCGTGGAAGCGGTGCTCGGTGACTATCTGCAGGGGATTCGGGTCGACGACCTGGCTGGTTTTCAGCAGGCGTTGGCGAGCTTGCCCGATGGCGGAGTCACCCTGGTCGAGGCCAGCTTCGAGGCCGAAACCCACGGCGATCTGCCTGGGCTCGCCTCGCTTATTCGCGGCCGTGATCTCAGGCTCGGTTCGTTGTTGCACGGCGTTTTTGCGGCGGAATCCATCGACGTTGCGTTTGCTCAGCGGCAGCGGCTGCGCGCAGGCGAAAGCATCATCACCCGTGAGGGAATGTGGATCGGTCCGGACTGGATTCGCGTGCTGGCAAGCCATGAAGACGAGTCAGGGATCATTCAACGCACCCAGGAAATCGAGACCTTGAACCTGCGGGTCGAGGAGGCCGAGCAGACTCTGGCCGAGCTCCAGGGACACGTGGTGGAAGGTCGCAGCCGAGCCGAGCAGCTGGAGCTGTCGCGCGAGGCGCTGCAGGCTGACGTGAATTCGCTCAATCAGCAGCTGGGTGAGATGAAGACCACCCACGGGGTGCGTCGGGTACAGATCGAGGAAGCCGGGGCGCGCCGCGACCGCATTCACCGCGAGCGGGACGAGCTCGATGAGCAGATTGCCGAAGAAGCACGCCGACTTGGCGAGGCCCGTGGTGCGCTGGTGGCCGCCGAGCGTGAGCGCGAGCAACAGGTTAGCGAACGCGAGACGCTCAATGGGCAACGCGAAAATGCAGAGTCGGATCTTGAAGCCGGTCGCCAGGACGCTCGAACCAGTCGGGAGCGATATCACGGCCTGAACGCTGAGTGGCAGAGCCTGCAATCGCGTATGTCGGCTAGCGAAACCGCTCGCGATCGCCTGGTCCAGCAACGTCAGGAGCTCGATTCTCAGCAGCAAAACCTCAAGCTCGGCATCGAAAACAGCGCTACCCCGCTGCCTGAGCTGAAACGCGAGCTGGAAACGAAGCTTGCCGAACGGCTGGCGGTGGAGAATCAGCTCGGCGAGGTTCGCGCTCAGCTGGAGCAGCTCGACTTTCGGATTCGCGGGCTGGAAAGCGATCGCAGTGAAGCAGAGCTGGCGCTCGAAGAGGTGCGTGAAAAGCTGGAGTCGGCACGAGTGGAACGCCAGGGGCTGACGGTTCAGGAAAGTAACCTCACCGATCAGATCAAGACTACGGGTTTCCAGCTCGATGAAGTACGCGAAGGGCTGCCCGAGGATGCCAGCGAAGACGCCTGGGTCGAAGCGTTGGAGAAAACCGATCGGCGCATCCAACGGCTTGGCCCCATCAACCTCGCCGCAATCGATGAATATGAGGGGCAATCGGAGCGAAAGGTTTACCTCGATCAACAGAACGATGACCTCGAGCAGGCGCTGGAAACGCTGCTTGGAGCAATTCGCAAGATCGACCGGGAAACGCGCACCCGCTTCAAGGAAACGTTTGAAACGGTGAACAGTCATCTGGGTGAGCTGTTCCCGAAAGTATTTGGCGGAGGACACGCCTATCTGGAGCTGACAGGGGAGGATCTACTCGATACCGGAGTCTCGCTGATGGCGAGACCGCCGGGCAAACGCAACGCCAGTGTTCACCTGCTATCGGGTGGCGAGAAGGCGATGACGGCGGTGGCTTTGATTTTTGCCATCTTCCATCTCAACCCCAGCCCGGTTTGCCTGCTGGATGAGGTGGATGCGCCGCTCGACGACACGAACGTGATGCGTTTTGCTGAGTTGATTAAAGACATGTCTACCGATGTGCAGTTTGTGGTGATTACCCACAACAAGCTGACCATGGAGATGGCAGACCATCTCATGGGTGTGACGATGAACGAGCCCGGTGTATCCCGGCTCGTTTCGGTAGATGTAGAAGAAGCTGCGGCCATGGCCGGTTAGGAACCGGTTGTCGGCCGAGGCCGGCACGCCGGCTAAAGCCGGTGGCCTTGGCGGCGTTTCGGGCAAGCGCCGCAAGCAGCGCCCTTAGGATGTGTCTGGTCGTGTATGCGACCTGGGAGCCGTAAGTGGACATTAAGGATTTCATTTTGATTGGCGGCGGGCTGCTGATCGCCGCCGTAGTTGCCCACGGGTTCTGGATCGCCTGGCGCGGACGCCGGGAGCCGCTGCGGCTGGACCTCGTTCCCGACATCGTTGCCGACGACGTTGACAACATCGACCGCCTGCGTGGCGAACTACCCAACGGTGGCGCCCGGGTAATATCCCGGGAAACTGTTGGCGAGCAGGAAATGTTCGAGCTCGAAGCCGCGCCGATTCTGTTGGAACCCACCACTGAGGCGCAGCGCGCTGAGCCCACGGTACAAACCGCCGTCGAGCCCCCGGTTGCGCCCGAAACAGTCGACAAGGCCGATGAGGTCGATGCGGATGAGCTCCTCAGCGACGACCTCGTCGAGCAACAGCCCGTTCGGGCCGAGCCCTCCGTGCGCGTGCCGGAAGCCAGAGCCAAGGTCGCAGAGGTCGTGATGGCAGAGGAGCCGTCCGAGAAAATCGTCTCTGAGCGTCGAGCTGCAGAATCCCCGCGACGGCCCCGACGCCCGGCGGCACGTAAGGATACCGATCCCGAGCAGCAACCGGTCGAGGAACTGGTGGTAATGAACGTGCTGGCCCGAGCCGGTGAGCCTTTCCCGGGGGACGCGTTGTTTGCAGTGCTGCGCGGCAAGGGCTTGAACTTTGGCGACATGAATATTTTTCATCGCGTCGATCCGCAGACTAAAAGGGTCAACTACAGCGTGGCGAACGTTGTCGAGCCGGGAACGTTCGACATGGCTGACATGGAAGCGTTCCGGTCCCCTGGACTGTGCTTTTTTCTGCAGCTGCCCGGGCCGGAGCATCCGGCGCGAGTGTTCGAAGACATGGTTTCCGTGGCTCGGGACGTCGCCACGGAGCTCGGCGGCGAGCTCAAGGACGAGCAGCGCAGCTTCATGACCCCGCAGACCGTTGAACACTATCGGCAGCGTATCGCCGACTTCTGCCGACGACGTATGTCCAGACGGGCATGACCCGAAAGACAGCCGCGGTTCGCAGACGCATCGACGAGTTGCGTGACCTGGTTCGTTATCACAACCACCGATATCATGTCCTCGATTCCCCCGAGCTTGCCGATGTCGAATACGATGCGCTGTACGATGAGCTGGTCGAGCTGGAAGCATCGCATCCCGAGCTGGTCAGCGCCGACTCTCCCACGCAAAGGGTGGGCGCCGGACCGCTGACCGAGTTTCGCTCGGTGACCCACGAGGTCCCGATGCTGTCGCTGGACAAGTGCACCACCCACGATGAGCTTGCCGACTGGATCGTGCGCTGCCGTGGCCGTCTCGAAGTCGATGATGAGCTGAGCTTCGTCTGTGAGCCCAAGATCGACGGAGTGGCCGTGGCGCTGGTTTACGAAAACGGCGAGCTGGTGCTTGGCGCGACCCGGGGTGACGGTCAGACCGGCGAGGACATTACCGCCAATGTTCGAACCATCGGTTCGATTCCGTTGCGCCTGAACGGCGGCGAGATGCCGGTGCCTCCGCGGGTCGAGGTACGCGGAGAGATCTATCTCCCGGTGGTCGACTTCGAGGCGTTCAACGAACAAGCCCGCCAACGGGGAGATAAGACGCTCGTCAATCCCCGCAACGGGGCTGCCGGTAGCCTGCGGCAGCTCGATCCGCGAGTCACAGCCGGCCGGCCGCTGACCATGTACTGCTACAGCATCGGCTG
>Ga0224508_10004992_pt1 | contig 10779 bp, 8 predicted proteins | sample SF_Jan12_sed_USG_4_FD_170157 | JGI IMG/M metagenome (GOLD analysis project Ga0224508, IMG submission 170157) | Sediment microbial communities from San Francisco Bay, California, United States - SF_Jan12_sed_USGS_21 | ecosystem: Environmental > Aquatic > Marine > Sediment | place: USA: California... | reverse complement strand
GCAACGAGGCTTATGCCGCTGGCCCAAAATCGGGGATCGTCCAGCATCTCGGGAATGCCGGTTCGCGTCGCCATCGCCGCTTGCGCCCGCTCTCCAAGCCGACCGAAAACCGTCGAAACGTTGACGCCGACCTTTTCGAAAACGCGCCCGCCGCGCATGACGCTCATCAGGCCGCCACCGGCGTCCGAGCCGTCGTCAGATGCTCTGCGAGTGGGTTTGACCTCGAACCGCCCGGCCGGATATTCCGAAAGCGGACCTTGGGCATGACTGTCTTCCAATGCCTCAAATGCAGCGACGATATCGTCGCGCAAGCTCCTGAACCAATCACTGGCCCGCGATTTTCGGTCCGCAAAGGTTTCGGTCATGTGCATCGCCCCTTATCCGCCGACTAGCGATATCAAATGAACGCAGACATCGAATTGTGTCAGATCAAATTGGCGACAGAAAGTTGTCGGCACAAGATCCGACTTCAGTGTGCCGGTGCGTCCACTGCATCAACTAGCGTTCGACCGCCATCCACGGTCAGAATCTGGCCGGTCATGAAACTGGAACCGTCCGAGGCCAGAAATTGCGCAACTTCCGCAAGTTCCGTTGGGCTGGCAATTCTTGAAAGCGGCGTGGATCCGATAATCTCGTCTCGGAAGTCCTCGTTTTCCTGCAATGCGCCCTTCAACGACGCGCTCATAACCGACCCCAAAGCAATCGCGTTCACCCGGATGCGGTGCGGCGCAAGTGCAACCGCCATCGACCGTGTCATCTGGTCAACCGCAGCAGAGCTGACCGAATAGGCCAAAAGGCTTGGCTGCGTTCGCCGCGACGCCATCGACGACAAATTGATAATTGAACCGGTGGTCGCGTTGCTGTCTTCGCCATCCGATTGCTTGATCATGCGCTTTGCGAACACTTGGCTCAGGCGCAGCGACGTGATCAGGTTTTGGTTCAGCAGCGTTGTCACAGCATCATCATCCGAATTGAGAGGATCGGCCGCCAACATCTGCCGCGATGCGTTGACCAAGATATCCACGCGTTCAAATCGGTCGATTGTTGCCGAAAGAAGGTTCGCAATAGTCAGCTTTTCGCGCAGGTCGCCAGCAAAATACCCCGTTGTGCCTTCGTCATCTTCGCTGACTTCCCCAAGCTCTTTTGCAAGCTTTTCTTCATCCCTGTCCGCAAACATGACATTCGCGCCGCGAGCCACGAAATGCCTCGCGATTGCCAGCCCGACGCCGTTGGCGGACCCGGTTACAACAGCTGTTTTGCCTGCGATTGAGAACGACATAGTGGGACTATCCTATTCTGCGGCGTCTTGGCGATCTGGCGAGGAAAGTTTTAAAAGAAGAGTTCTGGCCGAGCGACTGAACAGTGTGAAAGGCATCTTCTAGCGTTTGTTCGTAAGGCAATTGCCGATTTGCAACAAGCCAAAGCTGTCCTTTTGGGCCCAAAATTCGCGCAGCAGAGCGGATGAACGCTTGCCCAAGCGAAGCATCCGCGGCGCGTCCGCGATGGAATGGTGGATTCGAGACGACGTGGTCGACGGGCCCGTCAGGCCGCCAATCACGCGCGTCCGCCCAATGGAATTCTGCCCGCGAGTCAGAAATATTCTGGCGCGCCGCATCCAGCGCGGCAAAATCCGCTTCGACTAAATCAATGTGGCTGACACCGTCACGGCGAAGGATTGCATCTGACAAATATCCCCACCCGGCGCCCAAATCGACGACCCGCCCTGCAAAATTGGCGGGAAGGGCAGCAGCCAATGCCTCCGATCCCGGATCAATCGCATCGGCAGAAAATACGCCAGGCGCGGTTGTGAAACGATTGGCAACCTTGTCCCTAGGCACATCGATCCATGCTGAGAAATCCGCGTCGTTGACAACAAACAGCTTGCCATGCGCTTTCGAGATTACTTCTCCGACGTCGCCGGCCAGTCGTGCCGCCTTCAGAACAGAATCGATCCCATCGGTCTTTTGCCCATCGACTATGAGTGCCCCATCTGTTGCCAGTGCCGCCTGCGCCAAAGCTTGCCGTGCCTCAGCCTTTGCCCGGGGCAATGCAACGATTGACATCGTGTAGGGACCGCCAACAGAGGTCGAAACGGAATACCCGGCGTTTTGAAAGTGCGCGTGATCAGGGAAATGACGTTGTACGACCTCGACACGGCCTTTGGGCAAGTCGTCCAAATCATCGTTGGCGCGCGCGCCAATGACAGCTATTTGCCCTTCTTCGGGCAGCAAAACCGCCGATGACTTCAAAGCCAGAGACAAACGTTGCGACAGCATAAGGGCGCGGCCGGACGGCCTATTCCTTTTCCATTGTGCACTGAAGCGGATGCTGGTGGCGCCGCGCGAAATCCATCACCTGCGCAACTTTGGTTTCCGCCACCTCGAACGAAAATACGCCAACAACGGCGAGGCCCTTTTGGTGCACGGTAAGCATCAGTTCGAACGCCTGAGCGTGAGTCATTCCAAAGAAACGTTCGAGTACGTGTACGACGAATTCCATCGGCGTGTAGTCGTCGTTCAACAAAAGCACCTTGTACAGCGGCGGCCGTTGGGTTTTTGGCTTGGTTTCGGTCAGGACACCGGTTTCACCTTCGCCCGGCTTGTCCGTTTCGGCCATCATATGCAATTTACTGAGGATCACGCTCACTCGTTTCGGCATCTTTCACTCGATCTCACAATATATGTGAATGACTGGTAAGGAAAAGAGCCGAAACATCTGGATGCTCTGCGACGATGATAACCACGCTTTGCTTCGACGCCGACGACACGCTGTGGCACAACGAGCGTTTCTTTCGCATGACGCAGGATTATTTTGCCGAGCTGTTGGCAGACTACGCCGGAAAGGACCACCTTGCAGAGCGGCTGCTGGTCGCCGAAAGGCGAAATCTGGGTCACTATGGTTTCGGCATAAAGGGTTTCATGCTGTCGATGATCGAAACTGCACTGGATGTCACCGACAACCGCGTGCCAGGACGTGTTGTGCGCGATATCATTGCCGCCGGCCAGGAAATGCTGGCGCATCCAATTGAGCTTCTGCCTGGTGTCGAGGAGACGATGTTAAAGTTGGCACCTGAATTCCGGATCCTTCTGATCACTAAGGGTGATCTTTTGGACCAGGAACGCAAGATTGCGCAATCTGGGCTGGGCGAGTTGTTCGATGGGGTCGAGATCGTCTCGGACAAGACACCAACGGTTTATCTGGAAGTATTCGCCCGCAACTCGACAGCACCCGAGCAAGCGTTGATGTCTGGTAACTCGCTGAAATCAGACGTAAATCCGGCACTCGAAGCGGGCGGTTGGGCCATCTTTGTGCCGCACGGTCTTACATGGGAACTTGAGGCGGCTGATGCGCCTTTGGGGCATGAAAGATTTCGCGAAGTGCGGGAATTTCGCGACATCCCGGATACAGTCGAAGACATACAGCACAAGATCTAGGGGCTGCTCGGCGGAATACCGCCTGATCTGGGATTTGCAGCATTTTCGAAAAAGATACTGAAAATTCATAGTTTTCCGATTGAATCGCACGTGATACAGTTTTGGAAAATCAGGGCATCCGACGTCAAAAGATCGGAGCTTGAGGCAGAAAAGGGCAGTGTAGTGACGTTCCCGCAATCAGCGTGCGTCGCCCTCAGGGCGTTATTAATTTCTTGGCTAGTTCTTACTGGCACAACGGCGGCATCGGCTGCACCTTACGCCGCAATGGTGATGGATGCCCGAACCGGCAAAGTTTTGCATTCCCGCAACGCTGACACAAAACTCCATCCGGCATCTCTTACAAAAATGATGACACTCTACGTCGTATTCGATGCCGTGCGTCGTGGCGAAATAAGTCTAGATTCCAAAGTCTTAATAACAAAAAAATCCGCAGCTGAGCCGCCTTCGAAACTCGGGTTGAAAGCAGGCCAACGCATCCAGCTGCGCTATCTAATCCGCGCTGCCGCAGTGAAGTCCGCGAATGACGCAGCCACTGCTTTGGGAGAGGCTGTTTCAGGATCCGAGGCGGCATTTGCCCGCCGCATGAACCGAATGGCCAAAGCCATGGGGATGAGCCGGACGACATTCAAAAACGCCCACGGTCTGACAGAGACGGGACATGTATCGACCGCCCGAGACATGTCCATACTTGGCCGCCAGCTTTTTTACGACTTTCCAGAATATTATAATCTGTTCTCGCGCCGCTCGACGAGCACCGGGCGAAAAACGGTCAATAATACAAACTCACGCCTGTTAAACAGCTATCGCGGCGCCGACGGGATCAAAACCGGCTATACTCGCGCGGCTGGCTACAATCTCGTGGCGTCCGCCGAACGCGGCCGAGAGCGTGTGATTGCCACGGTCTTTGGTGGCCGTTCAACGTCATGGAGAAATGCGCGCGTCGCAGAACTCCTTGATATGGGCTTTGACCGGGCGCCCAATCGGGTCGCCGTGCGCAAACCAAAACGGCCCACGATGATCGCGCAGGCCGCGCCAAAATCGGATGATAACAACATATCACGCAAGACCGGGTTAATCGCGCGCAGTCCCCGACCCGCACCAAGACCAGGGCGGGAACCGGCGGACGATATGCTTATCGCAATCAAAGATGGTGTTGCAGATGCGCTGGCTGAGGCCGTTATCGCCGATGCCAGTCTTTTGGACGTCCCATCTGATGAGGCGGCTCCGGCCGCGCCAACGCCGGTTCTGTCCGCCAGCCTCGCGGGATCGCTTATCAGCCCAAAGCCGCGCCCCGCGGCGTTCAGTGAGAACCCGGTGTCTGAGCCGTCATCGCTGGAAGAGCCAGTCGTTGTAACGCGAATGTCGACGTCCGGCGGGCGTCACTGGGCAATAAATGTTGGGCGATTTACGTCGCGGCACGAGGCCGAGAAGATGCTTTTGCAGACGGCGCTCGTTGAACTTGGAACGTTGGATGAAGCGCTACGAAAAGTTGTGCGCGGACCAAAGGGGTTTGACGCAAATTTTGTCGGGTTGTCCGAAGATAAGGCGGAACTCGCATGCCGTCGATTGTTGGCGCAGAATGTAAGTTGCAGGCCGCTTGGGCCTGGTTAACTAATTAGGCCCGGCCGGCTTCGGACGACAACGTAATCGCGTCAACACCGAGTGCGGCAAGTGCCGCCTTCCATTTCCCGTCATCATCGCGGTCAAACACAATATCGCGCGACGCGTCGCAGGTGAGCCAGCCGTTTTGCAGAATCTCGTCTTCCAGCTGGCCTGGCCCCCAGCCCGAGTATCCAAGAGCAAGAAGGGCCTGGTCCGGCCCGTCGCCCTTTGCAATTTCTTCCAGGACGTCAAGAGTCGCGGTCATTCCGAAATCGCTGTTCACCTCTAAAGTTGCGCTGTCCGACAAGTAATCGGGCGAATGCAGAACGAATCCGCGGCCGTTTTCAACCGGGCCGCCAAAGTGGATGCGAATGTCGCGCTGCGGAGCGCTAACATCTATATTTAGCTGGCCTAACAATGGTCCAAACTTCAGCTCAGGCGTTGGCTTGTTAACAATCAACCCCAGAGCGCCGTCTTCAGAATGCGCGCAGATAAATATCACTGCTTTTTCAAATCGCGGATCCCCCATGCCGGGCATCGCGATCAACAGTTTGCCTTCAAGCGAGGTGTCCTGATTGTCCATACTTCAAAGATGGAAGAATTGAGGCCGGTCATCAAGGGTCTGGCGGCCACACTCACAAAGCTAAACCGGATTGTGATTTCCATTACGTCCGACCTGCCACTAATTGTCCCTATGATGAGTATTCGCACGATTGTTGGCGTATTTCTGGCTGTGGTCATGTCGGCGCAATTCGCAAAGGCCGAATTGCCAGCTGAGATTGCCGTCGGAGAAATCCTGGAAGGCTGGCGCGACGACGGCCGCCACTATGCCGCATTGTCGATCCGACTTGCCCCGGGATGGAAGACATATTGGCGAACGCCCGGTGCTGCCGGAATTCCACCGGTTTTCGACTGGGCCGCCTCAGAGAACGTCGCAGACGTCACTGTTGCCTTTCCGGTGCCTGCTATCACAGAACTGAACGGGCTACGGTCGATCGGTTACGCGGATCAGGTAGTTTTCCCGCTTGCGGTGCGTCCCATCAACAAAGAAGCCGACGTATATTTGCATGGGCAAATTCGGATCGGTGTCTGTTCTGAAATCTGTGTTCCCATGGAAATGGAGTTGGTGGCAACGCTGCGGTCGACTGCTTCGCAACGCACAACCGCCATCGTCCACGCAATGAGAGACCGCCCGATGACAGCCGGCGAAGCCGGAGTTCTGAATGTCGGGTGCGAGATTGCGCCGATCAGCGACGGGATGCGGATAACCGCCCGCGTGGGCCTTCCGCGAATGGGTCGCGCTGAAGTCGCAGTTGTCGAGCTGGCCGATCGAAGCATCTGGATATCTGAACCTCTGGTCCAACGTAATGGAAACACTCTGATTGCCGAGGCCGACATGGTTCCGCCTAACGCTCAGCCGTTTTTGTTGTCGCGCAACGACGTGCGGATAACTTTATTCGGCGGCGGCCATGCAGTAGATATTCAAGGCTGCGGCCAATCCTAAATTCGTTGCCGTCGCAACAGACTAAGGGCTGAGATAGCCCACGCAACAAGCGTCAAAATCGCAATTCCGGCAACAAAGTAAGCAATAGCTTTCGATCGTTCGCCGCCGCCGCCAAGAATTTCCGGCATAGCGCCCCAAACAATCACCGAACCAATAGTCATTGCGAACCATCCCGCCATTGCAAGACCCAACACACTGACGGTCGCACGCAGGCCAGGTGTTCGCGCCGAGAAAGCACGCCGCGCGGCCCGCGTATTGCGGCCCAGATCATGGCCAATCGCCAGCAGCGACGGCACAACAAGCAGCACAAGCACCAGCCCAAACCCTAGCCCATAAACCAGAGTGATCACCGTCGGCTTCAGAAATTGTGCCTGGCGCGACGATTCATACAAAAGCGGTGTCAAACCTAGCACCGTAGTCAGAGTGGTTAGGATGACAGGACGCAACCGGTCCGCGGTCCCGTCTAAGATCGCAGGGAACAACCCGCGATCCTCGGCATACTCATCGATCGTGGTCACAAGTACGATGGAATCGTTGATAATTATCCCAACCATTCCGATCAGCCCGACAACCGAGAACATACTAAGTGGCACCTCCCACACATTATGCCCCCAAATAGTTCCAACCAAGCCGAACGGGATAATCGACATCACGACAAGCGGCCGCGCCCAACTGGAAAACACCCAGGCAAGGGTCACGTAAATCCCCGCAAGACACAGGATTAATCCGGTTAGTGCATCCGAAAGAAAATTACGCTCGTCTTCGGCTAGCCCGGCCATATGGGTCGCTACGCCAAAATCCTCCTGCAATGCCGGAAGAATTACTTCGGCGATCTCGGTGCTGATCTCTTCCGCGCGCGCAGGATCGTCTTCGCTCAGGTCACCGAATACAGACACTACCCGAACGCCATTCTCGCGGCGAACTGTCGAAAATCCGGTTCTTCTTTCCACTGTGACGATATCGGCAAGCGGAACATATACCCCGGCGCCTTGGCCGCCGCCGCCGGTTCGAATCAGCATTCGTTCGAGAAAATCGGCTGTTAGTTCGCCGGCGGGAAGCTCGACCCGTATCGTTGCCGATCGAGGTCCGTCTGGGAAACTGGCGGCTTCGATTCCGTTCAGTCGGGCGCGAAGCGTGCGTCCCAGATCATCAATCGTCAGCCCCAGAGCCTGGCCCTGTGGCGTCAATTGCAGAACCAGCTCTTCTTTGTCATATGCCAGACTGTCTTCCAGCGCCGATACTTCAGGATACCGCGCCAGTTGCGTTTTCGCTGCCTCGGCCGCTTCCTTGAGCGTTTCGGCCTCTGCGCCCGACAACTCAATATCGATTGCATCGCCACCCGGGCCAGACCGCCAGCCTCGAAAACTGATCGTCTCAAGCATCGGGTGCTGTGGCACCGCATCCTGTAGGTCGGCGACAAATGCAAAGCTGGAATAAGGGCGCAGATCCGCGTCGATCAGTTCGATGGCAATGGACCCGAGTTGCGAAGTTTCCTTTGTTTCCTGCCCTGCAAGCCCGCGGCCCGAGGTTCCACCGATTTCGGCCAGAGCGAACTGGATCGGGTTTCGACCATGTTCGGTTTCGTATTTCGCTCCCAGTTCCTCGACCGTTTCCTGCAAAGTGCGCATGACTGTGTATGTATCGTCACGTGTCGCCCCCGGCACCATGGCGAAATTTCCAGTGACTGACCCACGCTCGGGCGCATTAAAAAACCGCCACTGAACATCGCCGCGAATGAACAAGGCAACCTGGCTGGCCAATATCAGAATAACGCCCGCAATCACTGGATACCGCGCCCAAACGACGCCTGCGATTAACGGTCGGAACAGATACTCGCGAACCCAGCGAAACCCCTTGTTTACTTGTCGCGATGGCCAGTCATACCAATGTTCTTTCGCAGTATGGGTCAGCGCGTGTTTCATGTGATTGGGCAAAATCAGGAAGCATTCGACGAGCGATGCGATCAAAACAACGATCACCGTGAACGGGATGTCGGCGATCAAGTCGCCAAACCGCCCGCCGATGGCAACGAGCCCGAAAAAAGCAATGACCGTTGTAATCGTCGCCGCGAAAACAGGCGTAAACATCCGCCGAGCAGCGTTTTCGGCAGCTGTAGCTGGGTTTTCACCAAGCCGGCGGGCGCGGAAATCAGCGTGTTCGCCGACGACGATAGCGTCATCGACCACGATCCCGAGCGTGATGATCAACGCAAACAACGACACCATATTCAGCGTCAGTCCCGCCGCATACATGATCGCAATGGCCGCCGTCATCGCAACGGGGATGCCTGCTGCGACCCAAATAGCCGTGCGAGCATTCAAGAACAGAAATAACAGCGCAACAACTAGCCCAAGTCCAATCAACCCGTTGTCGAGAAGGATATTCAAACGCGCGGTAATCGATTCCGCGAGAGTGCGGATCAGGCCGATTTTGACACCGTCGGGCAGACTAAGCTCCAGTTCCGCCGCCACGTCTTCGACTTGACGCTGCATTCGAATTGCATCGCCTCTGGCCGAGCGATCGACGCGAATTGAAATGGCCGGGTTCGGCCCAACAAAATATGCGCGTTCACGATCCACGCCTTCGACGCGGACTTGCGCGACATCGCGGATTGTTAACTGGGTCCCGTCATCGGCTGATCTGAGAACGATGCCTCCGATTTGGTCGGCAGAACGCTTGGCGATGCCTGTGCGGACGCGCGATGCGCCGCTTACGTCGCCCGCTGGATCGGTTTCAGCCTCGCCCGCGATGGCGTCCGCAATTTCGCGCATCGAGATATCATGACGGATCAGGTCCAGCGATGTGACTTCGACAATTGTTTCCGGTGCAGCAAGTCCGCGTATTGTCGTACGCGTAACACCTTCAGCGAAAAGCCTCGCGACAAATTCGTCGGCGAAATTCGCCAACTGGTCGACACCGACCGGTCCGGTGATGACGACGTCCGTTACGCGATCGGACCAACGTCCACGGCTAATCTCAGGATCTTCGGCATCTTCGGGCAAATTGGACACGGCTTCGATCGCGGTGTTTACGTCGTCAGCTGCCTGCGTCATGTCCCAATCGGGTTCGAATTCCAGTGTGATTGCTGCACGGCCCTCGCGCGATCGGGACGTCGTCTCGATGACACCGTCAACCGACTGAAGAGTCAGTTCCAGCACTTGAACCAGGCCGCGATCAACGTCTTCGGCGCCCGCGCCATCCCACGCGACTTGCACGGTGATATCGTCGACAACGATGTCGGGGAAAAACTGCGCCCGCATTTTGGGAATTGCATAGGCCCCAGCCAGGAGCAAAAGCACTAAAAGCAAATTTGCGGCCGTTCGGTGCCTAGCGAAATATGACAGCACGCCGCCGGCTGCCTGGCCTAAATCCCGTGCCATCAACCGCCCATCCGCGATTCGATCCTTTCGACCACGCGCGTCGGGACTTTGTCCTTCTGAAGCTGCGCGAGGACCCTGGATTTCACGTCTTCCGGCATAAACTGATTGGCCTCGACGAAGGCCACGAGGCGCGCACGGCGCTCGGGATCAAGCGACATCAATTCCGGCGCGACCGGAACTTCAACACCATCGGGGCGGACTGGGCGAATGCGGATCCCCGCGCCAAGTAGCGGTGTTCGTTCCGCGACTACTTCGCGCCCTGCCAACCCACGGGCACGGACGATTACGTCATCACCTTCGCGCCGCAGAAGTTCAATTTCGGCAATTTCCAACCGGTCTTCTTCGCCCAGAACCAGCACAAAACCGGCCGCATCGACCGCCGCTGCCGGCAGGCGAGCAACGCGCGGAATTGGTGGCTCCTCGATTGCGACCGATACAAAATCGCCTGGCCTGAAGCCGGTCGCATCGCGCAAACGCGCAAACAGAAGTCGACCCGTCTGACCGTCGCTAACACCCGCACTTTCACGGCTGACAGTCCCTAAAGCCTTAATGTCTACTCCGAGAATGTCGATGGACACAGTAACTTCGGCGCCCACAAGTTGGCCACTCTCGGACAGAAATCTTGCGTATTGCGGCGTTGATACACGAAACGATACCTCCAACGCCGTCGGGTCGATCAGTTCCGCCAGACGCTCGTTGGACGCCACAAGGCCGCCGACGACGGCTGTTACATCACCCAGGACGCCAGAAAATTCGGCTTTTATTTCAGTGTCCTGCAACCGCCTTTCGGCCTCTGCCAGCGTAATCTGACGCCGCTCACGAGCTGTTGTCGACTGATCCACACGCGCTTCGGCGTTGG
>Ga0224508_10004991_pt1 | contig 10782 bp, 11 predicted proteins | sample SF_Jan12_sed_USG_4_FD_170157 | JGI IMG/M metagenome (GOLD analysis project Ga0224508, IMG submission 170157) | Sediment microbial communities from San Francisco Bay, California, United States - SF_Jan12_sed_USGS_21 | ecosystem: Environmental > Aquatic > Marine > Sediment | place: USA... | reverse complement strand
CAACGAGTCGTCGTAATTCATTGGTTATTGTTACAACTGCCCCAAACAGCAGTTCCCCAAAATATAACTTTTTGTTACTGCATAAGATCAGACAGATTTATTGCAATAACGGTTCCCTGGGTACAGGATAAAGTGAAAATGGGTTAATCGCAAATGAGACAAAGCGCCGGCATCGAAATCGCATAGACGGGTTTTAATTCTTCAGGGTTTTATTGAAAGTATGCTGCCGCGCCAACAACAAAGCCTGCAAGAGGCTGAAATTAGCAGATGTGTCGAACCCTGAAACCGGGTTGGTACGAAATCTGTAGACAAAAAAGTGCCCGGCTTAAAGCCGGGCCAATCACCACCAAAGGAGGATAGAGGAGAAGTAAGCCTTTAAAATCCATTCACTAAAATAAATTCTTTCAAAATTGACAGCCAGCCATCCTTGGCTGCCCGTCACCCCTGCCTAACGCCTCGGAACAACCTTCATAAAACACCCATTTCAATTACTTAGGGTTAAAGCAGGGAGCGTGCCAAAACCGATAATTTATCCTAAAAACATAATATATGCTGCAAAAACAATAGCTTATAAATTTCTATTTTTAAATATGCTGGCGACAAAGAACGACAATAGACGTAATTTGCCCGCCCAAGTACGTCACCCAATGACAAAATTTGTCAGGAGGCGAAGCAAATTGTTTATCTGTTAACAACGGTTTCCGTTGTTTCTGTCATAACAGAAACGATAGAATAGTGACACTATGCAGCTTACACCGGTCATGCAGAAATACATTCTCCATTGGGGTGAGATGGGATCCCGCTGGGGTGTGAATCGAACCGTTGCACAGATTCACGCCTTGCTTTATCTCGTTAACAAACCGCTATCCGCCGATGAGATTGTCGATGCCTTGTCTGTTGCGCGGTCGAATGTGAGTAACAGTTTGCGCGAACTGCAGAACTGGGGTCTGGTTGATGTCTCCCATGAGCTGGGTGACAGACGCGATTATTACACCGCCGTGAATGATACCTGGGACATATTGATGTTGATTCTCGACGAAAGGATGCGGCGTGAGGTAAACCCGATCCACAAGCTACTGCGCGAGTGTGCGGAAGATGCGCAAAACGATAAATCCACTGGTGAGGAAACGGTTCAGCGGATCAAAGACATGCAGGTTTTTATCGAAACGATCAGTGAGTGGTACGACCAAATGAAAGGTTTGCCTCGTCCAACTTTATTGGCCTTGTTAAAAATGGGTGCAGGTGTTGCCAAATTTGCCGGTAAACGCACTTGAAAACGAAAACCGAACTTAAAATTATATTGTAATGGTAGCAGACACGATGGCGTCAAAAACGATGGCAAGTTTAAAGCAACTTGAGCAACAGTGTGATATTGGTGTGGAAGTTGAATCGCATCTGGACAAACTGTTCAAGATTATCGGCTGGTCACCGGCTGATCTAGAAGAGGATTTAGCACGTTTTATTGAGACTATTCCAGGAAGCGCTCGGATAGCTTCAAATGATTTGTTGAATGCCGGGGGCAAACGCATCAGACCATTATTAGCATTAATGGCGTGTGGAGCCACAGGCGGAAAACCCAGCGATGCGATGGCAGTGGCCACGGCGGTGGAAATGTTGCATACAGGCACCTTGTTACATGACGATGTGATTGACGAAGCGCCGTTACGCCGCGGTAAACCCAGTGCGCATCAGGTATGGGGTAATTCGATTGCGGTGTTATCCGGTGATTTTTGTATATTCGCGGCACTCAACAGTCTGTTACAGAAGTCGGACTTGGTGTTGATTGAGCGCGCTATGGAAACCGTGCACGCCATGGTCGCAGGTGAATTGATACAACTCGAGCAACGCAGCCGAGATGCGAACGCGGACAAAGGTATTTACTTTGATGTCATTGAGCGCAAAACAGCCTCTTTGTTTGGATTTGCCACATTTGGTGGCGCTCGTTGTGCTAAAGCGTCCGCAGCTCAACTTGAGCTACTTGACCAATATGGCCGCAATCTGGGTTTGGGTTTTCAGATTGTCGATGACGTGCTTGACTTGAGTGGCGAACCCAGTGTTGTGGGCAAAGCGTTAGGGCAAGACATCAAAGAAGGTATCGTGACCTTGCCGGTGTTGTTCGCGATTGAAGAAAAACCCAGTTTGCTAAAAGACGTTCAGTTGGCACGTGAGCTGCATCAAAACGCGGACGAAGCGACGACCATGCAGCCATTAATCGCGTCAATCATCCGTACTGTACAAGATGGAGACGCTTTGGACCGTGCACAAACGGTTGCGGTCGATTACACCCAGGCAGCATATCAGTCTCTCACCAGTTTGCCGCAGAGTCGCTATAAACAGGCGTTGTCGTTTTGTGCGGAGTACCTTACCAGCCGCCGACTTTAGCAACGTGTTGAAGCCAGTTTATCAGCCTAATTACGAACTACGGCAATTCAAAACATTTAAATATGAATTTTGAGTTTTTGTTGACGCCTTTGGTGGTTGTTCTTCTACCCGGAACGGGTGTGATTTACACTTTGGCTGTAGGTTTGGGTAGGGGATTTGGAGCAAGCATCGCTGCAGCACTCGGATGTACCGTCGGGATAGTCCCGGCTGTCTTTGCGAGCATTGTTGGTCTCGCTGCGATCTTTCACACCAGCGCGGTGGCGTTTCAAGTCATGAAGTTACTTGGCGCGGCTTACCTCCTATATATGGCGTGGAGCGTACTAAAAGATGGGGGAACACTGGATATCCGGGATGATTTGCAATAGTGTTTCTATCCTTCGTACCGCTATCAATGGGACGCTCATAAACATTCTCAATCCGAAGCTTTCCCTTTTCATTATGGCGTTCCTCCCACAGTTTGTGGAAACCAATGAGCCAAATGCGACTTCAACAATGATGCTCCTAGCCGGTTTTTTATGCTGTTAACATTTATAGTGTTTGTCGCGTACGGCGGATGTGCCGCATTAGCTCGTGACTATGTGATTCCCCGACCCGATATTATGAATTGGCTAAGACGTTCTTTCGCCGCCGCATTTGCGTTTCTCAGTTTCCGCTTGGCTTTGTCAGACCGATAACCCATAGTTTGGGTTGATATTAACTCAGGATTTTTGATTCGATACTAAGACCAGTTTTGTGAATTGGTTTGTAGTTTGTTGAAAAAACTTTTAGTCTTGTTAATCAGCTCTGTTTGTTCATGATTGTGCGCGCCATCTATACCGGCGACTTGAGACATTAATGACACTACTGATTTAACTTGTTCCCCGCTGAATGTGGGGCCGCTGCGTTCCAGGATTTTATTGACTTCATCGCCAATATAAATTTCATCCCGTAGTAAGTGCGCTGTCGCCACCATAAGATCAGATGCGTCTTTCTGGCTCAAGTGAAAGTTGTTTTCAAAGACGTCTTGGATGTGTTGTTTTTGCTCCGGTGTGATGACACCTTCGCACTTTGCTGTGCCCATCAAAAGAACCGCGGCGACATCCATTGGATCGGTGAGTGAATGTAATGGCTTGGTGTTTACTTTCTTAGAATACGTCCAACGCCGATGCCAAAGAAACGGATTTATAGAATCAGCGAATGAAGCGATTCTGAACCCCGATGATTGCAACCTGTGCACGGCCCAAACCAGACCAGCCATTGCGGTAATCAGTCCAATTAAATAATGCATTTTATTTCCTGTCTAATCGTTACATTGCTTGCCAATGACTCCTTCGGCAAAATGCATGTCACCAGTGCGAAGTCACCCCCCAAGCCTATGTTATACGTCGAAGTAGCATTGGGCGTGTTAAAATTTGTAAAAATTAAAATGTAGCGTGTCAGGCGATTCTTTACTTGATTGAATGAATATGACGAATGTCAGTGATACCGCGCCCCATGCGGATTTAATGGATTTTGCTTTCGAGCATCTTCAGCAAATGCCGGTGTTTGGCGGTATTAACGAAAGCGTTTTGAAATTCTTGCTGGATAAGGCAACGGTGGTTGAATTCAACAAGGGCGACCATATTATTTGCGAGGGTGACAAAGCGTCATCCATGTTTGTTTTGGCGCAAGGGGCAGTTGCGGTACTCCGAAATTGGGAGGGGCGTGAGCATGCCCTTAGTGAACTGGGACAAGGCGATTGTTTTGGTGAAATGTCGATTATGGATTTAATGCCGCGTTCGGCCAGCATAGTCGCCATCACCGCGTGTAAGGTAATAGAAATTCCGAACACGTGTTTTGCCGAGTTGTACGATCACGACCGGGAGCAATTCACGATGTTTCAGATGAACATGGGGCGCGAAGTCAGTCGCCGGTTGCGTGAATCCGAAGAGATTTTATTTCAATATATGATGGATAACATGAGCGTCAAAGATTCGGCCACAGGTTAGTATCTCGTTTCTGAGGCTCGTTCAAGGCGATCTTGTTATCTTCTTATCGTACAGACAAACCACCATGAAAAACCAACGCGTTTCATTTACTAATTCCAACGGTGTATCTCTTGCGGGTGTGTTGGAGCTACCGCTAGACACTCATCCGCATAACTATGCGTTGTTCGCGCATTGTTTTACCTGCAATAAAAATTTGAATGCGGTGCGTCATATCACTCGCGCGTTAACAGCGAATGGATTTGCTGTATTGCGTTTTGACTTCACCGGTCTTGGCGAAAGCGAAGGTGAATTCGCCGAATCGAATTTTTCGTCCAATGTGTCGGACCTTGAAAGTGCCGCGGACTTCTTGCATAACGAATATGCAGCACCAGCGTTGTTGGTAGGTCACTCATTGGGTGGTGCAGCGGTACTGGCGGTAGCGAGCAGGTTGGATTCGGTCAAAGCCGTGGCAACTATCGGTGCGCCGTTTAGCCCGGATCACGTTACACATTTGTTCGACGATGGGGCGGATGACATAGAACGCACCGGTGAAGCGCAGGTTAATATCGGAGGGCGGCCTTTTCGTGTGCAAAAACAATTTATCGACGATCTTAAGGCGCAGGATCCAGGCGCGAGTGTTAGGAATCTGCGCAAAGCATTGTTAGTCATGCATTCTCCACAAGATATTATTGTTGGTGTCGACAATGCGGCTGCTATTTACCAACATGCAAAACACCCAAAAAGTTTTATTTCCCTTGATGGCGCGGATCATTTGTTATCGGCATCTGATGATTCCCGATATGCTGGAGATATCATTGCGTCCTGGGCAAATCGTTATATCGACTTGCCACAAACTGAGAGGCCCAGCACCGATCAGCAACTGGTCGCGAGTATTGACGATTCAAGAGGGTTTACAGTCAACATGCAAGCGGGTCGTCATGCCATGCTGGCGGATGAGCCGCATTCAGTAGGTGGCAATGATTTTGGACCGACACCATACGACTATGTCTTAGGTGGTTTGGGTTCGTGCACAGCGATGACATTGAAAATGTATGCACTACGTAAAAAGTGGCCGCTCAAAAGAGTGACTGTTCACTTGAATCACGACAAAATCCATGCGCACGATTGCGAGTGTGACCTTGAGGGTGATGCCAAAGGTCGCATTGACCGATTACAACGGTTTATTGAGATTGAAGGTGAGTTGGATGCGGAGCAACGCGCTCGTCTGCTGGAAATAGCCGATCGTTGTCCGGTACACCGCACTTTGGAAGGTGATATTTTAATAACTACAGAGTTAAAGAAGTGATTACCCGTTGCACTCGCCTCTATTTCTTACGTTTTTGTAACAGAACGCAACCTCCTAATCTAGGGTGAGTCATAGGTCATAACTCTGTAATGGGAAAACCAACATTGTGTGATGACCAAGCGAGTTAAGTCGCGGGCTACAACCGTAAACTGTAAAATACTGCAAACATTTTATGCCTATCGCCAGGTGGAGTCTGGTACATTAACGCCAACTAAACCATCCGCCAATCCGTAGTTTATGGCCAAGTCGTTGTGTGCCACCTTGCTATTGATTTCGTTTACCACGTCATGTGGTCCCGCCCAATCCGGACAAAAGCGATTTGATAATTATTATGACGCACGGGACGTATTTTGGTCCGAACTGTATAAAGACGGCGGTGAGACGCTTTATTGTGGCGTCAGGTTTGGCTCTAAAAAGAATAAATCAATCAATATAGAACACGTCACGCCCATGGCCTGGGCAATGAACGAAGTAGGGTGCGATGATCGTAACGAATGCCGCAAGATCAGCAAGCGCTTTAATCAGATGGAGGCGGATCTGCATAACCTTTACCCAGCGTTGGAAAAAATTAACAAAGAGCGCGGTAGTCATTCGTTTGGTATGGTTAAAGGGGAGGCGCGTGAATTCGGCAAATGTGATTTTGAAATAAATTATCAAAAACGATTAGTAGAGCCACGCGATGCGAGTCGTGGTGAAATTGCCCGTGCCATGTTTTACATGAATGAAACTTACGGTCTTAAAATATTCAAACGTTTGGGCATTACTTTAAAAAAGTGGCATCGGTCCGATCCACCTAACGATTTTGAGCGTAGCCGAAATGATATGATAGAGAAATTACAGGGAACTCGTAATCGGTTTATTGATGATTCGAACGCGGCAAAGGATCTTTGGTTTTAATTAAGCGATATTGTCCTGACAAGTCATCATTTTGAATTTTGATTCGACCTCAACTAAAAAATTCTAAGCGCAGTTTTCAATGCGTTGCGTTGCTGGTCGTTTTATTGATGCCGATTCTGTCGGGTTTTGCCGACAGTCATAGAAAATGGGTTTTAGTAGACACTCAATCACGCACCCTCGCGGTGATGAAAGGTGAGAATGAATTTCTTAAATTCGACGAGATAGCAATCGGTCGTGCAGGGACTTCGGAGGTGCACGTATTGGGCGACGACACTACGCCATTAGGTGAATTTCGTATAACGCGCATCAATGATGAAAGTAAATATCATCGCTTTTTTGGCTTTGACTATCCGACCTTGAATCACGTATTAAAGGCGCATTATCAAGGAGTTATCGACTATTCGACTTTCAAGAATATAACCAATCAGATGGAACGGCAGAGAGTCTCTCCACAGTTAACCGCCCTGGGTGGTTATATTGGCATTCATGGTATCGGTGGTGGTGATCTCGAGGTACATGAAGATTACAATTGGACTAACGGTTGTATTGCGTTGACCAATCAACAAGTGGATGAATTAACACCGTATCTAAAAATCGGAACCAAAGTAGTTGTTCGTTGATCTGGGTCATTGATATGCGTGGCGAGAAAAAGGATAATCCGTATTTCCGACAAGTTCTCAATAAGGAGACTCACTAAATGATAGGTAAGAAAGTAGTAAGTTTAAGTGCGCTGGTTCTCGCGGGGGGGTTATTGTCGGGTTGCGCCAGCAATTCCAAGCTCGAAGAGATTCGTATGTTGGCTGAGGAGTCGAAAATGGCTTCGCAGGATGCTGCAGCCAAGGCTGATCAAGCTGCTCAGGCCGCAGGCGTCGCTCAACAATCCTCAGCTAATGCCGAACAAATGGCAAACCAGGCGATGCAAACATCGTTGGCAACGGATGAAAAGATTGAACGTATGTTCAAAAAATCCATGCAGAAGTAAACAGCATATTTATTTAGTTTGAGGAAGGTCTGGTGGCGAAAATCACCAGGCCTTTTTATTTTTGAGCGTTATTTGGAGAATTCATCATGCAAGTACGCAGGTTTAAAGCCGGCGAAGAAGATGTTCTTCGCCGAATATGCTGGGATACAACGCTCAAAATAAACATCCATGAGTATGGTGCTGAGCTGGTTCAGAAGTGGGTAGCCAGGTTAAAAGACAAATCGAGATGGGAGAAAAGAATTTATAGGAAAAACCCTTTTGTGGCAGAACAAAACGAAACGGTAATAGGATTTGCTGAACTTACTAAAACAGGCAAGATCCGCGCATTCTATAGTCATTACGATTGGCAAGGAAAGGGTGTTGGAAAAGCTCTATATGAAGCGATTGAGACTGAAGCGTCACGACTAGAAATGGATAGTATCCAAGTTGAATCCAGTTCCAGTGCAAGCAGCTTTTTTACAAGAAAAGGATTTTACGTTGTGCGGGAAAAACTAAATCTAACCGACGGCATTCCTTCGAAAAGTCTTTTGATGCAAAAGCGGCTTGTAAACTAAGCGCTTAACGAACGCGCTCGTTTTCCCACTACTCAGTTGACACTGCAATTAACTTTTGGTTGATACGGCGATAGGAATCCCCCTTGGTTGGCGTGCATAGCGCAATGCAGCACGAAAGTCGACATTGTCATCCATCCCCTCATTGCGCAGTTCATATAGTGAATCGATAAGCGGTTCGAGGTCGGCGCGTTGGGTCTCGCGATCTTCGTCAAACGGCGGATGCGCTTCCAGATACAAGATGCCTTTATTCCAGCCGAGTTTGTAGGGCTGATGCACGATATTTACTTGTGTACCGACGTCAACATTATTGAACAGCGTTTGAATGTCATCCGGGTAAAGACGGATACAACCGTGGGTTACGCGCATACCGATACCACTGGGTCGGTTAGTGCCGTGAATAAGATAACCCGGTAAGCCGAGACGTAGTGCAAACTTACCTAGCGGATTGTCAGGACCAGGTGGTACAAAAGTAGGTAAATAGTCGCCATCTGCTGCATGTTCCTTGCGAATTGATTCCGGTGGACGCCAAGCCGGATTCGCGGCCTTGGTGACGATTGAGGTATTGCCTATTGGCGTTTTCCAATCGTAACGCCCGATACTGACCGGATAGGTCACGACTTTCGCAGACTCATCACCTTGCGGTTTAGGAAAATAATAAAGACGCATTTCCGGCACGTTCAATACGATGCCTTCACGTGGCACATCCGGTAGCACATAACGAGTCGGCAGTAGTATTCGTGCACCATTCTTCGGTAGCCAGGGGTCAACGTCCGGGTTAGCCAGAACTAACTCGTCATAGCCAATACCATAAGCCTGTGCGATATCAACAAAGGTGTCCGAGCGTTTGGCTGTGATATAAATCATTTCCCCGACCAGATTCTGGTCTTCCGCTGGCAGTAGGAATGTCGCCGCCTGCACTGCGCTCGTAAAGCAGGCAAATGCCAGTAGTGGAATTTTTCTAAACAGGTTTCTCATATGTAAATATTATACAGAGTGGTAAACCGCCGTCTTCTTAGTCCAATATAAGGTAACTTATCGTCGATAATTCAATGATTAAAAATGTCTAGGTAACATTTCTTCTTCGAGTTTCTCATTAGGACAGGAGAAAATGCTTTAAAGTTCGAACAACTGTAAATCAAACCGATTAATGTTTAACGGTTTGTTGGCATGGCGATGTCACGTGTCTACGTGTGGAACCCAGTATAGTTCAAAATGTCCGAGAAGCAGCATGTGTAATTTAACCGCAATGTTAAGAATTTGATAGGTATTTTATGGTTTTGCATACAGCCCCGCTCGTATAATACTTTCGTCAAAAACAAAGGTTTATTTGCAATCTGATATGGCGGCAATCGTTTCACCCACACAACCTATACCGGCAACGGTCGATTCGGCGATCGAACACGGGTTGCGATGGTTGTTCGATCGTCAGCACGAAGACGGTTACTGGATGGGAATTCTGGAGTCGAACTCATGCATGGAAGCTGAGTGGCTGCTCGCCCTGCATTTTTTAGGGTTGCACGATCATCCATTGCGCAAAGGTCTGGTCAAAGCGATTCTCAATGAGCAACGTAATGATGGTTCCTGGGAGATATTTCACGAAGCACCGACCGGCGATATTAACTCTACCGTTGAGTGTTATGCGGCCCTGCGTTCAACCGGTATGCCGGCCGACGACGAGTCATTGGTTAAAGCGCGGGAATGGATTTTCGCCAATGGTGGTCTGCAGAAAGTTCGCGTGTTTACCCGTTACTGGCTAGCGTTGATTGGCGAATGGCCCTGGAACATGACACCGAATATCCCGCCTGAAGTGATTTTTATTCCGCCGTGGTTTCCATTCAATATCTATAACTTTGCTTGTTGGGCGCGTGCGACTCTGGTGCCGATCAGTGTGTTGTCGGCGCGCCGACCGGTGAAGCCGTTGCCGCAGGAATCACGTCTGGATGAGTTGTTCCCCGAGGGCCGCGAGAATATGGACTATTCCTTACCTCGAAAATCGCGCAAATGGTTTTCATGGGAATCTTTTTTCCGTTTAACTGACCGGCTGTTACACACCTATCAAAATTGGCGTCTGGTGACTACCGGCAGAGAGGTCGCTGTCGTGCGCAGTCTGGAATGGATTGTGCGGCATCAGGATTCCGACGGCGCCTGGGGCGGTATTCAACCACCATGGGTTTATGGGTTGATGGCGTTACATACCGATGGTTATGCATTGCATCATCCGGTATTAGCTAAAGGTATTGGCGCGTTGGAAGATTTCTGGTCTCATGAACGCGACGGCGGAACTTACGTGCAGGCATGCAACTCACCGGTATGGGATACCTTGCTGGCCATGATGGCGTTACTCGATTGTGGCGTGGACTACAAAACATCACCCGAATTGCGAGACGCGATTGGGTGGACTTTGCAAAAGCAGGTGCGTACGCCCGGCGATTGGGCGGTGAAGATGAAGAATGTAAAGCCGGGTGGTTGGTCATTCGAACACGCCAATGAGTTTTATCCTGATATCGACGACACCGGTGTTGCATTAATCGTATTGGCCCAGGTGCGAGAGCAATTGAGCGATGACTCCAGCGAGCGTGAGGCCATAGAAGATTCCATTATGCATGCCAAACAATGGCTGATGGCAATGCAATGCCGCAATGGAGGATGGGCGGCATTCGATAAAGACAATGACAAGGAAATTCTAACCCGCATTCCTTTTTCTGATTTCGGCGA
>Ga0224508_10004990_pt1 | contig 10783 bp, 5 predicted proteins | sample SF_Jan12_sed_USG_4_FD_170157 | JGI IMG/M metagenome (GOLD analysis project Ga0224508, IMG submission 170157) | Sediment microbial communities from San Francisco Bay, California, United States - SF_Jan12_sed_USGS_21 | ecosystem: Environmental > Aquatic > Marine > Sediment | place: USA: California... | reverse complement strand
ATTATTCCCAGGCTAATAAACGCTCGAGCCTGTGGCATCTCCTCAGATTGCAGGACCAGCCCTTTTACGACGAAGTAAACGTATAAGGCACTAAGGAAACAAAGAATTATATCTGCCGTAAGATAGATTCCTGGCCCGGTGGCGAACATGCCGGCAGCCCATACAGTAGCTAAAAGACCTGATATAAGAGTCCGGATCCGGAGCAGTCTCAGCGTCTGGTAGATTGTGTACTGTGTCAGCAGGATTACCGCAGTCGACAGTAGATGGTGTGCAAAAAACGACTGCAAGTTCGAGTCTGGGAGAGCGGAAAGCAATACAGCAAAACCCGATCCGAAGTACCCATTCACTGCGAACGTAAGATCTAATTCTCTTATCGCACGCGCCGCATCGAGTGAGCCGATGGTGTCGCTATTTACCCAGTAGCGGCACTGATATGTTACGAAGACTGTAAATGGGAGCCACAGGATTAATCCTATCGATCCCCATTTATTCTTGAATTGTTGAAGAACTGTAAGTCCTACTGATTTGGTCATGGCTCAGCGACAACCTTCCATAAAAGTTGCCTGCACTAAGGTGCAAGCGAGCAGTTATGGTTCCTTAACCCTTCCGGGTAAAGCATTATTAAGGCTGGCTTTGGGCCTCAGACATAGCCTTGCCATAGCCAGCTCTTCCTTCCTCGAGAAGATCAAGAGTATTGTATCAGGAGAGCATACCGCGTAACACTGCGCCGCGCGTACTTAGTGGCGACGGTTCCAAAGGTCTCTGGCGGAATGTTGTGGTGGGCTAGTGTTTAGCGAACTAAGGTCACTGGCGCAAAGATAAATAGGATGTATTGGGATCCGTGGTTCGTTGTTGTGTGTTCAGCGCTCTTGCTAAAACTACGCTCAGTTGGGGCGGACAATGTTTCGGGCGAGATATCGATAGAACTGGGCAATGGTTCCTTCGAAAGGGCTCAGAGGACCGCGCGCAGCTTTGCTCGAACGCATCGCCTTGGCAAGCTCAGTAGTGGCGTGTGAGTCTTCTTCGTTAACGCGAAGAATGAGCTCACGCCTCTGCTCTGCCAAATCAGGAAATTCTTCTCGAACCTCTGGAGAAACCAAATATCCGCCGAGTATCTTGGTGCTCTCGATGCCGTTGGGTCTGAAGCTCAGCCAATTGTTAGCGTTGGGGCGCATTGCCATGGTGAACGCTGGAAAGACGTATACTAAATAGCCGGTGTTGAGTTCTTCCTCAGTGAAGCTGTCCAGCCGTCCTTTAGGATTGAAAGGATGGTTAGCTGTTTTGAAGGCCTCATTTATTCCGCAGCGCTCGTGGGTAAAAGAAAGGTCCGTGGGGGGCGGTGGCAGGTATGCGTTGCGTGCGGGCATTTGTTCCCCAACCGTGGCCTTGTGCAAGCCCACGTGGTGATAGTATTCCATTGAGTTTTCTGCCGATAGTTTCCAGTTACCAACCCATTCGGATTCGTAATGCATGATTTCGACCTGTTGCCCAACACGATAATTTGCAATGTGACTGTCAAGAGTCGTCATTCGATGGGCTAAGGGCGGGGCTTCGTCATCCAAATTGACGAAAATGAAGCCACACCAGCTCTCTAATCGGTATTCAGGTAGGCGACAAGAGTCTCGTTCGAATCGTTTAGAGCCTTTCATGAATGGAGCAGCGACGAGAGTTCCATCGGTAGCGTATGTCCAGGAGTGATAAGGGCACACAAAACGTTTAGTGTTGCCTGCACCTTCTATCACCGGCATGTAACGGTGACGGCATACACTTGATAACACCCGAATCTGACCGTCTTCGCCACGCACGATAACCAACGGCTCCGACAAAAGGTCAAAACTGTAGTAATCACCTGGATTGGGCACATACTCTTCACGGCCCACACAGAGCCATTCGCGATAAAAGATTCGCTCGAGTTCAAGCCGATGAAGTTCGGGAGATAGATACGCTTCCGGGGGCAGGGATAGGCATTCGACGTCCTCGAGCATAAGATACTCGGCGAGAACATCAACCAAAGTCTCGAGTGAAGCTGCGGTGGTCATCCCTGAGACCCGCGCGTAGTTGTCCAAGGTGTGTGGGGGAATCCACTCAGTATGGCTTGCGAACGACTAAAGTGGTCGGTCATGAATATAAAAAAACTTGTGATCGACCCTTTCATCAAGCTTCCGGGTCAAAATCGGTTAGGGCTGGACAAGTGGGCACGCGACGCAACCTGTAACTACGAACCACTCGATCGGTTCCTGCGACCTTTAGTACCCCGCCTTTGAAAGCGAATCGGACCGACTTCTTACTTCGGACGCTTTCTGGTAACTGTTCGACCGGCACAGGGGACCACTGTCCATCCTGTTCCATCTCCCACACGAGTTGCTCTTTAGTCGTCATCTTTAAGGTATTGGATAAGGTTGTTTGGAGAGACGATTGTGCTCAATCATCAGAGGATCTGTAGCGCGACTAACGCTGGTGTTTCGATTATGCCATTACTTCTAGAGTTGCGGCGCGTAGCCCCATATTTTCCATGAAAACATGCTTGGCGGCGAACAGGTCACCCGTTACATATTGCCAGGCACCCTAAAGTCCGCTAGCTTCCCACGTCCTGGAGTACATTGCTGACTTGGCAGAACGCAGCAATCTGTCTGGCGCTTAAGACTAGCAGACACCTTTATCATCTGGAGGACGGTTCATGAAGTCGCATGCTCGGGTCGTAGTAATTGGGGGAGGTGCCATGGGCGTCGGGGTGCTGTACCACCTGGTGAAGGAAGGTTGGAACGACGTCGTATTGTGCGAAAAAGGGGAGCTCACCTCCGGCTCGACGTGGCACGCGGCCGGATTGGTCCCACACTTTATCGGCAGCCTCAACATGGCCAAGATTCATGCATACGGCGCCGATCTCTATCGGACCATCGAGCAGGAGACCGGACAAGCCACCGGTTGGCACGGGTGCGGAGCGATTCGGCTTGCGCTCAACAAGGACGAAGTCGATTGGTTTCACTATGTGCAAGGCATTTTGAACTATATCGGTGTGGAGTCACACTTGATCGGGCCAAACGAGATTGGGGCGTTGAATCCACTAATCGACACCAAAGGCGTCATGCTCGGTTTCTATACCCCGAACGACGGTCACACCGATCCCAGTAGCTCAACCAACGCCATGGCCATCGGGGCGCGCAACGGCGGTGCCGAGATTTATCGTCACAATCGGGTGGTGGACATCAACCTGCGTCCGGGCGGCGAGTGGGAAGTGGTGACGGAGAAAGGCACCATCGTCGCCGAGCATGTGGTAAACGCGACCGGCAGTTTTGGCCCACAGGTGGGCGCTATGGTTGGGCTCAAAGTGCCCATTGCAAACATGATTCACCAGTATCTTGTCACCGAGAATCTGGACGAGGTCGAGGCGTTGGACAACGAGCCGCCGGTGGTTCGCGATCCGCGGTCGTCTTGCTACTACCGCCAAGAGCAACAAGGGATCTTAATCGGCCCATACGAAATGGACGGGGCCGAAGCCTGGGGTCTGGACGGCATCGATTGGAGTTTTGATATGGAGTTGCTGCCACCCGATATCGATCGACTGGCTACTTCATTGGACTGGGCGATGAAGCGTATTCCGGTGTTCGAGAAGGCTGGAATCAAGCGCATCGTGAGCGGGCCCATCACACACACACCTGACGGTAATTTCCTGCTCGGCCCGGCGCCGGGTCTGCGCAATCACTGGATGTGTTGTGGTGCAAGCATCGGTGTTTGTCAGGGCCCCGGGGCGGGTAAATATTTAGCCCAGTGGATGGTGCACGGGCAAACCGAGATCAACACGCTCGAGTTTGACCCACGTCGTTATGGCGACTGGGCCGTAGGCCAGTACTGTGTGGACAAATCTATCGACGAATACCAGCAGATGTATCAGGTTCGTTTACCAGGCGAGTACCGCGAAGCGGGGCGTCCAGTCAAGACCACACCCATCTACGAAAAACTCAAGGCGCAAGGCGCGCAATTTGCCGAAGTGTTTGGCTGGGAACGGGCTAAGTGGTTTGCCCTTAATGGCGAACAAGAAAAGCATAGTTTCCGGCGTAGCAACTGGTTTGACGCTGTGGCCGAGGAATGCAAAGCGGTACGCGAACGTGTGGGACTTTTGGATCTAAGCAGTTTTGCCAAGTACGACGTGAGCGGCGAGGATGCCGAAGGATTTCTCGATCGTCTTTGCGCAAACCGAATCCCCAAGCGTAATGGTGGCATTGTGCTGACTCAGATGCTGGGAGAACTCGGAGGAATCGAATGTGAAGCGACCATTACTCGGCTGGCTGAAGGACACTACTATGTCCTGTCTGGTGCGGTCGCCGAGTTTCATGATCTCGATTGGATGCACCAACATATCAACGACGGCGAAGACGTCACGATTACAAATGTTACCGCCGACTACGGTGTGTTGGTGCTGTCGGGCCCACGCTCGCGCGATGTACTGTCTAAGCTGACCAATGCGGATCTGAGCAATGAAGCGTTTCCTTGGCTGTGCGGTAAGCAAATCAATATCGCCGGCGTTCCGACGCGAGCGCTCCGCATCTCCTACGTGGGTGAGCTGGGTTGGGAGCTACACCATCCAATGGAACAGATGGAAAAACTCTATGATGCGGTTATGGCGGCTGGTGAAGAATACGGCATCGCGAATTTTGGGACTTACGCCGTCAACGCCATGCGCATGGAAAAGGCGTATCGTGCCTGGGGTGGTGAGCTCACCACTGAAGTGGGTCTGCTCGAGGCTGACATGGAACGTTTCGGCAACGTGAACAAGGGGGATTTTATCGGGCGCGAGGCGTTGATCGATCGCAAACAACAAGGCATCGACCTTAAGCTCGTGTATTGTAGTGTCGACACCGTGGACGTCGACCCACAAGGCAATGAACCCGTCTACGATGGGGATCGGGTAATCGGTATCACCACGGGTGGTGCCTACGGCCACTCCGTCGGCAAAACCCTTGCCTTTGCCTACGTCGAACCGGAGTATGCCCAGGCAGGGAAGCAATTTGATGTGCTCCTGCTCAGTGATCGCCGCACGGCGATAGTGCTGTCCGAGCCCGCTTATGATCCCGACAACGAACGTTTGCGGGCGTAGTTGCCAAGCGTCCGCGCCTACGATACCGGCGGTGTTAAGTGAATACTCAGGCGGTGACAGTAGAATTAAACATAAACCGGCAACGATCTAATTCCTCTTAGAACCAACGAATCAGTCCATTGGGGAACGTCGGTGCTGAGTTTCATTTTGGGTAGTCGTCTCGCCAGCTCTCTGACTGCGATTTGACCCTCGAGGCGTGCCAGCGGTGCGCCGAGACAGAAATGAATGCCGTAACCGAACGTAATATGTTGGTTATCTTTTCTATCGACTTTCATTTCATGCGCTTGTTCAAAACGACGAGGATCGCGGTTAGCCGCATTGATCATTGCGAATACACGGGCACCTTCCGGTATGGTTTTGCCATAGGATTGATACGGCCGTTTGGCAATACGGCTGATGGCCCCGATCGGTCCGTCGTAACGCAAAAACTCTTCGACCCCGGTCGCGATCAACTTTGGGTCGGCGCACAAACGTTTCCATGGTGTATTTGATCGTAAGGCGTGGAATACTCCATTGCCAATCAAGTTTGTGGTGGTCTCGTGACCTGCGAACAATAACAAGATACAAGTGCTGACAATCTCTTCCTCGCTGACCGTGCCGTCCGAATCTCGCGCTTGAATCATTGTTGTTATCATGTCGTCGCGCGGCGTCTTTGTGCGTGAGTAAACTAATTCGCTAAATAGTTGGCCCATGGCCTGTGCACCTTGTTGAGCCTGCTCGTACTTGTTACTGCTCGCTTGCGCCGAGCCGATAAAGAGCGCGATATCATCCGACCACTGTTTGACCTGATCGAGTTGATTGGTGGGAACGCCCAGCATCTCCATGATGATCGTCGCCGGTAACGGGTAAGCGAAGTCCGCAATGAGATCAATCGGCTCATCAAGGCGCAGGTGATTTTCCATCTCATCGATGAGCGTCGACACGATTCTTTCGATGGTGGGTGTCAGGCGTTCCACTGCAGACGATGTGAACACTCGATTAAACAAGCGCCGAAGTCTGGTGTGGTCCGGCGGATCACGAAACACCATCCAGTGCCCAAGATAACGTGCGAGATCGGAAAAACGATTCCGCTCGCCGCTTGCGTGCTCGAAGAAAGGAGTAAGCCGATCTGCAGATTGACTGCGGTCGTTGATGACGTGAAGCACATCGTCGTATCGCGTAAACACCCAACCCTGCAGCGGTGCGCACCAATGGGCGGGGTCGTTATCCTGTAATTGGGCGAAAGCGGGAAAAGGATCTCGGATGATCTCGGCTCGACTAGGATCGTATGCCGTACTAAGTCGATCGGGACTCATGAGGAGGTGAGCGCTGCTTCAAGTGCAGGCAGCGCGATTCCCAATCGCGCGTGTTGCGCACGATCTCGAAGCGTTTTGAGTCGCTCCATCGTCGCGCAATCATGGTTTCCTCGCCCGTACGCGGCGAGTGCGTGCCCCCGTGCAATAAAAAAGTCGGCCCACGGGAAACGCTCAGCTTGCACGTATTGCTCTAGGAGCGTCGCGTAACGGTCTGCTTCATCCCAGCTACCAGCCCTCAGCGAGACCTCTATTGCGTCTCGATAGAACTGCAGATAGTTGTGACTTACGCAACCCAATGCCAGGATCTGTTCACCCTCTTTCAATACTGCTCCGCGAGCATTCGCATCCTCCGTACACAACGCCAGTTTCGCAAGCGCTCTTGGTGCGTTGAATGTCAGTGCGACCTCCCGGCTTAGCTTGACGGATTCCTTCGCAAGCCGCATTGCGTTATCCCTATTCCCTTCTCGGGATTCGATCTCCGCCAAAAACATCAGATTATAGGGCTCGAAGCGTCGGGCCCCTAGGCGATTCACGAGTCGCCGGCCCTGCTCAAAATACTCTTTAGCCCCAGCGTAATCGCCTTGCTCGTACAGAAACCATCCGACGGTAGTAATTGCTGTCATCTCGGCGCGATGTTGGGCAATCTTAGTTGCAAGCTTTACGGCGTTACGAGAATCCCGCCAAGCGTTTTCATGGTCATTGGAGTAGTGATACGTCAGTGCCCGCATTGGAAGGTAGGCGACTTCAATATCCGTATAACCATGTTGTTGACATAGGTTGACGCAACGATCAAACAGATCGTGCGCAGTGATCATTCGACCACTCAGGTAATAGGCATCCCCCAGTCCGCCGAGTGCTCGTGCTTCCTGCTCAGCGGAACCGGCGTCTCGCGCGAATTTGCGGGATAATTCATGCTCTTCTAAACAGCGCTCGGTATCCCCCAGGGGGAAGAAGAGGTTGCCACGAAGCTCATGCACTTTGGCACGCTCGAGCTTCAAGTCATTTTGAGAAGCCATTGTCTGCGCTTGGTCCAAAACGGCAAAGGCATCATCGATGCGATCAACTATGCGCATGCTGTCGGCCAATGCTAGTCGAAGCTGAACACCCTTCCGTGCACGGTCAACCCCTTTCGGTAACTTACTCACAAGCTTTAGTGCGTTTGAGAAATGATTGATTGCCTCGGCATGGGCAGCTCGACCCACCGCCCGTTCGCCAGCCCTATTCCAGTAGTAAACCGCTCGATCATTCTGTTGTGCCTCGGTATGATGAAAAGCGATCAACTCAGGCTCGGCCTGTGCTCCATCTGCCTGGCCGGTTTCCAGCACTTGGGCGATCCGAGCATGTATTCCTTGGCGGTTACTGCGAAGCAGGCTCTCGTAGGCGGTGTCGCGTACTAATGCGTGTTTAAAAAGGTAAGCGTGACCTCGGCTGAAAACGAGTCCCGATTGCAGCAGGAGACTAAGAGCACTTTGCAGCTCCTCTACGTCTAACCCAGACACCTCAGCGATCAATTCGCGGGAGAACTCTCGGCCAATGACTGCGCCCACCTGGGCAACTTGCCTCGCGGGTCCCAGTCGGTCGAGCCTCGCCATGAGTGAGTCTCGAAGAGTATTCGGAAGTGACGCGGTTATGTGGTGGGCCATCGCGTCGCCGGAAATTTCTTTGGCCCGCACACCAGATTCCAGCAGCGTACTGGTAAGTTCCTCAATGAATAGCGGAACACCATCGGTTTTCGACACGATATGGTTGAGTATTCTTGGGGGTAGTCGTTCTCTACCCGCCACGTTCTGAGCTATCAACTGGATGTCATCTCGAGTCATGCGGTTTAGCGCAATGAATGTGGTGTGTGCCTGACCCATCCAAGGCGCCGTGAACTCTGGACGAAACGTTACCAACATCAGCACGGGCAGGGATGGTACTTGTTCCACCAATCGCTCTAGTAGTTCTAAGGTTGTGGGGTCAACCCAATGCACATCTTCAAAGATGCAAATCACCGGACCGCGACTACAAAGACCGTTCAGCTGACTTACGAGCGCCGCGAGGGTCGCCTCCCTTTGTTGGTGCGCATCCAACTCTAAAGGCAGATACCGGCCTTCTGTAGAGATCGACATCATGGAGGCGAGGAGGGGGATCTCTTGATCGAAGTCATCACTGGATTGCTCAAGCAGCTTCTCCAGTTTTGTTATCTTGTTATCGGCGTCGTCATTCGGAGAGAAGCTTGCCGCCCGCGCTAGCTGGGCGATTACTGGGTAGAGTGCGCTATTTGCATGATATGGTGAGCACTGGTAGCGTAAATGAACATGCGATTCATCAGCAATTTGCTCACGGACAGTCTCGGTCAATCGCGACTTCCCGATTCCCGGTTCTCCAGAGATGAGCGCGAGCTGACCTTCACGGTGCTTAGCCCGTTTCCAGCGCCTGAGTAACAAGGCCATCTCTTCATCTCGACCCACAAGCGGCATTAATTCTCGTCCGTGGATGGCCTCGAAACGGCTCTTTACAGCACTTTCACCCAACACTTGCCACACTCGGACCGGGACATTAATGCCCCGTAGCGTCTTTTCGCCCATATCTCGATACTGGAAATGGCCAGCAGTAAGTCGGCGCGTGTCAGCGGCAACGACAAGCGCATTCGCGTCGGCAAGTCCCTGCAGACGTGCGGCCAGGTTCGGTGTCTCCCCTACGACCGCGCTTTCCTGCGATGCGCCATGTCCGATAAGGTCACCTACGACGACTGGACCGGTCGCAATACCCACGCGCACAGCGAGCTGGGTCCCCTTCTCTCGTCCGACTCCGACGTTGAGTCCCGCCATGGCTTCAATGATTCCGAGACCAGCTCGGACTCCTCGCTCAGCGTCGTCCTCGTGGGCTTGCGGATAGCCGAAGTAGGCTAGTACACCGTCGCCCATGTATTTGGCGACATAGCCCTCGTAGCTCTCAATCGCTGCCTTGCATGCATCTTGGAAAGCACTGATCACATCTCGGAGGTCTTCGGGATCAAGTTTTCCTGATAGCTCGGTGGAGCCCACCAAGTCACAGAACATCACAGTGAGCTGTCGACGCTCAGCCTCCGCTGAGAGCGCAGAGGTGGCGGGCAAGGGGCGGGATGTTGGACCACAAACTGACGGCGCCGATTCACCGGCAGGCAGGGCAGCGATGGCTTTAACCAACTTCTTGCGATGACCGAGTGTGACGCCAAGTTTTTCCAGGTCCGCGTCGGTCAACTCGGGCAAAACTTCCTCGTCGATATCGCTCTCGGCGAATACTTGGGCATATTCTCCCAGGCCGTGTTCCTCCAACCACCGTGCGACGCTATCCACGTGCCTCCCGGTGACTATGTTTATTCGCTGCCATGAGATCTTTACGGGGCCACTGCAGAAATATGAGGATATTTGTTGGTTGCCAGGTACACAGTCGAACTGCCGACGTGAGGTTTTTCAGCATTCTGGGCGTAGTTTCGGGTTGTTGGGAAATCAATCATCCGACTTCGAGGCGGAGAGCTCAACCCTTAGACCGAGTGAGGGTCTGCGACAGCAGCGCTCAGAAATCTCTAGGCGAATTTGAGCCTGGACTTCTGTCTTTAGCGAGGCGTCTATCCGATGGGGATCAGACAGACTATCAATCTCGCGAAAGTTAAATTCAGCATCCAGATCGTTCGCTGCTGCCAGACCTGTCGCAATACGCTGAGCTGATTCTTCCCGATGGCAGTACCAAGGTAATGGTTTCGCAGAGGCAAGCCGGCGTTGCAAGCATCTGTGTCGGGTTTTTAGCGCGCTGATTGTCTGCTTCCAATGGAAGGTCTCCCCATCATGGGGCTCGCCTTATCCGACGGGCGTACGTGAAATTGGCGGCGAACGAACGATATTGTGAGCCCGTTGAAATGAAATATCAGAAGAGGTGCAATTCATTGCACGGATGCAAAGTGAGCACTTTGAAATCAGCTGGACTGCTCTGGGTGGGGATATCTCACAATTATCGTGCCCCTTCGCGCAGGTACTTTTGGTATTTCCAATCGCCACCGCCGAGTTGGCAGGCTGCGCCTTTAAACTCCTCTTTCCTTCCTCCGATATTGGCATTGATCTTATATTCGCGGCAGGATCTATTGATTTCGATGACTCGCGTAATTTCGATAACGTAGATGTATCCGGTGCGCGAGTTGTTCCAGGTTGACGATAGTCCGATGTGACTAGAGCGCAAGGCACCGACAAGCTTTTGTCGGTCCGAATTATCCATAAACTTATCAACAGTTCCACCGATTTTCGAATTCGCTGAACTGATGGAAGCTCTGTCGCGCTGCTGTTGATCGACGGTGGCGCAACCGGCAAGATTCCATAGATTGAGTAACACTAAAATGGTGATTGCACCATTGACGGTTAGGTTCATTGCGAAAGCT
>Ga0224508_10004989_pt1 | contig 10783 bp, 6 predicted proteins | sample SF_Jan12_sed_USG_4_FD_170157 | JGI IMG/M metagenome (GOLD analysis project Ga0224508, IMG submission 170157) | Sediment microbial communities from San Francisco Bay, California, United States - SF_Jan12_sed_USGS_21 | ecosystem: Environmental > Aquatic > Marine > Sediment | place: USA: California... | reverse complement strand
ATGGTGATGCGATATATATCGTTCTACAATGAACGACGTCGGCACACGAGCATCGGAACGGCGCCGGCATTGTACGAGGCAAGGCGACCTAATTATGCGGTGTAAACAAAAACGGGTGAGCATCCCCGCACCTTTGGCTGTCGCCAAAGGCACGGTCGCCGTCAAGCGCCGCTGAGCTTAGGCGTTAGGCCGACTGAGTTGTGGTTGTAGATGCGGCCACATTTCAATTCTTGCACACTCTGAGGTGGTCATGCAAAATCCATTCTTCCACGGCGTCGGCGGAGTTCTAAGCGCAGATATTGCGGTGCCGGACCATGAGCGGGAACTCGGTTTCTACTCGAAAGTTCTTACGACGGGACCGGCGCCGCTGTGGCGAGACGATCTGACCAACAACCAAGGTACGCCGGTCATCGGCTTGGGGGCACGTTCACCTGAGTACGAAGCCCTCCCTCTGCAATGGATGCCGCACTTCCAGGTTTCCGATGTCGCCGCGAGCGCCGCGCGTACACTCGAACTCGGAGGCCAGGAGCTGATGCACGCCAAGGGCGACGATGGGCAAAGTCAATGGGCAGTTCTCGTTGACCCCACTGGCGCTGCATTCGGCGTAATCCCTGTCGTTTTCGATGAATCGAACGGTGCAAGTCATCTCGATAGAATTGGTTGCATCTCTTGGCTCTCGCTCGTGGTCTCGGACGTTTCGTCGATTTGCGAATTCTACGAACAAGTTGTCGGATGGTCGGCGGCCTCTGCCGCCATCGAAGGTAGACGCGAAATGCGGCGACCGGATGGTGTCGCCGCGGCGGAAATCTGCCCTATGAATGACGACAATGAGGGTATCCCTTCCGTCTGGTTACTTAGTCTGCCCGTCGACGACTTCGCGGAGAGTCTTAGACAAGTTCGCGATTGCGGCGGTGAGATCGTTGGGGAGGTAACAGGGGCCGGACACGCCGTCATTCGGGACCCGGTCGGTGTCTACGTAGCGTTGCAGGCCAACAAGTGATGCGCAGCGGCCAAACAAGCCATTGCAGCTGTCAAAGCTCCGCCGCCTGCGCGTGGCGCCTTGTGTAGGACCATGCTCGGCGGCTACGCTTTGCAGCAGAGAAGCGGCCACCTTGAGTTGTTACCTCGGGCCGCATCTGTAGCCCACCATCGTGAGCGCTTTAGGGATAGCGCGTCGATTCGAGCAAATCGTAATGACGGCTGTTGGTCTATTCTGTTGAAAAACTCCGTCAGCGGCCAAGCCCAAAATTCATTTGCGTTTTGAGCGGCTTTCTCTATGGTGGACTGGCGTTTCGGGCCCATAGGTTGCCAATGTTAGCTGTGGGTTTTAGTTAGTCAAAGTACATAAGAGAACATTCAAGACGGTGATTTTTAAATAAAGTGAATAATAAATTACAGGATCATGAGAAGGAAGACTACACATGAAGAACTCGTTCAAAAAATTAGCGGCAGTCTCAATGCTATTTGCCTTGATGATCACAGGTGCATGTGTCCAGCAGGGCACCGCGCCAGCGCCCGAGAATATCGGCGTCGTTTCGTCAAGGTATGCGCTGGCTGTTTTCTGGGCAGTAGCGGCCCGTAACTTCGCATTGTCATTGAGACGCACTTTTTCGCTCGCACCAGCCCGAAAGGGGGCACCCTCGAGTCTTTATCGCATGTCGCCTAACAGAGGACAATTGATGCGGCCGCACTTTTTCTGGCGCGAAAGGCACCTCCGCGTCAAGCGCAGCTGAGCTTGGTCTTTAGGCGGTCGAAGCAGCCATTGGATTTCCGCGAGGAATTGCCGACCGATACGGACTCGATTCACGCAGTTCACGCTACATCGTTCCCCACCACAACTGAGGCGAACCTTGTCGAAGCGCTTCGCAAGGTAGAGCTGCCGCGCCGGCAGAATGTCACGACAACGCTGTGGCTGAGAGTTTCTTCCATTCATTGAAGGCAGAACTTGTACGTGACCACCGATTTACCACTCGTTCCGAAGCACGCCAGGCTATCTTCGGGCACATCGAACTGTTTTATAACCGAAAACGGCGCCACTCATACCTCAATTACCGGGCGCCGCTTGAGTATGAGAGGATGAGCAGTGCCGCTTAATTAACGTGTCCATTTTACTGGGGGAGCATCAGAGTACATTTCTCCAGAAAGTAGGCTCTTAGAAACCTACACAGCCTGGAGATTCAGTAGGGGCCGTTGACGATCGTGGGCGAGCCCCAGAACGCAGCCCAGACAGTCTCGTCACGCACATAGTAGACCGTGTCGTTGTGGATGAACGAGCGGTTACGCTGTGCAAAGAAGGGAACCGGTGTTCCGGGTATCGATGGCAAGATAGAACCCACGCTGTTGAGTGAGGTTAACGACGGCATGTCCTTGTCGCGAATCTCGAACAGGTACAGTCCTGATTCTATCGCTAAGAATTGGTCTAAGAACTGGCTAACCAGATTGGCCGGTATGGCAAAACGATCGGTACCGTCTACATTGGCTTGATAGGTAAACGCATGGCGATCGAAAAGCGCTTCGCTGAACGAACCGAATTCGCCAAGTGTGATGCTACCGCGTGACAACGGTTGGGAGATTGTCGAGACATCAAACAGCTCTAGTTTGATGCCGCCAGTCTCTGCGGTACCCAGTCCGAGTAACAGATTGTCATTGACCGGGTGCAGGAAGTCGGAAAAGCCGGGGACTTCCAGCTCGCCGGCAATCATCGGATCTTCTGGTATGGACAAATCGAGTGTGTACAAGGGGTCGATAACCATAAAGGTCACCGCATAAGCCCGGTCGCCTAAGAAACGTACGCCGTAAAGCGCCTCGTTTGGTTTGCCGATCTCTTCCGGTCGTTGCTCATTGGGCAGCGTGGATACAATGTCCAGTGCAAGCTCCGATGTGGATTCGCGCAGGATGTACAACCGGTGGTCGACGAAATCTTCGCTATTCCAATCAAATTCCGAGGACAACAGCCGCAGATCGCCGTTGTATTCGTTTAGTCGGAAATCGGCCTGACCGCCCGTCCAAACGGTGCCGCGGACATCACCTGAACCACGGTAGGCCACGTCGGTGCCGGATAAGGCGAACTTGTGAATTCGGGTGCTGTTAAATGACAACGCAAAGTCGGGTCGCATCTCGGAAATGTAAAGCGCGTTTTCCGAAACATATAGCCCGTAGGTGTGTTCGTTATAACACGTGGTCGTAAACGCGGCCGGGTCGTCGATGGGCACGGCAGTGATACTGGTGAGCACCGGGTAGTTTATGCCGTCGTCTTCGCTGCTGATGAAACAGCGTTCAGCCGCGATCAATGGCTGGGTTTCGCCATTGATAGTGATCTTCGGCAGCATGTCGTCAAGTGTGACGTTTGCCAGGGTTTGCTCGTTTTGTGCCCGCTCAGTCTCGGTCGGGACGTAGTAGTGCAGGCCGTCGATATGCGGTGTGTAACGACTGACGATATAAACCGTGTTGCCGATACGCCGGCTGTCGACAAAGACACCATCAATTGTCGCGTCGAATTCCAGCACCGGGTTGGCCACATCGCTGACGTCATAGACGCGATAACCCATTTTTTCAGGGGCCCAAATGGCAATGTCAGTCCAAAACTGGCCAAAGGTGCCGAAGATCGAATTGGCCGTTAGCGCGAACATCCGGTCGGCTTCTATGTACATGCCCTGCACCGAGACGTTGTCGTCCAATGGGATCGTTCCGGCCAGTGTTGCTGTCGCACTATCCGGGTCGGTCGCGAGAATGCGGATCGACGGTTCCGGACTGCCGCCAGTATCGAGCGGGGTTGCCGGTAGCGGTGTCAGAAAAAAGCAGCAATCAATGAAACGACGTGGAGCAACGTAAAGATGGTTTCCGTCATAACGCACGGCATCCAACTCGTCGACATTCAGTTCCAGCGTATAGGTACTCGTGAAGTCAGCACCGGCTGGATCGAAAGGTATCGGCTCTGTAAGACCGGTCAAAGCTGGGGTGAGCGCGGTAAAAGCGGATTTGAGTGACGCTTCCAATGCGGCCGCATCAGGCACAGGGCTCAACTTCCCGACGGCCGGCGGTGGCGGGGGTGGCGGCGGAGGTGGCGCCAGGCTGTCCGTGGAACCACTGCCGCAACCGCCGATCAGCAGTACGGATGAGACGAGAAACGCGAGGCAGGGCCGATTCATTCCTTATTTATGCCATGACGGTGGCGAAATGCAAGGGCTTCGTAACCCCGCGATTTAACGGAATAACGCGCTTTGTAAAGACAATGGGGTCGAACCGCACTTTTTTGGTGCAGTCGTGGTTATTGGGTTCCGACCCCGGGGTTTCGAATTCAAGCATTCTGATTTAAAGCGGCGCTTCTCATACGATTTCGCGATCACATTACCGCAATAGCCGGTCTGGCTCGCTTCGTGATTTTTGATATATCTGCAGAGCTGGCGTACTTTTAATACCGCACTTGTTTCTTCCTATCCGTGCGTCACTCATCATCTTAGCGGAGGCTCCGATGAAAATTCTTCTTTCTGCTCTTTTCCTCGTTGCAGCCATCGGTTGTCAACCGGCCGACGAGCACGATGCGAAATCCGACGCGGCAGCAACCCGCCCCGACGTGCAACTCGCCGACGACGTTATGCTGGATGAGTACCTGGCCCAGTACGCGCCCTACGAGATGTTCTTTGATGCAAGCGGGCTCCCGGAAGAGGAAAAGGCGCTGCTTCGCAAGCTGGTTGACGCGTCTGGGCTTATCAGCGACGCGTACCTGCTACAGACATCCAAGGCCGCGATCGACATTCGCACCGAATTGGACAACCAACCGGGCCCGTCAGCCGAGAAAGCGCTAACTCTTTTGCGCCGCAACGGCATGCCGTATGACCAGCTCAAGGACCACGCCACGTTTGCAGGTGGCGAGCCGTACTACGGCGGTCATGAAATCTATCCACGCGGCATGACGGCCGAGACTTTTGACAGATACTTCGCCAAACTGGACGAGGAACATCAAGCTGCGTTTATGGATCCGTACACGGTCATCCGCGAAGATGAGCACGGGGGCTACTACGCAGTTCCCTACCATGTCGAGTATGCCGAGCAGATTGCAGAGATCGCTGCGCTGTTGCGAGAAGCCGCGGGTCTGGCGACCAACACTTCATTTCGGGACTACCTGCGTCTCAAGGCAGACGCACTCGAAAGCGACGACTATTTCGACGTCGACGTTGCCTGGGTCGAGCTTACGGGCAACCCCTATGAACTGGTGATTGGGCCCTTCGAGACATACTCAGACGGGATCAAGGGCGTAAAAGCGAAATACGAGAGTTTCGTGGAGATAGTCGACCAGGAAGAATCGAAAAAGCTTGAGGTTTACAAGAAGTACCTCCCCGCGCTTGAAGACAACCTGCCAATTCCGGACGAATACAAATCCAACGTCGAGGGTCTCACCGCTAAGTTTGTCATCGTGCAGGACATCCACCGTGGCGGTGAGGCGGGTGTCGGCTATCAGGCCGTCGCCGCCAATTTGCCCAACGATCCCAAGGTGCACGCCGAGAAAGGCACCGTTAAGACGTTTTGGAAGAACATGTTCAAGGCGCGTTTCGATACCATCATTCGCCCGGTAAGTCAGCGTTTGATTGCCGAAGATCAGCAGCAGTATCTTTCAGCGGACGGCTTCTTCCAGTTCGTCGTGATGCACGAGATTTGTCACGCACTCGGCCCGAGAACCGTGAAGGTCGGGCCAAAGAAAGGTCAGGCGGCCAACGCCGCGATCGGGCCTGTATACAGCCCACTCGAAGAGGGCAAAGCCGACATTGCCGGTATGCTGTCACTGGTTTGGCTAATGGACAACGGCGTCGTCGACGCGAACCGCGAGCGCGAGTTCTACGTTTCCTATTTGGGAAGCTTATTTCGGTCTGTGCGCTTCGGTACGCAACAGGCGCACGGCAAGGCAGCGGCATTGAGCATCAACTACCTGACGAATCAGGGCGCCATCGCCTACGATGCCGACACACAGCGATGGTCGATTGTGTTTGACAAGTTCCGCGACGGCGTCCGCAACCTCGCCGGAGAGTTGCTATTGCTGCTCGGCAATGGCGAAGGCGACGCCGTAATGGCCTTTTTCGACCAATGGGGAATGACGCCCGAGCTTCAGGCGGGACTCGACAGCATCACAGACCTGCCAATCGACGTGCTGCCCGAATACAAGATCCAGTGGGACTAATGAAAAAATGAAAAAAGGGGTCAGAGTGAGGTGGTCCCAGAAAAACGGACAGTAAGTTAGGGGTTGATTGCATAGTCTAGCTCAAGGGCCAGGGGCGCCCGGTTGCCGTTATGGGAATGGCGCCGTTTGCGGTTGTAGAACGCCTCGATGTAATCAAATATGCTGCGGCGCGCCTGGTCACGGGTTCGGTAATCGTTGTGATGGACGAGCTCGGATTTCAGCGTATGAAAGAAGCTCTCGGCGACAGCATTGTCCCAGCAACATCCCTGGCGCGACATACTGCATTGAGCGCCGTCGTGTTTCTCGTCGCAATCCCCTTGGCGCTCATTCGCCTTTACCTATCCGGCCACGGTTTGCTAACTACTGAGTTCGAGTTTGACTACGGGCCAATCCATTTAACTATCTGGGATATAGTCCTACTGGTTGTATCATTTGCGGTCGGGCTGACCACCTTCATTATCTTTGTCAGACAGGATCGTAAGCCTTAATCCCGCAGAAACGAAGGTAGTTATGATGGCACACTCGGCCTGACAAGATACAAAACGCGAATGAAGCACGCGGTAATGTAGGCTATGAACGAAGGATCGAATGCGCTTGTATTTTGGATTCTTGTTCCACTTTTCGTGGCGGTCGGACTATACCTTGTCTGGTACTCGCGTCGCCGAAAGAAGATGCTCGAAGCGTTTGCGAAAACGCATCGGTTTCGCATCAGGCCAGAGCGTAAAGAAGCTATACAGAAAACGCTTGATAGGTCCTTTTCACTCGATCGCAAAAATCTGGTGCGGAAGTTTGGCCAGTTATCGAGCCTTGTTGACGGAGGCTCTGTTTGGCTCTTTCGAACGGTTGAACTGATTGACCTGGACCCGTATGCCCAGGCGTATGTGACACACTATTCTCGCATCGTTGCGTTATTCGACATCACTACAGACCATGACGAGTTCTTTCTGCTGGATAAGTCCATGCAGGCAATACCGGTACTTCCCGGATCAAAACCGCCCGATTCCGATGTCACAGAGGTCGCGCGTCGGCTGGCGGCGTCGAGTAATTCGCGGCATGCTCTGTCGGTAACGTTGAAAAACAACCGCGGGCTTATCTATTTTCAACCGTTTGTGGTTGGAGGAGAGACGTTGAGCGACGTCGATTCCTTATACTCAATAGCAAAGAACATGTGCGACGAACTGTCCGGGAACGTATAACATTGGTCAAAGTTCATTGCTGAAAGCGGCGGGAGAGAAATGTACTCTGACCCCTTTCTTCATCATTACGCCGTCTCTCGCACCCAAAACTGTGAACCCGTTCACACTCATGGGCGCATCTGGCCGTTTTATGTGACATAAATCGGCGTGAATTTCTCCTTTACTCACTAACATTATCAGGCTGTCCCCACGGCAGAACCGGTGTCGTTCACCTATTGCTGACCGGCCATTGTGCGCCGGCGTGTGGAGATTTCTGTTAACGGATAACGATTGGTCCCAGGGAATGGAAAACGCTACACAGTGCAGGGTGCGATATGCGCCACAAGAAACTCATTCATATTCTGCCCGTCTGGCATGCGTGTGCTCTTTGGACATGTGAGGTCTCATGCGCGTCGCGTGGTTCCCCCGCCACAACCAATCGCAAAAATAACCCGATAAATTTGTTCTTAGCGCCTCGAGCGATCCTGATCCTCTCAGTGCTTTATGCGACGACATTCTCATCGGCTCTGGCGGGACAGGCCGTCACCTCTTTCGCCACGTTCAATGGTTCGATTGGCCACGTCGCCACCGGCAATACGAATGACACAACTGGTGCCTGCGCCTTTGGCACGGGTTCTTCGGCAAGTTTGACGCTGCCCGGAACTGCGGGCACGGTCCGCGCGGCCTACCTTTATTGGGCGGGAATCGGTCCACTCGACAACGCGGTTACGCTCGACGGGGCCCCCCTAACGGCGAGCCGTACGTTCACGGACACGGTACCGGCAACTGCCCCCCCGGTGAACTACTTTGGCGCCTTTGTCGATGTCACGGCCATGGTGCAGGCGAAGGGTTCGGGCGTGTATGTCCTGGATGGCCTGACTGTGGATTGGAGCGGCCTTGATTGCGGTTGGGCTTTCTCTGGCTGGGCGCTGGTGGCCATCTTCGACGACACCGCCGAGCCCTACAAGGTGGTACAGGTTTGGGATGGCTTCGAGCCGCTTGACGCCGCGTCGATCACTTACAACTTCAGTGGTTTTCAGACACCGTTGACACCCGACGCGAACTTTAGCTTCGTAATGTGGGAGGGAGACGAACCGGGGCCGTACAGCCACAACAATGAGTGGGTCGAGGTTGAGAGTGTCAAACTCAGTAACGCAGTCAACCAGCAGACGAAGTTCATCTACAACGCGACGGTGTCGGGCTTCCTCGATCCAGACAGGACGAACGTGTATGGCGTGGATGTGGATGGCTTCGACGTCTCCTCACACTTCAGTCCGGGCGCGACCACCGCGCTAGCCGAGTTTTCCACCGGTGGACCGGAACGCGTTCTGATCGCGGCACTCGTTCTCGATACCGCGAGCCTGGTCCCGGTTTCCGGAACAGTTTTCGAGGATGTGAATTACGGAGGCGGCGCCGGGCGCGATCAGGCGACGGCATCGGGAGTCGCGCGATCTGGCGCGCGCGTCGAGCTCTATGACGCAGCCGGTGTCTACGTCACCTTTACCACCACGGACGGTTCCGGCAACTACAGCTTCACCGGGCTCATCGCGGGCGACTACACCGTTCGCGTGGTCAACTCCACCGTAACTTCTTCGCGGACCGGTTACATACCGGGTTTACTCAGCGCGCAGACGTACCGTACGGATGCGAGCAGCGGCGCCGCTGTACCGGTAACAAACCGTGTCGGCGGCCAGGATCCGAGTGTTGCCGACGCCGGCAACGGCAGCGCCGGCGCAACCATGAATACGACAACCGGAGTCTTCACCGCGGTCGTCACCGGTACGGCACAATCAATTACCAACGTTAGCCTCGGTGCCGCCGACGTCACCGGCGTGGACTTCGGTTTCAATTTCGACACCATCGTCAACAGCAACCCGGCAGGCCAGGGTTCGCTGGATCAATTCCTGTCGAACGCGAATAACCTAGCCAACGCGGGTCTCGTCCAGGCGGGTCTGCCCGCAGGAATCGAGACTAGCTTGTTCATGATCCCGGGACCCGCCGATTCGCTGGGTCGCCCTGTCGATTCGGGTTGGGATGGATCCACTTTCGTGATCGCACTGCTCGCCGATCTTCCAATCGTGATCGACCCGGTGCGGATCGACGGTTACACCCAGGAGAACGCGCAACCCAATACCGTTGCATCGCCGGCTCCTACGGATGCCGTGCTGCTGATCAAGCTGGACGGTACCGGTGCTGGTTTGGACGGTTTCAATATCACCGGTGGTGGCAGCACCGTGCGTGGAATGATTGTGACGCGGTTTTCCCAGGACGGCATAGAGCTCGCTTCCAACAACAATACGGTGGAAGGCAACTACATTGGTACCGATGCCTTCGGAGCTTCGCTCGGCAATGTGAACGACGGAGTACGGATCTCATTCGGCTCTAACAACGTCGTGGGAGGACCCGCCCCGGCGGCGCGAAACGTCATCTCCGGCAACGGGCTAAACGCGGTGGTCATGACCAGCGTAGGCACCACGGGCAATATTGTACAGGGCAACTACATCGGCACGAACGTCGCGGGGATACTGGGCCTCGGTAACGGCGAGTGGGGGTTGCGATTCCAGGGCGATGCCAACAGCAACACGGTTGGCGGGCCTGGGGCCGGGGACGGCAACGTCATTTCGGACAATGGCATCGGCGGGATCCGGCTCAACGGCACGAATACTGTAGGGCAGGTGATTCAGGGAAATCTGATCGGCACGGACGCGACTGGCACAGGCAACCTTGGCAATTCCGGCCCCGGAATTCATCTCGAGGGGGAGGCCTGGGATACGATTATCGGCGGCATTGCCCCAGGAGAGGCAAACTCTATCGCATTCAATGGCGGTGCCGGCATCACTATCCTGGACCCCGGGGGAGGTCCGACTACACCGTCCTACGAAAACCCAATTCGCGGCAATTCGATTCATTCTAATGGCGGGTTGGGGATCGACCTGGACGACGACGGGCCCACCGGCAACGATGCGGCACCCGACAATGATGACGGGGCCAACAAGTTGCAGAACTACCCGCTGCTCGTCTCCGCGGGGTCGTCGGGGGGCTCGACGAACGTGACCGGCACCTTGACCAGCGGCTTCGGTACGACCTACGACATCGATTTCTATTCGAATCCCGCAGCAGACGTGCCGACGGGGTTCGGTGAAGGCGAGGTTTACCTGGGATCGGACAGCGTGACAACGGATGGGACCGGTGTCGCGACGATCAATTCAACGTTGCCCGTCGCGGTTACGATCAGTCACGTCGTAACTGCAACGGCAACAGATCCTAACGGTAACACGTCGGAGTTCGGTCCCAATGTCACCGTGACCGCGCTCGCAACGATCAGCGGCAGCGTCTATCACGACATTAACAACAACGGTAACTTCGACGCCGGAGAACTGGGAGTTGGCGATGTGTGGGTCAAGCTCGTTGTCGGTGGCTCCGTGGATCAGGTCGT